>Ga0222420_100052_pt1 | contig 296334 bp, 278 predicted proteins | sample 3A2ome_FD_182470 | JGI IMG/M metagenome (GOLD analysis project Ga0222420, IMG submission 182470) | Enriched microbial communities from leaf-cutter ant dump, University of Wisconsin, Madison, United States - 3A200A (version 2) | ecosystem: Environmental > Terrestrial > Nest > Insects nest > Nest... | reverse complement strand
CCTTGGTGAGCTCGGATTCGATCTTGAAGGTCAGCAGCAGCTCGTAGAACTTGCGGGAATAGGTTTTTTCCGACGACAGGTAGAAGTTGCGGGCCACCTGCATCGTGATGGTGCTGCCGCCCTGCGTCTTGGACTGCTTGACGATATTGGTCAGCACGGCGCGCGCCACGCCCATCCAGTCGACGCCGCCGTGGCTGTAGAAACGGTCGTCCTCGGCCGCCAGCACCGCCTGGCGCATCACGGGCGGGATTTCGTCGAAGCGCAGCACGTTGCGGTGTTCTTCGCCGTATTCGCCGATCAGCACCTTGTCCGCGGTGTAGATGCGCAGCGGCACCCGCGGGCGGTAGTCCGTCATGGCGTGCAGGTCGGGCAGGCTGGGCCAGGCCAGGGCCAGCGCCAGGCCGAGCAGGACGGCGCCGCACACGCCGGCGCCGGCGGCGGCGATGCCCGTCTTGACGAGGAGTCGTTTCCAGGGGAAACCCGGTTTGCCGCCCGGGGTGGCGGGAGATTGCTGGGGGGTGCTCATTGCAGGCGATTCTAGGACATAACGGCATAGACCGCCCAGGGGGCAATAAGGTTTCGGTAACTAAACGTGTAGCCGCAGGTAGCGCTGGGGCGGGGCGCCCAGCGCGCGGTGGAACATGGCCGAAAACGCGCTGGGGCTGCGGTAGCCCAGGCCGGCGGCGATCCGCGCGATGGGCTCGCCCAGGGACAGCCGGCACACCGCGTCGGCCAATCGCACCTGTTGCACCCATTGGCGGTAGTTCAGGCCCAGTTCGGCCTGGAACAGCCGGATCAGCGTGCGGGCGCTGGCGCCGACCTCGCTGCCCCAGTCCTCGATGCCGCGCTGCAGGCCCGGCTGGTCCAGGATGGCCGCGCAGATGGTCTGCAGGCGGCGGTCGCGGGGCCAGGGAATCTGGATGGGAGCGATGCGGGCGGCGGACAGTTCGGACAGGGCCAGGGCGGCGATCTGCTCGGCGCGGCCGCCCAACGGGTAGTCGATGGGTTCCGCCGTGAGCGCCAGGATCAGTTCGCGCAGCAGGCCGCTGACCTCGATCACCTGGCATTGCGGCCAGTAGTGGCGGGCGGCCTCGGCCTGGAAATAGAGCGAACGCATGGAGACGGCGCCCACCATGTCCACCCCGTGCGGCACGCCCGCCGGCACCCACAGCGCGCGCAGCGGGGGCAGGGCCCAGAAGCCGCTGGGCGTGGTGACGCGCATGATGCCCTCGACCGCGTAGATCAACTGGGCCCGGGGATGGGAGTGGGTGCCGGTCTGGGCGCCGGCCGGGAATTCCTTGGCCATGGCCGTGACGGCGCGCGGCCGGTCCTGGTAGTCCTGCGCGTTGACGCTGCGGGCGGGGTCGGGCAAGGCGGGGCGCGCGGGCATGGTGTCACTTCCGACGTAAGGATGAGCAGGGCGCCAAAAGGGCAGTCGCTCTATTTTGTCACTTCTGCGACGAAAATTGGCAGATCGATGCCGCCCCGGATTCCTACACTGTCCAGAGGTCCCGGCATGGCGCCGGGCAGGCCATCCCCACGTCCGAGACTATGAACTCCGCCCAGAACCCCGCCGCCGTTGCCGACGGCAACCCCGCCCCGCCCGCGGCCCCGGCCGCCGCCTCGGATCCGTCCACCGCCTTCAAGGTGCTGGGCGCGATCAGCGTGGCGCACCTGATGAACGACATGATCCAGTCGATCCTGTTGGCCATCTACCCCATGCTGAAGGACTCGTTCAGCCTGTCGTTCGCGCAGATCGGGCTGATCACGCTGGTGTACCAACTGGCGGCCTCGCTGCTGCAGCCTTTCATCGGTTTTTATACCGACCGCAATCCGAAGCCGTATTCGCTGCCGGTGGGCATGGGCTTCACGCTGGTGGGCCTGCTGATGCTGTCCATGGCGCCCTCGTTCGGCTGGCTGCTGGTGGCCGCGATGCTGGTGGGCACGGGTTCGTCGGTATTCCATCCGGAGTCGTCGCGCGTGGCGCGGATGGCGTCGGGCGGCCGCCACGGCCTGGCGCAGTCGCTGTTCCAGGTGGGCGGCAACGTGGGGTCGGCGCTGGGACCGCTGCTGGCCGCGCTGTTCATCATTCCGCACGGGCAGCGCAGCGTGGCGTGGTTCTCGCTGGCGGCGCTGTTCGGCATCGTGGTGCTGACGGGCATCGGGCGCTGGTACAGCGCCAACCGCGCCCGGCTCAAGCCCAAGGCGCGGCGCGAAGGGGCCGGCAACGGGCTGTCGCGCAGGCAGGTGCTGGGCGCCCTGGCGGTGCTGGGCGTGCTGGTGTTCTCCAAATATTTCTACCTGGCCAGCCTGAACAGCTATTTCACCTTTTACCTGATCGACAAGTTCGCCTTGTCGGTGCGCGAGGCGCAGCTCTACCTGTTCCTGTTCCTGGCCGCGGTGGCCGTGGGCACGGTGGTGGGCGGCCCCGTCGGCGACCGCATCGGGCGCAAGATCGTGATCTGGGTGTCCATCCTGGGCGTGGCGCCGTTCACGCTGCTGCTGCCGTACGCGAACCTGTTCTGGACCGGTGCGCTGGTCGTGATCATCGGCATGGTGCTGGCTTCCGCCTTCTCGGCCATCGTGGTCTATGCGCAGGAACTGGTGCCGGGCAAGGTCGGCATGATCGCCGGCCTGTTCTTCGGTTTCGCCTTCGGCATGGGCGGCGTGGGCGCCGCGGCGCTGGGCAAGCTGGCGGACGCCACGAGCATCGGCTACGTGTACCAGGTATGCGCCTATCTGCCGCTGCTGGGCGTGGTGGCGATCCTGTTGCCCCGCGTGGAAAAGGCGCGCGCCTGAGGCGGCGCACGGCGAGTGGTGCACGGCGAGTGGTGCACGGCGAGTGGCGCACGGCGAGTGGCGCACGGCAAGTGGCGCACGGCAAGTGGCGCACGGCGAGCCGCGCGCCGCCGCCCGGTCAGCCCGTCCGCAAGGCGCTCAGCAGGGGGCTGCGGGTTTCGATGCCGGAGATTTCCCCGTCCGCGCCATGATGGATGACGGCCGAGCGGGCGGACCGCAGGTGCGATAGCTGCGCCGGCGTGAGGGCGAAACTCGCCGTCAGCCGGCGATCGCTCAAGGGCTCGATCGGCTTGCGGCGGTCCTTGCCGGCGAAGCGGCGATGGTTGTACACCGCCCACGCCACCAGCACGGCGGCGTTGGCCAGGGCGAGCAGGGCGTAGCCCGACAGCGTGCGCAGGGTGGGCACGAAGGCGGGCCACGGCGACAGGGCGGGGCCCGTCGCCGCGTCGCGCAGGATGGCCAGGATGCCCGCCCCGAACAGGTAGACGAAGGCGAACCAGCCGAAGGCGGTCAGGACGAGGTCGAACAGATAGCCCGCGCGGGACCGTTGCGTGGTGATGATCATGATGCGTCCGGTGATTTGATGCCCCGGTCCGGGCTGGTCCAGCGCGCGCGCCGGGCCTGCTTGCGGAGCATGACTTTGGGGAAACTGACCAGGGTGGTGAACAGGCTCACCATCCAGAAGGCCAGCGGATACCAGATGACCCAGTACAGGGCGCGCGGCAGGCCGGGTTCGTAGCGTCGGTCGATCAGGATGCTGACGACGAACTGCAGCAGGCACACCATCGCCAGCATCATGCCGGTGAAGGCGGGCGGCATCAGGCTGGCGATGTGCATATTGTTGGGCAGGCTGACCACCTGGCTGACGGCCCACAGCAGCACCGATATGCCGAAGGCGAACGCCCAGGCGGTGGACAGGCAGAACTCCGCCACCAGCGGCCACAGGCGGCGATGGCGCCAGGTCCAGATCGAGCGCAGGTTCTTCAGGAAGACCTCGGCGCCGCCCTGCGCCCAGCGCAGCCGCTGCTTCCACAGTCCGCGCAGGGTTTCGGGCATCAGGATCCAGCACAGGCCGCGCGGCTCGTAAAAGATCGACCAGTGGTCGCGCTGCAGCTTCCAACTGATGTCGATGTCTTCGGTGATCATGTCCAGGCTCCAGTAGCCCACCCGGTCCAGCGCCGCGCGCCGGAAGGCCGCGACGACGCCGGACACGGTGAACACCTGTCCATAGACGCGCTGGGTGCGCTTGATCAGCCCGATGATCGAGGAGAATTCCCCCACCTGGATGCGGCCTATCATCGTCGACCGCGTGCGGATGCGCGGATTGCCGGTGACGGCGCCCACGCGCGGGTTGTCGATCAGCGGCGCCACCAGATAGGCGGCCGCGTCCGGATCCAGCATCGCGTCGCCGTCTATGCAGACCAGGTATTCGCTGCGCGCCGCCAGCGCGCCCATGCGCAGCGCCATGGCCTTGCCCTGGTTCTGCGCCAGGTGCACCACGCGCAGCCGGTCGTGCCGGGCCGCCAGCCGGTCCAGCATGTCCGCCGTGCCGTCGGTGGAGCCGTCGTTGATGGCGACGACCTCGATGTGCGGATAGTTCTGGGCCAGCGCGGCCAGCAGGGTCTCTTCGCCATGGTCGGCCTCGTTGAAGCAGGGCACCAGGATGGAGACCAGCGGATTGCCGGCCAGCGGCGGCGGCTCGCGGTCCCTGCCCCATTTCCAGTGGCGTTCCCAATGCCACCAGAAATACAGGCCGCCCGTCATCCACAGGCCGGACATGAACAGGGGATAGAAGAACACGAAGCCCAGCAGCGCTTCGCCGGTCAGCATCAGGGTGAAGCCGAAGGGCGCGCCGAGCATCGCGCAGAGAATAACCAGGGCGATCAATCGGTCTATCATCGGATGGGATACCACGCGTCGGAAATGGCGGGCCGGATGCTTTGCAGCCGGGGCTGGTCTTGCGAAAAGTCGTCGGGGTAGTAGCCGAAGCTGCGCGCGCCGCGCAGTTGCAGGCGCTGCATCCAGCCGGCGAGCACCTCGGTGTCGATCGGCGTGGATTCGGGGCGGCCGGGGCCGGTGCGCCAGTCGCGCGCCTGCAGTTCGAACACGGTCCGGTCCAGCGCGCCGGGACGCCGTGCGATCGTGTCGACCAGCCGGTCCAGCCAGGCGTTCTCCTGGGCTTCGGGCACGTTTTCCATGCGCGGCATGGCCATGGGCGCGGTCCAGTCGTAGGCGCCCAGGAAGTCGTCCAGGTTCTGCGCGAACCAGGTTTCGCTGCCGGGGTTCAGGATGGGCTCGGCGTAGATGTTGCGGGCCGTCTTGACCTGCGGGCCGCGCACCGCGCGCACGCGTTCGGCCAGCTCCGCCGTGAAGTCGACCAGGGCGCGGCTCTTCAGGCGCGTCCAGCGCTGCAGCGTGTCCGGATCCGCGCGCAGCGCGGCGATCGTGCCGGGCAGGCCGGCCTTGCGGTAGGCGGCCAGGGCGCCGGGGCTGGCGTCCTCGAAGTCGCTCAGCACGGCATCGTCGTGGAACAGCACGCCGTCGAACAGGGCGTAGCGCGCCAGGTCCTCGTACAGGTCGCCGATGCGCTGCCGCGCCGCCGGATCGAAAGGCGAGAGGCGCAGGTACTGGTCCGGATCCGGCGCCGGGGCGGCGTCCGGATGGGCCGGGTCCCAGCGCGCGACGCGCGCGATGGCGGGGTCGAGGTCGACGGCCAGCACGGGCATCCAGGCGTAGACGCTCACGTGCGCCCGGTTCTGCAACTGCCAGGAGACGCGGTTGAACAGGTCGGCGCGCATGGGCAGCCAGCGGTTCGGGAAATACACGGACCGGACCAGGCCATCGGCCTCGGGGTCCGCGAACGCCTGCAGGAACACTGTGTTGATCTGCATGTCCACGATGCGCTGCACCAGCTCGCCCAGGTTGCGGTCGGCCTGCGCCGGATCCGGGTCGTAGACGTAGTCCAGGTCCACGTGCGCCACGCGCATCATGGGCAGGGATTCCATGCCGGCGATACTGTCGGCGAAGGACCGGAGCCGCGGATCGTTGGACAGCAGCAGCCGCGGCGTCGACATGAGCCGGGACACGCGGCTGGGGCCGTCCTCCAGCGTGAGGGCCATGCGGTAGCCGTGCTCGCCCGCGATCTTCAGCGTCGAGCCGCCTTCCGCGCCGTAGGGCCATACCCAGGCGCGCGGGGACTTGCCGGTGGCGCGGCGGATCTTCGCGGTGATGGCGGCGACGTCCCGTCCCATGCGGGCCTGGAACTGCGCTTCCGATTCGTACTGGCGGCCGCGGCCGTCGTAGACGCGGATGGCCGCCGCCGGCTCCGTGTTGCCTTGCGGATTGGCCAGCGCGCCATAGTGGGAGGCGTCCGTGTGCGCGGCGATCTCCACCAGGCCCGAGCGCGAGATCTCGCGGATCTGGTCCCAGTCCAGGAAGCGGCTGCGCGGCTGCGGGCTGCCGCCGAAGTCCACTTCTTTATCCGCGGGCGTATCCATCCACATGCCCACCGGCGCCAGCAGGGCGGGCCACCGATAGGCTTTCAGGATGGGCAGGACGCGGGTGTAGAAGCTGCGGTAGCCGTCGTCGAAACTCAGCAGCACGGCGCGGTCGGGCAGGGGCTTGCCGCCATCGCGCGCTTCCAGGATCTGGTCCACGGACACGGCCTGGTAGCCGTTTTCGCGCAGCCACGCCAACTGGTCGACAAGGCGGTCGGTGCGCACGCTGAGGAAGCCCTGGTCGGGATCCTGGTCTTCGACGTCGTGGTAGGCGAGCGCCAGGAACTGGCCTGGCGTCCAGGGCCGGTCGACGGGCGCGAGCGGCCGCTGGGCCGGGGGCGTATAGACGGGGATGTCCTTGGCGCAGGCGGTCAGGAACAGGAACAGCAGCAATAACAGGCCGGCCAGGAGGATGCGGGTATGGGTTCTAAGCATGAGCGGTCTCAGAAGCGATAGGCGAGGTCGAAGACGATGCGCAGTTCGCGCTCGCGGTCGCCGTCGTACGGGCGGCTGATGCCGGTGATCATGGCGCCCATGTCGAGGACGTCGTTGGCGCGGTAGCGCTGGCCGTAGCCGAGCGCGACCACGCCGCCCGTGCCGTAGCCCTGCTGGGCGTAGGCGCCGGCGCCGACCGTGCCGATCTGTTCCCAGGCGGTCTCGTAGCGGCGGTACAGCGTGTGGGTCAGGCGCAGGCCGGGCAGCAGCATCAGGTCTGAACGCGGGTTGAAGTAGGGCACGTCGTTGCCGCCGCTGTTGCGCTGCGTGGAGATATCGAACTCCAGGTCGGCTTTCAGGTGCGGCGCGGTGTAGACGCGCTCGCGTCCGGCCAGGCCGAGCGACCAGCGGTCGTTGCCGTCGCTGAAGCGCGAGGGCGACAGCGCCAGCGTCCATTCGCGGCGCTCGTTGGCGCGCCAGCGCACGAATCCGGACAGGCTGTTGGACGAGATGCCGCTGGCCAGGGCGCGCAGCGGCGTCTCGCGCGACATCAGCTCGGCCGAGCCGCCGATCTGCCAGTGGTCGTCGACGTCGTAGGCGGCGCTCAGGCGCAGGCCCGGCTTGACGCCGTGGCCGTAGTCGTGGGTGGAGGCCTCGCCTTCGACGGTGAGGTCGCGGCCGCGCCATTGCACGCCGGTGCGCACCCAGCGATAGGTGCCGCGGCCTTCCTCGAAGTCGCCGGCCGCGTAGCCGCCGCCGCCGAATACGCGCCAGTCGTAGTCCAGCGGGCTGGAATACAGCACGGCGTCGATGCCGAAGTCGCCGCTGCCGGAAACCGGGCTGTCGGACGCCAGGCCGCGATAGCCGTTGACCTGCAACTCGGCCTTGTTGTGCACTTCCCATTGCCGGGCGAGCCGGCGCGACGCCAGGTCCTCCGGCGCGCGCGCCAGGGTGTCCTGGCTCAGGGCTTCGGCCTGGCGCCATTCCTGCAGTTCCAGCGCGCTGAAGCCCTGGCCGTTCTCCACGCCCACGTTGCGGGGCGTCAGCGTTTCCGCCATTTTCAGCGTGCGCTCCGACGCGCGGGGCAGCGAACGCGCCCGGTAGGTCGCGGCAAGCTGGGCGAGCAGGGTGGAATTGTTGGGCGCCTCGCGCACCATGTCTTCCAGGCTGCGCTGGGCGGCGGGGGTGTCGTCGGCCAGCAGGCTGGCCGCGGCATCGGTCTGCAGCCGTTCCAGGTGCAGGTCGTTGGGAATGCGGCTGGGCTGGCCCTTGATGTAGACCCAGGCGGGATAGGCGTCCCGCGCGTCCGCCAGGGTTTCCGACGCGTCCTCGAACGCCTCGGCCTCGGCCTGGGAGTAGTACAGGCCGGTTTCGGTGTTCAGGCGGTCCACGGGGTCGTCGCCGCGTGCGGCCTCGTCCGCGGCGACCTGGCGGTAGATGTCGCGGGCCTTCTCGGGCTCGCGCAGGTACAGGTAGGCCGATGCCACGTCGTTCAAGGCGTAGCGCGGCACCTGGGCGCCTTCCGCCCGCAGGGCTTCGTATTCGCGCACCAGGTCGGCCATGCGCATGCGGGCATGCAGGGCGTGGAGCCGGTCGATGCGCGCGCGCAGCAGGTCGCCGCGGGCGGCCTCGCCCAGTTCGCGCCAGGCCGGAATCAGTTCGTCATAGCGGGCCAGAGCGCGGTCGGCGATGGCGTAGCGCTCGGCCTCGCCGCGCGTCGGCATGGAGGCCAGGCGCACCTGCTGGGCCGCGGCGTCGGCCTCGAAGCGCCGCATCTGCGCGGCGTCGAACAGGCCGGCATGCTCGCGGGCCCGCGCCAGCGCTTCGCCGGACAGGCGGGCGCGCTGCAGGGCGAGGATGTATTCGCGCTGGACATAGGGCGTATCCGGAGCGATGGACAGGGCCTGGTCGGCCTGGTGCAGGGCGTCGAAAGGGCGGTCCTGGCGGGCGTGGACGTAGCCGAGCGCCAGGCGCGCATCGACGTTGCGGGGCTGGCGCTCGACCCAGCGTTCGCCCGCCTCGAGCGCGGCTCGTGCCTGGCCCGCGTCGGCCAGCGTCATGATTTCGCCGGCCTGGAACGCCGCCATTCCGGGATGGCGGCGCAGGCCGGCGCGGTAGGCGGCCAGGGCCTCGGGCCAGCGCCGCAGGTCGCGGTACGCGCGCGCCGCCGCCAACTGGACCTCGGCCGGCGGCGTGGCGCCGGCCGGCAGCGTTTCGTAGGCGGCCGCCGCTTCGGCGGGCCTGCCGGCCCAGCCGGCGATCGCGATGCGGTCATGGATGGCCCGCTGGCCGGCGGCCGGACCCTGCTGGCGCAGCATGGCCAGCGCGGGTTCGTAGTCGCCGGCCCGGGCGCGCGCGATCAGGCTGTCGTAATCGTTTCCGGGACCGGCCAGGGCCAGGGCCGGCGCCAGGGCGGCGCAGGCGGCAAGCAGGCTCAAGCCTGTGGCGGCAATGGAGGGAGCTTGCGGCCGGGCCGCGGCTTTCCCTGTGGATCTTCCTTTGCATGGCATCTGTAGTACTTCCGCAGTTGCGACTAAGGGGGCGTTCGCGACCTTCGCCGGATGCGCGCGCGGCCGGCGCGACGGCCGGATGCCGCGCGGGCGCCTGGCGCCCGCGGCGAAGGTGGAAACATGGGTTTTGATTGCGCGGCGCCCGCTACGGGGACCTTCGCACTCGCGCAAAGGGAGTGCATGGCTAGTACGCGCCACGCCCGCAGGGCGTGATTGCGGCGCTCTGCAGGCGCCGTCAACAGGACGGACTTTAGGTGTTTTCGGGGAAGTTAACTGTCAATTACTGCAAAGGATGGCCGCGCGAAGCCAGCCTTGGCGTATTCTTCGTCGCTCCTGCCGCGCTCGTCCCGGCGCGGGCGGCAGAGGTCGAGGAGGGACCGGCGTGCGGCGGCGGACAGCCCCATGCAGGGAGATGCCCGTTTGCCGCCCAGGTAACAAAAAGCATAAAGAATGCTGAGGTGTAACGCGTTCCGTTGTGTGGGCTCAATGCAACGGCAATTCCTGGCAAGGGCAGGCGCCTTTCGAGGCGCGAGCCGGCAAGAAACATGACGATTTCCTTATTCTTCCTGATGTGGGGCTTGGCTACGGCACTGGCATTGCCATTGTTCGTGCCTTTCCACGCGCGCGAGGTGGGAGGCATCCGGGCGTTCACGGCGGCCAACGCGCTGGCCGTCCTGTCGCTGCTGGCATATGCGTCCTCGCAACTCGTTCCGACCTGCGTCTACGTGATGGTGTCGAACGCCGCGTGGGTCTGCGCGCTGAGCCTGGTCTACGTGGGGGTGCGGCTGTTTTTCAGCATGCCTCCGCATATGCTGCGCACGGCCGTCCTGGGCGTGTTCTGCATCGTGGCGTTCATGCTGACGCTGTCCGCCGAGGTCGACCTGCGGGTGCGCATCGTGCTGTTCTCGGTCTACACCTGTACGGTGGCCCTGGCCACGGGCCGCGTCATCTTCCGGCAGCGCAAGCGGCTCCAGACCCGTGGCGTGATGCTCTACCTGATGCTGGCGATTTTCGGGCTGGCGGCGCTGCACGCGCTGCGCGTGGCGGTCTATACGGTCGGCGGCCAGGCGCCCGCGTCCCTGCTGGATCCTTCTCCGTGGGGCCTGTTTTTCATCGTCTGCGGGACGGTCACCGTGCCGGCGCTGTTCCTGGCCCTGCTCCTGCTGGTCCAGACCACCCTGTCCGAGCAGATGCAGGCCGCGCTGACTTTCGATAGCCTGACGCGGGCCTATTCGCGCCGCAGCATCCTGGACGAGCTCGGCCGCGAACTGCGGCGCTGCAAGCGCGCCGGCGGCAAGCTGGCCGTGCTGGTGCTGGACATCGACCACTTCAAATCCATCAACGACCGCCACGGCCACGCGGGCGGCGATACCGCGCTGCGCCACTATGCGCAGGTCGTGCAGCGGGCCGTCCGGACCAGCGACCGCTTCGGCAGGCTGGGCGGAGAGGAATTCGTGCTGCTGATGTACGACTGCGATCCCGCGCATGCGCTGGTGCAGGCGCAGCGCGTGTGCGACGCCGTGCGCGATGCGCCGCTGCGACTGCAGGGCGTGGAAGTGCCGATGACCACCAGCGGCGGGCTGGCGTTGTACCAGCCGGGCGACAGCGCCGACGGCATCCTGGCCCGTGCCGACGTGGCGCTTTACCGCGCCAAGCAGCAGGGCCGGGACCGGGTGGAGATGGCATGGACGGGGCGCGCCCCGGGCCGGGCGCAGCCGGCCGTGCAGGAGGCTTCCGAGCCTACGGCCTGAGGTGTTCCTTCAGGAACTTCTCCATGGCTTCGTAGAACTCGAACTTGTTCTCGTCGTTGTGGAAGCCGTGGCCTTCGTTGTCCTTGACCATGTATTCCACCTCGACGCCGCGGGCGCGCAGCGCCTTGACCATCTGGTCGCTTTCGTCCTTGTTCACGCGCGGGTCCTTGGCCCCCTGCGCCACGAACAGCGGCGTCTTGATCCTGTCCGCGTGCAGGGCGGGCGAGGTCGCCGCCAGGCGGTCGCGGTCGCGCTCGGGGTCGCCCACCATGTCCTGCATCTTGGCCAGCATGGGCTTCCAGTACGGCGGAATGGATTTCATGAAGGTGAACAGGTTCGACACGCCGACATAGTCGACCGCCGCCGCGTACAGGTCCGGCGTGAAGGCGACGCCGGCCAGCGTGGCGTAGCCGCCGTAGCTGGCGCCGTAGATGCCGATGCGCTTGGGGTCGGCAATGCCTTGCTGCACCAGCCATTCGACGCCGTCGGTGATGTCGTCCTGCATCTTCAGACCCCATTGGCCGAAGCCGGCTTCCCAGAAGGCGCGGCCGTAGCCGGTAGACCCGCGGAAGTTCATCTGCAGCACGCAGAAGCCGCGGTTGGCCAGGAACTGCACCTCGGGGTTGTAGCCCCAGCCGTCGCGCGCCCAAGGGCCGCCATGCGGGTTCACGACGCAAGGCAGGTTTTTGGGATCGCGGCCGGCGGGCAGCGTCAGGTAGCCGTGGACGGTCAGTCCGTCGCGCGTCTGGTAGCTGATGGGCTGCACGCGGGACATGTCGGCTTCGGGGATGGCCGGGTTGATGTCGGCCAGCTTGGTCAGCGTGTCGGCGGCGGCGTCGTAGATATAGCGCGAGCCCGGGGTGCGGTCGTTGTAGGCGGCGACGATGAATTTGTTTTCGTCGCGGTTGGAGCCCTGGATGGCGAATTCGTAGCCGGCGAGCTTGGCCGACAGCCTCTTGAACAGGGTTTCGGTTTCCGTGTCGAAGAACCGGTACTGCGGTTTGTCGGTCTGGTAGGCGGCCAGGGTCAGCACGCGGCGCTTGCGGGAATACGCCGCGGCGTCCAGGTCCACGGTGTCGGGGGCGAAGATCTCTTCTTCGGCTTCAGGGTTGGCCGGGTCGATGACCACCAGCGCCAGCTTGTCGCGCCCGCGGTTGGACAGGGCGTAGAACTTCTTGTCGTCGAAGGTGAAGAACGCCGGGCTGACGTTGGTGCGGTAGTCGGTGGTGATCAGCGGGCGGAATTCGGACGCTTCGTCGTCGCGGTAGAGCAGGGCGGTGTTCAGCCCGTCGCTGGCGAGCGCCGCGCGCACTTTGCCGGCGTGGTCGGTCTGCCAGCCGACGATGTTGCCCGGGTTCTGCGCCACCAGCACCGCCGCGCCGGTGTGGACGTTGACGCGGTAGACGTCGAAGACCTCGGGATCGCGCTGGTTGTGGCTGATGAGAACGTGGTCGGGGTCGTCTTCGAGGTCGTCCTCGATGCCGGCGCGCACCCCTTCGTAGGGCGTCAGGTCGGTGATCTTGCCGGTCTTGGCGTTGACGGCCAGCACGTGGAAGTTCTCGTCGCCGCCGAAGTCCTTCTGGTAGAGCACCACGTCGGCGCCTTTCCAGAAGAAATTGCTGATGTCGCGCGCGGTTTCGCTGGTGAGCTGGCGCGGATCGCCGACGGGGGTGCTGCCTTGCAGCGGCTGCACGTAGATGTTCATGCGGGCCGGGCTGCCGTCCACGCTGGTGGGCTGCATGAAGCCCAGCGTCTTGCCGTCGTCGGCAAGCCGGAAGAAGCCGCGGTCCGGGTTGCGGAAGAAATCCTTCAGGGGGTAGGCGCGGGGCGGCTGGGCGGCGCTGGCGCCCAGCGATGCGCCGACGATGCTGGCGGCCAGGACGGTGCGCTTGAGAAATGAAAACAAGGGAGGACCTCCGAGGTTGCTGCGGCCGCGGGCAGGGCCGGCCGCCGGCTGGTCCACCGATAATGCCATAGCGCCGCCGCCGGTGTCGAACCGCCGGCGCGCGCCGCCCCATGGCGCCGCCGCGTCCTCCGGGGCACGCGCGGCGGGCCGATATGCGGGATAATCGCGGGCACTGATCTGGAGATATACATGTACAGGAATCTGGTCGCGGCATCGGCGCTGGCCCTGGGCCTGGCGGGGTGCTCGATGGGCATTTCGCAGGACGGCTCGTCGCCGCACAGCGAATTCAAGGCGCCGGTGGCCTTCAAGGACGCCTACGCGACGGCGATCCGGCAATCCAGGGATTGCCTGCGCAGCACGGACAACGCCTACCGCGTGGTGGCCGACCTGAACCAAAGCGCGCAATCCGGCGTGGTGAAGGTGCTGGCGCCCTATGGCGATAATGAAATGTCGCGGGTCGAACTGCAGGCGGAAGGCGCCAAGAGCACGGCCGTGCGCATCGCAATGTGGGGCAAGGGCACCTGGGACGCCGCGGCCATGCGGGCCATGCAGGACGCGCTGTATTACGGCCTGGTGTCGTGCAGCAGCTATATGCCGCTGGATCCGCGGCCGCAGGTCCCGCCTTCGCGCGACCTGCGGGACTGAGCCGGAGGCGTCAGTCGCCGCCCGGACGGCGGCGGATGATCTTGAACGTGGCGGTGGCGCGCGCGACCAGTTCGCCGTCGGCGCGGCGTATGTCGCCTTCACAGAAGGCGATGGACGCGCCGCGGCGCAGGCAGCGCGCCTCGATGGTCAGGTCGCCCGTGCCGGGGGACAGGAACGAGGTGTTCATGTCGATGGTGGCCATGCCTTCCTTGCCGTCGGCGGAACCGCGGGCGGCGGCGCTGAGCGTGAAGTCCAGCACGCTCATCAGCGTGCCGCCGTGCACGTCGCCGCGGCTGTTGGTGAGGTCCTGCCGCCAGGGCAGCGTGGTGCGGGCATAGTCTTTTTCGACGTGCTCGGGCACCAGGCCGATGAAATGCATGAAGGGAATGGTAAGGCCGAAATAATCGGTCTGGGCAGTTGCGGGTGCAGTCATGGAACCGTTATGGACGCGAAGGGATAGCGGATTGTCGCCGGTCATAATATATGCTTTTGCCGGGGGAGGAACCCGTGCCTGAGGCGCGCAAGATCGTGCATGTGGACATGGACGCGTTCTACGCGTCCGTGGAGCAGCGCGACAACCCCGAATTGCGCGGCAAGCCGGTGGTCGTGGCCTGGACCGGTCCGCGCTCGGTCGTCTGCGCCGCTTCGTACGAGGCGCGCCGCTTCGGCATCCATTCGGCCATGTCCGCGGCGCGGGCGGAACGGCTCTGTCCGCATGCCATCTACGTGCCGCCCGATTTCAACCGCTACCGCGAAGTCTCGCGCCAGGTGCGGCAGATATTCGCCCGCCACACCGACCTGATCGAGCCCTTGTCGCTGGACGAGGCCTACCTGGACGTCACCGTCAATAAGTGCGGCCTGCCTTCGGCCACCGAGGTTGCCCAGGTCATCCGTCACCAGATCCGCGAGGAAACCGGCCTGACCGCCTCGGCCGGGGTGGCGCCCAACAAATTCCTGGCCAAGATCGCGTCGGACTGGAACAAGCCGGACGGCCTGTTCGTGGTCCGGCCCGGCAAGGTCCTGGCCTTTCTGGCGCCCCTGCCCGTGCGCAAGGTGCCGGGCGTGGGCAAGGTCACGCAGGCGCGCCTGGAGCAACTGGGCATCCATACGGTGGGCGATCTGGCCACGCACGGGGCCCAGGAACTCGAGCATTATTTCGGCCGCTACGGCCGGCGGCTGTACGAACTGGCGCGCGGCATCGACGAGCGCCAAGTGCAGACCGACGCGCCCTTGCAGCAGGTGTCGGCCGAGACCACGTTCTCGCAGGACGTCCGGCTGAACGCGCTGGGCGAGGCCATCGAGCGCATGGCGCAAAAAGTATGGGACCAGGCGCAGAAAAAGGGCGCGCTGGGCCGCACCGTGGTGCTGAAGCTGAAGACGGACCGCTTCCGCATCCTGACGCGCAGCCAGACCAGCCTGAATCCGCCCGGATCCGCGGCGGAGCTTGCCGCCGTGGCCAGGCTGCTGTGCGAACGCGTGGAACTGCCGCCGGAGACGCTTTACCGGCTGGCGGGGGTGGGCATGAGCAATTTCGCCGATCCGGCGGAGCGGTCGCGCCAGCCGGATCTGTTCGGCGGCGCCTTCTGAGCCTGAAGGCGCCGGGCCCGTCCATGGCGGCGGGCCCCCTGCAGATCAGGCCAGGCGGGCCTTCACTTGCTGCGACAGGGCGGTCATGTCGGCGCGGCCGGCAAGCGACTGCTTGAGCAGGCCCATGACCTTGCCCATGGCGGGCGCGCCCGTCACGCCCTGCGCGGCCACTTCCGCCAGCGCGGCGTCGATGGCGGCCGAGACTTCCTCGGGCGTCGCGGCCTGGGGCAGGAATTCCTGCAGCACGGCCAGTTCGGCCTTTTCCTGTTCGGCGGTTTCCGTGCGGCCGGCCTGTTCGAACGCGGCGATCGATTCGCGGCGCTGCTTGACCTGCTTTTCGATGATGGACGTGATTTCGGCGTCGGTCAGGTCGCGGCGTTCGTCCACTTCCTTCTGCTTGACGGCGGCCAGCAGGAAACGCAGCGTGGCCAGGCGTTCGGCGGCCTTGGCGCGCATCGCTTCCTTGACGGAATCGGAGAGGCGGGTCTTGAGCGTATCGGTGCTCATCGGTGAACCTTTGTGGTGTTGCGGCAAAGAAATAGTGTAAACCGGCGGCGGCCGCTTCGCCCCGGCCTGCGGACGGAGCGGCGGCCCGCGCGCCTACTTGACCTTGGCCAGGTCGCCGCGCAGCGCGACGCCCGCGATCATGGCGCCGGCATGGCATTCGTAGTCGGTCTTGCTGCTGTATTCGTTCTTGCGGTAGTAGCTGACGATGTTGGTCACCGCGTTCGCGCCCGCTTTTTTCGCCGCTTCGTGCAGCGCGATGACGGCGGATTGGGCCACCCACAGGCAGGCCTCTTCGTCCTTCTTCGCGAAAGCGTTGGTCTTGCGGTTGGTGATCACGCCGGCTTGCAGCACCTGTCCCTTCGGGCCCGTGCCCGCCAGGTAGAAGCGGACGCTGCCGTCGATCTTGCCGGCCGCCTGCGCGGCTTCGATCGCCGGCTGCAGCGGCAGGTGGACGGTGCGATCCGCCGCGACGGCCTGCGCGCAGCAGGCGAGCGACAGGACGAGGGTTCCATACAGCTTGTGAGACAGGTTCATGGCAGGGATTCCAATGGTGAAAAAGGAAAAAGACGGCGGCGCGGCGGAGTTCAGCTCCAGCGGCGGAAAATCAGCGATGTATTGATGCCGCCGAACGCGAAGTTGTTGTTCATGACATATTCGTTGCTCATGCGGCGGCCTTCGCACAGGTAGTCGAGCTCGCCGCAGCGGGGGTCGACATTGCGCAGGTTCAGCGTGGGGGCGTACCAGTCGCGGTTGAGCATTTCGATGCTGAACCACGACTCCAGCACGCCGCAGGCGCCCAAGGTATGGCCGAGGTAGCTTTTCTGCGAACTGATCGGCATGCGGCTGCCGAACAGGCCGTGGGTCGCCTGGGTCTCGGCGATGTCGCCTTGTTCGGTCGCGGTGCCATGGCCGTTCACGTAGCCGATGGCTTCCGGCGGCAGGCCGGCGTCGGCCAGCGCCATTTCCATGGCGACGCGCATGGTCTTCGCTTCCGGGCGGGTGATGTGCGTGCCGTCCGAATTGCTGCCGAAACCCACGACTTCCGCGTGGATGCGCGCGCCGCGCGCCACGGCATGGTCCAGCGATTCCAGGACCAGCATGCCTCCTCCTTCGCCGATCACCAGGCCGTCGCGGTCGCGGTCGTAGGGGCGGGGGGTGAGTTCGGGCGTGTCGTTCTTCTGGCTGGTGGCGTAGAGCGCATCGAACACCAGGGCCTCGCTGGCGCAGAGCTCTTCCGAGCCGCCGGCCAGCATCAGATCCTGGCGCCCGTAGCGGATGGCCTCGTAGGCGTAGCCGATGCCCTGGCTGCCGGAGGTGCAGGCGCTGGACGTCGGGATGATGCGGCCCTTCAGTTCAAAGAAGATGCCCACATTGGCCGCCGTGGTGTGCGGCATCATGCGGACGTAGGAGTTGGCGTTCAGATCGTCCGTCACGCCGTTGAGCAGCATATTGCCGAAGGCGCGGATTTCCGCGGTGCTGCCCACGGACGATCCGCAGGCCACGCCCATGCGGCCGTCCGTGATGCCGGGGTCGCCCAGCAGCGCGGCATCGGCCAGGGCCAGTTCCGCGGCGCGCACCGCCAATTGGGACACGCGCCCCATGCTGCGGAGCTGCTTGCGGGTCCAGTGGGCCGGCGCCTGGAAGTCGTCGATGGGGCCCGCCAGCCGGGTATTCAGTTCTTTGTAGCGCGACCAGTCGGGCATGGTGCGGATGGCGCTGCGGCCCGATTGCAGCGCCTGTTGCACGGTGGCCCAGTCGGAACCGAGCGCGCTGATGCCGGCCATGCCGGTGACGACGACCCGCTTCATCAGCACAGTCCTCCGTTGACGCCGATGACCTGGCGGGTAATGTAGGCGGCGCCCGGGGACATGAGGAAGACGACGGCGGCGGCCACTTCCTCCGGGCGTCCCATCCGTTGCGCGGGCACGGCCTTCAGGATTTCCTCGACCGGCACGTGCTCGTCGAGCATGTCGGTGTCGATCAGGCCGGGCGCCACGCAGTTCACGGTGATCTGGCGCTTGGCCAGTTCCACGGCCAGCGCCTTGGCCGCGCCGATGAGGCCGGCCTTGGAGGCGCTGTAGTTGACCTGGCCGCGGTTGCCCACCATGCCGGAAACGGATGCCATGCAGACGACGCGGCCCGGCGCGCGGCGGCGGATCATGGGCATCGCCAGCGGGCTCATGACGTTGTAGAAGCCGTCCAGGTTGGTGCGCAGCACTTCGTCCCAGTCGTCGCCGCTGAGGGCCGGGAACGCGCCGTCGCGCGTCAGGCCTGCATTGAGGACGACGCCGTAATAGGCGCCGTGCCCGTCGATGTCGGCCTGCAGCGCGGCCGCGCACTGCTTGCGGTCGGCGACGTCGAACTGCAGCACGCGCGCCTGCCGGCCCCGCGCCTGGATTTCGGCCTGCACGGCTTCGGCCTGGCCGCGTTGCCGGCGGCAATGCAGCACCAGATCATGGCCGGCATCGGCCAGGGCCAGCGCGATCGCGCGGCCGATGCCGCGGCTCGAACCGGTTACGAGGATGGGAGCGGCGCTCATTCGGGTGACTCTTCCTGGATAAAAGCGGTGGGATCTTTGGGCTGGTAGACATTCAGCCGGGCCTCGGCCAGCAGGCGTGCGTCGTCATGCAGTTCGCATTCGAAGACGCTCATGCCGCTGGCGTCGACCAGTCCGCGGCTTACGCGGATGGAAAGGCGGGCGCCGGCAGGGAACGCGTCGGCGTGGCATTCATAGCGCCGCGTGCCCAGAAGAAAGCCCAGCTTGACGGGCTCTCCCGCCAGGCGTGCCTGGCAGCCGGCCCAGGCGCCCACGGCTTGCGCCATGAGCTCCAGGCCGAGCCAGGGCGGCAGCGAGCCGTCGGGCATGGAGTAGGGGCCCGGCCTGACGACGGCGAGCGCCGTGAGGCCGTCCGCATCATGGCTGCGGACCTCGTCGATCAGGATCATGTCGCCGGCGTGCGGCAGCAGGCTGGCGATGGACCAGGGGATCATGGCTGCGCTCCGAGGACCAGGCTGACGTTGTTGCCGCCGAACGCAAACGAGTTGCTCATGGCCAGGCGCGGCCGGCCCTGCGCATAGCGGTGGGCCGGCGTGGCGAATTCCAGCGCGGGCAGCTCCGGATCGGGCTGGCCATCCCAGACATGGGGCATCAATTGCCCGCCGGCATTGCCGGACGACAGGGTCGCCCATGCCAGCGCCGCCTCCAGCGCTCCGGCTGCCCCGAGCGCGTGCCCGGTGAGCGCCTTGGTCGAGGAGCAGGGCACGCCTTGCGGGAAGACGGCGTGCATCGCATGGCTTTCCATGGCGTCGTTGTGGGGCGTGCCGGTGCCGTGCAGGTTGACCCAGCCGATCCGGCTTGCGTCCACGCCGGCCGCCTGCAGGGCGGCGAGCATGGCCTGGCGCGCGCCGGCTCCGGTCGGTTCGGGCGCCGACATGTGCCATGCGTCCGAGCTGGCGCCGCCGCCGAGAAACGCGACGGAGCGGGCGTCGGCGGGCGTGCGTTCCATCAGGAACAGGACGCCGGCCTCTCCGATATTGATGCCGCGGCGGTTGGCCGAGAACGGCAGGCAGAGCGTGTCGTCTATGGCTTCCAGCGTGGCGAAGCCGTTGATGGTGAGCCGGCAGAGGGTATCGGCGCCGCCGCAGACCACGGCATCGCACAGGTCCAGTTCGAGCAGGCGGCGTGCCGATAGCAATGCGCGCGCGCTGGATGTGCAGGCCGTGGACAGGGTATAGGCCGGGCCGCGGGCCCCCAGCCACTCCGCGAAGAATGCGGCGGGGGACGACAGGACCTGGCGGCGGTAGTCGTAGCCGTCCGGCCAGGCGCCTTGCGCCGCCAGGTGGGGAAAGGCGGGCGCGTTGTCGTTGACGCCGGACGTGCTGGTCCCCAGCACCACGGCGACCCGGGCGGGGCCATGCCGCGCCACGGCGCCGCGCAGTTGCGTTTCGATCTGCCGCGCCGCGGCCAGCAGCATTTGATTGTTGCGGCTGCGATGGTGCGAGGGCAGGGAATCGGCAATGGGAGGCAGCGTTCCCCCGTAGCCGCCCAGCGTCAGCGCGCGGTCCTGGACCCAGCCCGTTTGGGCGCGCATGCCCGAGGTGTCGCCGGCAAACGCCGCGGCCGCCACGGTGTCTATGCCCGAACCCAGGGCGCACACGACGCCGGGCGTACCCAACCAGGTGTTCATGGCTGTTCCTTCAATGGCGAAATCCGCCAGGTGACGCCGTCCGAATCGAGGACGGTGAATGTGTCGGCTTGCGCGGCTTGCGGCCAGCGCACGGTCCAGCGCGGGCGGCCGCGTTCCAGCAGTTCGCGCTCGGCGGCGCCGTCCCCGCGGCGGCCCGCGCGCCAGTTGCCCACGCCGTAGGCGGCATCCAGTTCCGTCTCGGGCGTCCAGGCGAACATCAGGGCGGCGAACAGGTTGCGGGCCTGGCCGTTCGGCCGCAGGAATCCGTCGTTGCGCCATTCGCCGTGCTGAAGCATCTGCCGGGCCTGGGGCACGCCCAGGGGGTCGAACAGGGACCAGCGCAAGGCCGGCCCTTCCCGCTGCACCACCAGCAACGCGTCCAGGGACGGCTGGCCGGCAGCCGCCTGCACGACGTGGAGCTGCCGCGGCAGCGAAAACGCCGCCTCGCGGCCGGGCACCGGCGGCGCGTTCGCGCAGCCCGCCAGCACGGCCAGCAGAATCGCCGCGCCGATGGCGTGGCTGGCGGCCAGGGGGCGGATCATGCGGGTACCGGCGCCGCTTCGGCGCCCCGGCAAAGATCGCTCAGCATGCGCAGGCGGCGCTGCGGGCTGGCGACGAACGGATTGTTCCGGTCCCACGCGTAGCCCGCCAGGATGGAGCTGATCATGCGGCGGATCTCGGGCTGCGCGTGCTCATAGAAAACCACGTCCTGGAATTCACCGGTGTACCAGCCTTGCACGTAGGCGCGGAACGTTTCCACGCCCACCATGAGCGGATCCGCGAATTCGGCCTGCCAGTCGACCGGGACGCCGGACAGTTGGCGATGCAGGGCGTCGGCCGCCAGTTTGGACGAGCGCAGGGCAATGGTGACGCCGGAGGAAAACACGGGATCCAGGAACTCCGCCGCGTTGCCCAGCAGCGCGTAGCCGGGGCCGTGCAGCCGCCGCACGCTGGCCGAATAGCCGCCGATCGTATTGGCGGGCGTATCCCAGACGGCGTGCTTCAGGATGCGCTTCAGGTTGGGCGCGGCATCCGCCATCGCGCGCAGCGTGAGCATCAGGTCCTCTCCGGGGCCGCCGAAGAGGTTTTCGCCGCCCACCACGCCGAACGAGCAGCGGCCGTTGGAGAACGGGATCAGCCAGTACCAGATGCCGCGTTGCTCGGGATGCACGCTGATGAGGATCTTTTCGCGGCCGAAACCGGCGTCGTCGATGCGGTCCTCGATATGGGTGAAGATGGCTTTGCGCGGCGGCATCGAGGAGGGGCGTTCGAGGTCCAGCAGCCGCGCCAGCACGCGTCCGTAACCGCTGGCGTCGAGCACGAACCGGGCCTTGACCTGGTAAGGCCGTCCATCGGCGCCGCGCACGTCCAGCAAGGGGCCGTCGCCGGCGAAGTCGGCCGCGGTGACTTCCTGCCGGTAGCGCACCTCCACGCCCTGGCGCGCCGCGTCGTCGGCCAGCACTTTGTCGAAGTGCGCGCGCTGTACCTGGAATGTGGTGCCCGGGCCGGGAGTGAACTTGTCGCGGAAGTCGAAGTAGGCGTAGCGGTCGCCGCAGGCGAAGGCCGCGCCGTTCTTCACCTGGAAGCCGGCCGCCTGGACGGCGGGCAGCATCCCCGCTTCTTCCACGAATTCCAGGCAGTGGGCGAGCAGGCTTTCCCCGATGGAAAAGCGGGGGAACTGCTGGCGTTCCAGCATCAGGACATCATGCCCCCGCCGCTTCAGCAGGGCGGCGGCAACCGCGCCGGCAGGGCCGGCTCCAATGACCACGACTTCCCGAGATTCCATATCCGGTGTATCCACATTCAATGATTAAAGGAGGGCTGCTGCGCGGTTTCCGCGGGCGAACGGATCCATGGCGCCCACAGCAGCGAAAAGGCGACGCCCAGCGCCACCGCGAGCCCGAAGTTGGCGAGGGCCGGCGTGTGGCTGAGCGCAAGAAGCCCGAAGGACAGGAGCGTGGTGGCGGCGCTGAGGAGGATGCCGACCAGGCTGGCCGGGGCGCCCGCGATCCGCTCGTACATGAAGATCGCGTAGTCGACGCCGATGGCCGAGACCAGCAGCAGCCCGAAAAGGCTGAACAGCGTGAGCGGCTGGCCCAGGTAGCCGAGCGCCGCCAGGCTGCAGGCGGTGGCGGCCAGGGGCACGGCCAGGATGCGCCAGGCGGCGGCGCGCCCCAGCGTCAGGAGCAGCAGGACGGCGGCGGCCGCGTAGGACAGCAGCTTGAGCTCCGCCGCCTCGATCCGGGTCGCCGCGAACATGCGGTTCAACTCGCCGCTGCGGTCCACGAGCGTGACGCCCGGCACGGTCCCGGCAACCGCATCCAGGGCAGCGGCGTTGCGCAGGCCCAGCAAGGTCACCATGCCCGCGGCCTGTCCGTCGTGGATGCCCAGCCACAACGGACGCCAGCGTTCGGCTTGCTGGCCTTGCAGCGCGCCGTCGATCGTGACCGCGGGCAGCGCGGCCAGCGATTGCAGTTCCTGCCGCAGGGCCTCGTAGGGGATGCCGAGGTCCGTAATGGGTTTCCAGACGTCCGGTTGCGCCGCGCTTGCGGCCAGTTCCCGGCCTAGCGCCTTCTGGTCGGCCGCCGGCGACACCAACTGGCTCAAGGTGCTATAGGCGGCCAGTTCGCCGCGCTGGACCAGCCCGTCCAGCGCCTGCGACACCCGCGCCTGCCTGCGCAGCAATTCGTCCGCATCGGGGGCGCGGACCAGGAAGAACTGGCTGGTCGGCACGAAGCCGGTGATTTCGCCGATCTGGCGGGCTTGTTGCACCAGGGGGGCGGGCAGGCTCAGCCATTGGCGCAGGTCGTCCTGGATACCGAGCCTGGAAATGCCGCCGGCCGCCGCCGCAGCCAACGCCAGGGCGCCGAGCCACAGCGCGGAGCGGCTTGCGGTGAGACGCTCGCGCAGTCGCAGCGCGGCGGTCGCGAAGCGCAGCAGCGGCTCCCAGGGGCGGGGGCGCCAGCCCTGCATCCAGGCCGGAAACTGGCACACGGTGCACGCGTAGGCCCCCAGCAGGCCGGCGGCCGAAAACACCGCCGTCTGGGTCAAGGCCGGGAACGGGGTGAACGCCAGGGCGATGTATCCCACGAGGCTGGCAGCCAGGCTGATGGTGAGGCCCGGCAGGACGCGTCGCAGCGCCGGCCAGGCCTGCCAGTCCGCCATGCCGTAGCTCTTGCCCAGCCAGTGCAGCGGGAAGTCCACCGCGACGCCGATCAGGCTTGCGCCGATCACCAGGGTAAGGACGTGGATCGATCCGAATACCGCGATGCAGGCCACGGCGCCCGTCAACAGGCCGACGGCCACCGGCACGAAAGCCAGCAGGGCGCGGGCGCGCCGCAGCGCCAACAGCAGCAGCAGGACGATGCCGATTGCGGCTCCGGTGCCGATCCAGCTACTTTCGGCCATGGCCTGTGCCCGGCCCGCGGCCGCATACAGCGGCCCGCCAGCCACCAGCAAGTCCGCGCCATCCGCGTCCAGGAACCGGCGGTCCCGTTCCAATTGCGCCGCGATGCGCTGGGGCGTCCCGGACTCGAAGGCGCTGTCCCGGGTCTCGGCGCGCACCAGCACCCAGCGCCTGCCCGCGTGTTCCGCCTGCAGGGTGCCGGTGCGGACGTCGTACTGCACCGCGCCGCCGGGGTTCAGCGCCTGTTCGGCGCGGCGGGTAAGTCCCAGCCAGTCCTGGTCCACCGGCATCAGCCCGGAAGAGGAAAATGGGTCCGACAGCTCGCGCGCGCGGCGCTGGGCGTAGGCCGCGGGGTCGGTTTCGAGCTGGCGCCGGTCCGCGGCCGGCAGCATGGCCAGGCGGCCCGCGCCAAGCTGCGCGCGCAGCGCCGCCAGGTCGACTTCCAGTTCCACCTGCACGGTGGAGAAGAGTCCGCCGTCCGTCCAGCGCTGCGCCAGTTGGCGCGCGGGCACGACGGCGTCTCCACCGGAGCGCGCCGCCACCAGCGCGATGATCTGGCGCGACAAGGGTTCCTGGATCCGCGCTTCGGCCAGTTGGCGCGTGGCGTCCTTGCCGGCCTGCGGCACCAGGTCCATCAGATTGCCCGAGACGGGCCAGCCGTTGCGGCATTGCCAGGCGCCGGCGCACAGGACCAGCAGGAACGCCAGCTTGAACAGCCGCGGCAGCCAGCGCTCAATCGGCGAACGCACGTTGTTCCTCATCGGTCAAGGCCTGGCCGGCCACCGCGTCCGTCATCTGCAGCACGCTGCGGTCGCCCTGGGTTTCGCGCAGTTCGATACGGTCGACCAGCGTCGAGCCGTCGATCCGGATGATGTCGAAGATCTGGCGCAGCAGCGCCGATTTGGGCGTCAGCGCCAATTGCCAGGCATTCGGCTCGCCGCTGAGTTCCAGGTCGAAATTCTCCTGCAGCCCGGTGGTGTCGCCGGCCAGCACGGACAGGAACAACTGGTTCTCGCGGCCCGCGCCGGCGCGTTGCGGCAATGCCTGCCATTTGCCGGTTTCGTCGCGCCGGGAGATGCCGGAGGCGTCGATGCGCAGGTCCTGCGCGATGGGCGTGCGCAGCAGCCACAGCAGGCCCTTGCCTGCCGCCAGGGTGAAGTCGCCCCGGCTGGTCAGCGGCTGCGGCAGCGAGCGCAGGAACTTCTGCTGCACGAAGTGGCCCCGCACCACGGGCGCGGCGCGCAACTGCTTCTGCAGGTCGGCGAGTTCGAACGCGCCGGCGTTCCAGGACAGAAGGGCCAGCGCCAGCATGGCGCACAGGCGGGCGGCGAGCATGGGCAGCCGCTTCATGCCGCCGCATCCATGGCTTGCAGCCGGCGTTGCACGGCTTCGCGGAGCGCGGGAGGCGAGGCCAATTGCATTTCGCGGGTCTGCACGCATACCGCGACCTGTTCGGAGCTTGCCCGCGTGAGGCGCTGCCCGCTGTCGGCGTCCTGGATCAGGTAATTGATCTTCAAGCGATGTTCCCATTCCACGAGTTCGGCCCGCACCACCAGGCGCTGGCCGAACTGCGCCGGTTGCGCATAGCGCAGGTGGAGGTCGATCACCGGCCAGACGTAGCCGCTGGCGCGCATGGCGTCGTAGTTGTAGCCCAGCGCGTCCAGCAGTTCGCAACGGGCCTGTTCCAGGTACTTCACATAGTGGCCGTGCCACACGACGTTGATCGAATCGACGTCGAAGAAGGGCACCCGGATTTCGACTTGTGCGCCGATGACGCCTCGTTTACGCATCGTCTTTCCAGAAGGGATAGAAGTTGAACCATTGCAGCGGCGCCTGGCGGCAGTGCGCGGCAAGGCGGTCGGCATAGCGCTGGGCCAGGTCGGCGATCCGCGCCTGGCGCGTGGCGCGCGTCCATTCGACGCCGTCGGAAAGGCGCTCCATGGCCACGCGGTGGCGCGAGCCGTGGCGCGTGCAGAACAGCAGGTTGACCGGGCAGCGCAGCAGGCCCGCCAGCAGCCACGGCCCTTGGGGAAACGGGGCGGCGGCGCCGAGAAAATCCACGGACGTCGTGCGGTCGCCCTGCAGCGGGATGCGGTCGCCGGCGATGGCCAGCCACTCGCCGCGGTCCAGCCGCTGCGCCAGGTCCAGCATGGCGGGAGCATCCAGCTCGCTGACCTGGATCATGCGCAATGCGCCGCCGGCCTCGTTGAGCAGGCGGCCGAAGTGGGCCGCGTGTTTGTCGTGGACCAGTACGTTGAGCTTCAAGGCGCCGGTCCGTTCGGCCAGCGCGCGGCAGACTTCGATATTGCCCAGGTGCGATCCGACCAGGATCTGGCCGCGGCCCGCGCCCATCTGTCCGTGCAGGCCGTCGGGGTCGGCGATGTCCACGCTGGCCATGGTGATCTTGCCTTGCCAGACGTCCAGTTTGTCCAGTATGGCATGGGCAAAAGCAAGGTACTGCCGGTATACGGGCATGCTGCGCGGCAACGGGACGGGCATGTCGCCGGACCGCGCCAGCCGCCGCTGGTACGCGGCGATGGCTCGCCGCGCCCGGGCGCCGAAGACATAGAAATACAGGACGACCAGCCAGACCACGGGAGCGACGAGCCTGCGGCCCAGGGTGCGCGCGGCCCAGGCCGTCAAACGCATGAGGGCGGGGCTGCCGCGTTCGGGCTGATCCGCCCAGTGCCGGTCCGCGACGTTCATGGGCGCGAGCCTCCCAGCCGGCGCCGCAGAAGCGCGGGCGAGCGCATGAGCATGCCGAAGAAGAGGCGCGCATGCATGCGGCTGATCAGCAGATTGTCCCGCACGCCCTTGAAGTGCGAGATGCCGCCTGCGGGATAGCTCACGCGCGTCGGCAGCCAGACCATGGCGCTGCCGCGCCAATGCAGGCGCACCAGGATGGCGATGTCGAAATCCATGCGCCGGCCGACGGGCGCGCCGTCGATCACGGCCAGGGCCTGGGCCAGGGGATAGACGCGGAAGCCGCACATCGCATCGGGTATGTCGATCGAAAGGGTATTGATCCAGACCCACACCCGGGTCAGCCAGCGGCCGTACAGGCGGCTGCGCGGCACGTCGTCGCCATACACCGGCAGGCCGCAGATGACGGCTTGCGGCCGGATGCGCGACGCGTCCGCGAACGCGGCCGCGTCGCGCAGCGCATGCTGCCCGTCGGCGTCCACTTGCAAGGCGTGGGTATAGCCCAGGGAGGCCGCGGCACGCAGGCCGTCCTGCACCGCCGCGCCTTTGCCGCCGTTCGCCGCGCGCCGCAGCAGGTGCGTGCGGGGCTGTGCCGCCAGGGCATCCAGCGCGGCGGCGCAGCCCGGTTCGGAGCCGTCGTCCACCAGCACGCAGGGCAGGCCCTGCGCCGCTAGCTGCGCATGCACGGCGGCAACCGTGGCGCCGTGGTTGTACACGGGAACGACCGCGCAGAGCCGGTGAGCGGTCATGGCCGGCCGCCTTCGAGGATGCGGCCCGACGAGCACGGAGCGCCGTCGAGCGTGAAGGCGAAGTGCAGTTTCCGCTTCGAGGCGTCCCATTTCAGCGCCAGGGAGGCAATGTCGCCCGGGCGCAGCAGCCGCTGGAATTTCAAGACTTCCATGCCGGCAAAGCGCAGCTCCGGGCAAAGGTCCCGCTGCGCCAGCGACAGGGCCCAACCGATCTGCGCGACCCCGGGCACGACGGGGGCGGCGGGGAAGTGGCCGCTGAAATAGGCCAGGTCGTAAGGAATCTCCAGCGTGTAGCGGCGCTCGCCGTCGGCGTGGCCGGGCTGTTCCACCGCCTCCGGCGCGAGGGGGCGGGGGCCTGCCGCGGCCTCGAACGCATGGCGGGGCAGCTTGCCTTGCGCGTTGCTGGGCAATTGCGGAAAGAAGCGCCAGGTGCGGGGGATGGCCAGGGATTCGAAGCCCGCGGCCAGGTGCGCGCGCAGTGCGTCGATCAGCGCCTTTCGGCCGCCGTTGCGCAAGGCGTGCAGCCCCAGGGCCGACGGTGCGATCAGCGCGGCGAGCCGGGGAGCGCCGGCCACCGCTCCCAGGCGCGCTTCGGTGACATACGGGTGCCGCGAAAGCGCCTGTTCCAGCATCGGCAGGGAGATGCGCTTTTCTTCGATCTTCACGATGCGGTCCAGGCGGCCGAGCAGCCGGAATCCGCCGGCGGCAAGCTCGGCTCCGTCCGCCGTCTGCGCTTCCGTCTCGTTCACCCAGGGGGATTGCACGCGCAGCGCGCCCTCGGCGTTCAGGCTGACGGCGACCCCGGGCAGCGGCCGCCAGTCTTCAGCGCCCTGGCGCCAGGCGACGGCGCCGGTTTCGGAACTGCCGTAGATCTCGGTGGGGCGCAGGCCCAGGTGCTGCTCGATGTGGTCGGATACGTCGGACGGCAGTTCGCCGCCCGAGGAATGGATGCGGGTCAGCCTGCCGCGCAGCCGTGCCCAATCCAGCCGCTGTCCCAGGCGCCGCAGCAAGGCCGGGCTGGCGATCCAGGTGAAGGCGGGATGGCGCAGGCTGGCCTGCTGCAGGTCTTCGGGATAGATACGCTGGATCCGGTCGATCAGCCGTCCCGCGCACAGCGGCCACAATACCCTGAAGGGCAGGCCGTACATATGCTGTGCCGATACGCTGCCCAGCACGGGCGTGTTCGCGTCAGGCCATTGCTCGTGCAGCGCATGCACTTCGTCCATCAACTGCCGCCAGTTCTTGGCGATGTGCTTGGGTTCGCCGCTGGAGCCGGAAGTGCACAGCACCAGGCCCAGCGAGGGGTCCAGCCCGGCGGGCGCCAGGGGCGGGCCGTCCTGGAGATCCGCCAGCCGCCGTTGCCGTTCCGCGGGCACGGCAAGGCCGCCGGCATCGGTCAGCCAGCCATCCACCATGGGTTCCAGGGTGGCGCAGGTATGCGCCTGGGCATCGCCGGGAAGCACCGCGACCACGCCGGCGCGCCAGCAGGCCAGGAGCGCGATCGCCATCAGGGCGGCATCTTCGAACCACAGCGCGACGCGACGCAGCGGGCTGGCCTGCAGCGCGCCGGCAGCCGACAGGCAGGCATGCGCGAACGCGCTGCGCGTCAGGAGCGGCTCGTCGGCGACTGGAGCATCGGCTTCGCCGGGCGCCGCGGGCAGCAGCAGGTGCGTCAGGGGAGTCCAGGCCATGGTTCAAGCCGCTTTGGCGGGCGCGGGGCGCAGCAGCCATTCGCCGGCGATCAACAGGCCCATCAGTCCATAGCTGACGGCGCCGTTGTAGGCCAGCCACCAGCTCCAGGGCGCCCAGGCCGCCAGCGCCGCGGCGGTGGCGCCGTTCAGGGCGAAGAACGCGCACCACACGCGTGTGACATTGCGGGTGTAGCGCACGCCTTCGGGCGGCAGGGCGGGGTGGCGCAAGCGGGCCAGTTGCTCGATCACCGGGCGCCCGGCCGCCAGGCTGCCGCCGAAGATCGCCAGCATCATGCCGTTGACCAGGACGGGATACCAGCGCAGCCAGGCTTCCGAATCCGCAACCGCCAGGACCAGGCAGAAGGCGATCGCCACCGCGGGCAACAGGCGCGAGCCGGGCTGGGCGGCGTTGGCGGTCAGCCCGCGCGCCAGCCACAGCAGCGCCAGGGGCAGGGCCACCCAGGCTGCGCTCACCCGCCCCAGCATCGCATAGACGGCGAAGGGGTAGGCGACGCCGGCCAGGGCCAGGGCGGCTGCCACGCCGCGTCTCATGCGGCGGGATCCTGCTTTTGCCACATGGCCTGCACCACGTCTTCGACGGTGCGCACCGTCCGGAAGTCGTTGGCGTCGAGTTTGCGGCCGGTCTGGCGGCGCACGTGGTCGATGAGATCGATGGCGTCGATGCTGTCGATTTCCAGATCGGTGTACAGGTTCGCCTCGGGCGTGATGCGTTCCGGTTCGATCTCGAACAGTTCGACCAGCGCGCCGCGCAGCGTATTGAAGATTTCCTCGCGGGTATGCATCGTGACTCCGTGTGCGTTATGCGTGACGTTGCGCGGTGACGAAGGCCGCCAGCTTGGCGATGCTGGCGAAATGCTCGCGCATGTTCCTCGTTTCCGGATCGATGGTGATGCCGTAGCGCTTTTGCAGCGCCAGGCCCAGTTCCAGGGCGTCCACGGAATCCAGTCCCAGCCCGTCGCCGAACAGGTGGGCGTCGCGGTCGATGTCCTCGGGCGTGATGTCTTCCAGACCCAGGGATTCGATGACGAGGGTCTTCAGTTCAAGTTCCAGTTCATTCATCCAGCTTGGACTCCGCATTCGCCGCGATGGGCGATTGTTTATTCGTATTCATTGAGGCGCCGGCGGGCGCGGTGCGCGTCAGCTCGGCGTCGAAATAGGCGTGCAGGTAATCGTTCATCCTGCGCCCGGCGATCGGCAGGGGGTGCGCGTCGCGCCAGGTGGAGGGATCGATGTCCTCTCCCACATGAATCACATAGCGCATCCGGCAAGGCGGAATCCGGTACCAGGGTTCGCCCTTGGTCAGGCTGCGCGGATTCATGCTGATCACGACGGGCGTCACGACCCGGGCGCCGCGCAGGGCGATGGCGCAGGCGCCGCGATGGAATCGCGGCAGGGTGTCCCGCGCCGTGCGGGTGCCCTCGGGAAAGACGATCAGGGTTTCGCCGTTGCGCAGCACGTCGGCGGCGCGGTCGAACATATCGAAGCTTTCGTCGTTGGTGATATAGCCGGTGTTGGCGATGGGACCGCGGGTGAAGGGATTCGTGGCCAGGCTGTGCTTGACGATGCAGTTGGCGTTCCTGACATGGCCGACCAGGAAGACCACGTCGAGCAGGGACGGGTGATTGGCCAATATCATCTGCCCCGGTTTGCCGAGGCGTTCGGCGCCCTTGAATTCCACCGTCAGGATGCCGGTGCGGATCATGAAGCGGATGAAGAGCCGGAACGTCCGGTTCAGGGTTCCGCGCGCGCGGCGCTGGCGGTCGAGCCTGTCGCCGGGCAGCAAGCGCTGCGAGGGGAAGACGAACGCGCGCAGCAGGACGCCGCCCAGCCCGAACAGGGTGAAGGCCATGCCGGTGGCGAAAAGCCGCCAGAGCCAGAAGTCTTGGCGGTGGTGCGTGGCGCTCGTCATGCCGTGCGTGTCCAGGTCCAGTGGCGCGTGCGGCCGGCGTGCCGCCAGGCGCCCGTGCGCAACAGCAGGTGGCGCAGCAGGTTCAGGGGATTGGGCCAGGCCTGCGGCGCATCGGCGGCGGGGGCCGCCCGCGGCGGATCCATGGCCAGCGTCCAATCGCCTCCGGGACGCAAGTGCAGGGCGAGCGCGTACGAGCACGGCACGTCCTGCACCCAGGGGGCATAGGGATCGGGAGGCAGTTCTTCGGCCAGCACCACCAGGACGTCCTGGTGGCCTTGCCCGAACAGCATCGCGGCTTCGATGACGGCGTGCTCCAGGCCGTCGTCCTCCACCGACAAGGCGACGGATTCGGCCGTTTCACGGCGTATGATCGACCACTGCGCGGCGATGGCGTTATGCACGGACAAGCCGAACGCGGTGGGGGACAGCGGCTCGTCCGCCGCCAGCGATTGCAGGAGCCCGAAGCTGCGGCTGGTTTCTCCGTGCCGGGAGGCGAAGACCAGCGGCATGCCTGGTCGTCCTTCGGCTATCGGCCACGCGCACTCGAACACCCCGCGGGCCAATGGGCTCAAGCGGCGGCGCTGCATGGGAGGCAGGAAGTCCAGGCGGGGCACGCTCTGGTTTCCGACTGGGCAGAATGGATGTTCGGCCCAATCCAGCCAGGCGTCGGGACTGTCGATTCCTGGCGTCCAGCCTTGCCATCGTGCGATCGAAAACGTCAACATAGCGCGCGATTCTACTACGGCACCAATAGACGATTTTGATTTAAACAGTTACACAAGACTTATCTTGGTCCATTTTTTGTATCTAAATTTACTCATCATTACGTGTTTGTGTGGAAATTCAGGAACTTTTAATCTGGTGGGCGGACAAAGGTGCCGCAGTTCGATACCGTGTTCAGGATCTGTCGGCGGAGGACGTGCCGCGAGCCCGCGCGGTGCGAGGTCCCAAGGCACTGGACGATTGGCGCGTCAGCCGGGTCCTGCTTCACGACGTCCGGACCGCCCAGGCGCCCGGCGGAGCCACCTCGCTCAGCCATAGCGCGGGCCTGGCGGTCTGCGCCGCGGTGTCGCCGGCAAGGCCGCTGGGCGTCGACCTGGAGCGCATCCGTCCTCGCGATGCGTTGAGCCTGGCCGAGTGGGTGTGCTCGCCCGCCGAGCGGGAAACGCTCGCCGGCCTTCGGGGCGGGGAGCAACTGACGCGCTTTTATCTATTGTGGACCTTGAAAGAAGCCTTCATTAAGGCGGCGAAGCTGGATTTTCCGGCGGATATGGCATCGATCGGCCTGGACACCGCAGGGGATTTGCGCGCGCCGCCGGGGCGATGGCGGGCTGCGTCCTACCGGCTGGGCGAGGAATGGATCTGCTCCGTGGCATGGCTCGCCTCCGCCGGCGATCCCGTCCGTCCTGCCTGGCGTGCTGTAACCGATTGCGTGTTGCCGCCGGTTGCGATTTTGGGCGAGTGGATGTCGCCACGGGCTTGAACCGGGGTCAGGGTTTTCCATTATGATTTTAAAAGATGTATTATAAATATATGTTTAATGGCGAACACGATCGCACCACAAGGAGCAGTAGATGTTGAGTCCCCAAATCCGCGCCCTGGTCAAGGGCACGGCTCCCGTCCTCAAGACGCATGGCGTCGCGCTGACCCGGCATTTCTATGCCCGCATGTTCCAGCACAATCCCGAACTCAAGCACGTCTTCAACCAGGGCCACCAGGCGGGCGGCGAACAGCAGCAGGCGCTGGCCGGCGCGGTCGCGGCCTATGCCGAACACATCGACGATCCCTCGGTGCTCATGCCGGTCGTGACGCGCATCGTGCACAAGCACGTCAGCCTGGGCATACGCCCGGAACACTATCCGATCGTGGGCAAGCACCTCCTGGCCTCCATCCGCGAAGTGCTGGGCGACGCGGCGACGGACGAACTGGTGGACGCCTGGGCCGCGGCCTACGGCCAACTGGCCGACCTGCTGATCGGAGAAGAGGCGCGCCTGTATGGCGAATCGGCCGCCAAGCCGGGCGGCTGGACGGGCTGGCGGGCGTTCCGCGTGGTGGGCAAGCAGCGTGAAAGCGCCGAGATCACGTCGTTCTACCTGGCGCCGGCAGACGGCGGCACGGTGCCGGCGTACCGCCCCGGCCAATACGTTTCCGTGCGCCTGTACGTGCCCGAACTGGGCCTGATGCAGCCGCGCCAGTACAGCCTGTCGGACGCGCCGGGCCAGGACCGCCTGCGCATTTCGGTCAAGCGCGAAGCGGGCAGCGCCCAGACCCCGGCCGGGCGCGTTTCCAACGCCCTGCACGATCGCCTGGAAGAGGGCAGCGTGCTGGACGTGGCGCCGCCCCAGGGCGATTTCCATCTGCGCGAAGAGGGCAAGGCGCCCGTCGTGCTGCTCAGCGGCGGCGTGGGCCTGACGCCCATGGTGTCCATCCTGAACCATCTGGTGCGCCAGAACGACGACCGCCAGATCCGCTTCGTGCACGGCTGCCGCAACAGCTCGGTGCATGCCATGAAGGAGCACGTCAACGGCATCGCCGCCGAACGTGGCAACGTGCGCAAGGCGGTGTTCTACGAGGAAGTGGGACACGGCGACCAGCGCGGCCGCGACTACGATCACGCCGGACGCGTAGACCTGCACGCCATCCGCGAGGACGCCATCGTGCCGGGCGCCGACTATTACCTCTGTGGCCCCGCAGGCTTCATGCGCGCGCAGCGCCAGGCCCTGGCCAGCCTGGGCGTGCCCGAGGACCGCATCCATGCCGAGGCCTTCGGCAGCGGGGGCGCGCCCGCCTGAGCGGTGTATCCTGGCGGCCTGTTCCTCCCCGGGCCGCCGGGGACCTTCCCATCCATGCCATGCAACTGACCCGATTCACCGACTTCGGCCTGCGCATCCTGATGTACCTGACGCAATGCCGCGACCGGCCCGCCGCCGTCACCATCCCGGAGATCGCAGACCGTTTCAGCGTGTCGCGCAATCACTTGGTCAAGGTGGCGCACTTCATGGCGCAGCGCGGCTGGATCGGCACGTCGCGCGGCAAGGGAGGCGGGCTGCGCCTGGCGCGGCCCGCCGCCGACTACCGGCTGGGCGACCTGATCCGCGAACTGGAGCAGCAGGGGCCGCTGATCGATTGCCGCGAGCCGCCCTGTGCGCTGGACGGCTCCTGCCGCCTGTCCGGCGTGCTGGCGCAGACCCTGCAAGCCTTCTATGAAGCCCTCAACGGCTATACGCTTGCCGACCTGGTGCGCGACCCCACCGCCGCGGCCATCATCCGCCTGCACCGCGCCGCCTGAGGCGGGGCATGATGTTTTGTTATGGATCCTGCGGAGTTTGGCATTTGCCGGACGCGCCGCGCGCGCCCCAGAATAGGGCGAATTCCCTGCTTTCTTGGATCTAGGTATGCGCGTTTGCGTTATCGGTGCCGGCGTCGTGGGCGTCACGTCGGCTTATTTTCTGGCGCGCCAGGGCCACGACGTGGTGCTCGTGGACGGCCGCGCGCGGCCGGCGGAGGTGTCCAGCTACGCCAACGGCGGACAGCTCAGCTATAGCTATGTGGCGCCGCTGGCCGGCCCGGGCGTGCTGCCCAGCGTGCCCGGCTGGCTGCTGCGCCAGGATTCCCCCCTGCGTTTCCGGCCCCGGCTGGATCCCCATCAATGGCGCTGGTGCCTGCAGTTCGCGCTGGCGTGCCGCGCGTCCGTGGCCCGGGAATCGACCGCCCAATTGTCCGGCCTGTCCTACCTCAGCCGCGACGTCATGCACAGCTTGCTGGAACAGGAAGACCTGGACTTCGGCCATCTGAAGAACGGCAAGCTGATCGCCTACCGCAGCCCGGCCCTGCTGGAGAAGGCGCGCGCGCTGGTCGAGTACCAGGCGGCGCACGGCGCCGAACAGCAGGTGCTGGACGCGGCCCGGACGCTGGCGCTGGAACCGGCGCTGGCCGGCATGGGCGGCAGCCTGGCGGGCGCCATCTACACGCCCAGCGAAGAGGCGGGCGATTGCCGCCAGTTCACCGAAGCGCTGTTCGAGCGCCTGCAGACCCTGGGCAACGTGCAGTGCGCCATGTCCAATCCGGTGTCCGGCCTGCAGCGCGAAGGCCGCCGCATCGTGGCCGTGAACACGCGCGACGGCGACATCGGCGCCGACGCCATCGTGCTGGCCGCCGGCATCGGCACGCGCGCGCTGCTCAAGCCGCTGGGCCACGACGTGCCGCTGTATCCCCTGAAGGGCTACAGCCTGAGCGTGCCGCTGGCCGAGGACGACGAGGCGGCGGCGCCGAGCATCAGCGTGACGGACTACGAGCGGCGCATCGTCTACGCCCGCGTCGGCGGCGTGCTGCGCATCGCGGCCATGGTCGATATCGGCAGCGCCAATGCCGACATCGATCCGGCGCGCATCGCGCTGCTCAAGCGCCAGGTGCACGAGGCCTTCCCGGCGCTGGACCTGCGCCAGGCCATCCCCTGGGCGGGACTGCGCCCGGCCACGCCCACCGGCAAGCCCCTGATCGGGCGCAGCCCGGCGGCGGACAATCTGTGGCTCAACATCGGACAGGGCGCGCTGGGCTTCACCCTGGCCTGCGGCAGCGCCGCGCTGTTGACCGCCCAGATGGCCGGCGTGGCCTTGCCGCTGGACCCCGCGCCGTTCCGCCCCTGAGGAACCGGCCTGTCCATTTCTCGATAGCGGCTGTCTTTTCGTCGGCAGACGGACCGGCCCGCGCTCAATAGGATAGCGATCCACCCGCCGCGCGCACGGCGCGCGGCGGGGGCCGATCCCTCATCCTCCGAGCGAAAACCATCATGTCCTATCTGTTCCCGTTGTTCGCCATCCTGTTCTGGGCGGGCAACGTCATCGTCTCCAAGATGGCCGCCAGCGCCATCTCTCCCACCGCCATCACCTTCTACCGGCTGGTGCTGGCGCTGTTCCTCATGGGCCTGTTCACGGCGCGTCCCGCCTGGCGCAATCGCAAGACCATCCTGCGCCACTGGCCCAAGCTGGCGCTGTACGGGGCCCTGTCGTCGGCGGTGTTCCAGGCGCTGTCGTACCGGGCGGCCGAGACCACCACGGCCACCAACATGGCCATCCTGACCGCGCTGATTCCCCTGCTGAGCATGCTGCTCAGCGTGGTGATCCTGCGCGATCCGCTGACCCTGGGCATGGCCGCGGGCGGCGCGCTGTCGTTCCTCGGGCTGCTGTACCTGGTGGGGCAGGGCGACATGCTCAGCGTGTTCCAGCACGGCATCCACGCGGGCGACGGCCTGATGCTGCTGGCGGCGCTGTCCTATGCGCTGTACGGCGTGCTGCTGCGCCACTGGAAGGTGCCGGTGCCGGCATGGCAGTCCACCTTCGTGCAATCGATCTTCGCGCTGCTCTATATGCTGCCGCTGTATCTGCGCGTGCCGGCGGCGCAGGCCGCCCTGGACGTGAACACCGTTCCACTGATTCTCTACGCCGGCATTTTCTCGTCGGTGCTGCTGTCGTTCCTGTGGATCGAAGGCGTGCATCGCCTGGGCCCGAACCGCTGCAGCATTTTCATCAACCTGCTGCCGCTGTTCACCGCGCTGGCGGCCTTCGTCCTGCTGCGCGAGCAACTGCACGCATACCACCTGCTGGGCGGCGCGGTGACGCTGGCCGGCGTGCTGCTGGCGCAAACGGTGCAGCGCCCCTTGTTCGGCCGCGCCCGGACGCTGGCGCTGGACTAGGGCCCGTTCACTGGCGTTCAAGACGCGCCGGCGCCGGGCCGCCATAGTGGCTCTCTTTGAAGAGGGAGCCCATGAGCCTATTCCAAAGAACCGCTATCGCGCTGGCGCGCAATCCCGTGGCCGGGCGGGCGATGCGGGCCCTGGCGGCCCGCAGCTCGCTGGCCGGCCGCTTCGTCGGCGGCGCGGACGTGGACGCGGCGGTCCGGACCGCGCTGCGGCTGCGCGACGCGCACGGCATCCGGGCGTCGCTGTTCTATCTGGGAGAGTACGTGGCCGAATCCGAGGCCATCGAGCACAACGTCGTCCAGGCGATCGGCGCCTGCCGGGCGCTGGAGGCCGCGGGCCTGGACGCGCACGTGTCGGTCGATCCCACCGCCATCGGCTACATGCACAGCGACGCGCTGGGCCGGGAAAACGCCCGGCGCATCGGCATGGCGGCGCGCCGGACCGCCGGCGAGGGCCGCGACTGGATGGTGCTGGACATGGAGGATTCCGGCATTTGCGATCGGACCTGCGCCCTGCACCGCGACCTGCTGGCGGCCGGCATCCCGGCCGGACTGACGCTGCAGGCCAGACGCCGCCGCACGCCGGAGGACCTGGCCTGGGCCGTCCGGCAGCGGACCTCGCTGCGGCTGGTCAAGGGCGCTTTTCCGGAGCGGGCGCTCGACCATGCCGGCCGGGCGCGCATCGACCAGGCCTATCTGGACGCCGCGTCCATCATGCTGTCGCGGGAGGCGCTGGCGTCCGGCTTCCTTCCCGTTTTCGGCACGCACGACGACCGCCTGGCCGGCGCCATCATGGCCCTGGCGCGCGAACGCGGGTGGCCGCCGGAGGCCTTCGAATTCGAGATGCTTTACGGCGTGCGTCCGGACTGGCAGCTCGCGCTGCGCGCTTTGGGCTATAACGTGAGGGTCTATCTGCCGTTCGGCGGCGACTGGTGGCCCTACGCCATCCGCCGGGTGGGAGAGAATCCTCGCAACGCGTGGCTGCTGGCCCGTTCGCTGACATCGGACGGGCGCTATTTCGGCTAGCCGCCAGCGGCAGGCGCATACATGGCGGTTTCCCAACACATCTGGCATTGCGGCGCGGGCCTGCCCGGCGACGTGCTGATCGCGGACTTGCGGGCCTACCGCTACGCTCCGCATTTCCACGACGCCTGGTCCATCGGCGCCATCGCGCAGGGGCGATGCGCCTTCACGGTGCATGGCGAACCGCAGGCGGCGCGGGCGGGGCAGCTCGTGGTGATCGCGCCCGGCCAGGTCCACACCGGCGGCACTTCGGACGCCCCGCTGGCCTACCGCATGGCCTATATCGAGCCGGCCTGGTTCACGGACCACGAGCGCGCGGTGTTCGGCGGCGGCGCGTCGCTGGCCGGCCCCGTCCTCGCGGACCCGGCATTGTGCGCCCAATGGCTGGATGCCTTGACGCCGGAACCCCTGGCGGACGCCGTGCGCCGCGAGCGCATTTCGGCCGCGCTGTTCAGCCTGCTGGGGGCGCACGCCCGGCCCCGGCCGATGGCGGCAACGGGCGCGCCCGACGTGTGCGAACTGTTGCGGGCGCGCATGGCCGCCGACCCGGCATGCGCGCCCGACCTGGAGGCGCTTGCCCAGGCGCAGGACCGCCATCGCACCACCCTGGTCAAGCAGTTCGCCCGGCGCTACGGCCTGCCGCCGCTGGCCTGGCTGCGCAATTGGCGGGTGGCGAGGGCCCGCGCGCTGCTGCGCGCAGGCCTGCCGCTGGCGGATGCCGCCCTGGCGGTGGGCTTCGCGGACCAGGCCCACCTGACGCGGGTGTTCAAGCAGGTCTACGGCAGCACGCCGGGCGTGCTGCGCAAGGCGGGCTCGGACGGTGCCCACACATTGCGGGCGCGCGGCGTCTCGAGGCGGTAATCGGAGTACTTGTCGGTGAAGAATCCGGCGCCCAGCCGGGCGGCCGCCTCCAGCGGCCGGCGGGGATCCGCCGCGACCTCGCCGCGCAGGTTGCCCGCCCCATGCACATAGCCCACGAAGTCCGAGTGCGTATAGCGCGCGTATTCCTGGATCTGGTGCACGATGCCCAGCGCCGCGCCGGGATAGGTTTCTTCGGACGCCACCGCCAGCCCCAGCCGCTTGCCGGCCATGCGGGCCTTGACCCGTTCGGGTTCGGGACCCGCGCCGGCATAGTGGCTGAACGAGCGGTCGAAGAAGGCCTTGGTCTGCGCCGACATGCCGTACCAGTAGATGGGCGTGCAGATCAGCGTGCCGTCGGACGGCAGGAAGTGTTCGAGGAACAGCTCCGCATAGCGGTCTTCCGGCACGGAGGCATGCCGCAGGTCGGGCAGGAACCCCTGGAGGTAGTCGTCCAGGAACAGCAGGGTGGCGGAGGTGCCGGCGGCTTCGGCCCCGCGCTGCGCGGCCGCGCCCAGCGCCGCGCTGTTGCCGTCGCGACGCGGGCTGCCCACCAGGATGAGCAGGCGCTTTTCAGGATGAGATGAATTCATGCGATATTCCTTGTCTGGCTGACGGTTGTTCGGTCAGGCAAGGAAACTTTAGGTTCTGAGGGGCATCGCGACAAATGACGATTCCTGCACTAAGATGAATTGAATTCATCTGTGAATCCAAATTCCATGTTCGCCACGCTTCCCGTCACCGCGCTGCGCACCTTCGAGGCCGCTGCCAGGCTGCGCAGCTTCAAGCTGGCGGCGGCCGAGCTCTCGGTCACCGCCACGGCCGTGTCCCATCAGGTCAAGGCGCTGGAGCGCCACGTCGGGGCGGCGTTGTTCGAGCGCGTGCCGCGCGGCGTCCGGCTGACCGACGCCGGCGCGCGCCTTTTCGCCGGCGTGCATGGCGCGCTGCTCGACGTGGCCCAGGCCCTGGATGCCTTGCGGCCCGCGCCGGCGGCGGGCGCGCTGACGCTGTCCACCACGCATTCGTTCGCGGCGCTGTGGCTGGTGCCGCGGCTGGGACGCTTTTACGAGGCCCATCCGCAATACCAGTTGCGCCTGGATGCGAGCGCCGAGTCCGTGGACCTGCTGCAGGACGCCAGCGTGGACGTGGCCGTGCGCTATAGCCGCCGGCGCTTTCCGGATCTGCACACCGCCTGCAGGCTGCAGGAATGGTTCGGCGTGTATGGCGCGCCCGCGCTGGTGGCCCGGCAGGGCAGGCGCGCTCCGGCGCTGGTGACGGTGCGTTGGCGCGATTCGCCGCTGTACGAGCAGGGCTGGCGGGATTGGTGCGAGGCGGCCGGGCTGCCGGCCTGGCGCCGGCCGGCGACGGTGCACGCGTACACCGAAGAGCATTACGCCCTGCAGGCCGCCATCGCCGGGCAAGGCCTGGTGCTGGCCAGTTCCGTGATGGTGTCGGACAGCGTGGCCGCGGGCACGCTGGCGGCCTACCGTCCGGAGGTCCGGGTGCAAGGCGCTGCCTACACCGCGCTGTGCGCGCCGGGCCGCGAACGCCATCCGCCGGTCAAGGCTTTCCTCGCGTGGCTGCGCGAGGAATTCAAGAATTAGTGCCGAGCCGCGCCGGCGGGCGCGGCAGCAGGGGCAGGGCGGCCAGCATGCATAGCCCGGCCAGCACCCAGGCCAGCGGCCAGGAAGTGGCCGCGACGATGTGCGGCAGCGCCGCGGGCGTGAGGAACAGCCCGATATAGACGCAGCTATTGGCCATGCCCAGCGCCGTGCCGGCCCGTGCGGGCCCGGCCAGGGTGGCCAGTTCGGTATAGGCCACGCCGTGCCAGGCCGACGCGCAGATGCCGGCCGCCGCCACCAGGATGGCCAGGCAGAGCGTCGCGCCGTCCGGCTCCCGCGCCGCGCCCGCCGCCCATGCGCCCGCGCCCAGCGCCGCGAACAGCAGGAAGCTCAGGCGGACGCAGAAGCGCAGGTAGGCGCGCCGGTTGCCGCGGCGGTCGGTCCACCTGCCGCTGGCCACGCGCGCCACCATGGCCCCGAGCTGTACCGCCACCATCACGGCGGTCGTGGCGCCGATGCCGGCGCCGCTGAAGTCGTGCAGGAACACGGTGGCGAAGCTCAGCACGGCGAACTGCGGGCAGCACAACAGGCCGATGGCCGCCGCGGCGCGCCAGGCCTGGGCGTCGCGCAGCGGGCCGCGCGCGGCTGCGGCCGGCGCCGCGGCCGGCCGGCCCGGCTCGCGCAGCCAGCAGGCGGCCAGCAGCGCCGCCGCGGCGCACATCAGGGCCAGGGCGCCGAATACCGCGCCGAAACCGGCCCGGGCGGCCAGCCAGGGCAGCAGCAGCGCGCCCAGCCCGCCGCCCAGCGGCACCGCCGTCTGGCGGATGCTCATCGCCAGGCCGCGCTCGCCTTCGTCGAACCAGGACATCACGGCCCGGCCGCTGGCGCCATTGACGCTGCCGCCCAGGATGCCGACCAGGACCAGCCCCAGCGCCAGCAATCCCAGGGCGGGCACCGCGCCTGGGGCGGGGGCCGCGTATCCGCTCATCCAGGCCAGCGCGGCGGCCGTGGCGCCCAGTCCCGCCAACAATACCGGGCGGTCGCCCCAGCGGTCGGCCAGCATGCCCCATGGCAATTCGAACAGCGCGACTCCCAGTCCCAGCAAGCCCAGGACCAGGCCCAATTGGCCGTTGCCGAGCCGGTAGTCCGCGCGCATCAGCACCGCGGTGGCGGGCAGCCCCGCCGCCGCGGCGGAAAAGGCGGCATTCGCGGCGACGCCGACGGCGAGCACTTTCCAGCGATGGGCGGGGCGGTCGAGCGCGGCCGGGGGCAGCAGCGCGGGGGAGGAGGACAGGGACATGCGGGCTCCCGGAGGGTGGAACAGGATTGACGGCTCCGAGTCTGCGCTTCTAATATCATCCTGAAAATCGGAAATTTTTGTAGTGACAGTTTTGAAAAATGGGACTATTCCATGAGGCCTGCCACATTCGACCTGGAGGTGCTGCGCAGCTTTGTGGCCGGGGTCGACCTGGGCAGCTACGGCCGCGCGGCGGACCGGCTGGGCCGGTCCACCTCGGCAGTCAGCGCCCAGCTCAAAAAGCTCGAAGAGCAGGCGGGCGTGCCGCTGCTGCGCAAGGCGGGGCGGGGCCTGGCCCTGACCGACGCGGGCGAGACCATGCTGGCCTATGCGCGGCGCCTGCTGGAACTGAACGACCAGGCTTCGCGGGCGGTGCGCGGCGCGCAATTGCAGGGCAGGGTGCGGCTGGGCCTGCAGGAGGATTTCGGCGAGATGCTGCTGCCCCAGGTGCTGGGCCGGTTCGCGCGGACGCATCCCAAGGTGAGGATCGAGGCCCGCGTCGCCCGCAATGCCGAGCTGCTGGAGCGCATCGCCGTGGGCCAGTTGGACATGGCGCTTGCGTGGGACCACGGCGCGCGGCTGCCGTACTCGCAGCGGCTGGCGAAGCTGGCCATGTGCTGGATCGGGCCCGCCCGGCCCGGGCCGGTGCTGGACGCGGACGGCGTCTTGCCGCTGGCCGCGTTCGAAGCGCCGTGCCTGTTCCGCAGCGGCGCGACCGAAGCCCTGGACCGGGCCGGCATCGCCTGGTCGCCGGCCTTCACCAGCCCCAGCCTCGCGGGCTTGTGGGCGGCGGTGTCGGCAGGCTTGGGACTCGCGGTGCGCACGCCCTTGGGCCTGCCCGCCACGGTGCGCGCGATGGCGCCGGGCGAGCAGGGCCTGCCTCGGCTGCCCGCGATTTCCCTGTCGCTGTACCGGGGCAGCGCCGAGCTGGATCCGGTGTCGGCCGCGCTGGAAGAAATCCTGCGGCGTTGCGTCGAGGACGGCATCGCCGCCTTGAGCCCGGCGCCCGGCTTGGCGGGCAGGCGCGCGGGCGCGATCGCCGGAGGCCATGAGCCGTGAACCGATTCCACGAAATGAGCGTGTTCCTGGCGGTGGCCGAGGCGCAGAGCTTCGCCGCCGCGGCCCGGCGCCTGGAAATGTCGGCGCCCACCGTCACGCGCAGCGTGGCCGCGCTGGAGCGGCGGCTGGGCGCCTTGCTGCTGGTCCGCACCACCCGCAGCCTGCGCCTGACCGAGGCGGGCCAGCGGTATGCGGCCGACTGCCGCCGCATTCTCGATGAGGTGGAGCAGGCCGATGACGCCGCGGCCGGCGCGATGGCCGCTCCGCGCGGCGCGCTCGGCATCACCGCGCCGGCCCTCTTCGGCGAACTGCACGTGATGCCCGCCGTGCTGGGCTACCTGCGCGCGCACCGCGAGGTCTCGGTGCGCGCGCTGCTGGTGGACCGCGTGGTCAACCTGCTGGACGAAGGCATAGACGTGGCCGTGCGCATCGGCGCCTTGCCCGATTCCTCCCTGACCGCCGTGCCGGTGGGCCAGGTGCGCCGCGTGGTGTGCGCCGCGCCCGCCTTCCTGCAAGCGCACGGCGTGCCCCAGGACCCGGACGCCTTGCAGCGCTATTGCACGATCACCGCCGCGATGGAAGGGAGGGGGCCGCAATGGCGTTTCCTGCAGGACGGGCAGCCCAGGCGCCTGCGGGTGGATTCGCAGTTGACGGTCACGTCCTTCCAGGCCGCGGTGCTGGCCGCGTGCGAGGGCTGGGGCCTGACGCAGGTCGTGTCCTACCAGGTGGCGCGGCACCTGGCCAGCGGCGCCTTGCAGGTGGTGCTGCGCGACTTCGAACTGCCGCCGCTGCCCGTGCACGTGGTGTATCCGGAAGGCCGCAAGAGTTCGGCCAAGGTGCGCAGCTTCGTCGAATTCTGCGTCGAGGCCCTGCGCCGCGACCTGGCGGCGCTGCCGGCCTGACCGGTTTTCTGCCGGTCTGGCCGGCTTTCTTTCACGCGGCGCAAGAGTGTCTTGCCGCGGCTGGCCGTTCACTTGCGGCCGGACCCGGCCCAGGATGGAGCTTGTCTTCGACCTGGAAAGGCCTCATGCAAACCGCCCGCGATGCCTCATCGACGTTCTACCGTTTCCCTTTGTGCGGCCATGCGCAGCGCGTGGCGCTCATGCTGTCCCTGCCGGCCGCCTGAGCGCGGCGGCCCGGCCCGCAAGGAGCGCCATCATGCAGACGATCGAACCTATCATCGACACGCCTTCGCCCTGGCATGCCGGCGAAACCCTGCTGCAGCGGCACGCGGGCGTCGCCGAACGCATGGAACTGGCCGGGCGCAAGGTCGTCCGGGACGACATGCCCGACCCGCACCGGGAGTTCTTTGCGCAGTTGCCGTTCCTGGTGGCGGCCGCGGTGGACGGCCGGGGCGACCCGTGGGCCGGCGTGCTGGAAGGGCTGCCCGGCTTCGCGGCGTCGCCCGATCCGCGCGTGCTGCGCGTGGCCGCCGTGCCGGATGCCGACGATCCGCTGCTTGCCGGCCTGGGGCCGGACCGGCCGGTGGGCCTGCTGGGAATCGAGCTGCACACGCGCCGGCGCAACCGCGCGAACGGACGCATTTCGGCCTGGGACGGCAAGCGTTTCGAAGTGGCCGTGGCGCAGTCCTTCGGCAATTGCCCGAAGTACATCCAGTCGCGGGACTTCCATTTTTCGCGCTCGCCCGCCTTGCGCTTCCCCGGCGCGCCGCGCGAGCGCGAGGGCCTGGACGATGCGGCCCGCAAGCTGGTTTCGCGGTCGGATACCCTGTTCGTCGCGAGCTACGCGGACGCCGGCGCGCGCGCCGTCGACGTGTCGCACCGGGGAGGCAGGCCCGGCTTCGTCCGGGTGGACGGCGACGTGCTGACCATTCCCGATTTTTCGGGCAACCGCTTTTTCAACACGCTGGGCAATATGGTGCTCAATCCGCGCGCGGGACTGCTCTTCATCGACTTCGAGCGCGGCGACGTGTTGCAGCTTTCGGGTAGGGCGGAGGTGATCCTGGACAGCCCCGAGATCGCGCAGTTCGAAGGCGCCGAGAGGCTGTGGCGGGTGCATGCGCGCCGCGTGGCTTTCCGGCCGGGCGCATTGGCCTTGCGCTGGCGCTTCCACGCCTATTCGCCGGCATCGCTGGCTACCGGCCAATGGCCGGATTAGGCCGGCCTAGCCTAGGTTAGGCCACAGGCGCCGTCTTCTGCACGACGGCATCCTCCGGGCCTATCGGGCGGCCGTCCTGCGCGCGGACTTCCAGCCGGCGCACGGGCTGGCCGCGCTTGCGGTCGATCAGCGTGGAATGGGCTTCGGCCGGAGCGTAGTAGTGGTCTTCGCCCCATTGGCGCAGGCCGACGATCACGGGGAACAGCGCCCGGCCCTTGTCCGTCAGCACGTACTCCTGGTAGGCGCTGCCGTCCGACGCGGGCGCCGCGGCCAGGATGCCGTGCGCCACCAGGGTACGCAGGCGGTCGCTGAGGATGTTCTTGGCCACGCCCAGGCTTTTCTGGAACTCCCCGAAACGCCGCAGTCCGTCGAAGGCGTCGCGCACGATCAGCAGCGACCACCAGTCGCCGATCGCGTCCAGCGAGCGCGCGACCGGGCAGGCGGCGCCTTCGAGACTTGTGCGTTTGACCATGTCGGATCCTTGCGGTGGGGAGGTCGATGATAGGCGGCAACGGCTGAATACGGATATTTCGGTTGCATTATAAAACCTTAAAACCTAGTATTCTGGTTTTGTTATGAAACCAATTGGAGTCCGCCGTGCCTGCCCCATCCGACCTCGTCGTTCCCGAACCCGCAACCGGCACGCCCCGCTCGCTGGTGCTGCTGCTGGCGGTCGCCTGCGCCCTGAGCGTGGCCAACGTGTATTACGCGCAGCCCTTGCTGGACGCGATCGGACGGGAGTTCGGCATGGCCGAAGGGGCGGTGGGCATCGTCGTGACGGCGACGCAACTGGGCTGCGCGCTGGCGCTGCTGTTCGTGGTGCCTTTGGGCGACCTGCTGGACCGCCGGCGCCTGATGATCGGACAACTGGCGCTGCTGGTGCTGGCGCTGGCCGCCGTGGCGCTGTCGGCCAACGCTCCGTGGCTCTTGATCGGCATGGTGGCGCTGGGCCTGCTGGGGACGGCGATGACGCAGGGCCTGCTGGCGCTGTCCGCCGCGCTGGCCGCGCCCGGCGAGCGCGGCCGCGTGGTCGGGGCGGCGCAGGGCGGCGTGGTGATCGGTCTGCTGCTGGCGCGCGTGCTGGCCGGCGTGGTGGCCGACGCCTGGGGCTGGCGCGCGGTGTACCTGGTGTCGGCGGTGCTGGCGGCCGCGCTTGCGGCGGTGCTGGCCCGGCGCCTGCCGCAACGCCGCCTGCCCACGGTGCGCCTGGGCTACTGGGCGCTGTTGCGCTCGCTTTGCGTGCTGCTGGCGACCGAGCGCGTGCTGCGCGTGCGCGGCACGATCGCCTTGTTGATGTTCGCCGCCTTCAGCGCGTTCTGGACTGCGCTGGTGCTGCCCTTGAGCGCACCGCCTTACGCCTTGACGCACACGGCGGTGGGAGCGTTTGGACTGGTAGGCGCGGTAGGCGTGCTGATGGCCGCGCGCGCAGGCCGGCTGGCCGACCGCGGCCACGGCGAGCGCACCACCGCCGCGGGCCTGGCGCTGCTGTGCCTGTCCTGGGTGCCGATCGCCTTCCTGGAGCAAAGCCTGTGGGCGCTGGCGCTGGGCGTGCTGGTCCTGGACGTCGCCCTGCAGGCCCTGCACGTCACCAACCAGGCAATGGTCTTCGGCATCAGCGCGCAAGCGCACAGCCGGCTGGTGGGCGGCTACATGATGTTCTATGCCGCGGGCAGCGGCCTGGGCTCGATCGCGTCGACGGCGGCATACGCGCAGGCCGGCTGGCTGGGCGTGTGCGCGCTGGGCGGGGGGATCAGCCTGGCGGCGCTGCTGTTCTGGGCGGCGACGCTGCCGCGCGGCGTGGCGGTCCGCGCGGCGGGATGAGGCGCTACACCTGCACCTCGTAATCCTTCGCGCCCAGCACCACGGCCGCCAGGCCGGGGGCCTGGCTCAGTTTGTGCAGCGCGTAGCACTGCGCCGTGGCGATCTTGGCGTCATGGAATGCCGGGTCTTCGTCGCGATGTTCCAGGCTGGCGAGCAGCGCGCGGGCCATTTGCCAGCCCGCCAGCGTGGTGCCCGCCAGCAGCAGATAGGGCACGGCGGCGCCGAACACGGCGTTGGGATGGCCGGCGGCGTTGGCCAGAACGAAATCGACCGCGTCGGACAGCGCCGCGCTGGCCCGCCGCAGGGGCGCGAGCACGCGGCCGGCGGCGGGGGCCGCGCTGGCTTCCAGGGCCTGCTCGGTCTTACCGACTTCCGCAAGCAGGGCGCGCGCCACGGCGCCGCCGTCGCGCAGGGTCTTGCGGCCGACGAAGTCGTTGGCCTGGATGGCGGTCGTGCCTTCGTAAATGGTGAGGATGCGGGCGTCGCGGTAGTACTGCGCGGCGCCCGTTTCCTCGATGAAGCCCATGCCGCCATGCACCTGCACGCCCAGGCTGGCCACGTCGATCGACATCTCGGTGCACCAGCCCTTGACGACCGGCACCAGGAATTCCTGGACGGCCAGGTGGCGCTTGCGGGCCTCGGCGTCCGGACTGGCGTGGGCCAGGTCGGCATGGCCGGCGGTGAAGTAGGCCAGCGCGCGGCCCGCCTCGGTCAGGGCGCGCATGGTGCCCAGCATGCGGCGCACGTCCGGGTGCTGGATGATGGGCACGGCATCGCGCGACGAACCGTCCACGGGCCGGCTCTGCACGCGTTCGGCGGCGTAGGCCAGCGCATGCTGGTAGGCGCGGTCGGCGACGGCGATGCCCTGCACGCCCACGGCGTAGCGGGCGGCATTCATCATGATGAACATGGCGTCCAGGCCGCGGTTCTCCTGGCCGACCAGGTACCCCAGCGCGCCGCCGGCGTCGCCGAACTGCAGGGTGGCGGTGGGGCTGGCCTTGATGCCCAGCTTGTGTTCGATCGACACGCACTGGACGTCGTTGCGCGCGCCCAGCGTGCCGTCCTCGTTGACCAGGAACTTGGGCACCAGGAAAAGCGAAATGCCCTTGACGCCTTCGGGCGCGTCGGGCAGGCGGGCGAGCACCAGGTGCACGATGTTCTCGGCCAGGTCGTGTTCGCCGTAGGTGATGAAGATCTTGGTGCCGGAGATCCGGTAGGTGCCGTCGCCCACGGGTTGCGCGCGCGAGCGGATCATGGCCAGGTCGGACCCGGCCTGGGGTTCGGTCAGGTTCATGGTGCCGGTCCAGCGGCCGGCGATCATGGGGCCGATGTAGCGTTCGCGCAGCTCGGGCGAGCCCGCGGTCATCAGCGCTTCGATCGCGCCGTTGGTCAGGAGCGGGCACAGCGCGAACGACAGGTTGGCGGCGTTGAGCATTTCGGAGCAGGGCGAGCCGACCAGGCCGGGCAGGCCCTGGCCGCCGTATTCGACGGGATGCGTCATGCCCTGCCAGCCGGCTTCGGCGTACAGGCGGAAGGCCTGCTTGAAGCCGGGCGCGGTGGCGACCGCGCCGTCGCGCCAGGTGCTGGGTTCGCGGTCGGCGGGATGGTTCAGCGGTGCCAGCACGTCGCCGGCGTAACGGGCGGATTCTTCCAGCACGGCCTGGACGGTATCGGGCGTGGCCTCCTCGAAACCGGGCAGGGCGGCCACCTGGGGCAGGCCGGCCAGATGGTTCAACACGAACAGCATGTCTTTCACGGGGGCTTGGTACGTCATTGCGTCGGAGCTCCTGGATGGGGTTGAGGCGCGGGCCGGATCAGGCGGTCTTGCCGGGGTCGGCCACATCGATGGCCTTGGTCGCGCCCACGGCGGCGCGCAGTTCGAATTTCTGGATCTTGCCGGTGGAGGTCTTGGGCAGTTCGCCGAAGCGCACCGCGCGGGGCACCTTGAAGCCCGGCAGCAGGAGCTTGCAATGGGCGATGATCTCCTCGGCGGTGGCGGCGCAGCCCGGCTTCAGTTCGACGAAGGCGCAAGGCGTTTCGCCCCACTTCGGGTCGGGCATGGCCACCACGGCGACCGCCGCCACGGCCGGGTGGCGGTACAGCGCGTCTTCCACTTCGATGCTGGAGATGTTCTCGCCGCCGGAGATGATGATGTCCTTGCTGCGGTCCTTGATGCGGACGTAGCCGTCGGCCGTCATCACGCCCAGATCGCCGGTGTGGAACCAGCCGCCCGCGAAGGCCGCGTCGGTGGCGCGCTCGTTCTTCAGGTAGCCCTTCATGCAGATGTTGCCGCGGAACATGACCTCGCCCACCGTCTGCTCGTCGGCCGGCACCGGCTCCATGGTGTCCGGGTCGCGCACCGTTACGCCGGCCTGCAGGTGGTAGCGCACGCCCTGGCGCGCGGTCAGCAGCGCGCGCTGCTCGTCCTCCAATGCGTCCCAGGCATCCTGGCGCGCGCAGACGGCGGCCGGCCCGTAGACCTCGGTCAGGCCGTAGACATGGGTCAGTTCGAAGCCGATGTCGCGCATCTTGGCGATCACGGCCGGCGCGGGCGCGGCGCCCGCGACCATGGTGCGCACGGTGTGGCGGATGCCGTCGCGCATCTCGGCCGGCGCGTTGGCCAGCGCGCTCTGCACGATGGGCGCGCCGCAATAGTGGGTGACGCCTTCGTCCCGGATCAGGTCGAACACGGTCTTGGGGTCGAACTTGCGCAGGCACACGTTCACGCCCGCGCGCGCGGCGATGGTCCAGGCGAAGCACCAGCCATTGCAGTGGAACAGCGGCAGGGTCCAAAGATAGACCGGGTGCTTGGGCATGTCCCATTCGAGGATATTGCTGACCGCGTTCAGGTAAGCGCCGCGGTAGTGGTAGACCACGCCCTTGGGGTCGCCGGTGGTGCCCGAGGTGTAGTTCAGCGCGATGGCGTCCCACTCGTCGGCGGGCGGCCGCCAGTCGTAGCGGGCTGGGGCCGCGGCCAGGAAGTCCTCGTAGTCGACCGCGCCGGGCAGCGTGGCGGGCGCGGTATCGAGGTCGTGCACCGATATGACTTTCAGGTGGGGAAACTCGGCCCGGGCGCGCTGGGCGACTTCGGCATATTCCGTGTCCACGATCAGCGCGCGCGCCTCGCCGTGGCCCAGCATGAACAGCACGCTGGGGGTGTCCAGCCGCGTGTTCAGGGTATTGAGCACTGCGCCCAGCATCGGCACGCCGAAGTGCGCTTCGACCATGGCGGGGATGTTGGGCAGCATCACGGCGACGGTATCGCCGCGCTGGATGCCGGCCTGCGCCAGCGCGCCGGCCAGCCGCTGCGCGCGCTCGTAGGTCTGGGCCCAGTTGCGGCGCACTTTGCCGTGGACGACGGCCAGGCGCCGGCCGTAGACTTCGGCGGCGCGGGCGATGAAGTCCACGGGCGTCAGGGCTGTGTAATTGGCCTCGCGGCGCGCGAGGCCCTGGTCGAACATGCCGCTCATTGCTGTCTCCTGCGGGGCGCGTGCGCGTCCCTCGTTGCTTTGTGCGGGGACGGCTTTGCATAGCCGGCCCCGGTGCTTGCTCTAGCGTATCGCCGGCCCGAAAATGCAGTCTGTCGCCTGCATGACAGACTGCCGGCAAGCCTGCACATCCCCTGTTTTACACGGTTCTTTCCATGTCCGACGTTTCAAACATCGTTTCCGCCGACGAGCTGGCGGAGCTGTTCCGCGCCCGCGCCTGGTTCGGCGCGCTGGATGCTCCGCACCAGGACCTGGTGCTGGCCACTTCGCGGGCCGAGCGCGTGGACAACGGGGCATGGATCGCGCGGCGCCACGCGCCGTCGGACTACTGGCTGGGGGTGCACACGGGCCTGCTGAAACTGGCCATCTATAACGAGTCCGGGCGTAGCTGTACGTTTTCGGGCGTGCCGCCCGGCGGCTGGTTCGGCGAAGGCAGCGTGATCAAGCGCGAATTGCGCAAGTACGACGTGGTGGCCATCCAGCCATCGGTGGTGATGCTGGTTCCGGCCGCCACCTTCCATGCGCTGCTGTCGGCCAGCCTGCCGTTTTCGCATTTCGTCATCGGCCAGTTGAACGACCGCATGGGCGAGTTCATCGCGTCCATCCAGAACCACCGTCTGCTGGACGCGGACGCGCGGGTGGCGCAGTCGCTGGCGCAATTGTTCAATCCGCGCCTGTATCCGTCCACCGACCTGACGCTGGCGATTTCCCAGGAAGAGCTGGGCTACCTGACGGGCCTGTCGCGCCAGCGGGTCAACCAGGCGCTGCAGGCCCTGGCCGACCAGGGCATCCTGGCGCTGGCCTATAACCAGATCAAGGTGCTGGACCTGGACCGCCTGCGGCAGTACGGGCTGGACCAGCTCTGAGGGCGCGGTCCAGCGCCGCGCGCGCCAGGAGGCGGGTGGAGTCCAGGGTGGGCAGCGCGGAATTGCCGTCGTCCAGCACCAGCGGCAGCTCGGTGCAGCCCAGCACCACGGCGTCGCAGCCGGCGTCCCGCAGGCGTTCGATGATGCCTTGCAGGCGCGCCACCGAGTCGGGCTTGAAAACGCCATTCACCAGTTCGTCCATGATGATGCGGCCCAGCGTTGCGCGGTCGTCTTCCGGCGGCCGCCGCCATTGCAGGCCGCGCGCTTCCAGTTTGTCGGGATAGACGCCGCTGTCCACCAGCCAGCGCGTGCCCAGGATGCCGATGCGGCGGTGGCCGCAAGCCGCCGCCGCGGCCGCGACTTCCCCGGCGATGTGCAGCCAGGGCAGGGGCGAGCGCGGCAGCACGTGGCCCAGGGCCTGGTGGATGGTGTTGTCGGGGCAGACCAGGAAGTCCGCGCCGGCGCGCGCCAGCTTGTCGGCCGACGACAGCATCAACTCGCCGACGCCGGCCAGGTCGCCGCGTTCCAGGCAGGCCACGTAGTCCGCCAGCGAATGGGTGTGCAGCGAGATCTCGGGATGGGCGTGCGAGCCCAGGCGCTGCGCGCCTTCGGCGCACAGGGTGCGATAGCAGAGCGCGGCGCCTTCGGCCGAGCAGGCGACGATGCCGATATGCAAAGGGAGCGTGTCCATGTCGTCGTAGGCCCCTGGGTGCGGTCAAAAGAACCCCGCGGCAGTGATTTATACCCTGCCGCGGCGCGGTCAAAAAAACCCTGGTTATTGCAATGTATTGATTTGAAGGGAAATTTTCCTGGCACGGAATTCGCATAAGAGAGCGTACCCCAACTAACCGCAACACTGGAGGGCGTTCCCATCATGGGTCCGTATCGGAAATTATGGTTCACGCTGATCGCCGTGCTGGCGATCACATTCGCGCTGCTGGGTTTCTATGGCGGCGAAGTCTACCGGCAGGCGCCGCCGATTCCCGGCCAGGTTGTGACGGCCGACGGCACCCGCCTGTTCGGCCGCGACGACATCCTCGACGGCCAGACCGCCTGGCAGTCGGTCGGCGGCATGCAGCTCGGATCGATCTGGGGACACGGCGCCTACCAGGCGCCGGACTGGACCGCCGACTGGCTGCACCGCGAACTGACGGCCTGGCTGGACCTTGCCGCGCGCGACGCGCACGGCAAGGACTACGCGCAGTTGTCCGCGCCCGAGCAGGCCGCGCTGCGCGAGGCCGTGAAGGCCGAATACCGCGCCAACCGCAGCGACGCGGCGACCGACACGCTGTCGGTCAGCCCGCGCCGGGCGCGCGCGATGGCGCAGACGGCCGCCTACTACGACCAACTGTTTTCCGACGCGCCGGCCCTGCACGGCAGCCGCGAGAGCTTCGCGATGAAGGAAAACACCTTGCCCGACGCCACGCGCCGCACCCAGCTCACGCACTTTTTCTTCTGGACGGCCTGGGCCGCCTCGACCGAGCGTGAAGGCAAGCCGGTCACCTACACCAACAATTGGCCGCACGAACCGCTGGTCGGCAATACGCCCAGCGCCGAGAACGTCATGTGGTCCATCATCAGCGTGGTGGTGCTGCTGGCGGGCATCGGCCTGCTGGTGTGGGCCTGGGCCTTCCTGCGCGGCAAGGAAGAGGACGAGCCGGAGGCGCCCGCCAAGGATCCGCTGACCACCTTCGCGCTGACGCCGTCGCAGCGGGCGCTGGGCAAGTACCTGTTCCTGGTCGTCGCGCTGTTCGGGTTCCAGGTGCTGCTGGGCGGCTTCACGGCGCACTACACGGTCGAAGGCCAGAAGTTCTACGGCATCGACGTGTCGCAGTGGTTCCCGTATTCGCTGGTGCGCACCTGGCATATCCAGAGCGCGCTGTTCTGGATCGCCACCGGCTTCCTGGCGGCGGGCCTGTTCCTGGCGCCGCTGATCAACGGCGGGCGCGATCCGAAGTTCCAGAAGGCGGGCGTCGACATCCTGTTCTGGGCGCTGGTGCTGGTGGTGGTCGGATCGTTCGTCGGCAACTACCTGGCGATCGCGCAGATCATGCCGCCGAACCTGAACTTCTGGCTGGGCCACCAGGGCTATGAGTACGTGGACCTGGGCCGCCTGTGGCAGATCGGCAAGTTCGCCGGCATCTGCTTCTGGCTCGTGCTGATGCTGCGCGGCATCGTGCCCGCGCTGCGCAAGCCGGGCGGCGACAAGAACCTGCTGGCGCTCCTGACCGCGTCGGTCGGCGCGATCGGGCTGTTCTACGGCGCCGGCTTCTTCTACGGCGAACGCACGCACCTGACGGTGATGGAGTACTGGCGCTGGTGGATCGTGCACCTGTGGGTGGAAGGCTTCTTCGAAGTCTTCGCCACCACGGCGCTGGCCTTCATCTTCTCGACCCTGGGCCTGGTGTCGCGCCGCATGGCCACCACGGCCAGCCTGGCCTCGGCCTCGCTGTTCATGCTGGGCGGCATTCCCGGCACCTTCCACCACCTGTACTTCGCCGGCACGACCACGCCGGTGATGGCGGTGGGCGCGAGCTTCTCGGCGCTGGAAGTGGTGCCGCTGATCGTGCTGGGCCACGAGGCCTGGGAAAACTGGCGCCTGAAGTCGCGCGCCGCCTGGATGAACGATCTGAAGTGGCCGCTGATGTGCTTCGTGGCCGTGGCGTTCTGGAACATGCTGGGCGCGGGCGTCTTCGGCTTCATGATCAACCCGCCCATTTCGCTGTACTACATCCAGGGCCTGAACACCACGCCGGTCCATGCGCACGCGGCCCTGTTCGGCGTGTACGGTTTCCTGGCGCTGGGCTTCACGCTGCTGGTGCTGCGCTACATCCGTCCTCAGTACGCGCTCAGCCCCGGCCTGATGAAGCTGGCGTTCTGGGGGCTGAACCTGGGCCTGGCGCTGATGATCTTCACCAGCCTGCTGCCCATCGGCCTGATCCAGTTCCACGCCAGCGTGAGCGAAGGCATGTGGTACGCGCGCAGCGAAGCCTTCATGCAGCAGGAGATCCTGCAGACCCTGCGCTGGGGCCGCACGTTCGGCGACGTGGTCTTCCTGCTGGGCGCGCTGGCGATGGTGATGCAGGTCATCCTGGGCCTGCTCAGCGGCAAGCCCGCGGTCAGCGAGCCGCGCCTGCAGGCGCGGCCTGCCCGCGGCTGAGGCCCCGGCCTGCCGCCTTCATTGCGCCAGCGCAAAGAGGGCGGAGGCCGCGGCCGGTCCAATGGAGGCAGGTCCCGGGGCGCTCCGCCCCGGGCGCAACCGGAGTCCGATCCGTGCGCTGCCTGTCCTCCGCCGCGTTGCTTTCATTGTTGACCGCTTGCGGGCCCGCCGACCGGGCCCCTTTGCCTTTGCCGGAGGTGCTGCGGCTGCCGGCGGGCGAGGTCTCGTACCAGCCGCCGGGCGAGGCGCTGCGCGCCGGACGACCGGTGACTCCTGCGCCGCTTACGGTGAACTATCCGCGCGGGCTGTCCATCATGAAGCGCCAGGTCAGCCAGGCGGAATATGCCGCCTGCGTGCGGGCGGGCGGCTGCAAGCCGTTGGATGCGGCGCAACGGGACGCGGCCGCGCGCGACCTGCCGGCGGTGGGCATTAGCTGGACCGACGCATCGGCGTACGCCGACTGGCTGTCGGCGCGCACCGGGCGGCGCTGGCGCCTGCCCACTTATCCGGAATGGGTCTACGCGGCCGGCACGGCCTATCGGGAGGAGCTGCGCCTGCCCGACGTCGAGGACCCCGCCCAGCGCTGGCTGGCCGAGTACGACGCGCAGAGCCGGCGCGGGCGGGAAGACGCCGAAGTGCGTCCGTTCGGCGCTTTCGGCGCCAACGCCCGGGGCCTGGTGGACATGGCGGGCAGCGTCTGGGACTGGACCAGCGACTGCCATGTGCGGCGCATTCTCGACGGGCCGGCCGAGGACGCGGGCGACGGCCGGAATTGCGGCATCCGCGTCGCGGCGGGGCGGCACATCGCCTACCTGCCGGACTTCATCCGGGACCCCAAAGGCGGCGCCTGTTCGGTGGGCGTGCCGCCCGCCAATCTGGGCCTGCGGCTGGTGCTGGACGAGGGTTAGTGTGCTGTCCCGTGGGGCCGGTTCATACGAACTGTTCCTCGGGCGCATGCGCGTGGACCGGCTGCGCCGCCTTGGCCGGCGCGCCGTCGGTACAGGAGACGCAGCCCGCGCAATCCGGGATCGTCCGGGCGTCGCGCGACACCAAGGCCAGCGCGGCGGGCGAACGCAGCACGATGCGCTTGCGGCTGCCGTCCACGATGCCGCGCTGCCGCCAGTTGCTGAGCAGGCGGCTGACGGTGTGCAGCGTGGTGCCGGTCATTTCGGCGATGTCCTGGCGCGTGATGGGAAAGCCGATGCCGATGCCGCCGGCCGTCGGCTGTCCCGAGCTTTCGATCAGGCGCAGGATGGTGCGCGCCACGCGCTGCTCCACGTCGTCCGTCGACAATTCCTGGATGCGCAGGTGCGCGTCCTGCAGGCGCCGTCCCATGGTCTGCAGCGCCATGGCGCTCAGTTGCGGGTGGTTGCCCACGAAGCGTTCCCAAAGCGCGTCCGGCCAGGCCAGGCACACGCTTTCCAGCACGGCCTGCACCGAGGCGGGGTAGCGCGATTGGCCCATTGCGCGGGCCAGGCCGAACATATCGCCCGGATCGACGTAGCGCACCACGACCTGTTCGCCGTCGGCGGTGAGTTGCGCCACTTTCAGGCGGCCGCTGAGCAGTACGAAGAAGTGCGAGGCCATCGCGCCCTGGCGATAGGCGAGGGCGCCCGCGACCAGCCGGCAGGGCTGCGCGCCGCGCAGCGCGGACTTCAACTGCGCATCGGACAAGGGCCTGAAGATTTCCAGGTTGCGCAACAGCGCGTGGCAGAGGGGCGACGGCATGGCGGTCCTAAAAGGCGGAGGAATCTCCACGCACCCATGGTGACACCGCCGCCGTGCGATGACAATGCGCGCAGCGCGCGGGCTTGCCCCGGAGTTTGCGCTACAGCAAAGATCGGCCGCGCCGCCGGTTCTCCAATAGGGGTGCCGACTGTTTCGGCGATTGAAGAACCCGATAAGGAGCTGGATATGAACGCATTACGGCCCACCTTGCTTGCCGCCGCGCTGGCTTTCTCGATGGCCGCGACGGCCGTGTTCGCGCAGGACGCGGACAAGCTGCCGCACACCAAGGTCACGCTGGTCGCCCCGCCCATGGTCCACCCCCATGAGCAGGTCGCGAAATCGGGCCCGAAGGTGGTCGAGTTCACGATGAGCATCGAGGAAAAGAAGATGGTCATCGACGACAAGGGCACGACGCTGCAGGCCATGACGTTCAACGGCTCCATGCCCGGCCCCACGCTGGTGGTGCACGAAGGCGACTACGTCGAGCTGACGCTGGTCAATCCCGCCACCAACGCCATGCCGCACAACGTGGACTTCCACGCGGCCACGGGCGCGCTGGGCGGCGCCAAGCTGACCAACGTCAATCCGGGCGAGCAGGCCACCCTGCGTTTCAAGGCGGACCGCAGCGGCACGTTCGTCTACCACTGCGCGCCGGAGGGCATGGTGCCCTGGCACGTGGTGTCGGGCATGAGCGGCACGCTGATGGTGCTGCCCCGCGACGGCCTGAAAGACCCGCAGGGCAAGCCCTTGCACTATGACCGCGCCTACACGATCGGCGAATTCGACCTCTACATACCCAAGGACGAGAACGGCAAGTACAAGGATTACCCCACGCTGGCGGAGAGCTACGGCGACACGGTAGAGGTGATGCGCAAGCTCACGCCCACCCACATCGTGTTCAACGGCAAGGTCGGCGCGCTGACCGGCGCCAACGCGCTGACGGCCAAGGTCGGCGAAACCGTGCTGCTGATCCATTCGCAGGCCAACCGCGACACGCGCCCGCACCTGATCGGCGGCCACGGCGACTGGGTCTGGGAAACCGGCAAGTTCGCCAATCCGCCGCAGAAGAACCTGGAGACCTGGTTCATCCGCGGGGGCTCGGCGGGCGCCGCGCTCTATACCTTCAAGCAGCCGGGCGTGTATGCCTACCTGAACCACAACCTGATCGAAGCCTTCGAGCTGGGCGCGGCCGGCCACATCAAGGTCGAAGGCAAGTGGAATGACGACCTGATGAAGCAGATCAAGGCGCCGGGCCCGATCCCGCGCTGATCCTGGAGGCGCCGGCCGGGCGCGTTCCCGCGTCCGGCCGGCGCCCTTGCCGCGACACTTTCCGACGGAACCCAGTCATGTCCAATTTTCATCGAATCGCGCTTGCGGCCGTCCTGGCGGGGCTGCCCGCCCCGTGGGCGCAGGCGGAAACCCTGGCCGCCGCCAATCCGGCCGGCGAAAAACTCTACAAGTCCGCCTGCGTCGTGTGCCACGCCAGCGGCGTCGCCAACGCGCCCAAGCTGGGCGACAGGCAGGCCTGGTCGCCGTTCATCGCCCAGGGCGCGGATGCGCTGCTGGCCACTGTGCTCAAAGGCAAGGGCGCCATGCCCCCGCGCGGCGGCTCCTCCGCCGACGAAGCCACGCTGCGCGCGGCGGTGGAATTCATGATGGCGGCGGCGAAGTAGGGGGGAGGCGTTCGGCGCCGTGGTGATGATTGCAGGTGTCTCAGCAGGTGTCTCAGCAGGTGTCTCTGCAGGTGTCTGACACCCCAAGAAGTGCCGCCTCGTCAGGTGTCTGACACCCTGGTGAGACGATCTTCAATCCAAGACGCGCTGCAGAGGGTGTCTGACACCCGCCAAGGGCGTCGACACACGTCGGGTGTCAGACACCCGGGTGGCTCCAGTCTCAAGCCGGGGCGGCACTTCTTGGGGTGTCAGACACCTGTGCAGTCATCACCAGTGTGTCAGACACCTGACATCACCAGGGCGCTCCCAGTCGCTACGCTCGCCGGGCCAGCAGGGCCCAGACGCCGGCGGCGGACAGCAGGGCGCCGCCGCCCAGGTTGAAGCCGCGTTGCGCCCGGGGCGAAGCCAGCAGCCGGCGGGCCGATCCGGCGAATACGGCGTAGGCGGTGGCGTTGATGCCGGCGCAGGCCACGAAGGTGGCCGACAGCATCCAGAGCTGGCGCGTCACGTCGCCCGCGGGGTCGATGAACTGCGGCAGGAAGGCCACGAAGAAAATGATGCCCTTGGGATTCAGCGCGGTCACCAGATAGGTGTTGGCGAACAGCTTCCAGCGCGACCCCGCGGCGCCGGCCTTGGGCAGCGCCGCGGGCGAGACGCCTGCGCGCAGCAGCTTGAAGCCCAGGTACAGCAGGTACAGGCCGCCGGCGGTCTTGACGACGGTGAACCAGAACGCCGACGCCGCCAGCAGGGCGCCCAGGCCCAGCAGCGACAGCATCAGCGCGGTGGAGTCGCCCAGCGCCACGGCCAGCACCAGCGGCAGCCGGGCGCGCTTGCCGTGCGTGAGGGAATAGCTGATGACCGTAAGAATCGTGGGGCCGGGCAGCATCAAGAGCAGGGCGGACGCGCCCAGGAAGGCCAGCCAGGTTTCAAGCGACATGGGGTTCGGCTCCAGAGGGGATGGCGGCGCGCGGCGCCGGCCTGCGGGCCACTGTAGCGCAATCGCCGCCGCCGGGATACGGCGAATGGCCGGAGGGGTGCGCCGGGTGGTGTTAAATACAGCTTTCCCTGACAGTGAACGCGTGCCCCGGTGGCCGCGCGAAGGAAACATCATGGCATTTGATTTCGATTTGTTTGTGATCGGCGCGGGCTCGGGCGGCGTGCGCGCGGCGCGCTTCGCGGCGGGCTTCGGCGCGCGCGTGGCCGTGGCGGAAAGCCGCTACCTGGGCGGCACCTGCGTCAACGTGGGATGCGTGCCCAAGAAGCTGCTGGTCTACGGCGCCCACTACAGCGAGGATTTCGAGCAGGCGCAAGGCTTCGGCTGGAACGCCGGGCAGCCCACCTTCGACTGGCCCACGCTGATCGCCAACAAGAACCGCGAGATCGAGCGCCTGAACGGCATCTACCGCAACCTGCTGGTCAACAGCGGAGTGACGCTGCTGGAAGGGCACGCGCGCATCCGGGATCCGCATACCGTCGAAATCAACGGCAAGACCTGCAGCGCCGCCCACATCCTGGTGGCGACGGGCGGCTGGCCCCAGATCCCCGACATCCCGGGCAAGGAGCACGCCATCACCTCGAACGAGGCCTTCTTCCTGAAGGAGCTGCCGCGCCGCGTGCTGGTGGTGGGCGGCGGCTATATCGCGGTGGAATTCGCCTCGATCTTCAACGGCATGGGCGCGCAGACCACGCAGGCGTACCGCGGCCCGCTGTTCCTGCGCGGTTTCGACCAGGGCGTGCGCGAGCACCTGCGCGACGAACTGGTGAAAAAAGGCATCGACCTGCGCTTCAACTCGGACGTGGCCCGCATCGACAAGCGGGCCGACGGCACGCTGGCCGCCACCCTCAAGGACGGCTCGGTCATCGAGGCCGACTGCGTGTTCTACGCCACCGGCCGCCGGCCCATGCTGGACGACCTGGGGCTGGAGAACACGGCCGTCAAGCTGAAGGAAGACGGTTTCATCGAGGTGGACGACGAATACCGCACGGCCGAGCCGTCCATCCTGGCCATCGGCGACGTGATCGGCCGGGTGCCGCTGACGCCGGTGGCCCTGGCCGAAGGCATGGCGGTGGCGCGGCGCCTGTTCCGCCCCGAGGAATACCGCAAGGTGGATTACAAGCTGATCCCGACCGCCGTGTTCAGCCTGCCGAACATCGGCACGGTGGGCATGACGACGGAAGAGGCGCGCGAGGCCGGCCACGAGATCAAGCTCTTCGAAAGCCGCTTCCGCCCCATGAAGCTCACGCTGACCGAATCGCAGGAAAAGACCCTGATGAAGCTGATCGTCGACGCCGCGACCGATCGCGTCCTGGGCGTGCACATGGTCGGTCCGGACGCGGGAGAAATCGTCCAGGGCATCGCGATCGCCTTGAAGGCGGGCGCCACCAAGCAGGTGTTCGACGAGACCATCGGCATCCACCCCACGGCCGCCGAGGAGTTCGTGACGCTGCGCACGCCGGTGGCGCAGTAGGCCGCCAGGCTACAGGCGCTGGATCAGCGCGCGCGCCGCTGCCGGCGCGCGCTCTTTCGCGCCGTTGATGAAAAAGGCGTAGACGTCGCGCGGCCGCGCCGACGCGGCGGCGGGAACGCCGACCCGCGGCAGGTCCGCCGGGTCGGCCCCGCGCGCCCAGTCGCGCAGGCGCTCCGCCCAGGCGTCCAGCGCCTTGGGCGCGTAGCCGGCCTTGAACGCGGCATTGGCGCGCATCAGCCGCGCATACACGAAGTCGGCGGTGCGGTCGGCGATCGACGGAAAGTCCTCGCTGTCCGTGAACACGGTGGCGGCGCGGTGGCGGCGGGCCAGCCGCAGGTATTCCTCGCAGGCGAAGCTGGGATGGCGCACGTCCAGCACGTGGCGCAGCGGCAGCCCGTCCACCTGCTCCGGCAGGAGTTCCAGGAAGGCGCTGAAGTCATCGGCATTGAAGACCTTGGTGGGCGCGAACTGCCAGACGATGGGTCCCAGTTTGGGGCCCAGCTCGGCGATGCCGCCATGCACGAAGCGGCCGACCGAATCCTTCGCGCCCGCCAGTTCCCGGCGGTTGGTCGCATAGCGCGACGCCTTCAGCGAGAACACGAAGCCCTCAGGGGTTTCGTCGCGCCACTTGGCGAAGGTGGCCGGCTTCTGGGTACTGTAATAAGTGCCGTTGATTTCGATGGCGGTGAGTTGGCGGCTGGCGTATTCCAGTTCACGCGCGTGGGGCAGGCTCTTGGGGTAGAAGGCGCCGCCGCGCCAGGGGGCGTAGGTCCACCCCCCTATGCCCACGCGGATGGCGGCGCCGTCTTTCGAGGGCGGTTGGGGATGCTGCATGTCTGGACACTCCATGCAAACGAACGGAACAACTGTATCGCCGGCGCCACTCGCCCGTAAACTCCTACCGGAAAGTCTGCTGTTCCGATACAGTTTTGGGCTAAGGTGTGAATTCACGATTCCACTTGCCGCGTCCACGCCGGCCCATCATGCCCGATCTCGCCCATCTCCTGACTTTCGCCCTGGTCGCCCTGGGCATGGTGCTCACGCCCGGGCCCAACATGATTTACCTGGTGTCCCGCTCCATCTCGCAGGGCGCCCAGGCAGGGCTGATTTCCCTGGGAGGCGTGGCGGTCGGCTTCGTTTTCTACGTGTGCTGCGCGGCGTTCGGCATCACGGCCCTGCTGATGGCGGTGCCCTACGCCTATGACGCGCTGCGCATCGGCGGCGCCCTGTATCTGCTGTACATGGCGTGGCAGGCGCTCCGTCCCGGCGGCCGCTCGCCGTTCCAGGTGCACGAACTGCCCAAGAGCAGCCCGCGCGCGCTGTTCACCATGGGGCTGCTGACCAATCTGCTCAATCCCAAGATCGCCATCATGTACGTGTCGCTGCTGCCGCAATTCATCCAGCCCGAACGCGGCAGCGTGTTCACGCAGTCGCTGGCGCTGGGCATGACGCAGGTCGTGGTCAGCCTTTCCGTCAACGCCCTCATCGCCATCATGGCCGGGTCCATCGCCGGGTTCCTGGCGGGCCGGCCCTTGTGGATGGTCGTGCAGCGCTGGCTGATGGGCACCGTGCTGGCCGGGCTGGCGGTGCGCATGCTGACGGAGTCGCGCCGCTGATGCCGGCGGACGAAGGCTTCTTCGCGTCGCTGGGCGGCATGCTCGGCGAAGCGCTGCGCAGCATCGTCGCGGGGTTGAAGTGGCTGCTGGGCGGGATCGGCGGCGCGCTGGGCGATTTCTATTCCGGCCTGGCCGGCGCGATGGGCATGAGCCCCTCGGTGTTCAATCTCGTCCTGCTGGCGCTGGGCCTCATGCTGCTCTGGGCCGCGGTCAAGGCGCTGCTGCGCCGCTCCATCCTGGGCTTCATCTTCTGGCTGGTCCTGGCCGTCCTGGTGCTGGGCGGGCTGATCAACTGAGGTCCGGGCGGCGGCTAGCGCCGTTTCCTGCAGGCCAGGGCCACCTCGCGCAAGCGCCGCAGCAGGGCCGGGAAACGCTCGGCCCCCGTGTTGCCGTAGCCGATCACCAGGCCGTTGTCCTCCGGACGCGGCGATACCGCGAACGCGGAGAGGGCGCCCGGGTTCATTCCGATCTTGCGCGCCTGCTGCACGATGTCCCGGTCCGGATAGGCCGGCGGCAGCCGCACCGTGAGGTGCAGCCCGCTGTGCCCGCCCAGCACTTCGTGCTCGATTCCCAGATGGGCGGCCAGCGCGTCGCGCAGCGCGGACTGCCGTTCGCGGTACAGGCGGCGCATGCGCCCGAGATGGCGCGAGTACTGGCCGTTCTCGATGAAGGCCGCCATGGTCAGTTGTTCCAGCCGATGGCCGCCGCGCAGCATTTCGATGACGGCAGGCATGGCCTGCGCCGCGATGGCCTCGGGCAGCACCAGGAAGCCCAGGCGCAGGGCCGGGAACATGGTCTTGCTGAAGGTGCCCACATACAGCACGGGCGCGTCGGGCACCAGGCCCTGCATGGCAGCGATGGGTTCGCCCTGGTGGCGGAACTCGCTGTCGTAGTCGTCCTCGATGATCCAGGCCCCCGCCTGCCGCGCCCGTTCGATCAGGTCGAGCCGGCGCGCCAGCGACAGGACCGCGCCGGTGGGGTACTGGTGCGACGGCGTGGCCTGGATGAGCCGGGGCGGGCGGTTCCGCCAGGCATCTTCGGGGATGACGATGCCGTCCGTGTCGACGCGCATCGGCACCACGTCCAGGTCGCCGCCATGGAAGGCGGCTTTCGCGCCGCGGTAGCCCGGCTCTTCCAGCCAGGCGGTGTCGCCGGGATCGGTCAGCAACTGCACGCAGAGCGATAGCGCGCCCTGGGCGCCTTCGGTGACGACGATGCGGGACGTGTCGCAACGCACGCCGCGCGACACGCGCAGGTACTGAGCGATGGCTTCGCGCAGGGCGGGCTCGCCCATGGGATGCCCGTAGCCCAGGACGGTGGCGGGCGCGGCCTGCAGCGCGCGGTCCTGCGCGCGGCGCCACGCATTGACCGGGAACTGCGTCAGCGCCGGCGTGCCGGGCGTCAGCGGCAGCGAGCTGTCGTGCGCATAGCGCGTGGAGACGATGCGGGCAAGCCGCCCGGCCGTGGCGGGGGCCTGGGCGGGAGGCGGCGGGGCGTGCCGGGCGGCGCCCGCCGCGGCCGACAAGGGCGCGACGCGCGTGCCCTGGCGGTCTGCGATCACGTAGCCTTCGGCGGTAAGCTGCTCGTACGCGATCAGCACCGTATTGCGGGAGATCTCCAGCTCTTCGGCGAGCGAACGCGAGGACGGCAGCTTGCCGCCGGCCGGCAGTTGGCCGGCCAGGATGGCCTGCTTGAGGCGCTGGATCAATTGGCGCTGGCGCGGCAGGGCGCCGGGGCCGCGCATGAGCGGGCTGGCGAGCAGGGCGGTGGGGTTTATCATGGCCCTATTAAAATCCGGGGTCGTGGTGCTTTTTATCATGCCACGATTTCGATATCGTGAGGCCATGCAGATTGCGCCCGCCAATGCCGGCGGCGCGCCAACCAGGGAGAGGCACGCAGCATGCAAGCCCGCGTCAATGCCCATCAGCAACCCATCGGCCCGGACCTGCCGGGCTGGACGGCGCGTCCGCGCCCGCCCTCGACACCGCTGCCGGGCCGCTATTGCCGGCTGGAGCCGCTGTCGGCCGAACGCCATGCGGCGGACCTGTACCGGGCCTTCAGCCAGGCGCCGGACGACAGCGACTGGACTTACATGTCCGTCGGCCCTTTCGCCGACGAAGCCGCCTATCGCGCGTTCGCGGAAAAAGCCCAGGCCGGCGCCGATCCCCTGCACCACGCCATCATCGACCTGCAATCGGGCCGCGCCGTCGGCACGTTGGCGCTGATGCGCATCGATCCCCCCAACGGGGCGATCGAGGTCGGCTTCGTATCGTTCTCGCGCCAGCTCAAGCGCACCCGCGTCGCCACCGAGGCGCAGTTCCTGCTGATGCGCCGCGTCTTCGACGAACTGGGCTACCGCCGCTACGAATGGAAGTGCGACAGCCTGAACGCGCCGTCGCGCAAGGCCGCCGCCCGCCTGGGGTTCGAATTCGAAGGCATCTTCCGCCAGGCCACGGTGTACAAGGGCCGCAGCCGCGACACGGCATGGTTCTCCATCGTCGACGGCGAATGGCCGACCTTGCGCGCCGCCTACGAACAATGGCTGAGCCCGGACAATTTCGATGCCGAGGGCGGGCAGCGCCAGGGGCTGGCCGAACTGATCGCCAGGGAAAAGGCCGCGTGCGCCTGATCCCCGTCGCGCTGGCGCTGTTCTGGGGGCTGAACTGGCCGGCGGTGAAGATCATCCTGTCCATCGTCCCGCCGTTCACCCTGCGCCTGATCGGCCTGGGCAGCGGCGCCTTGCTGTTGCTGCTGCTGGCCCGCGCGAAGCGGCTGGACCTGCTGCCGCCGCGCGCCTCGTGGCCGGGCATCGTGGTGGGGGGCTTCCTGGCGGTGGCGGTCTTCAACCTGGCCGTGGCCTGGGCGCAGCTCAGCACCAGCACGTCGCGCGCCGCGGTGCTGACCTTCACCATGCCCATGATGTCGGCCGTGCTGGCGTGGGCGGTCCTGGGCGAACGCCTGGACCGCCGCCGCGCGCTGGCGCTGCTGCTGGGCGCGGCCGGGGTGTCCATCCTGGCCTGGCCGGTGCTGCGCGCGGTCTTCGGCGAGCACGACCTGGCGGCGGCCAAGGGCCTGGTCTATCCGTTGGTCGCGGCGTTCGGCTGGGCGGCCGGCACCGTCTACCTGAAAGGCTGGCCCGTGGCCGGCGACCGCATCGTCATCACGGCCTGGCAACTGGCCGTCGGCGCGGCCTGCGCCCTGGCGGGCGTGCTGGTCTCGGGCGAATCGTTTCCGCTGCAAGGCTGGAGCGGGCGCGTCGTGGCGGCGCTGTCGTTCCATATCGTCCTGGGCACGGCCGTCGCTTATTGGCTCTGGTTCGTCCTGAGCGAGCGGGTCAGCGCCACCGTGGCCACGCTGACCACGCTGATGGTGCCGGTGGTCGGGGTGCTGGGCGCGATGGCGCTGGTGGGCGACCGGCCCGCGGCGCTGGACTGGTGGGGCTTCGGCCTGGTGCTGGCCGGCGCCGCGATGATCGTGCTGAAGCTGGACGCGGCGCCCGGGCGGCGCCGGGCCTGATCAGCGTGCGCGCCGGAGCTTCTCGCGCAGCAGCTCCGCGCCGCTCACCAGCGTGATGCCTCCCAGCACCAGCACCGCGCCCAGCACGAAGGCCGCGTCCAGCGGTTCGTCCAGGATGAGCACGCCGAAGCTCACGCCGAACAGCGGCGTCATGAACGACAGGATGGACAGGCGCGAGGCCAGGTAGCGGCGCAGCAGCCAGAACCAGGCCAGGTAGCTGGACAGGGCCACCACCACGCATTGGAACCCGACGCTGAGCACCGACGCCTGCGTGTAGCGGAAGCCGGCATTGCCGGTGGCGGCGGCATACGCCAGCAGCACGATCGCCGCCGCCGCCATCTGGTAGAGCAGGGTCTTGGCGGGCGCGGCTTCCGACAGCGAGGTCTTGCGGATCGCCACCGTGGTGGCGCCCCACAGCAGGCCCGCGAGCAGGCCCATGGCATCGCCCAGCAGCATATTGAGCGCGCCCGGATGCCCCTCGGGCTGGCCTTTGCCCAGGAACGCCACGGCGATGCCGCAGAACGCGACCGCCACGCCGGCCCATTGCAGCGGCTTCATGCGCTCTTCGGGCAGCAGCCAGTGCAGGCCCAGCGCCGCGAAGATGGGCGCGGTGTACAGGAACACCGACATGTGCGAGGCGGTGGTGTAGACCAGGCCCAGCGCCACGAACAGGAATTCGGCCGCGAACAGCAGGCCCACGATCAGGCCCGGAAGGGCGGTGCCGTCGCCGAAGGCGCGCGCGCCCTCGCGCCGCCACACCACCGCGGCCAGCACCAGCGCGGCGAAGGCCGAGCGCAGGCCGATCTGCATGATGGGCGCCACGTCGCCGGCGACCAGCTTGATGGCGATCTGCTGGAAGCCCCAGCAGACGCACAGCAGCAGCATGGCGCCGGTGGCCAGCGCGTCCAGCGGCTGGCGCAGGGGTTTGGGGGCGGGGGCGCTCAAGGCAGTTCGGCCGGATAGCTATCCAGCGCAAGCCCGATCTGCTGGCGTAGATCCCATTCCGCCAGCGTCGACTGGACGGGACCGAAGAAGGCGCCGTCGCGGGTCACGAACATGGCGGGCAGGTGGAAGACCTCGTAGCGTTCGGCCAGGCCGCCGTTGTCGCCGGCATCCACCCAGCACACGCGTTCCACGGGCAGTTCCATCTGCGGCAGTTGCTCGCGGGCGACGCGGCAGTTGCCGCAGGTGCGGCTGTGGAAGACCACCAGCGATAGGCCGGGCGCGTCCAGCAGGTAGCGGTCGGCGGTGCTGTCGTTGAGTTCTATCTGTTCCATGGGCATAGGGCGTTCAGGCGCCGCGCAATGCGCGGTCGAGTTCCAGCACCGATTGGTACAGCACGCGCGTGCCGTCCAGCAACTGCGTGGGCTCGATCCATTCCTCGGGGCAGTGGCTGCGTCCGTTCAGGCAGGGGATGAAGATCATGCCGATGGGACTGGTCGGCGCCATGTAGACCGCGTCGTGGCCGGCGCCGCTGGGCAGGCGCATGCTAGCGTAGCCCAATTGGCCGGCGGCGGCTTCGACCGCGTCCATCACCAGCGGCGTACAGTCGGTGGGCCGGGCGCGGCTGAGTTGCGTCCAGCGCGCCGACAGGCGCAGCGCCTTCAGGTCCTGCTCCACGCTTGCCATCAGGGTTTCGGGGAAGGCGTCCAGCACGGCGTCGCTGTCGCTGCGCATTTCCAGCGTCAGTTCGACGAGGCCGGGCACGGCGTTGGCCGCGTTGGGCGTCATGGAAAGCCGGCCCACCGTGGCCACCACGTAATGCGGATTGCCGCTGGCGGCGCTGGCCTGGCGGCTGGCGGCGTCGATGATGCGGGCGGCGCCCACCAGCGCGTCGCGGCGGATGTCCATGGGGGTGGTGCCGGCGTGGTCGGGCTGGCCTTCCACCGTGATCTGCACGCGGCGGATGCCGACGATATTGGTGACCACGCCGATGGGCAGGCCGCGGCTTTCCAGCACGGGACCCTGTTCGATATGCAGTTCGACGAAGGCGGCGGTTTCGCCGGCCTTGCGCAAGGGCGCGCCCAGGGCCGACGGATCGCCGCCGATGCGGGCGATGCCCTGGGCCAGCGTTTCGCCCTCGGCGTTGCGCGCGGCCAGCATGTCGGGGGCCAACTGGCCGGACAGCGCGCGGCTGCCGACGCACGAGATGCCGTAGTCGCTGGGCTCTTCGGACAGAAAGTCGATGACCTCGAAGGGATGGTCCAACTGGATGCCGTGTTCGCGCATGCTGTGCGCCACTTCGATGCCCGCGAGCACGCCGATGATGCCGTCGAAGCGCCCGCCGCTCATGACGGTGTCGCAGTGCGAGCCGGTGGCGATGGGCTTGCGTGCGGGGTCGCGGCCGGGCAGCGTGCCGATCAGGTTGCCGCCCGCGTCCAGGCGGACGGCCAGGCCCGCGGCTTCGAATTCGGCGCGCAGCCAGGCGCGGGCCTCGTCGAAGAGCGGTGAAAACGCGCGGCGCGTCCAGGGCACGTCGGGCAGGGTGAATCGGGAAAGGGTGTCGACGCGGGCCCAGAGGCGCTCGGCGTTCAGGGGAGGGAAAACAGGGGGTGTGGCTTGAGGCATGAGGCTTCCTGAAGAGCGTCTGGAATTATGGCACGCGCCGCCGCGGCGTCTTCCGGGAAGCCTGGGCCCGCTATGCGCCTTGTTTCCAGGAAGGTTCGCGCTTTTCCAGGAAGGCGGCCACGCCTTCCCTGGCTTCTTCCGTGCTGCGTATGGCGGCGATGCGTTCGACCGTGTCCGCGATCAGCGCGTCGTCCATCGGTCGGCCGGCAAAATCGCGCACCAGCCGCTTGCTGGCCTGCACCGCGGCGGGGCCGTTGTCGGACAGCGCGCGGCAGATCGCGTCGGTTTCTTCGCGCAGGCGGTCCAGGGGCACGGTCCCGTGCACCAGTCCCAGGCGCAGCGCCGTCGCGGCGTCGAAGCGTTCGGCCGTCAGGAAGTAGCGGCTGGCGGCGCGTTCGCCCATGGCGCGGATCACGTAGGGGCTGATGGTGGCGGGCAGCAGGCCCAGCCGCGTTTCCGACAGGCAGAAATGGGCGCTGTCGGCGGCGATGGCGATGTCGCAGGCGGACAGCAGCCCCATGCCGCCGGCGTAGGCGTCGCCGTTGACCGCGGCCACCACCGGCTTGGGGCAGGACCAGATCGCATGCAGCATGCCGGCCAGCTTCGCGGCGTCGGCGCGGTTTTCGGCGTCGGTCAGCGTGGCCATCTTGCGCATCCAGTTCAGGTCGCCGCCGGCGCAGAACGCCTTGCCCGCGCCGGTCAGCAGCAGCACGCGCACCCTCGGGTTCTCGGCGGCTTCCCGGACCGCGGCGGTCAGGGCGGCGATCAGGGTCTCGTCGAAGGCATTGCGCATGTCGGGGCGGTTCAGCGTCAGGCGGGCGATGGGGCCGTCCCGGACGATATCCAGCGGGGCGTGCAGCGTCATGCGAGGTCTCCTCTTGTCTTGATCCGGGCTCAACAAAATTGGCGAGCCGATGGGAGGATTCTAGGTGGAAATCGACGGCGGGGCGATGCATGGTCGATAGATATTGAGTTATCCTCAAAAAAATAAAACGGAGCGAGACATGCAAGCACACGCAGGCGGACACGCCGCAGACCAACGCTATGCGTCGGTATTCCGGCCGGGCCTTTTCGAAGGCAGGACGGTCGTCGTCACGGGCGGGGGCAGCGGCCTGGGCCGCTGCGCCGCGCACGAACTGGCGGCCCTGGGCGCCGGCCTGGCGCTGGTGGGGCGCAAGCTGGACAAGCTGCAGGCGGCGGAACAGGAGATCGCGCGGATCTACCCGGAGGCCGCCGGCCGCATCAGCGTGCACGCCTGCGACATCCGCGATGAGGCCGGCGTGCGCGGCACGGTCGCCGACGCGCTGGCGCGCCATGGCGCCATCGACGGCCTGTTCAATTGCGCGGGCGGACAATTCCCCGCGCCGCTGGACCGCATCAGTTTCAACGGCTGGAACGCGGTGGTCCAGAACAACCTGCACGGCACTTTCCTGATGGCGCGCGAGGTCTACACCCAGCACATGCGCCAGCACGGCGGCGCCATCGTGAACATGCTGGCCGATATCTGGGGCGGCATGCCGGGCATGGGTCATTCGGGCGCGGCCCGCGCCGGCGTCTGGAACCTGACCGAGACGGCCGCCTGCGAATGGGGGCATGCGGGCGTGCGCGTGAACGCGGTGGCGCCCGGCTGGATCGCGTCCAGCGGCATGGACAGTTACGACGAGGAATACCGCGAGGTGCTGCGCGGGCTGAAGACCAAGGTGCCGCTGCAGCGCTTCGGCACCGAGGCCGAGCTGGCCGCGGCGGTGGTCTTCCTGCTGTCGCCGGCGGCGGCCTTCATCAACGGCAGCGTCATCCGCGTGGATGGCGGCGTGCCCAATGCGCGGCATTCCTGGAGCCTGCAGCCCGCCGCAAGAGGCGAGACCTACAACGGCTTCCCTCAGTACGTGCCGCCGTCCCTGTTCTCCGACGACTGAAGCCGATGCAGGGCGTCGCGCACTTCGCCGCGGAACTGGGCCAGCGCCAGCGCGTCCTGCGCGGGCGGCTGCAGGGCCTGCCACAGGAAACCGACGAGTTGGTCGGCGGTGGCGCCTACGTCCACCCGCGCGCCGCGCAGGATGGCGTCCCACAGCACGTGCTCCATCGGCCCGTAGACCGCGGAGCGCAGCAGCCGCAGCGGCATGTCGCGCCGGATGTCGCCGTCCGCCTGGCCCTGGGCCAGGATGCGCATGAGCGGCGCGGTGTAGCGGCGCTGCAGCGTGGCGTAGACCTCGCCGAAGTCATCGTTGCGCGCCCGTCCCTCGGAAAGAATGAAGGCGCACAGCCCGGACCCCTCGGCCAGCAAATGCCGCAGGTGCGCGTGCACCAGGTAGTGCAGCCGGGCCCGCGTGCCGTGCACGCGGGGCAGGTCGTCTTCCACCTTGGCGATGATCTCGTCGTACCAGTCGCTGATGACCCGCACGCAAAGCTCGCGCTTGCCGCCGAAGTAGGTGAAGACCGTGGCTTCGGACACGCCCAGCCGCTGCGCGATCCCGGTGGCCGTGGCCGCCTGGAAGCCCGCTTCGGAAAAGACCTGGCGCGCGACGCGCAGGATGTCCCGGATGCGCTGCTCGGATTTGGCGCTGGCCGGTGGACGGCGCATCGGGACGGTGGCGGCTTTTTCCATGCGGGGAAGGGCGGCGTGGCGGTGGGCGGGGGCTTATTATTGAGCCTGGGTCAAGTTTGTGGCAAGAACGCGCGATCCGGGCGTTTCCATCTCCAATAACACTAGAGACAAACCATGCTGTCCAGAGCCGATTCCTATACGCAGCTTGCGTCCCAGTTCCAATGGCAGGTGCCGGAGGCCTACAACATCGGCGTCGACGCCTGCGACAAGTGGGCCGACGGCAGCGGCCGGCTGGCGCTGATCTACGAGAAGAGCGACGGCGCCCAGTCGCGCTATACCTTCGACCAGATCAAGGAGCAGTCCAACCGCCTGGCCCGCAGCCTGGAGCGCCACGGCATCGCGCGCGGCGACCGGGTGGCCATCTACCTGCCGCAGGCGCCCGAGACGGCGGTGACGCACATCGCGGTCTACAAGATGGGCGCCGTCGCCGTGCCGCTGTTCACGCTGTTCGGCGTGGACGCCATCCAGTACCGGCTGGCCAACAGCGGCGCGGCCGCGCTCGTGACCGACGCCGCGGGCTGCCGCAAGCTGCGCGAAATCCGCGCCAGCCTGCCGGACCTGAAAGTCGTCTATTGCATCGACGACGAGGCCGTGGACGACGCGGTGCCGTTCCATGCCGCGCTGGCCGCCGAGTCCGCCGACTACGCGCCCGTGGCGACGGCGGCGGACGACCCGGCGGTCATCATCTATACCTCGGGCACCACCGGCAAGCCCAAGGGCGCGCTGCACGCGCACCGCGTGCTGCTGGGCCACCTGCCGGGCGTGGAGATGTCGCACGAGTTCTTCCCCGAGAACGCCGTCCTGATGTGGACGCCGGCCGACTGGGCCTGGATCGGCGGGCTGCTGGACGTATTGCTGCCGGCCTGGCACCACGGCGTGCCGGTGCTGGCGCGCCGCTTCGAGAAGTTCGACGGCGCCGGCGCCTTCGAACTGATGGCGCGCCACGGCGTGACGCACACCTTCCTGCCGCCTACCGCGCTGAAGATGATGCGCGGCGTGGCGCAGCCGCCCGCGGCGGGCGAGCTGGCGCTGCGCTCGGTGGCCAGCGGCGGGGAATCGCTGGGCGCGGAACTGATCGACTGGGGCCGCCGCGTGCTGGGCGTGACCATCAACGAGTTCTACGGCCAGACCGAATGCAACATGCTGGTGTCGTCGTGTTCCTCGCTCTTCGATCCCGTCATCGGGTCCATCGGCCGCGCCGCGCCCGGGCACCGCGTGGCGATTGTGGATGACCGGGGCGCCGAAGTGGCGGATGGACAGGAAGGCAATATCGGCGTATTGCGGCCGGATCCGGTGATGTTCCTGGGCTACTGGAACAACCCCGAGGCCACGGCCGAGAAATTCGCCGGCGACTACCTCCTGACCGGCGACCTGGGCGTGCGCGACGAGCAGGGCTTCATCCGCTTCGTCGGCCGCAACGACGACGTCATCACCAGCGCCGGCTACCGCATCGGCCCGGGCCCCATCGAGGATTGCCTGATCGGCCATCCCGCGGTGCGCATGGCGGCCGTGGTGGGCGTGCCCGACGCCGAGCGCACCGAGATCGTGATGGCCTACGTGGTCTTGAACGACGGCTACCAGGGCGACGAGGCGCTGGTGAAGTCCCTGCAGGCCCACGTCCGCACCCGTCTCGCGGCGCACGAATATCCGCGCGCGATCCGCTTTGTAACCAGTTTGCCGACCACCGCCACGGGCAAGATCATCCGCAGGGAGCTGCGCGGCGGCAGCTATGCCTAGGCGGTCTCAACCCGTGACAATGTCGTCCAAGAGGATGGGTTGACGGGCAGCCGGCCGCTGCAAGTATGATGGCGCAAATTGATACGGCCCCACTTAAATGGGGCCGTATCACCATTAGCCTTACTAGAATGGAGATGACCCCGATGAATAAGCCTTTGGATGGGGGATTGGCAGCCTTGAACGTGCCTGCCTATGTCAAGCACCGCGGCCTGATCGACTGGGTGGCGAGCGTCGCCGCCCTGGCCAAGCCCGACCGCATCGTCTGGTGCGACGGCTCTCAGGAAGAGTACGACCGGCTGTGCGAGCAGATGGTCCAGTCGGGCACCCTGCGCAGGCTCAACCCCGCCAAGCGGCCTAATTCCTACCTGGCCTGGTCGGATCCTTCCGACGTCGCGCGGGTCGAGGACCGCACCTTCATCTGTTCCGACCGCGCCGAAGACGCCGGCCCGACCAACAACTGGGCGGATCCGGCCGAAATGCGCGATACGCTCAACGGCCTGTTCGACGGCGCCATGCGCGGCCGCACGCTGTACGTCGTGCCGTTCTCGATGGGCCCGCTGGGATCGGACATCGCCCACATCGGCGTGGAACTCTCCGACAGTCCCTACGTGGTCGTGAACATGCGCATCATGACGCGCATGGGCAAGCAGGTGTACGACGTGCTGGGCGCCGACGGCGACTTCGTGCCCTGCGTGCATTCCGTGGGCAAGCCGCTGGCCGCCGGCGAGGCCGACGTGGCCTGGCCGTGCAACCCCACCAAGTACATCGTCCACTTCCCCAAGACCCGCGAGATCTGGAGCTTCGGCTCGGGCTACGGCGGCAACGCGCTGCTGGGCAAGAAATGCTTCGCGCTGCGCATCGCCTCCACCATGGGCCGCGACCAGGGCTGGCTGGCCGAACACATGCTGATCCTGGGCGTGACCTCGCCCAAGGGCCGCAAGTACCACGTGGCCGCCGCCTTCCCGTCGGCCTGCGGCAAGACCAACTTCGCCATGCTGATCCCGCCGCAGGGCATGGACGGCTGGAAAGTCACCACCATCGGCGACGACATCGCCTGGATCAAGCCGGGCCCGGACGGCCGGCTGCACGCCATCAACCCGGAAGCCGGCTATTTCGGCGTGGCGCCGGGCACCAGCGAGCAGACCAACTTCAACGCCATGGCCACGCTCAAGGCCAACGTCATCTTCACCAACGTGGCGCTCACCGATGACGGCGACGTCTGGTGGGAAGGCATGACGGACGCGCCGCCGGCGCACCTGATCGACTGGCAGGGCCAGGACTGGACGCCCGCCATCGCGCGCGAGACCGGCCGCAAGGCCGCGCACCCGAACGCGCGCTTCACCGCGCCGGCCGCGCAATGCCCGTCCATCGACCCCGAATGGGAAAACCCCAAGGGCGTGGTCATCGACGCCTTCATCTTCGGCGGCCGCCGTTCCAACACCGTGCCGCTGGTCACCGAAGCCCGCAACTGGGTCGAGGGCGTCTACATGGCCGCCACCATGGGTTCGGAAACCACCGCCGCGGCGGCCGGCCAGCAGGGCGTGGTGCGCCGCGATCCCTTCGCCATGCTGCCGTTCTGCGGCTACAACATGAGCGACTACTTCAACCACTGGCTGAAGCTGGGCAAGCAGCTCGAAGCCGCGGGCGCCGCCCTGCCGCGCATCTACTGCGTCAACTGGTTCCGCAAGGGGCCGGACGGCAAGTTCGTCTGGCCGGGCTTCGGCGACAACATGCGCGTGCTGCGCTGGATGCTGGGCCGCATCGACGGCCAGTCCAAGGGCGTGGACCAGGTGTTCGGCATTTCGCCCAGCTACCAGGACATCGACTGGACCGGCCTGGAATTCAGCCCGGACAAGTTCGAGCAGGTCATGTCCGTGGACGCCGCCGCGTGGCGCGACGAACTGGCTTTGCACGACGAGCTGTTCAACCAGTTGGAGCAGGGGCTGCCGGAAGATCTGCCGGCGACCAAGGCGAAGATCGAGGGGCGGCTGGCGGCTTGATGGGTTGCCCGTTGATGCGGGGGGGGCCAGACACCCTTTGAGGCGTTTGCGTAATAGGTGGCGCGTCTCGCCAGGGTGTCAGACACCTGTGTACACCAGGGCGGTGTCAGACACCTGTGCGAGGCGAGATGCAGGTGTCTGACACCCGTACGAGATGCCCGTCCAATCCGGACGGACCTCCCCGGGTGTCTGACACCCCTCCCCAAAACCCAGGCAAAATCGCCTGATGAAACTCGACCCCGAAGACCTCGCCAAGATCAGTTCCCTGACCCTGGCCCACTACCAAGAGAACGCCGAATCGTTCGAGGCCGGCACGCGCGACCACGACGTCAGCCAGAACATCGCCGCGCTGCTGCGCCATATCGAAGGCGAGCCTCCCCATGACATCCTGGACCTGGGCTGCGGCCCGGGCCGCGACCTGAAGACCTTTACGGCCCTCGGCCATCGGGCGGTGGGCCTGGACGGCACGCCGCGCTTCGTCCAGATGGCGCGGCAGGCGAGCGGCTGCGAGGTCTGGCAGCAGGACTTGCTGCAACTCTCGCTGCCCGCGAGCCGCTTCGACGGCATCTACGCCAACGCCGTGCTGTTCCACGTTCCCGGCCAGGAGCTGCCGCGGGTATTGCGTGAACTGCGCGCCGCGCTGAAGCCGCGCGGGGTGCTGTTCAGCTCCAATCCGCGCGGCGGCAACCAGGAAGGCTGGAACCGCGGGCGCTACGGCGCCTACCACGACCTGGACGGCTGGCGCGGCCTGCTCGGGGACGCGGGGTTCGAGGAGCTGGAACACTACTACCGGCCGCAGGGCCTGCCGCGCGAGCAGCAGCCCTGGCTGGCCAGCGTCTGGCGGCGGACCGCGTAGTAGTGCGGCCTCAGGCGGCCTGGATGGTCCAGGGCGCGTCCGGCAGCGGCACGACTTCGCAATCCACTTTCGGGCCGGCGCGTTCCAGCACCGCGAAATCCCCGTCGGCCAGCGCCATCAGCGGATGGTGCCAGACGTCGCGGCGCAGGGTGATGCCCATGCCGGGCCCGGCCAGGAAGGCGCGCAGCGTGGCGGTATCGGGCGCGTCCGCGCCCAGCGCGACCAGCACGGCATACGGCGTGGCGGCCAGCGGCAGGAAGGTCTGGCTGCCCAGCCGGTGGCGCTCCAGCACGCGCGCCGCGAAGGGCAGGGCGATCGCCCGCGCCCGGAACACGGAAAGCGAAGGCCGGCCGCCGGCCTCCAGGATGTCGGGCTCGCCCATTTCCACCCGCAGCGACGTGCCGGCGTTGATGGCGCGGCCGCCGCGGCCCGCGCTGCCGACCACTTCGCCATAGGGTGCGAAAGCCTCGGCGGACAGAGGCTGCGCGATCAGGATCCGGTGGTCCATCAGAAATTGATCCCCAGCCATTCGCGCACCTGCTCGTGCAGGTCGCCGGCAAAATCCTCGGGCGAGCCCGAGGCGGTGATTTCGCCCAGGCTCAGCACGTAGATGTGGTTGGACATGGCCACGACGCGGCGCACGTTGTGGTCCACCAGCAGGATGCCCATGCCGGCGTCGGCGAAGGCCCGGATCCACTGGAACACTTCGGCCGCCACGCGCGGCGCCAGCCCGATGCTGGGCTCGTCGATCAGGCAGACCTGGGGCTGCACCATGTAGGCCTTGGCGAACTCCAGCGACTTCTGCTGGCCGCCCGACAGGTTGCCCGCCTGATCCTTCAGCTTTTCCTTCAGCACCGGGAAGCGGTCCAGCGTGTCGGCAAAGCGCGGCTCCAGCACGTCGCCGTAGCGCTTGCGGCGGCCCTCCAGCGGCAGGCGCAGGTTTTCCTCCACCGTCAGGTAGGGGAACAGGCTGGATTCCTGCGGGATGTACCAGAGGCCGTCGTCGATCATGCGATGCGGCGCCTGGCCGGAGATGTCGCGCCCGCCCCGCGTGACGCGGCCGGACTTGGGCGGCAGGAAGCCGCAGATGGCCTTCATGAGCGTGGACTTGCCCGCGCCGTTCAGTCCGATCAGGCCGCTGATGCGGCCGGCCTGCACCGTCAGCGACACGTCGCGCAGCACGTCGATGTCGCCCAGGTAGCCGGCGGTCACGTGCTCCATCGCGAGCAGTGTGTCAGGCATGGTCCTGCTCCTCTTGTCCCTGTTCGCCCAGATAGGCCTCGATCACGGCCGGTTCGCGCAGCACCTCCTGCGTGGGGCCGTCGGCCAGCACCCGGCCTGCATTCATGCACACCGAGCGCGGGCAGAGATCCACCACCACCGGCATGTCGTGGCTGACCAGGATGAAGGTCTGGCCGCCCTGGTTGCGGCGGCGGATGAACGCCGACATGGTTTCCTTCATGACCGGGTGCACCGCGGCGAAGGGTTCGTCCAGCAGCGCCACGCGCGGCGGCACCATGAAGCAGGCGCCGAACTCCAGCAGCTTTTTCTGGCCGCCCGACAATTGCCCGGCGTCCAGGTGCATGACGTGGCCCAGCTTGAGCTCTTCCAGCAGTTCCAGCGCGCGCCGGCTGGCGCCGGCCTCGTCCAGCCCCAACGCCAGCCCGCACACGACCAGGTTGTCGTAGGCGCTGACGCGGTTGAAGACGCGGGTCATCTGGAACATGCGCAGCACGCCCAGCCGGGTCAGGCGGGTGGGGTCCAGGCCGAGGACGCTGCGGCCGTCCAGCCGCACGTCGCCCGCGTCCGCCGGCAGGTGGCCGGACAGCACGTTCAGCAGGGTGGTCTTGCCCGAGCCGTTGGGGCCGATCAGCCCCAGCAGCTCCCCGTCGGCCACGTCCATGCCCGCGCCATTTACGGCGAGCAGGCCGCCGAAGCGCTTCTGTATTCCCGATATCTGCAGCAGTGCCATCAGGCTCCCCTGGCGTTGACGGAACGGCGCAGCGCGGCGCGGCGCGCCAGGCCCCACAGCCCTTCGCGGAAAAAGCGCGCGAACACGATGACCAGCAGCGCGAACACGATCATCTGGATATTGCCGGCGTCGCGCAGCAATTCGGACGCGACGTACACCAGCACCGCGCCCAGCAGGGGCCCGACCAGCGTGCCCATGCCGCCGATCACCACCATGGCGATCACCATGCCGGTCTGCGCCACGATGCCCAGTTCCGGGCTGACCAGTTGCGCGAAGGTGCCGTACAGGCCGCCGGCGAATCCGCAGATGGCGCAACTGACCAGGAAGGCCAGCGTCTTGTAGCGCACCACGTCGATGCCCCGGCTGGCCGCGCCGATCTCGTCGTCGCGGATGGCCTGCAGGAAGCGGCCCGGGCGCGCCCGCAGCAGCAGGAAAACCAGCAGCGTGACCGCCGCCAGCACGCCCAGGAACAGGTAGTAATTGCCGACGCGGCTTTCCAGCAGCGTGGGCACGTGCAGGCCCTGGTCGCCGCGGGTGAAGTCGATGGAGTTGTAGATCACCAGGCGCACGATCTCGGCGAAGGACAGCGTGGTCAGCGCCAGGTAGGGGCCGGACAGCCGCAGCACGATGCGGCCCAGCACCAGCCCGATCAGCCCCGGCACCACCGCGGACAGCGGCAGCCCCAGCCACAGCGGCACGCCCCAGTGGAAGGCCAGCAGGCCGGTGGTGTAGCCGCCCAGCATGGCGAAGGCCGCCGGCGCCAGCGAGAACTGGCCGGTGTAGCCCGCCAGCAGGTTCCAGCCGGAGGCCAGCATCGCGAAGTACATGCTGACGATCAGGACGCCGAGCCAGTAGGGCGAGGACACGCCCAGCGGCAGCAGCGCCAGCACGGCCAGGAAGACCAGCGCCAGGCGCATTTCCTGGCTGAGCTTGTTGCGCAGCAGATTGGGATGGGCCAGCGGATCCATGGTCAGACCTCCCGCGCGCGTTCGCCGAACAGGCCCCTGGGCCGGAACAGCAGGATCAGGATCAAGAGCGCCAGCCCGAAGGTGTCGCGGTAGTCGTACGACAGGTAGACGGCGCCGAAGCTCTCCAGCACGCCCAGCGCCAGCGCCGCCAGGATGCTGCCCGGGATCGAGCCCATGCCGCCGATCACGACGATCACGTAGGACTTGATGGCCGGGAACGCGCCCACGTCCGGCGCGGGGTTGATGACGGGCGCCAGCAGCGCGCCGGCCAGCGCGGCCAGCACGCCGGACGCCATGAAGATGATGCTGCTGGCGCGCGCCGTGTCGATGCCGGCGATGGAGGCGCCCAGCCGGTTCTGCGCCACCGCCTGCACCTGCCTGCCCCACAGCGAGCGTTTGATGAACAGCGCCAGCCCCGCCAGCAGCACGATGGACAGGCCGGCGGTGATCAGTTTCTGGCCGCTCATCATGAAGGGGCCGACGGCCATGCGCGTCACGTCCGAGAGGGAAGGGCCGCGCATGGGGTACGGGCCCACCACCTTGTCGACCAGGTTGATCAGCAGCAGCGACAGGCCGAAGGTGACGACCACCGCATACTCGTCCTTCATCAGGCCCCACGAGCCGTAGCCCGCATACAGCGGCCGCATCAGCCAGCGTTCCGTGGCCCAGCCCAGCAGCGCGCCGGCCGCCGCCGCCACCGGCAGCGCCAGCCAGGGCGGAACGCCCAGCGCCAGGGACACCAGCGTATAGGTGTAGGCGCCGATCATGTAGAACTCGCCGTGCGCGAAGTTCACGACCTTCAGGATGCCGAAGATCATGGTCAGGCCGACCGCCATCAGCGCGTAGAACAGGCCGATGATCAGGCCGTTGACGAACAGGTCCAGTGCCAGCACTCGATGCTCCCTGACGCCGGGGCGGACCCCCGGCGTTCATTGCGGTTCACAAATGGAAGGCAAAAGCGCCCTTGGGACCACTCATTTCCCAGGCTTGACGACTTTGTCGATCTGCAGCGGCTGGCCCGAGGCCTGGATCAGCGTGGTCTTGCTCAGGGGCTGGTCCACGTCGGTGAGCTGGTAGGTGACGTAGGGGATGTCGACCCACTGCTGGTAGGTATAGCCGGGCTGCTGCGAGAAACCGAACGTGCCGCGCACGCCCTCGAACTGCATGCCCTGCAGGGTCTTGATGATGGCGGCGCTGTCGGTCGACTTGGCTTCCTCGATCGCGCGGGCGATCAACAGCACCGAGTCGGCGGCCTGGAAGATCAGGCGGTTGGGTTCGGTCCTGGCCTGCTTCTGGTAGGCGGCGCCCACGTCCAGGCCCAATTGCGGCATGGGCATTTGCGGGTGGTACAGGCCGAAGGCCAGCATGTACTTGCCGGCTTCCTTCACGTTCTTCCAGAAGTCGGGGTAGTCGGCGATGCCGGCGCCGTCGTAGAACCAGGTCTTGGCGCTGGGCGCCACGCCCTGTTCGTAGAGCTGGTTCATCAGGATATAGGCGGCCGGCGGCAACATGATGTTGACCACCAGCTCGGGCGGATTGCCGCGCAGCGGCAGCACCGCCGGCGTGAAGTCCTTGCCGGCGCGGTCCAGCGCCACGTACTTGTATTGCGTGTCCGGCGAGGTCTTCTTGAGGAAATCGCCCAGCAGCTTGGCCTGGCCGATGCCGTAGTCGGTGTTCTCGGCGAAGGCGACCACGCTCTTGACCTTCAGCGCGGCGATGGTGTCGGCCATGGCGCTGGAGACGCGCGTGTTGTAGTTGGCCGGATTGAAGACCTCGGGGTAGCCCTTGATGCGCACGTCGTCGGACCAGCAGTTGGTGTTGACGTACGGCACCTTGTAGCGATGGGCGACTTCGATCTCGGCCAGGCAGACCGAGCTCTGGTGGCCGCCCGTCACGGCCACGACCTTGTCGCGCGAGATCAGTTTCTCGGCCGCGGCGCGGCCCTTTTCCGGAATGCCCTGGTCGTCTTCGTAGACGATCTTCAGCGGACGGCCCAGCACGCCGCCCTTGTCGTTGATCATCCTGGTGATGATTTCCACGCCGTCCTTCACCTGGGTGCCCTGCACCACGGAGCCGGGAGGGGATTGCGCGATGCTCACGCCGATGACGATGGGGTCCGCGGCTTGGGCGGAGGAGGCGAGTACGACCGCGGATACGGCTGCGGCAAAGCGAAGCAGTTTCATCGTGGTTTCCTTTTGGAAAGGAGCTGCGGCGATGCCGTCGTCCGCGAGGGCGAACGATGTCGGCGGTCGGGGAACGTCGTTTGTTTTTTAATCCTGTAGTACCGGTCTGACCAGTTAGTGTTTACCAGCATGCAGGGCGGGCCGCGCCACGCATGCGCTAGACGGCCAGCAGCGCCTCGACCCGCGCCGCCGCGTTCAGCACGCGCCAGTCCGCGCCGCGCGCGCCGGCGATCTGCAGGCCTATCGGCAGGCCGTTGGCGCCGCTGCCGCAGGGCAGCGTCAAGGCGGGCATGCCGGTCAGGTTGAAGGGCATGGTCAGGCCGGTGACGGCGGTGTGCAGCGGCACTTCCTGGCCGCCGATGACGACCGCGCCCGCGCCGGATCGCGGCGGTTCGATGCGCAGGGTGGGCGTGACCAGCACGTCCACCGCCTGCATCGCCTGGTCGAACGCGCGCGCCAGCGCGGCGCGGCCGCGCTGGGCCCGCGTGTACCAGGTGGCGGGGAAGAATTGGCCGATCTCCAGCCGCACCCGCACGTCGGGGCCGAGGGTGTCGGGCTGGTCGACCAGCCTGCGCCAATGGATGTCGGTGGCTTCGCTGCACAGGGTGGCGAACTGCAGCGCCGCGCTGTGCTCGACGCCGGGCAGGTCCAGCGGCACCAGGGTCGCCCCGTCGGCCTGCATCAAGGCCAGGGCGCGGTCGACCGCCTGCGCCACGTCGTCGGCCAGCGGGGCGTAGAAGTAGTTGCGCGGTACGCCCACGCGCAGCCCGGTCAGCGCGCCGACGCTGACGGTGCGCTCCGCCTGGCCCGCCATGATGGAAAAGGCCAGCGCGGCGTCCGCCACGCTGGCGGCGATGGGGCCCAGGTGGTCCAGGCTGGCGCCCAGCGCCTGCGCGCCCTCGCGTGGAATGGCGTCGAACGTGGGCTTGAAGCCCACCACGCCGCAGCAGGACGCGGGAATGCGGATCGAGCCCGCCGTGTCGGTGCCGATGGCCAGGCGCACGATGCCCGCGGCCACCGCCGCGGCCGAACCGCCGCTGGAACCGCCCGCCGTGTAGCCCGCCGCTTGCGGGTTGCCGACCCAACCGTAGTGCGGGTTTTCGCTGGTGATCCCGTAGGCCAGTTCGTGCAGATTGGTCGTGCCGACCACCAGCGCGCCGGCGTCGCGCAGGCGCGCCACGGCCAGGGCATCGCGCAGGGCGGGCGGCGGCTTCAACCCGCCGCTGCCGTTGGTTTGCGAAAAGCCCGCCACCTGCATCAGGTCCTTCACGGCTATCGGCACGCCCATCAAGGGCATGGCCGCGCCCTCGCGCAACTTGCGGGCCGCGGCCGCGGCGGCGCCGTCCAGCGCGGGCGTGTCCGACAGGGCGATGAAGGCGTTCAGCCCGGCCTGCCGGCGCGCGGCGGCCAGCGCGGCCTTGGCGGCCTCGGCCGCGCGTTCGGGGGCGGCGCGGCATTCGCGCGCGATGGCGGCGATGCCGGGCGCATGGCGCGAGACCGCGATGCCCCGGCCCGCCTGCGCGGCGGAGAGCGGGACGCCCGGCGCGGCGGGGGGCGGCGCCAGGTAGCCCAGTTCCGCTTCCGGCGCCAGCGCGTCCAGCGCTTCCAGCTCGGGCAGGTTGACGCGCAGCCGGTCCAGCCAGGCCTGGCGCCGCTCGGAATAAGGGTAGTCGCCCAGTCGGGCCAGGGCGTCGACGGCGCGGGCGAATCTATCGTAGAGATCGGTCATGAGCGGCGCTTCATTCAAAAAGGATAGGGCATTGTCCTGCCCGGTTTTATCCTTACCGGTCAGACCAGTTGGGTGTCATAATGCCCAGGCAGGATTTGGCTGTCAACGACCGCCGGGGCGCGAGCCGCGCATTGAGGAATGCCACGATGAACACCGTCGAACACATCGCCCAGCAGTTGCAGGCCCGCATCCGTTCGAGCGAATGGGCGGCGGCCGGCAAGCTGCCGGGGCAGCGCCAGCTTGCCGAGTCGCTGGGGGTCAGCCGCGCCTCGCTGCGCGAGGCCATCACCATGCTGGAAGGCCTGGGCATGCTGCGCAGCGAGGCCGGCCGCGGGGTGTTCATCGCCAGGCCCGGAGAGAAGGGGCTGGGCAGCGCCTACGGCCGCTGGCGTTTCCAGGGGCGCTATGCGCTGCGCGACGTCTATCTGGTGCGCAATCAGTTGGAGGAACTGGCCGCCGGCCTGGCCGCCGGCGTCGTCACGCCGGCCGGGCTGAGCCGCCTGCGTGCGACCGTCACGCAAATGGAACAGGCGGCCGACGCCGGCGACCTGGTCACGATGTCCGAGGGCGACCACGCCTTCCATGCCTGCATTTTCGAGATCGCCGGCAGTCCCATGCTGCTGGACCTCGCCGAGAGCATCGGCGACGTGGTCGACGGCAGCCGCCAGGTCGCGTTCGCGGACCCGGCGCGCGTGCGCGAACCCATCCGCGAACACGCCGAGATCATCGACGCGCTGGCCACCGGATCGCCCGAGGCCGCGCGCCGCGCCATGCGCGCCCACATCTGCAACGTGGCCGACCGCGCGGGGCTGTCGCTGACGATCCCGGGCATCTAGCCGGGGCTTCAGCGCTGCCCGTCGTGCACGGACACCGCTTCCTTGGTCAGTCCGCCCAGCCGCGAATGCACGCGGCCGCCCGTGCCCATCACCAGGGCGAACAGGATCTCGTTGGCGCGCGGCGCGTCCTGGATGCCGATCTCGATGCTGTTGAAATGGCTGCGCACATAGGACGCGTGGATGTAGTGCACCGGCACCATCATGCGGTAGCCGGCCACGGCCACGGCCTTGACGGCGGGCACCATGGCCTTGGGCTCGCCCAGCACGCTGCGCATGGCCCAGCCGCCGGCTTCGTGCCAGACCGCGCCGTGTTCCATTTCGCCGTCCAGGCCGACGATGGCGGCCTTGCTGTAGACCTCGATGTTTTCCTTGCCGCCCAGCGTGTCCACCAGCTCGGTCGCCAGCAGCGTGCCCAGGCTGCGCAGCTCCGCCATGAAGGGCATGAGGTCCGGTTCATAGCGGCCGGCGTAGGGGTTGCGAATGACCGCGCAGGAGGCGGCGAGCTTGAGAGGCCGTTCCGGCGCCGGGCCATTTTCATGGAACGTGGTTTCGACGATGAGGCAGCGCTTGCGGATATCGATCAGCGACATGGATGGGGTTCCTGGAACAAGTTGGATGCGGGATTCATTGCGGCGGAATGCCGGTTTCCTTGACGATGGCGGCCCATTTGTCGATTTCGGCGCGCACGAAGCCGCCGAACTCGGCGGGGCTCTGCACCTTCACGGTCAGGCCCTGGCGCGCGTAGGTCTGCTTGAGTTCCGCGCTGGCCAGGGCCTTGTCCAGCGATTGCGACAGGCGGTCGAGCACCGGGGCGGGCAGGCCGGCGGGGCCCATGAGGCCGAACCACACCGTCAGGTCGAAGCCGGGGGCGCCGGTTTCGTTCAGCGTGGGAATGTCCGGCGCCAGCGCGAAGCGTTCCGGGGTGCTGACGCCGTAGGTCTTGACCTTGCCGGCACGCGCCTGCTGCAGGCCGTTGGCCAGGTCGGTGAAGGTCAGGTCGACGGTGCCCCCGATGACGTCGGCGAGCGCCTGCGGACCGCCGCGATAAGGCACCGGCGTGACGTTGATCCTGCCCATGGCGGCCAGCTTGGCGCCGAACACCTGGGCGCTGCCCGAGCCGTACGCGTAGGTCAGCTTGCCCGGATTCTGGGCACCGTAGGCGAACAGGTCGGACACCTTGGTGCCGGGCATGCGCGGCGAGCCCACGAGCAGGTAAGGCGTCTCGGCCACGGCGCCGATGGGGGCCAGGTCGGTGGCGGGGTTGTAGGGCAGGTCCTTGAACAGGCTCACCCCGCTGGCCGCGGTGGAGACGCCGACCACGACCAGGGTGTAGCCGTCGGGCTTGGCCTTGGCCACGTCGTGGGTGCCGATGATGCCGTTGGCGCCCGGCTTGTTCTCCACGACCATGGGCTGGCCCAGGTCGTCGGCCATGGCCTTGCCCAGGCTGCGGGCCACCACGTCGGTGATGCTGCCGGGCGGAAAAGGCACGACCATGCGGATGGGGTGGTCGGGGTAGGTGGACGCGCGGGCGCCGGCGGCGGCCAGCAGGGCCGCGCCCAGTCCTAGCGCCAGCTTGAATGCGGCGGCGGATCGTTTCATGTCTGTCTCCTGTCGGGTGTCGTTATGGTCGGCGCCGGCGTGTTCAGGCCGGCGCGGGAGCGTTCAGGCGCTCCAGGTAGCGGTGGATCTCGGTGTTGTCCGCGCCGGCCGGCAGCGCTTCGCGGGCGCGCTGCCACAGCGCCGTGCACAGCGATAGCTGCGAGGCGGAAACGCCGGCCAGCGTTTGCAGCGAGTCGGCGGTGCGCAGGTCCTTGGCCATCAGCGCCAGCGCGAAGCCGCCGTCGTAGGTACCCGGCACGATGAACTGGCGCAGCTTGGTCTCCGTGGCCACGTTGCGGCCGCTGGAGGCATTGAGCACGTCGGTGAACACGTCCAGGTCCAGCTCCATGCGCCGGGCGATCAGCAGCGCTTCGCTGGCGGCGAGCAGGCCGGCCGCGTAGACATAGTTGTTCAGCGCCTTCATGGCATGCGCGGAACCCACGGCGCCGGTGTGGATGAGCGAGGCGCCCATGCGCGAGAGCACCGGGCGCACGCGCTCCAGGGCGGAGGTTTCGGCGCCGACCATGATGGCCAGCGTTCCGGCGGCGGCCTTGGCCACGGCGCCCGAGACCGGTGCGTCGATCAGCGTCACGCCGGCCTCGCGCAGCAGCGGCGCCAGCCGCAGCGTCTCGGCGGGATTGGACGAGCCCATGTCCAGCAGCACCGAACCGGCGCGCATGATGCCGGCCAATCCGTTCTCCCCTTCGATCACGGCATTGGTGACGGTGCTGTCCGGCAGCATGGTGATGACCACGTCGCAGGCGGCCAGCGCCTGCAGGCCGGCCGCCGGCCTGAGGGTTTTGTTCCAGGCCGGATGCCCCGCCAGGCGCTCCAGGCGCGCGGGGTCGCGGTCATAGGCCAGGATGTCGAAGTCCTCCTCGCCGCGGGCGAGGTTTTCCAGCATCGGCAGGCCCATCATGCCCAGGCCGACGAATCCTATGTTCAGTGCCATGCATTCCCTTTATCGAATCGGCCTGGAAACCGCCCCAGGCGCCTTCGGAATGCTAATGAATAGCCGGATTCGGCAGTTATGCTAAGTTGGGCAGGGGATATAACAAACGATTATCGGATCAGCCATGCGTTTCAAGCTCAGGCAGATGGAAGTGTTCCGCGCCGTGATGCTGACGGGTTCCATGAACGGGGCGGCCAAGCTGCTTTTCGTGTCGCAGCCGGCCATCAGCCGCCTCATCGCCCACACCGAGCAAAGCCTGGGCCTGCAATTGTTCGAGCGCGACAAGGGCAAGCTCACGCCCACGCCGGAAGCGCACCGCCTGTTCCAGGAGGTGGGGGCGCTGTTCGAGGAAGCCCTGCGCATCGACGAGCTGGCCCGCGATCTTGCCGAACGGCCGGAGGGCGCCCTGACGCTGTGTTCCAGCCCCAGCCTGGCGCTGAACTTCGTGCCGCCCGTCATTGCGCAATACCTGGAGCTCTATCCCAACGTCAGGCTGAAGTACCACACCACGCTGCTGGCCGACATGGCGCACGAACTGCTGGGGCGCAAGGCGGAGCTGGCCATCTCGGTGCTGCCCATCGATCACCCCAATCTGGTGGTGGAACCGCTGGCCACCGGCGAGATGGTCTGCATCCTGCCGCAGGGGCATCCCCTGGCCGCGCAGCAGGCGGTGGGCCTGGCCGACCTGGCGAAATACCGGCTGATCCTCTACAGCCGCAATATTCCGTTCGGGCAGTTGGTGGCCGCGGCCTTCCAGCGCGCCAACGTGAGCTGGAACGCGGCGGTGGACATCGTGCGCGCGGAACTGGCCTGCGCCCTGGTGCGGGTGGGGGCGGGCGTGGCGATCGTGGACCAGTTCTCGGTCGGGGAGCAGGGCTGGCCCGGCGTGGTGGCGCGGCCCCTGCGCGAGTCGATCCCGCTTTCGCTGAGCCTGGTGCGTTCGCGCTTCGAGCGTCCCGGCCGCCAGGTGCAGCGCTTCGTGCGCCTCATCAAGGAGCATGCGCGCGCGTCGCTCAAGACGAGCCCCTAGCGCAGGCGCCGCGCCGGCACAAAACGGACAGCCGCCGCAGTTTGCGGCCACGCCGGCGCGACCTGGATCAGCTTTCCCCCGAATAAACGCAGTCTTCGGATAGCGGCCGCCGGATCCGGCTACCGCGGCGGCGGCGCGCGGCGCCAGTATTCGCCTCACTCAGTCATGCGAGAGAGGTGATGCGATGAAGGGTCTGGAACACAAGGTGGCCATCGTGACCGGCGGCGCCACGCTGATCGGCGCGGGCGTGGTCAGGGCGCTGCGCGGCAGGGGCGTGCGCGTGGCGCTGTTCGATATCGACGCGGAAGGCGGCGAGCGCGTGGCCGCCGAGGACCCGGCCGGCACGCGGCACTGGCCGGTGGACATCGCCGACGACGCGCAACTGGCGCGCGGGGTGGCCGAGGCTGCCGCCCATTTCGGCCGCATCGACTATCTGGTCAACCTGGCCGCCACCTATCTGGACGACGGCGCCGCGTCCGGCCGCGCCGACTGGCTGCGCGCGCTGGACGTCAACCTCGTCAGCGCCGTGATGGCGGCCCGCGCCGTCCATCCGCACCTGGTGGCGGCCGGGGGCGGCGCCATCGTCAACGTCACCAGCATTTCGTCGCGCGTTGCGCAGACGGGGCGCTGGCTCTATCCCGTTTCCAAGGCGGCGCTGCTGCAGGCCACGCGCAGCCTGGCGATGGACTACGCGGCCGACGGCATCCGCGTGAATTCGGCGTCGCCGGGCTGGACCTGGTCGCGCGTCATGGACGAACTGACGCACGGCGACCGCGCCAAGACCGACCGGGTGGCCGCCGACTACCACTTGCTGGGCCGCGCCGGCGATCCGGCCGAAGTGGCCGAGGTGGTCGCCTTCCTGCTGTCGGACCACGCCAGCTTCGTCACCGGCGCCGACTACGCGGTCGACGGCGGCTATTCCGCCATGGGTCCCGAACAGGCCAGGCCCGCGATTCCGCGCCTGGCCGCCTAGACACTGCAAGGAGAAAAATCATGCGTCGAATCGCGATCGTGGGAGGAGGGCAGGCGGGCCTGCCCTTGGCGCTGGGACTGCTGGACAAGGAATACGCGGTGACCGTGGTCACCAACCGCGAGCCCGACGACGTCCGCAAGGGCAAGGTGATGTCCAGCCAATGCATGTTCGATGCGTCGTTGCAGATCGAGCGCGGCCTGGGCCTGAACCTGTGGGAGGCCGACTGTCCGACGGTCGACGGCATCGGCCTGGCGGTGCCGCATCCCGAACGCCCCGGCCACAAGCTGATCGACTGGGCGGCGCGCCTGGACAAGCCGGCGCAGGCGGTGGACCAGCGCATCAAGATGCCGGCCTGGATGGAGTTGTTCGCGGCGCGCGGCGGCAGGCTGCTGATCCAGGACGGCGGCGTGGGCGAGCTGGAGCTGCTCGCGGCCTCGCACGATCTGGTGCTGCTGGCGGCGGGCAAGGGCGAGGTCGTCAAGCTGTTCGAGCGCGACGCTTTGCGCTCCCGCTTCGACCGGCCGCAGCGGGCGCTGGCGCTCACCTACGTCAACGGCATGCGCCCGGCGCCGGAATACTCGCGCGTCGCCTTCAACCTGATTCCCGGCGTGGGCGAGTATTTCGTGTTTCCGGCGCTGACCGCGACCGGACCGTGCGAGATCATGGTGTTCGAAGGCGTGCCGGGCGGACCGATGGATTGCTGGCGCGACGTCAAGTCGCCGCAGGAACACCTGGAGCAGAGCCTGCGCATTCTGCGCACTTATCTGCCGTGGGAAGCCGACCGCTGCGGCGCGGTGGAGCTCACCGACGCCAACGGCATCCTGGCCGGCAGTTTCGCGCCCACGGTGCGCAAGCCCGTGCTGACCCTGCCGTCCGGCCGCCCGGTGTTCGGGCTGGGCGACGCCGTGGTCACCAACGACCCGATCACCGGCCAGGGCTCGAACAACGCCACCAAGGCCTGCGCCGTTTACCTGGACGCGATCCTGGAGCATGGCGACAGGGCGTTCACCGCCGACTGGATGCAGCGCACCTTCGAACGGTTCTGGGACTATGCGGGCGCGGTCGTGGAATGGACCAACTCCATGCTGATGCCGCCGGCCCCGCACCTGCTCAAGCTGCTGCAGGCGGCGGACGAGTCGCCGGCGCTGGCCAGCGCCATCGCCAACGGCTTCAACCATCCGCCGGCCCTGTTTCCCTGGTGGGCCGACGCGGCGGCGTGCGACGCGTTCATTGCCGCCAAGGCGGCGCGGGCGGCGGCATGACGGCCGGGCAGGCGACGGGGCAGCCGCTGGACTGGGGCTGCACCGATCTGCATCCGAAAGTCCTGCGCGGCGTGCTCGGCAGCTATCCGACCGGCGTGGCCATCGTGGCGACGCGCTGCCCGGACGGCCGCAGGGTGGGCCTGACCATCAATTCCTTCGCCTCGCTGTCGCTGGATCCGCCGCTGGTGCTGTGGAGCCTGGTGAACCATTCGCCCAACCTGGCGGCGTTCCGCGATTGCAGCCACTTCACCATCAGCGTGCTGGCCAGCGGCCAGGAGAAACTGGCGCTGCGCTTCGCCAGCGCGGCGGTGCCCGACAAGTTCGAGGGCGCGCCGCTGCACGAGGTGCCCGAGGGCGTGCCCGCCATCGCCGGAGCCGTCGCCACGCTGGTCTGCGCCAACGACCAGCAGCGCCCGGCGGGCGACCATCTGCTGCTGTTCGGGCGCGTGCTGCGCGTGGCCAGCGTCGCGGCCACGCCGCTCGTGTTCCATGCCGGCCGCTTCACGGCGCTGGCGGCCTAGGCGAGGAGCGATCCATCCATGGCTATAGCGTCCGAGGCCCAGGTCGTCATCGTCGGCAGCGGCATGAATTCGCTGGTCTGCGCGGCCTTGCTCGCGCAGCGCGGCAAATCGGTGCTGGTGCTGGAGCGCAACGACAGGCTGGGCGGGTGCATCCGCACCGAAGCGCTGTTTCCCGGCTACCGGCACGACGTGCTGTCCTGCTGGTATCCGCTGTTCGTCGGCAGTCCGGCCTATGCGCAGCTCGAGCCCGCGCTGCGCGAGGCCGGACTGGAATTCGCGCAGGGCGAGTACGCGACGGGGCTGGTGCTGCCGGACGGGAGCGGCCTGGCGCTGAAGCAGGACTTGCGGGACAGCGCCCGGCGGCTCGACGCCTGGGCGCCGGGCGACGGCGCCGCCGTGGCCGCGATGGCGCAGCGGCTGTTCGGCGAGGATGCCGCGTTGACCTTCGGCCTGCTGGGCCGGAACCCGTACGGCGCCGGCATGCTGAAGCTGCTGTTCGGCGAATGGCGCAAGCGGGGCATGGACGGCCTGGCCGCCTTCGCCGCCGATTCGATGGAGAGCTTCCGCCGCTGGGCGGAGCGCGAACTGCGTTCGGACGCGGCTCGCGCGCTGATCGCGCCCTGGACGCTGCATACCGGCCTGGGGCCCGACGACGCCTGCTCGGCCCTGATCGGCAAGCTGACCTTCGCCGCGGTGCTGGCCGGCGGCATGCCGGTGGTGAAGGGCGGCGGCAGTGGCGTGGTGGACGCGCTGGCCGCGGTGATCGCCAAACATGGCGGCCGCCTGCTGACCGGGACGCGGGCCGAACGCATCCTGACCCGCGGCGAGGGCAGGCGCCGCCGCGCGGCCGGCGTCGTGGCGGGCGGGCAAGCGTATGGAGCGTCCGAGGCGGTGGTCTGCAACGTCGCGCCGGGCCAGTTGTACGGGCAACTGCTGCCCGACGCGCCCGAACCGTTGCGCAGGCGCGCCGCCGGCTACCGCCACGGGCGCGGCGGCATGCAGATCCATTTCGCGCTGGACGCGCCGCCCGACTGGCTCACGCCGGAGCTGCGCCACGTGCCGCTGGTGCACCTGACCGAAAGCATGGAACAGGTCTGCGCGTCGGTGACGGAGTCCAACAACGGGCTGCTGCCCGCGCGTCCCACGCTGGCCATCGGCCAGCCGGTGGCGGTGGACCCGTCGCGCGCGCCGCCGGGCGGATGGATCCTGTGGGTGCAGATGCAGGAGCTGCCGGTGCGCGTCAAGGGCGACGCCGCGGGCGAGATCGCGGTCCCGGCCGACGGCCGCTGGAACGAGGCCTTGCGCGAGGCGGTGGCCGACCGCGTGCAGGCGCGCCTGGAACGGGTGATGCCCGGGCTGGCGCGGCGCATCGTCGGCCGCCGCAGCTATTCGCCGGCGGACCTCGAAAGCCTGAACTGCAACCTGGTCGGCGGGGATCCGTATTCGGGCGCGTGCTCGCCCGACCAGTTTTTCTGGCTGCGGCCCTTTGCCGGAGGCCACGGCGCCCGCGGCCATCGCACGCCGCTGCGCAACCTGTTTCACATCGGCGCCGCCACCCATCCGGGCCCCGGCCTGGGCGGCGGCTCCGGCTATCTCGTCGCACAACATCTCAGCGGGAGCGGAACATGAGCAGGCACCTAAAGAGCGGGCGGCTGGCCTGTGCCGCGGCATTGGCGCTGGCCGGCGCGGCGGCCCAGGCCACCGAAGGCGGCGGCCTGGGGATTTATCCGGACGGCCTGGAGAACTTCATGTCGGGCGCGCTGCCGCCGCCCGGCGCGCATCTGCTGGTGTATGGCGGCGGCGCGCGCTACGACACGCTGCGGGGCAACGACGGGGAACGCGTGCCCGTGCCCGGCTTCAAGGTGGACGTGAACGTGCTGGCGCCGCGCCTGATCTGGGTAACGGACAAGCAGGTGCTGGGCGGCCAACTGGCTTTCCACGCGATCGCGCCGCTGCTGGATGTGAAGTCCAGGGCCGCCGGCCAGCGCCATCACAGCACCGGCCTGGGCGACATGACGCTGGGCGTGGCGCTGGGTTACCACCCCTCTCCCACGCTGCACTACGTGGTCGGGCTGGACATGTACGCGCCCACCGGCGAATACGACCAAAAGGATCCGTCCAGCCTGGGCAAGAACTACTGGACCGCGCAGCCGGTGTTCGCGCTCAGCCGCGTCAGCCCCGACGGCTTCAACGCCGACCTGAAGCTGATGTACGACTTCAACTTCAGCAACAGCGCCACCGACACCCGTTCCGGCCAGGCCGTGCACGCCGACTACGCGCTGGGCTGGGGCGTGGGCAAGGGCTGGGTGCTGGGGGTGGGCGGCTACGCCTTCCAGCAGGTGACGGACGACAAGGGGCCCAACAGCGCCGCCGGCCGCGCGCGCGCGTTCGGCGTGGGCCCTTCGGTCCGCTATCTGAATGAGCGGGGCTGGCTGTTCACCGCCAAATGGCAGCAGGATTTCAAGGTGAAGAACCGGCCGGAGGGCGCGCAGCTCTACGTCAAGCTGGCCATTCCGTTCTAGGGCCGGCCGGCGCTCATCGGGCGCCTTCCTGGACTTCGAGTTCGTGGACGATCCTGTGCTTCAGCGCCAGGAGCGCGGGACCGTGCTGCCGCTCGATCGACGCCGGGGTTTCATCGGTGATCAGGCTGAGGTTCAGGGCCAGCGTCCCGCCTCCCGGCGGCGCCAGCGGCGTGGACATGGCGATGACGCCCGGCTGCCATGATGCCAGGCAATACCCCGCGCTTGCGATCTTGGCGATCGCCTTTTCGATATCCGCGCCGATCGGCTTCCAGGATGCGCTGCGGTAGCCGCGCATGATCTCGGCCAGCAATGCGCCGCGGGCGGCCTCGTCCAGCGTGGAGAGATAGGCGCGTCCCAGCGAGGTCAGTTCGATGGGCACGCGCTGGCCCGCCACGATGGTGCGCAGGGAAGGCTTGCGGTTGTAGCGTATGGATTCCAGGTAGACCATTTCGCTGCGGTCGGCGCTGGCCAGGCCGACATTCACGCGCAGCTTGTTGGACGCCTCGCGCATCAGCGGCGTGGCGGCCTTGAGGACGGGAGACGCCGCGCGCATCGCATGCCCCAGGCTGAGCACCGGCGCGGCGAGCCGATAGGCGCGGGCGTGGCGGTCATGCGCCAGGAAGCCGCTGGTGACCAGGGTCTGGGTGAGCCGGCTGACGGTGGCGGCGGACAGCCCGGTGCGTTCCGCCAGTTCCCCATTGCCCAGCAGATCGGTGCCGGGCCTGAACGCCCGCAGGATTTCCAGGCCGCGCTCCAGCGAGCGGTTCTGGCTGACGCCATCGAATCGCCGGCGGGCTGCGGGCGGGGCGTCGGATGCGGGGCGAGCGTTCATTGCAATTCCACTCTATGGAAATAGCTGGGTGTATTCGGCAACTGTAGCGCCTACTGTGTCGTCATATCCAGCAGGAAATCCGGCAACGGACCGTGCTGGGCCTATCCCCTATGACGGAGCGTGGAGATGACCGGATACGAATTCATCGAACTTCAATCGCATGGCGGCGTGGCGACGCTGACGCTGAACCGGCCGGAAAAGCGCAACGCGATCAGCGACGCGATGCGCGCCGAACTGATCCACGCGCTGGAGGCGGTCGCGCAGGATCGCGCCGTGAAGGCGCTGGTCTTGACCGGAGCGGGAAAGGGCTTCTGCGCGGGCGGCGATATTTCCGGCATGCAGCGCCGCATGGACGCGCCGGCGGGCGAGGTCGCGTTCAACGGCTGGTCGCGGCAGCAGCGCGTGCATCACGCGGTCGGCCTGCTGTATCGCATGCCCAAGCCGACGATCGCGGCGGTGAACGGCGCGGCGGCGGGACTGGGGGCCGACACGGCGTTGAGCTGCGACTTCATCGTGGCGTCCGACGCGGCGACCTTTACCTGGAGCTACATCGCCCGAGGCCTGATTCCCGATGGCGGCGGCATGTATTTCCTGCCTCGCCGGGTCGGCCTCGCGCGGGCCAAGGAACTGATCTATTCCGGCCGGAAAGTGCAGGCGGCCGAAGCCCTGCAGCTCGGCATCGCCGACCGGCTGGCCCCCGCGGGCGAGGAGCTGGGGGCGGCCCAGGCCTGGGCCGCCGAACTCGCGCAGGGTTCGGCCACCGCGCTCGCATTGAGCAAATCCATCCTGGACCAGAGTTCCGAACTGACGGCCGACCAGGTTTTCGCCATGGGCAGCCAGGCGCAGGGCATTTGCTACACCAGCACCGAGCACCGCGAGTCCGTGACCGCCTTCCTGGCCGCGATGGCCCAGGCCAGGAAGGAATCCAAATGAGCGGACTGGAGAAACTGCTGCGGCCGCGCAGCGTGGCGGTCGTGGGCGCTTCGGCGGACCCCGCCAAGACCTCGGGGCGTCCGGTCGCGTACTTGCGCAAGCACGGCTTCCAGGGGCAGATCTACCCCGTCAATCCCAGGGCGTCCGAGATCGACGGGCTGCCTTGCTACCCCGATGTGCGGTCCCTGCCGGAAGCGCCGGACGTGGCCATCGTGCTGTTGAGCGCCGAGCGCACGCAGCAGGCCATACGCGAGCTGGCCGAGATCGGCGCGGGGGCGGCCATCGTGCTGGCCAGCGGATATTCGGAGACCGGCGAAGACGGCGCCCGCCGGCAGCGCGAGCTGCGCGAGGCGGCCGGCGGCATGCGCATCCTGGGGCCGAACACGATAGGCCTGGTCAACCTGACCGACCGGATCACGTTGTCCGCCAGCGGCGCGCTGGAAATGGACGGGCTGGTCAGCGGCTCCGTCGGCCTGGTGTCGCAAAGCGGCGGCATCCTGGGCGCGCTGCTGTCGCGCGCCGCGGCGCGCGGCATCGGGTTGTCCAAGCTGATCTCCACCAGCAACGAAGTGGACCTGGAGCTGGCGGATTTCGTCGACGCGCTGGCGGACGATCCCGCGACCCGGGTGATCGCGCTGTATGTCGAAAGCATCCGCAATCCCACGGCCTTCCGCAAGGCGGCGCGCAAGGCGGCCGGTGCCGGCAAGCCCATCGTGGCGTTCAAGATCGGCCGGTCCGACTCCGGGGCCCAGGCCGCGGCCTCGCACACGGGCGCGCTGGCGGGGGCCGACGCCATGTACGACGCGCTGTTCGAAGAAACCGGCATTATCCGTGCGCAGACGTTTTCCGAATTGCTGGACATTCCCGCGGCCCTGGCGAATGGACGCCCGCTCGGCGGGCGCCGGGTGGCGATCCTGACCTCGACCGGGGGCGCGGGCACCCTGGTGGCGGATTGCCTGGGCGTGGCGGGGTTCGAACTGCCCGCGCCCGACGCACGCAGCGGCGAAGCGTTGCGGGCGCTGCAAACCGGCGATCATGCGGCGCTGGACCGCAACCCCATCGATGTGACCCTGGCGGGGCTGCAGCCGGATCTGCTGCGCGGCGCGATCCGCATCGTGCTGGAGAGCGACCGGTACGATGCCATGGTCGTCATCGTGGGCTCGTCCGCCGTTGCGCAGCCCGAGCTGATGGCCGGCGCGCTGAAGGACTCGCTTGCGCTGAGCAATAAGCCGCTGCTGGCCTACATCAGTCCGCACGCGCCCCAGGCCGCCGAGCTGCTCAGCCGCTACGGCATTCCGGCGTTCTATGCGCCCGAGAGCGTGAGCGCGGCCCTGTCGGCCATGTGGCAGGCGCGCGCCCCATTGCCTCGACCCGGTTCCATACCGTCCGGGGAGCGGGCCCCGCCCGCCTGCCCCGAGCAAGGCCCGCTGGACGAAGCCCAGGCGAAGGCGCTGTTCTCCCGGTTCGGGGTTCCGGGCGTCAGGGAAATCGTCGTGCACACCGAAGCGCAGGCCGTCGAGGCCGCGAAGCAGCTAGGGCCCCGCGTCGTGTTGAAGCTGCTGTCCAGCGAGATCACGCACAAGAGCGACGTGGGCGGCGTCGCCGTCGATGTCCCGGCGCAGGAGGTCGGGCCGCGATTGCGGCAGATGGCCGGCGACGTCCAGCGGCTTGCGGGCCGCCGGCCCCACGCCTTCCTGGTCCAGGAAATGGTGGCCGGTGCCGCCGAAGTGATCGTCGGGATACACAAGGACCCGCTGGGCACCGCGATTCTGCTGGGCATGGGAGGCGTCGTCGCCGAACTGATCCGCGACACCACGCTGCTGTTGCTTCCGGAAGATGGCGCCGAGCCGACGGCGGAGCAGGTCAGGGCGGCCTTGCAGCGCCTGAAGACCTGGCCCTTGCTGGACGGGTACCGCGGCCGCGAGCGCGCCGACGTGCCGGCATTGATCGAGGCCGTGCTTGCTTTCGCCCGCATGGCCCAGGCGTTGCAGGATCGGCTGATCGAGGCGGAGATCAATCCCCTGTTCGTCAAGCGCATGGGCCAGGGCGTATGCGCGGCCGACGGCATCGCGGTTCTCAATCACTGACGCGCCCCGGCCGCACGGGCGCTGAAAAATACCAGGAGACAACACATGAAGACCAAGCAGATCTCGACGCGATGCGTCCAGGGCCTTGCCGCCGCGTTGCTGGCGGTGAGCGCGATGGCGGCGCCGTCGGCGCAGGCCGCCTTCCCGGAACGGCCCTTGCGCATCGTGGTGCCGTTCACGCCGGGCGGCGGCACCGACATCGTCGCGCGCCAACTGGCCAAGGGCTTGACCGATGAACTGGGCCAGTCCGTCATCGTCGAAAACCGGCCGGGCGGCAGCACCATCATCGGCACGGAGAACGTGGCCAAAAGCCCGCCGGACGGCTATTCGCTGCTGATGGCGACCTTCGCCCATGCGGTCAATCCGGCCATACACAAGAAGCTGCCCTACGACACGGACCAGGCGTTCGCCGCGGTGGCGATGATAGGAAAATCGCCCAACGTCCTGGTGGTATCCGCCAAGTCCAGGTTCAAGAGCGTGCAGGAAATCCTGGCCTATGCCCGCGCCAATCCGGGCAAGCTGACATTCGGATCCTACGGAAACGGCACGTCCGCGCACCTGGCGGGCGAACTGTTCAAAAGCCTGGGCAAGGCGGACATCCTGCATGTGCCGTACAAGGGCTCGGGGCCCGCCATCAACGACTTGATCGGCGGCCAGATCGACATGATCTTCTCGACTTCGGCCAGCGTCAGCGGCCAGGTCAAGAGCGGGCAATTGCGCGCGCTGGCGGTGACGACCCAAGACCGCTCGCCGGCCTATCCGGGCGTGCCGACCGTGGCCGAATCGGGAGAGCCCGGCTACTTCGTCGATAGCTGGTACGGCGTGTTCGTCCCGCAAGGCACGCCCAGGCCCGTCATCGACCGCTTGAACGCCGCGATCAAGAAGGTGTCCGCAAACAAGGATTTCCAGGCGGCGCTGGAACTGGAAGGGCTGGCCGCCCAGGTGGGCACGCCCGATGCGCTGGACGAGTACGTCAGGCAGGAAGAGGCCCGCTGGACGAAAATCGTGCGGGAGGCGGGGATCACCGACCAGCCCTAGCGCGCAGCCTCAGCCGCGCCGGCGCAGGCTCTGGCTGGGGCTTTCGCCGTAGCGCGCCTTGTAGCCGGCGCTGAACCGCCCCATGTGCGCAAAGCCCCAGCGCAGGGCCACGCCCGCGATGTTGTGGGTTTCGGCGGACAGCAGTTCGGCGCGCGCGCGTTCCATGCGCAGGTCGCGCAGGTAGTGCATGGGGCTGACGCCCAGGAATTCCTTGAATCCCGCATACAGGCTGCGCACGCTGACGCCGGCGATGCGCGCAAGCTGCTCCGCGCTGACGGGCTCGTGCGCATGCGCCTGCAGATAGTCCTGGACGCTGCGCACGTGGCGCGGCAGCACCGCGCCGCGGCGGCCGGGAGGCGCGCCCGTGTAGTTGTGCGGATGGGCGGCCAGCAGGGTGGCGGCGACCAATTGCTCCATCTGGTGGACGATGAGTCTGTGCGCGGCCAGGTCCGCGTGCTGCGACGCACAGTCCAGCAGGTAGTTCATCAGGCAGCGCCAGGCCGGGCATTCGCGCCAGCGGAATCCCAACTGGAAGCGCAGCGGGCGGTCCAGCGGACAGCCCAGGTGGCCCACCAGGGCGCGCTCCAGCAGCGAACGGCTCACGCGCAGCATGAACTGGTCGTTGTCGCCGCTCCAGCGCATGGCCAGGTCGTCGTCCGGGCTGACCACCGAGGCCACGTCGGGCGTCGAATCCACAAGCTGGGGGCCGCTGCTGATGCGGGCCGAGCCCGACAGCGGCATCTGCACCAGGTAAAAGTCCTCGAGCGGGCCGGGGCGGATTTCGACATCGGCGCCGTAGCGCAGGCGGTTCAGCGAGACTTCGCCCAGCGCCTGGTGGTGCATGCGGGCGTCCAGCCGCTGCAGCGGGCCCACTACGCCCAACTGGTGCGGCCGCATGACGCGGCCGACCATGGAGCGGGCTTCGTCCAGGTCGCCCGAGGCGAACAACTGCTGCGCCGGCAGGCCCAGGACAGACTCCATCCGCGGCTCCGCCGGCGGCCATGAGGCGCTGGTGCCGGACTGCGTCGTGTTGAGCATGGCGGGGGACTCCTGGCGGGTGTTCACGTATCCCCAGGCGGCTGCCGCCATGGTCCCAGGATGCCAGCGTCAGCGACGGGATGGCGGCCGCCGGTCGCCGGGGCCTCGAAGGCTTTGATAGTAAAGCGGCGCCGGACCCGGCGGACTGGTGGAAAACCCGTCCCGGGACCGGGAGTTCTATCCGTTTTTCGCGCCGGCTGTCCGCCGAATGCAGAAACCGGCTCGGGGCCGGCCGCGGCGGGCCGGCCCCTTGCGCTCAGTGCATCCTGCCGTAGCGCCCGGCGTTGAAGTCCTGGATGGCTTCGACGATCTCGGCCTGTGAGTTCATCACGAAGGGGCCGTAGCCGACCACCGGCTCGTCGATGGGCTCGCCGCTCAGGACCAGGAACAGCGCGTCGTTGTTGGCCTCGACGACGATGTCCTCGCCCTCCTGCGAGAACAGGGCCAGTTGCGCGTCGCGGGCGACGGACTCGCCGTTGACCAGCACCGTGCCGCGCAGCATCACCAGCATGCTGTTGCGGCCCGCGGCGACGGGGAAGGTCGCCGACTTGCCGGCCGCCAGCCGCACGTCCCATACGTCCATGGGCGTGAAGGTGCGCGCCGGTCCGGCCTGGCCCGCGTAGCTGCCCGCGATCACGCGCAGCGTGCCCGCGCCGTCCGGCAGCGCCACCACCGGGATGTCCGCGTTGAGAATGCCCTGGTAGCCCGGCGCCGCCTTCTTGTCCTTGGCGGGCAGGTTGACCCAGAGCTGCACCATTTCCAGTTCGCCGCCCTTGCGGGTGAACGCCGGGGAATGGAATTCCTCATGCAGGATGCCCGAGGCCGCCGTCATCCACTGCACGTCGCCGGGACCGATGACGCCGCCGTTGCCGGTGGAATCGCGGTGCTCGACTTCACCGCTGTAGACGATGGTCACGGTTTCGAAGCCGCGGTGCGGATGCTGGCCGACGCCGCGCGGATGCTCGGCCGGCTCGAACCGGGCCGGGCCGGCGTAGTCCAGCAGCAGGAACGGGCTGGTGTTCCTGCCTTTGTCGTTATAGGAAAACATCGAGCGCACCGGAAAGCCGTCGCCCACCCAATGGGGGCGGGGGCTGGCGTGCAAGCCGAGTATTTTCTTCATGGTCGTGTTTCCTGTTGCGCGGCCCCAGCGGGGCCGTTCGTCATGTCTATGAAGATAAGGGCGGAACGCCGCCGGCGGTAGTCCCCGCCGCTGATAAGCACCGTTCCACCCATCGGACAGCGCGGGAACGGGGTCCGCGCGTCCTCGCGTATCCTGTCGGCATGCAAACCCGTACGGACCCGGCCCGGGCAGGGCGAAACGACCAGGTGCGGGGCTTCGAGCCCGTGGCGGCGCCCGACGCCCGCATCCTGGTGCTGGGCTCCATGCCCGGCGTGGCCTCGCTGCGGCAGGCCCGCTATTACGCGCATCCGCGCAACGCCTTCTGGCCCATCGCGGCCAGCGTGTTCGGCTTCGATCCCGGCCTGGACTACGCCGGCCGCCTGCGGTCGCTGCAGGCGGCCGGCGTCGCCCTGTGGGACGTGCTGCAAGCCTGCGACCGCCCCGGCAGCCTGGACGCCGACATTCGCGCCGACACCCTGGTCGCCAACGATTTCGGCGCCTTCCTGGCGCGCCATCCCGCCATCGTCCGCATCTGCTTCAACGGCGGCAAGGCGGCTTCGCTTTACCGCCGGCATGTGCTGCCCGGCGTCGCCGCCTCCGTGGAATACCTGGCCCTGCCGTCGACCAGCCCCGCCCATGCCGCGGCCTCGTTCGACCAGAAGCTGGCCGCCTGGAGCAGGGCGCTCAAGCTTCGGGACTGATAGGGGGCCCGCCCCGGGGGCGCGGACGGTAATCTGTCCCCGGTTGATTCAAATCAAGCCTCTATATAACTCCAAGTGATAAGTTAATTCATGTAACGCATATCGCTTGGAGAATCCAGATGCACACCCCCGCCAGTCCCCCGGAAACGCCTTTGCCGGGTAAACGAGGCTTCCTGAAAGGATTGCTGGGACTGGGGGCCGCGGCCACCGTCATCCCCATCCACGCCGAAGCCGCGGGCTTGAACGGCCAGCCGCCGCGCCGCCCGGGCATGCCCGGCAAGCGCTACGGCATGGTCGTGGACATGCGCAAATGCATAGGCTGCCAATCCTGTACGGTCAGTTGTTCCCTGGAGAACCTGCCCCCCGTCGGGCAGTTCCGCACCACCGTCCTGCAATACGAAGTCGCGCCCGATGCCGGCGGCCCGGTTTCCATGGTGATGCTGCCGCGCCTGTGCAACCACTGCGACAACCCGCCCTGCGTGCCGGTCTGCCCGGTGCAGGCCACCTTCCAGCGCGAAGACGGCATCGTGCTGGTCGACAACGAACGCTGCGTCGGCTGCGCGTACTGCGTGCAGGCCTGTCCCTACGATGCCCGCTTCATCAACCACGACACCCAGACCGCCGACAAGTGCACGTTCTGCGAACATCGGCTGGAAGCCGGGCTGCTGCCGGCCTGCGTGGAAAGCTGCGTGGGCGGCGCGCGCGTCGTCGGCGACCTGAACGATCCCGGCAGCGCCGTGTCGCGCCTGCTGGCCGAGCACAAGGCCGACATCAAGGTGCTCAAGCCCGAGATGAAGACCGATCCCCACGTCTATTACATCGGCCTGCCCGATGCGTTCGTCCACCAGGTCGACGGCCAGGCCGGCGTGCGTCTGGCCGGCGCCCATTGAGCCGGGAAAGGGGATATCCATGCAGATCTCGGAATTGCTCACGCCGGTCTACGACGCCGCCTGGCTGCCCTGGGCCGTGCAGTACTTCTTCCTCATCGGCATCGGCGCCACCACCGCGCTGACCGCCGCGTTCGCGGCCTTCGGGCGCGAGGGCTCGCCCGCGCGCCGGCTGCTGCCCGCCGCGGTGACGGTGCTGCTGGTCAGCGCCATCGCGGCGCCTGTCTCGCTCTTGGCCGACCTGCACCAGCCCGGCCGCTTCTGGCATTTCTACGCGCATTTCACGCCCTGGTCGTGGATGTGGCTGGGGGCGCTGCTGCTGCCGGCCTTCGTGGCCCTGGCCCTGCTGTTCTGCGCCGCCTGGTGGTGGGGACGCGTCGGCTGGATGCGCGCGGTGGCTGTGGCGCTGGCGGTATCGGCGCTGTCCATCCTGGTCTATACCGGCGCCGAAGTCATGGTGCTGCGCTCGCGGCCGCTGTGGCACACGATGTTCCTGCCCGTGAACTTCGCGCTGACCGCCTGGCTGGGGGCGCTGGGCGCCATGTTCCTGGTGGGCCGCTGGCTGCCCGGCGGCCTGCGGGCGGTGCCCGTGGACATGCTGCGCCGCCTGAGCGTGACTGCGGTGGCGATGATGGCGCTGGGCGCCGGCGCCTGGGCGCTGCTGGGCCTGCTGGGGCTGGACCCGTCCTTCGACGCGGCCCTGCGGCTGTTCGCGGAATTCCCCATCTGGCGCGCCAGCCTGGCCGGCGCGGTCATTACGGCCTTCTGCATGATCGCGCTGCTGCAGCGTCCCGCCCGGACGCTGGCAGAGCCCCTGCCGTCGGCCGCGCTGGCGCTGACCATGCTGGCCGCCGCCTGGATCTTCCGCTGGGTCGTGTTCATGAGCGTGCAGGGCGTGCCCAAGTACGGCGCCGGCCTGTATCTGTACGACATGCCCTGGGGCAGCGACGGCCTGCTCGGCATGGTCGGCGTGCTGGGCCTGTGCGTGGCGCTGCTGGCCGCCGTGACCTACGCCCTGGAGCTGTTCCCCGCGCGTGCGCGGGGCATGGCGGCCTGAGCGCCGCCGCCGAAAAGAACTTGGAAGAAAACGCAATGGACAAGCAACTCAAAGACGACAAGCCCGGCGCGCCGGCGACGGACGGGCCGGACCAGCCGAGCGACGAGGCGCGGCGCAAGCTGATGGTGCGCGGCGGCCTGGTCGCCGGCGGCATGGCGGCCTTCGCGGCCGGCTACGGCGAAACCGTGACGCGCGCGGTCAAGGGCCTGGCGCAGGGCACGGCCGGCGCGCCCACGGCCCACGCCGTGCGCGGCAATTCACTGGCGCCGGAATTCCGCATCGACCCCGTGACCGGCGTGCTCGGCGCCCAGCCCGGCCAGACCGTCAGCCCTTCGAGCTGTCTGGGCTGCTGGACCCAGTGCGGCGTGCGGCTGCGCGTGGACACGAAGGAAAACCGCATCCTGCGCGTGGCGGGCAACCCCTACCATCCGCTGGCCACGACCCGGCCGGCGGCGATGGAGACCCCGGTGCGCGAGGTCTACGCGCAATTGGGTGGCGACAACGGGCTGGAAGGACGCGCTACCTCGTGCGCGCGCGGCTCCGCCATGCTGGAGCAGATGCACAGTCCGTTCCGCGTGCTGCAGCCGCTCAAGCGCGTGGGCGGGCGCGGCGAAGGCAAGTGGCAGACCATCCCGTTCGAGCAACTGGTGGAGGAAGTCTGCGAAGGCGGCGACCTGTTCGGCGAAGGCCACGTGGACGGGCTGCGCGCCATTTTCGACCGCGAGACGCCGCTGGATCCGGACAACCCCGAGTACGGCGCCATGGTCAACCAATTCCTCTTCACCGATGCTTCCAACGAAGGCCGCACCCCGCTGATCCAGCGCTTCGCCGGGCAGTCGTTCGGCACGGTCAATTTCAGCAACCACGGATCGTATTGCGGCCAGAGCTTCCGCGTGGGCGCGGGCGCCGCGATGGGCGACCTGAAGAGCATGCCCCACGGCAAGCCCGACTGGGACAACGCGCGCTTCGGCCTGTTCATCGGCGCGGCCCCGGCGCAGGCCGGCAACCCGTTCCAGCGCCAGGCGCGCCAGTTGGCCGAGGCCCGCGTGCGTCCGGAAGAAAGCGGCTTCACCTATGTCGTCGTGTCGCCCATGCTGCCCGCGTCCTCCAGCCTGTCGGCGGGGTCGGGCAACGAATGGCTGCCCGTCAACCCGGCCGGCGACCTGGCGCTGGCCATGGGCCTGATCCGCTGGATCCTGGAGCACGAACGCTACGACGCCCGCATGCTGTCGCAGCCCGGTCCCGCCGCCATGCAGGCCGCGGGCGAGGCGGCCTGGACCAACGCCACCCACCTCGTGGTGGCGGAGGAGGGGCATTCGCGCCAGGGCAGCTTCCTGCGCGGCGCCGACCTGGGCTGGCCGCGTCCGGCCGATGCCGGCGACAAGTGGGAGGACGTGTACGTGGTGCGGCTGGAAGATGGCGCGCTGGCGCCGCACACGGCGGCCGCGCCCGCCGCGCTGTTCGTGGACGACGCCGTGGCCGCGCCCGGCATGGCAGGCGCGCCGCAGGCGCTGCGCGTCCGTTCGTCGCTGTCGCTGCTGCGCGAGGAAGCGCGCCGCAAGACCCTGGACGAGTACGCCGCGCTTTGCGGCGTGCCGGCGACGAAGATCGCCTCGCTGGCCGAGCGCTTCACCAGCTACGGCAAGCGCGCCGTGGCCGATGCGCATGGCGGCACGATGAGCGGCGCGGGCTTCTACACCGCCTATGCCATCGCCATGCTGAACACGCTGGTGGGCAACCTGAACGTGGAAGGCGGCCTGGTGCTGGACGCCGGACCGTTCCCGCCCTACGGCCAGGGGCCGCGCTACAACATCCCCGGCTTCGCCGGCCGCGCCACGCCCAAGGGCGTGGGGCTGTCGCGCAATCGCTTCCCTTACGAGAAATCCAGCGAGTTCAAGCGCAAGCAGGCCGCCGGCCAACCGGCCTATCCGGCGGACGCGCCCTGGTACCCGGCCACCGGCGGGCTCAGTTCGGAGATGCTGGCGTCCGCGCTGGCGGGCTATCCGTACCGCGCCAAGGTCTGGTTCAACCACATGAGCAACCCGCTCTACGGCGTCGCCGGCCTGAGGCGCGTCGTCATCGACAAGCTGAAGGATCCGCGCATCCTGCCGCTGTCGGTGTCGATCAATCCCTTCATCAACGAAACCAATGCGCTGGCCGACTACATCGTGCCGGACACGGTGACCTACGAAAGCTGGGGCGTGTCGGCGCCGTGGGCCGACGTGGTGGCCAAGGCATCCACCGTGCGCTGGCCCGCGCTGCGGCCGCGCGTGGCGCGCACCGCCGCCGATGAGCCGGTGTGCCTGGAGACCTTCCTGATCGCCTGCGCCAAGCGGCTGGATATGCCCGGCTTCGGCGCCGGCGCCATCTCGGACCAGGACGGCGCCAGTCATGCGCTGGACACGCCCGAGGATTTCTTCCTGCGCGGAATGGCCAATATCGCGTTCGCGGCCGGCAGGCCCGTGCCCGAAGCCAGCGACGACGACATGGCCTTGACCGGCGTGGACCGCTATGCCGCCTTGCTGCAGCAAAAGCTCAAGCCGGACGAATGGCGCCGGGTGGCGATGCTGATGAGCCGCGGCGGCCGCTTCGACAAGATGGAGGAAGCCTGGGTCGGCGCGGGGGAGGCGCGGCGGACGCGCGCCGCCTACGTCAGGCCGCTGCATATCTGGAGCGAGGAGCTGGCGGGCTTCCGCCACTCCATGACCGGCGAGCGCTACAGCGGCTGTCCGACCTGGTATCCGACCCGCCTGGCGGACGGCCGCGACATGCGCGCGGAATATGGCAGAGAGGACTGGCCCTTCCTGCTCAGTTCGTTCAAGTCCAACCTGATGAGCTCCATGTCCATCGGCGTCAACCGCCTGCGCCAGGTGCATCCGCACAATCCGGTGTCGATCAACCGGCAGGACGGCGAACGCCTGGGCATACGCAACGGCGACGCAGTGCGCATCGTGACGCCGGGCGGCGCGGTGACGGGGCTGGCGCTGCTGCGCGACGGCATCCAGCCGGGCGCGGTCGGCATCGAGCACGGCTACGGCCACACCGAGCTGGGCGCGCGCGCCCACGTCGTGGACGGCAAGCCCATGCCGCACGACCCGGCGCTGGGCGCGGGCGTCAACCTGAACGACCTGGGCTTCGGCGACGCCACCCGCGGCCGGCACGCCAACGTGTGGATCGACTGGGTGTCCGGCGCGGCGGTGCGCCAGGGCCTGCCGGCGCGCATCGAGCGCGTCTGACACGAGCGCGGCGCGCAGGCCTTAGCGCACGACGGTATCGGCCACCAGCTCCAGCCCGTCGGCATGGATGCCGACGCCGGACAGCGCGCTGCCCAGGTCTCCGGGCCGGGCGGCGGCCGTGCCGGAACGGCTGACGCGGATTTCCACCCGCACCTTGGCGGCGCGCGACAGCGTCGCGTCCGGCGACATCGCGCTGCTGTCGTCCAGCACGAAATCCCGCGGCAGGTCGGCCACCTGCATCCGCAAAATGGCCAGCGGCATGCGCGACCCGTCTTCCGGCCGGGCCAGGATGAATACGGTATCGGTGGGCTGTACCTGGCCGCGCAGCGCGTCGGCGATGCGGGCGCGTCCGCTGATCCGGGCGGCGGACGCGGCGGCCGAAGCCGCGGCGGTCGCGGCCGGGGCGGGCGCGGCCTGGGCCGAAGACTGCGCGGGCGGCGAGCCGGCCGCCATCGCGCGCGCCTGGGCGATATTGGACTGGATCTGGCGCGCTGCCTCCGAGTCCGGCGGTAGCCGGGCCTGCAGGCGTTCCCAATATGCCTGCGCCTCGGCCGCGTCGCCGCGTCGCAAGGCCATCATGCCTGCGAGCGCCAGGGCCTTGGGCTGGTCCGGCTGCGCCGCCAGGGACTGCGCGACCGCCTCGATGGCGGCGGCGTCGGGCGCGCCCTGGTTGGCCGACAGCAGGGCGTCGGCCAGGTCGGCCAGCACGGCAGGCTGCCCCGGCACCAGGCGCAGCACCTGCCGGTAGGCGGCCACGGCGTCGGCGTAGCGTCCCAGGGTTTCGTAGGACCGCGCCAGCATGTACCAGCCGTCGGCGTTGTCGGGGGCGCCGCGCAGCCGCTGGGCCAGCGCGTTGATCGCCACCGCCATGTCGTCGTCCGAGACGCCCGACGCTCCCGCGTGCGGTTCGACCGGAACGGCGGCGGCGCCGGCCGCCGCGCGCGGATTGCCGAGCTGGCCGTACAGCAGCACGGCGGCCACGGGGATCAGCAAGCTGAGCAGGCAGGCGGCCGCCACGCCCGCCCGCTGCCCGGCCCAGGGCGCGGCGCGCGGGCGGCGCAGCTCCAGGTCCTGCAGCAGGTCGCGCTGCAGCTCTTCGTCGGCGCGCGCCCGCGCGGCAGCGGAGAGGCTGCCGTTCTTCAAGTCGCGCTGCAATTGTTCGCGCTGCGCCAGGTAGAAGGCGCGCACGCTGGCGTCGGCGCCCGGTTCGGCGGCGGGCGCGCGGCGCAGCAGCGGCGGGATCAGGCAGAGCAGGGTCGCCAGCAGCAGGACCAATACGATGAGCCAGAGCGCGGTCATGAGCCGGTGTCCAGGAAGCGGGCGGCGCGTTCGCGCTCGTCGGCGGTCAGCGGGGCGCGCGCGCCGGCGCGGCGCTTGAGCGTGCGCAGCAGCACGGCGAAGCCCAGCGCCAGCAGCGCGAAGGGTCCCAGCCACAGCAGCCAGGTGATGGGCTTGAAGGGCGGGTCGTAGCGCACGAAGTCGCCGTACCGGTCCTCGAAGAAGCGCATGATCTGCGCATCGGTCCGTCCTTCGGCCAACTGGCCGCGGATCAGCTTGCGCATGTCCTGCGCCAGCGGCGCGTTCGATTCCGCCAGGGTCTGGTTCTGGCACACCAGGCAGCGCAGTCCGTGCGCGAGCTTGTCGGCGCGCTGTTCCAGAGCGGGGGACAGCGCCGGCGCGGCGGGCGCGGGCGCCGGGCCCAGCAAGGCCAGCGCCAGGGCGAAGGCGGGAAGCAGGGACGGCGGCCGCATCATCGCAGCGCCTCGATCGCCGGCAGCATGCGGCTGCGCCAGATTTCCGGCGTGATCAGGCCGAGCTGCCTATAGCGGATGTGGCCGTCCTTGTCGATCACGAAGGTCTCCGGCACGCCGTACACGCCGTACTCGATCCCCACGCGGCCGTCGGCGTCGCTGGCCGAAGCGATGTACGGATTGCCGTTGCGCGCCAGCCAGGCCGTGGCGTCTTCCGGCTTGTCCTTGTAGTTCAGGCCGTACAGCGGAATGGCGTGGCGCTGCGAGACGTCGCGCAGCACGGGCAGCTCGTCGCGGCAGGGCCCGCACCACGACGCCCACACGTTCAGCAGCCAGACCTGGCCGCGCAGCGCCTGCACGTCCAGCTTCTGGCCGGGCGCCAGCAGCACGGGCAGGCCGATGGCGGGGGCGGGCTTGTCTATCAATGCCGAGGGCACCGCCCGCGGGTCGCGCGACAGGCCCATCGCCAGGAATACGGCCATCGCCAGGAAGGCGGCCAGGGGCAGCAGGTAGCGCAGCATCAGGCGCCCTCCCGGGTCGGCCGCGCGGCGTGGGGCGCGACGGCCTCCCGTGCGCGCGCCTGCGCTTCGTGCGCGCGGCGATAGCGCTTGTCGCCGGCCGCCAGCAGCCCGCCCAGCGCCATCAGGATGCAGCCCGACCAGATCCAGGTCATGAAGGGCTTGACTTGCAGGCGCACCGTCCAGGCGTCGCCGCCCACCGGTTCGCCCAGCGCCACGAACAGGTCGCGGGTGAAGCCGCTGTCGATGTCCGCCTGGCTCAGCGCCATGTCCTGCACGGTATAGAGGCGCTTTTCGGGATAAAGCGTGGTCACCGGCTTGCCGTCGCGCGTCACGGGGAAGACGGCGCGTTGCGCGGTGTAGTTGGGGCCGGCGGCCGGCCCCATGCCGGCGAAGGTGAACCGGTAGCCGCCGGCCTCGCGCGTGTCGCCCGGCTCCAGCCGCAGCTCCTGCTTGACCTCGTAGCCGTTGGCCAGCGTCACGCCCGCGATGAAGATGCCCACGCCGGCGTGCGCCAGCAGCATGCCGTACCAGGCGCGCGGCTGGCGGCCCAGCCGCCGCAGCCAGTTGCCGTCGCCGTCGGTCAGGCGCTGCCGGGCATGGGCGGCGGCGCTGGCCACCGACCATGCCGCCAGCCACAGCCCTAGGACGACCATGGGCGAGCCCAGGCGCGCCGGGCCCGGCATGGCCAGCGGCACCAGCACGGCGGTGGCCACGCTGACGGCGAAGGCGGCGCGCAGCCGGCGGCCCAGGTCCGGCAGTTCCGCCTGTTTCCAGCGCGCTACCGGCCCCACGCCCATCAGGAAGATGGCGGGCGTCATCAGGGGCACGAACACGGCTTCGAAGTAGGGCGGACCGATGGAGATCTTGCCCCATTCCAGCACGTCCAGCACCACCGGGTACAGCGTGCCCAGCAGCACCGAGGCCGCCGCCACGGCCAGCACCACGTTGTTGGACAGCAGCAGGGATTCGCGCGACAGCAGCGAGAAGCCGCCGCCCAGGCCCACCGCCGGCGCGCGCCAGGCATACAGCGCCAGCGAGCCGCCCACGATGGCCGTCATGAAGCCCAGTATGTACAGCCCGCGTCCCGGATCCACCGCGAAGGCGTGGACCGAGGTCAGCACGCCGGAGCGCACCAGGAAGGTTCCCAGGATGCTGAGCGAGAACGCGCAGATGGCCAGCAGCACCGTCCAGCTACGGAACGCGCCGCGCCGCTCGGTCACGATCAGCGAATGGATCAGCGCGGTGCCCGCCAGCCACGGCATGAACGAGGCGTTCTCCACCGGATCCCAGAACCACCAGCCGCCCCAGCCCAGCACGTAGTAGGCCCAGGCGCTGCCCAGCAGGATGCCGATGGTCAGGAAGGTCCAGGCGGCCAGCGTCCACGGCCGGACCCAGCGCGCCCACATGGCGTCCAGCTCGCCGGACAGCAGCGCCGCGATGGCGAAGGCGAAGGCCACGGAAAAGCCCACATAGCCCATGTACAGCATGGGCGGATGCACGATCATGCCCGGGTCCTGCAGCAGCGGATTCAGGTCGCGGCCGGCCATGGCCGGCGGCATGAGGCGTTCGAAGGGATTGGACAGGAACAGCAGGAACAGCAGGAAACCCACGCTGATCCAGCCCATCACCGCCAGCACCCGCCCGACGAAGGGCAGCGGCAGCCGCCGGCTGCACAGCGCCACGGCCAGGCTCCAGATGGTCAGCAGGTACAGCCACAGCAGCAGCGAGCCCTCGTGCCCGCCCCAGACCGCGGCGAAGCGGTAGCCTGCCGGCAGGTCGGCGTGCGAGTTGGCGGCCACGTAGAGCACCGAGAAATCGTTGTCCAGGAACGACCAGGCCAGGCAGCAGAAGGCCACCGTGGCCAAGCCGAACTGGCCGACGGCGGCGGGCCGCGCCACCCGCAAGCCGGCCTGCCAGCCGGTGGCGTCGCCGACCAGCGGCAGGATGCCCTGCGCCAGCGCCACCAGCAGCGCCAGGATCAGGCTGAACAGGCCGATCTCCGGAATCATCGCGCCTCCGCCCGCATGGCGCCGGCCGCGCCGCCGGCGCGCTTGATCGCATCGGCCGCTTCGGGCGGCATGTAGTTCTCGTCGTGCTTGGCCAGCACCTCGGTCGCGCGGAATACGCCGTCCGGTCCCAGCTTGCCCGCCACCACCACGCCCTTGCCCTCGCGGAACAGGTCCGGCAGCAGGCCCTGATAGCTCACCGGCACCGTATGCGCCGTGTCCGTCACCACGAAGCGCAGCGTGAGTCCGTCGGCCTCGCGGCGCAGCGACCCTGGCTCCACCAGGCCGCCGACGCGGAAGCTGCCGCTGCCGGGCGCTTCCCTGGCCACGACCTGGGTCGGGCTGAAGAAGAACACCAGGTTGGACTGCAGCGCATTGAGCACCAGGGCGGCAGCCAGGGCAAGCAGGCCCAGGCCGCCGGCGATGGCCAGCGCGCGGCGCTTGCGCGGGCTCATGGCCGGCCTCCGTCCGCCTGGCCGGCGGCGGCGTCCCGGGCCGCGCGCCGGGCGCGGGCCCGCCGCCACAGCACCAGGGCTTCCAGGCCGATCAGTCCCAGCGTCACGCCGTAGGCGCCCAGCAGATACGGGCTATGGCCTTGCAGCGAGAATAGCGCTTCCCAGCTCATCGGGCCTCCCGCGGGGATCGAGCCGCGCGGACGGCGCCGGGTTCGCGTTCGGCGATGATGCCGCGCACCCGGGCCAGCGCCGCCGCCGCGCTGTAGAGCCAGAACGCCGCCACCATCAGCAGCATCGCCGCCAGCATGATGTTCGCCATGCTGGGCGCGGCGGTGAGGTTGATGGAAGCCCCCTGGTGCAGGGTGTTCCACCAGCGCACCGAAAAATAAATAATGGGTATGTTGATCACGCCCGCCAGCAGCAGGATGGCGCCGCCGCGGTCGGCACGCTGGATATCCTCGGAGGCGGCCTGCAGGGCCATGAAACCCAGGTACAGGAAGAGCAGGATCAGTTCGGAGGTCAGCCGCGCGTCCCAGACCCACCACGTGCCCCAGGTCGGCTTGCCCCACAGCGCGCCCGTCCACAGCGTCAGGAAGGTGAACAGCGCGCCGGTGGGCGCCAGGGCCCGCATCATCATGAACGACAGGCGGGTGTGGAAGATCAGGCCCAGCGCGGCGTACATGGCCATGACCAGGTACAGGAACATCGACATCCAGGCCGCCGCCACGTGGATGAAGAGAATGCGGTAGACCTCGCCCTGCTGGCTGTCGGTGGGGGCCACGGCCAGCCCTACGTAGAGGCCCGCGCAGGCCAGCAGCGCGGCGGCCAGCGCCAGCCAGGGAATGAGCCGGCCGGCCAGGGGGTAGAACAGCGCGGGCGAGGCGTAGCGCAGCCAGCCCGCGCCGGCCGCGGAAGCCGGGGAAGCGCCGGGGTTCAGGGCAGGATGCTTATACATGGCGTCTCCCGTCTCAATCCAGCGCCACGCGCAGCGCCGCGGAGGCGCTCCACGGGCACAGCAGGACGGCCAGGCACAGGCCGGCGCCCAGCAGCGACAGTTGGGCGCCGGCGCCCATGCCCGCCTGCGTGGCCGATACCGCGCCCGCGCCGAAGATCAGCACCGGCACGTACAGGGGCAGCACCAGCAGCGGCAGCAGGGCGCCGCCGCGCAGGCCCAGCGTCAGCGCCGCGCCCAGCCCGCCCACCAGCGCCAGCGTGGGAGTGCCCAGCAGCAGGGACAGCGCGAGGATGCCGATGGCTTGCGGCGACAGGCCGAATTGCAGGGCCAGCACCGGGCTCGCCAGGATCAGCGGCAGGCAGCTAGTGAACCAGTGCGCCGCCAGCTTGGCGCCCACCAGCAGCGGCAGCGGATGCGGCGACACCAGCAATTGCTCCAGCGCGCCGTTGTCGTAGTCCTGCGCGAAGGGGCGGTTCAGGGTCAGCAGGACGCCCAGCAGCGCGCAGACCCACAGCACGCCCGGCCCGATCGCGGCCAGCTGCGCCGGGTCGGGTCCGACCGCCAGCGGGAACATGGTGCCCGCCACGACGAAAAACAGGGTGGCGCCCAGCGTGTCCGCCGGCCGTCTCCAGGCCAGCCGGATTTCACGCAACGCCAACTGCGACAGCGTAGCCAGCATCCGCGTAGTCATCCATGTCCAGGGTTTGGGTGTGGGCGGCGGCCGTGCCCGGCTCGCGGTGCGACGCGACCACGGCGGCTCCGCCGGCGGCCAGGTGGGACTCCAGCGCGGCGCGCAACTGGTCCAGGCTGGCCGCGTCCAGGCCGGCGTCGGGCTCGTCCAGCAGCCACAGCGGCTTGCCGCCCAGCACGATCGCCGCCAGCGCCAGCCGCCGGCGCTGCCCCTGGGACAGGCGCAGGGCCGGAACGCTGGCGCTGCGGTCCAGGCGCCAGTCGCGCAGCGCCGCCGCGATGCGAGCTTCCGGCTGGGGCGTGCCCGCCACGTGCAGGGCGTAGCGCAGGTTCTCGGCGGCGCTCAGTTCGCCGCACAGGCCGTTGCCGTGCGCCAGGAACGCCATGCGCGCGAAATAGGCCGGGGGATCGCGGCGGACGTCGGCGCCATGCCAGAGCAGGCTGCCCGACTGCGGCCGCAACAGGCCGGCCAGCATGCGCAGCAGGCTGGTCTTGCCGCTGCCGTTGGCGCCGCGCACATGCAGCAACTGGCCGGCATGCAGTTCGAAATCCACCGGCGCGAGCCCTCGCGGGCCCCCGCGGCGGCTGACCAGGCCGCGCGCGCACAGAACGGGCGGCGGCGCGTCAGCGGCCCGCATGCGCGACCTCTTTGCCGGCCCCGGCCGGTTCGGGCGCCATCGAGGTCTGGCCGGGCGACATGTTCGGCAACTGGTGGGCGATGCCCTTGTGGCAGTCGATGCAGGTCTTGCTCTTGTCGGCCAGGTAGGTGGAATGCATGTTCTGCGCGCGCACGCTCTGGCGCGTGAAGTCCATATAGTCGTAGTTATGGCAGTTGCGGCATTCCAGCGAGTCGTTGGCCTTGAAGCGGGCCCATTCGTGCCGGGCCAGTTCCAGGCGCTTGTCCACGAACTTCTCGCGCGTGTCGATGGTGCCGAAGATCTTGCCCCATACCTCCTTGGACGCCTGCATCTTGCGGGCGATCTTATCGGTCCAGTTGTGCGGCACGTGACAGTCGGAACACAGCGCCCGCACGCCGGAGCGGTTGGTGAAGTGGATGGTGCCCTTGAGTTCGGCATACACGTTGTCGCGCATCTCGTGGCAGCCGGTGCAGAACTTCTCGGTATTGGTGAGCTCCATGGCGGTGTTGAAGGCGCCCCAGAACAGGATGCCGCCGATGAACCCGCCCACCGTCAGGAAGCCCAGGCTGAAATGCACGCTGGGGCGGCGGACGATGTTCCAGTAGCGCTTGATGAGTTTGACCATGGCAGCCTCCGGTCCCTTACTTCTTGTCGGACGCCGGAGCCGTCAGGCGCTTGAGGATCACGTCGATGTCCTGGTAGGTGTTGGTCACCAGCGGCTTGGCCTCGGCCTGCGGCACGTGGCACTGCACACAGAAGTAGCGGCGCGGCGACACCTCGGCCAGCACGTTGCTGTCGCGGTCCATATAGTGGGTCACGCTCAAGGGCGGCGCCTGGGTTTCCTCGGTGTTGACCCGCGCATGACAGGACAGGCAGCGGTTGAAGTTCTTGTCGATCTGGTAGCCGTCGATCTTGTGCGGAATGGTGGGCGGCTGCATCGAATAGGTGCGCATCCGCTTGATGTCCTTGTTCTCGATCGGGCTGATGAGCGGCGGATCGGTCTCTTCCGCGACCGGGGTGGGGCCGCGCATCGGGTCTTCCACTTCCAGCGGCGGCGCCGCCCAGGCGGCTGACGCGAGAACGGCGCAGAAGGCGAAGGTGAGGGCGCGTAGGTTCATGGCTGTCTCCGGTTCGCCTTTCAGACCTTGACGATCTTGACCGCGCACTTCTTGAAATCGGTCTGGAACGAAATGGGGTCGGTGGCGTCCAGCGTGACCTTGTTGATCAACTGGCCGGCGTCGAACCAGGGCACGAAGACCAGGCCGCGCGGCGGCTTGTCGCGTCCGCGCGTTTCCAGCCGCGTGCGCATCTTGCCGCGCCGCGACACGATCTCGACCTCCACGCCGCGCCGCAGGCCCATTTCCTGCGCGTCGTCCGGATGCATGAAACAGACCGCATTGGGGAAGGCCTTGTACAGCTCCGGCACGCGCCGCGTCATGGAGCCGGAATGCCAATGCTCCAGCACGCGCCCCGTCGACAGCCAGAAGGGGTATTCCTTGTCCGGCGATTCCGCGGGCGGTTCGTAGGGCAGGGCGTAGATGATGGCGCGGCCGTCCGGGTTGCCGTAGAACTCGAAGCCGGCGCCCGGCTTCACGTAGGGATCGCTGCCCTCGCGGTAGCGCCACAGCGTTTCCTTGCCCTGGACCACCGGCCAGCGCAGGCCGCGCACCTCGTGATAGGTATCGAAGGGCGCCAGGTCGTGGCCATGGCCGCGGCCGAATTCGGCGTACTCCTCGAACAGGCCCTTCTGCACATAGAAGCCGAAGGCGTCCGACTCCTGGTTGGCGTAATCCTGGCTGCGATCGGTGTTCGGATACCGGTTGACCTTGCCGTTGGCGAACAGCACGTCGAACAGCGTCTTGTCGCGGTACTCGGGCTTCTTGGCCAGCAGGTCGGCGGGCCAGACCTCTTCGACCTTGAAACGCTTGGAAAACTCCATGAGCTGCCAGAGGTCGGAGCGGGCCTCGCCAGGCGCGTTGACCAACTGGTGCCAGAACTGGGTGCGGCGTTCCGCGTTGCCGTAGGCGCCTTCCTTTTCGACCCACATGGCCGCGGGCAGGATCAGGTCGGCGGAGATGGTCGTGACCGTGGGGTAGGCGTCCGACACCACGACGAAGTTCTCGGGGTTGCGGTAGCCCGGCAGGCCTTCGTTCATGAGGTTGGCGGCGGCCTGCATATTGTTGTTGACCATCACCCAGTAGGCATTGATCTGGCCGTCCTTCAGCATGCGGTTCTGCAGCACGGCGTGCGCGCCCACCTTGCCGGGGATGGTGCCGTCGGGCAATTGCCACAGCGCTTCGGCATGGGCGCGGTGCTTGGGATTGGTCACCACCAGGTCCGCCGGCAGGCGGTGCGAGAACGTGCCTACTTCGCGCGCGGTGCCACAGGCGGACGGCTGGCCCGTGAGCGAGAACGGGCTGTTGCCCGGCGTGGAGATCTTGCCCGTCAGCAGGTGGATGTTGTAGACCATGTTGTTGGCCCACACCCCGCGGGTGTGCTGGTTGAAGCCCATGGTCCAGAAGGACGTGACGCGCACCTTCGGGTCGGCATAGAGCTCGGCCAGGTCCTGCAATTGCTTCTTGGGCACGCCGCTCAGCTTGGACGTGTAGTCCAGGTCGTACTTGGAGACGAACTTGGCGAACTCGTCGTAGGTGATGGGATGCGAGCCGCCGGCCTTGTCGGCGTTCTTGGCGGCCTTCTGCAAGGGATGGTCGGGACGCAGCCCGTAGCCGATGTCCGCGTTGCCTTCGTGGAACACCGTGTGCTTGTCCACGAAGTCGCGGTTCACGCGCTTGGTCTGGATGATGTGGTTGGCGATGTAGTTCAGGATCGCCAGGTCGGTCTGCGGCGTGAAGGTCAGGGTCAGGTCGGCCAGCTCGTACGAGCGGTGCTCGAAGGTGGAGAGCACGGCCACCTTGGTCTTGGGCGCCGACAGCCGGCGGTCGGTGACGCGGGTCCACAGAATGGGGTGCATCTCGGCCATGTTGGAGCCCCACAGCACGAAGGCATCGGCGTTTTCGATGTCGTCGTAACAGCCCATGGGTTCGTCGGCGCCGAAGGTGCGCATGAAGCCCACCGCGGCCGAGGCCATACAGTGGCGCGCGTTCGGATCCAGGTTGTTGGACCGGAAGCCCGCCTTCATCAGCTTGAGCGCGGCGTAGCCTTCCCAGACCGTCCATTGCCCGGAGCCGAACATGCCCACGGCTTCGGGGCCCTTGTTCTTCAGCACCCGCTTGAACTGCTCGGCCATCACGTCGAAGGCCTGGTCCCAGGACACCGGCGCGAACTCGCCGTCCTTGGCGTACTTGCCGTCCTTCATGCGCAAGAGCGGCGTGGTCAGCCGGTCGTTGCCGTACATGATCTTGGACAGGAAATAGCCCTTGACGCAGTTCAGCCCCTTGTTCACCTCGGCGTTGAAATCGCCGTGCGTGGCCACGACCTGGTTGTCCTTCACCGCGACGTTCACGCCGCAGCCGGTCCCGCAGAACCTACAGGGCGCCTTGGACCACTTGAGCTTGGCGGCTTCGGATTCGGTGACGATGTTCTGCGTGTAGCCGACGATGGGGATGCCGGCCACGGTGGCGGCGGCCGCGGCGGCGGATTGCTTGATGAAGTCTCTACGAGCCATTGCCATCGTCAATCTCCTCGTTCATCGCGTCCAGGGTGTCGGCATGCTGGTAGACCAGCGCCGAAGCCAGCACGCCATCCAGGCGCTGGATCTCCGAGATCCGCGCCATCATGTCGTCGGTGGAGGGGGCTTCCAGGGTGACCACCAGTTTGCCGGTGTCGGAAGCGCCATGGATCTCCGCTCCGGCGATCGCGAGGATCGCCTGGCGGACGTCGGGCAGGCGGCGCGGCGTGGCGTGCACCACCATGCTGGCGATGTGCAGCTCTGGCGGCGCCGCGGGCGGCGTGGAATGGGGGAGCGCGGACATGGAAGGGGTTCCGTCGCGTCGCATCAGCTACCGGGAGGGCCGGCGAGCAACTGATAGAACCAGACGAGGAAACCGTAGCCCGCCACAATGATGACCGAGAGGACGGGGGCCATGACAGCCGTCAGGAACAGGAAACTCCGAAGCTCCTGCGGCTTTGTGTAGCCATCAGACTCGTTTTGCACACACCACCTCACTACGACAGTTGGGGCATTGCGTTTAACGTGCGGATGTCGAAGTTTTTAGCAGATGGATTCGAGCAGCGTCAATGTTGCGGCACGGCGTAGATATTGCCCGAATCGCTATATACATTGGTTAATAACGATGGGGAAAAAAGCGGCCGGCGGACCGCCAGGCCAGCCGGCCGAAGCCGGATGCCTCAGCGCACGGCCCCGTAGATGCGGCGCGCGCCAGCCGCGTCGGCCAGGGGCCGTCCCAGCGCACGGGCGCCTTCGGCGGCCTGTCCGACCAATGCCGCATTGCCGGGCGCCAGGCTGCCGTCGCGCAGCTTCAGGTTGTTTTCGAAACCGACGCGCATATGTCCGCCGAACGCGGCGGCCGTCGTGACGCAGGCGTTTTCCTCGGGACCGAAGGCGCAGACCGCCCACGGCAGGGACTGGTCGTACGCATCCAGGAAGGGCAGCAGGTCGTAGGCCGACGAGGTCTGGCCCGCGCTGTAGCGCCCCAGCACGAACAGCACCGACCATGCGCCCGGCGGCACCATGCCGCGCTGCCGCAGCGACAGCCAGCGCCGCACGTCGCCTTCGTCGTACAGAATGATCTGGGTCATGATGCGGCGCTCGGCCAGCCAGGCCAGGAAGGCGGCGAGCTCGGCTTCAGGGATGCCCGGCACGGCGATCTCGCGCAGGCCGATGGAGACGGCCTCGGGCTGCAATTCGCGCACCAGGGCGATCTGCTCGGCCGCCTGGTAGACGCCGGCGGCCTCGCTCGTTACCTGCACCAGCATTTCGTCGCCCACCGCGCGCCGCACGGCGGCCAGCGCGTCGCGGTAGGCCTGGGCGTCCAGCAGGTGGCTGCCGTCGGGCTTGCGCACGTGCATGTGCATCATGGCGGCGCCGGCGTCCAGGCAGGCCCGGGCCTCGCGCGCCAGGGCCTCGGCCGTCAGCGGCACGGCGGGGTGGTCGGCGGCCTGCTTGTAGGCGCCGTTGGGCGCCACGGCGATGATGGCGGGGGACTCGGCCAGCGCGGCGCGGGCGAGGGGAGCGGCGCTCGCTGGACTGCCTTCATGCTGCGCATTCCGGGATTCACCCGTGGGGTGGCCCGGCGAGTTCACTGGACTACCTTCATGCTGCGCATTCCGGTATTCGCCCTTGGGGCGGCCCGGCGGGCTCATGGCTTGATCTCCGGCAGTTCGGGGGCGATCAGGTCCAGCCCGGCGCGCAGCAGCCGGTCATAGCGCGCGCGCTCGGCGGCGATGGTCTCGGGCGTCCAGGCATAGAAGCCTTCGCCGGCCTTCATGCCGTGGCGGCCGTCCTGCGCGCGCTCGGTCAGGCAGCGCGCCGGATGGTCGGAATTGCAGAACGTGGGGTACATGGTCGCGCCGGCGGCCGCATGCACGTCGATGCCCGCGTGGTCGCGCTGCATCACGGGGCCGGCCGCCAGGAAGCGGAAACCGAAGCCGAAGCGCACGGCCGCGTCCACGTCCTCCGGCGACGCGATGCCGCGGTCGATCAGGTCGAAAGCCTCGCGCGACAGCGCATGCTGCAGCCGATTGGCCAGGAAGCCCGGCAGGTCCTGGCCCACCTTCACCGGCACGCTGCCGCAGCGCCGCATGAAGGCGATCAGCGCGTCCGCGCAACCGGAATCGCTGGCCTCGCCCAGCACCACCTCGACCAGCGGCACCAGGTGCGCGGGCATGAAGAAGTGCAGGCCCAGCATGCGGCCGCGCGTGGCCAGGCCCTGGCCGATGGCGCTGATCGGAAAGCTCGAACTGTTGCTGGCCAGGATGGCGTCCGGACGGGCGCGCCGCTCCAGGTCCGCGAACAGCGCCTGCTTGATGTCCAGGCGCTCGGGTATGCATTCGATGACCAGGTCCACGCTGGACCAGTCCACGCCGTCCAGGTCCGGCGCGGCCGCCAGCAGGGACACGTTCTCCTTGCGGCCGATGGTGTCCAGGTTTTCCGCGACGCGGGCGGGCAGGCCCGCGGCGCGCTCGGCGTTCGACTCGATCACGGTCGTCCGGCAGGACGCGCGGGTCAACACCACGGCGACGTCGGCGCCCATCGTGCCCCCGCCCACCACCACCGCGTGCGCCGCGCCCGGATTGGGCAGCGCTTTCGCGTCCGTCTGCATGGTTTGCTCCTTGTCTGAAACTACGCTGGGGCCGAGTGTAGAGAAGCCAGTTTGATTGATGAATCAGATTTTTTGGATAGAATGATCTTCAAACCAGATCAATAACGGCGGCGGACTCCCATGCAGATCAATCTTTCGATGCGCGACATCGACACCACCCTGGTCCTGGGCCGCACGCTCAACTTCCGCCAGGCGGCGGCGCAACTGCACCTGTCGCAGTCGGCCCTGTCCACGCAGATCCAGCGCATCGAGGACGCCCTGGGCGTGCGCCTTTTCGACCGCACCACGCGCACCGTCCGGCTCACCGCGGCGGGTGAGGTCTTCATGCAGCAGGCCGCGAACCTGCAGGTGGCGTTCCGCGACGCCGTCGCCGCCGTCAGCGGCATCGTCAACGCGGAACAAGGGCAGGTCTCGGTCGCGGCCCTGCCGTCGGTGGCCGCCAGGCTGCTGCCGCGCGTCCTCATGGCCTTTCGCCAGGCCCATCCGCTGGTGGCCTTGAAGGTGCGCGACACCTTGTCGGGGCCGGCCTTCGACCTGGTCCGGGCGGGCGAGGTGGACTTCGCGCTGACGGCCGCCGACCCCCAGCACGCCGACCTGCACTACGTGCCGCTGATGTCCGACAGTTTCCTGCTGCTGATTCCCGAAGCCCATCCCCTGGCGCGGGCCCGCGGCCCGCTGCGCTGGGCGGACACGGCCGATGCCGCGCACGTGTCCATGGTGCAGCCCAGCAGCGTGCGGCAATACACCGAATGGGCCTTTCTGCAGAACCGCATCCGCTTCGCGCCCGCCTTCGAGGCCGAGCACCTGACCACCATCGTCGCCATGGTCGAATGCGGATTCGGCGTTGCCGCGCTGCCCGAAATCGCCGCGGGCGCCGTGGCGCAGAACGGCATCGTGCAACGTCCGCTGATCGGGCCGGTGGCCGAACGCTCGATCGGACTGGTCACCGCGCGCAACCGCAGCCTGTCTCCCGCGGCGGCGGCCTTGGTGCAGGCCTTGAAGGACTATCTGGCGGCGCAGCCGCGCTAGGGGCTGCGAGGCGCCATGGCGCACCTGTAGCGCTCCAAGGGTTTGTCTGGATGGCGTCTTGCCGCGCCCTCGTGTTCTAGTGTGCCCCACAGTGATACAACTGTATTTTTAGTGGGAACAAACGAAACATTTGTTTGGTTGGAAAGCCGATGACGCCAGCAAGACGACGGGCGTCGCGCCCAGCCATCCGACGGCCTGATTGCCGTCTCCAGACAATCATTTTGAGCACGACAGGAGAGATTGGTGAAGCCTCTTAGTATTGGCCGTTTAGGTGCATTGGCAATGCTTGCCGGATCGCTGTACGTCACCGCGTCGGCGGCCGAGACAGTGTTGACCGTCGTTCCCCCCGCTCCCCTGCGCGTGCTCGATCCGATCCTCAGCACCGCGCAGATTGTGCGCACGCACGGTTTTATGGTGTTCGACACATTGCTCGGCATGGATGCCAAGTTTCATCCCCAGCCTCAAATGGCGGACTACGCCATCTCCGAGGATCGGATGGTCTATACGTTGAAGCTGCGCGATGGCTTGGCATGGCATGACGGCACTCCGGTCACCGCCGAGGACTGCGTGGCGTCGTTGAAGCGGTGGGGAGCGAATGACGGCGCGGGCCGCGTAATGATGGAGCACGTAGCCTCGATCGAGGCCACATCCGGCAATGAGCTGGTCATCACGTTATCGAAGCCATTCGGGCACGTGCTTGAATTGCTGGCAAAGCCGTCGCCCGTCCCGGCATTCATGATGCCCAAGCGCCTGGCGGAAACGCCTGCCGGGCAGCAGATACCCGAAATGATCGGATCGGGCCCCTTCAAGTTCCTGCCCAAGCAGTTCCGCGCCGGGGACCAGGCCGTATATGTGAAGAACGCAGCCTACGTGCCGCGCTCGGAGCCATCGAGCTGGACGGCCGGCGGTAAGGTGGTGAACGTCGACAAAGTGGTCATGAAGAGCATGCCCGATATGCAGACTACGCTCAATGCCCTGCAGGCCGGGGACGTCGACTTCGTGGAACAGGTGACCGTTGACCTGCTGCCGCTGCTTGAAGGCAATCCCGATGTAAAGGTTGGCACGTTGGTGACGCTGGGGTCTCAGCTCACCGGACAATTCAATCATCGCCTGCCTCCCTTCAATAATCCCAAGGTGCGGCGGGCGGCCATACTGGCGCTCGATCAAAAGCAATTCCTGCAGACCGCTATTGGCGATGCCAACTACTACCAGACATGCGCGTCCGTTTACGGGTGCTCCGTTCCGATGGCCTCCCAGGCCGGGGCCGAGTATTTGGCGGGAACGCCGGAAGAGCGGATGACCAAGGCGAAGGCCGCTTTGAAAGAGTCCGGCTATGACGGCACGCCCGTCATGATCATGCAGCCCAGCGACTATGCCATCCTGAGCACTCAGGCGATTGTGGCGGCCGAGCGGCTGCGCGAGGCCGGCTTCAAGGTCAATGTGGTCCCGATGGATTGGGGCGCGCTGCAGGCGCGCAAGGATTCCTGGGCGCCGGTGGCGGACGGTGGCTGGAACATGTTCTTCACGGCGTGGGGAGTCTCCGGCATCTGGAATCCTCTGGTGAATCCGCTGATCGATGGCTCCGGCAAGGACAAAGTGTGGGCGGGCTGGCGCACAAGTCCGCGCGTGGAGGAGCTGCGGGCAAAATACCTTGTGGCATTGGATCTCGAAAGCCAGAAGAAGATCTCCGAGGAAATCCAGAAAATCGCGTGGGATGAAGGGTTCTATTTCAACGGCGGCGAATACCGTTCGGTCAGCGCCTGGCGCAGCAACATACAGGGCACCAATGAAGGACCGCTGAGCCTGTTCTGGAACATCCGCAAATAATCCCGGCCCGAGGCGCCGCGTATTGCGGCGCCTCCGCGGATGAGCCGATGGAGTAAATCATGATTTCCTTTTTCCTGCGGCGCGTGCTGGCTTCTTTGCCAGTCATGCTTTTCGTGGCCGTATTCGTATTCCTGCTTTTGCGCCTGGCGCCTGGCGATCCGGCGCAGATGATTCTGGGCGACCAGGCAACGCCGGAGCAGATCGCCGCGATCAGGGAGCATCTTGGATTGAACGAGCCCTTGCCTCGGCAGTTCGTCCATTGGATTTCCAGCATCGTGAGCGGCGACTTCGGCACCTCGCTGATCTCGGACCAGCCGGTCATCGAAATGATCGGCCAACGGCTGGAGCCCACGCTCGCTTTGGCGCTGGTGGCGATCGCGCTGACCGTGCTGATTTCCGTTCCTCTTGGCGTGCTGGCCGCATGGCAGCACGGGAAGCTCGTCGATCGGGCAGTGATGGTGTTCTCGGTCGTATGTTTTTCGGTGCCGATATTCGTGATCGGCTACATCTTGATCGGCACCTTCGCCGTCCGGCTGAACTGGTTCCCGGTGCAGGGCTATCGCCCGATTTCGGCGGGTATCGGCCAGTTTGCTCATCGTGTCGTGCTTCCCGGGTTGGCGCTGGCGTCCATCTATATCGCGCTGGTGGCCCGCATGACCCGAGCCTCGATGCTCGAAGTCCTGCGCGAGGATTACGTGCGGACCGCGCGCGCAAAGGGACTGGCCGAATACACGGTGTTGTTTCGGCATGCATTGCGCAACGCGGCGATCCCGATCCTGACCGTGATTGGAACCGGATTTGCCATGATGGTTTCCGGCGTGGTGGTGACAGAGACCGTATTCAATGTTCCTGGATTGGGAAGATTGGTCGTTGACGCCGTCCTGGCCCGCGACTACCCGCTGATCCAGGCGATCATCCTTTTAACTGCCGGGACTTATGTCGTCATCAATCTGTTGGTCGACCTGTCTTACGCGATGACCGATCCAAGGATTCGATACCAATGAGCGCGCTTGCTACGATGGCTCCCTCGCGAGGGGGAATTAAACACCGGCTGCTGGAAAATCCGCCCCATTGGACCACGGTGCTGGCGCTGATTGTCTTGGCGCTGATAGTAATCATGGCATTTTCCGCGCCTTGGCTAGCGAACTTCGAGCCGACGAAAATCAATCCGGCCCAAAGATTGAAGCCGGCGTCGGATATCTGGTGGCTGGGCACGGATGCGTTCGGAAGGGACCTGTATTCGCGAGTGGTCTACGGCGCCCAGGTGTCGCTGCTCGTGGGCGCGGGCGTGACGATCGGCTCGATCGCCGTCGCGCTTCCCCTGGGGCTGTTGGCCGGCTGGTTCCGTTCGGTGGACGCGGTACTGATGCGGATGATGGACGGCCTGATGGCCATACCGGGGATCCTGCTTGCGATCGCGGTGGTTGCCTTGATCAAAGGCGGAATCGCGACGGTGATCGTGGCGATCATGCTGCCCGAGATTCCGCAGGTGGTCCGGCTGGTCCGGTCGCGCGTGCTCGCTGCCCGCGCGGAAACCTACGTCGATGCGGCGATTCTGCTTGGGACCCCCAACCTCAGATTGATACGCCGCCATCTGCTGCCTTCCACCATCGCTCCGTTGGTGGTGCAGGGAACTTATATATATGCGTCGGCGATTCTGACCGAGGCGGCGCTGTCCTTCCTGGGCGTCGGTATCAGTTCGGAGATTCCCACGTGGGGCAACATCATGGCGGAGGGCCGGGTCTATTTTTCAATGAAGCCCTGGCTGGTCTATTGGCCGGCGGTCGTGCTGTCGTTGTGCATCCTGTCCATCAACCTTCTGGGAGACGCCTTGCGCGATCGCCTGGATCCGAAAATGAAAGGCCGCGCATGATGGCGACGAGCGCTGATTCATCTCCTGTTCTGTCCGTGCGCGACCTGCGAGTGCAGACTTGCGGCAGGAAGCCGACGGAAATACTCAAAGGCATCTCTTTTGACATCCATCCCGGCGAGACAGTGTGCCTCGTCGGGGAAAGCGGTTCGGGAAAGTCGGTGACCTCGCTCGTCACCATGGACCTTCTGCCCAAGGACGAACTGAAGGTAACGGCCGGCAGCGTGCTGCTGAACGGCGAAGACATAATTACCGCCTCGGGCAGGCGCACCCGCGCGCTGCGCGCCTCGACGATGGCGATGATATTCCAGGAACCGATGACTGCGCTCAATCCGGTCCTGCCGATCGGCCTGCAAATGGATGAGGTGTATTGCGCACATACCAGAATGCGGCCGGCCGAACGCAAGGCCGCGGCGCTGTCGGCATTTTCTTCCGTCCAGTTGCCGGATCCTGAACGGCTGTATGCCAGCTACCCCCACCAATTGTCCGGGGGGCAGCGCCAGCGAGTCATGATCGCCATGGCCTTGGCGCTGCGTCCCAAGCTTCTGATCGCCGACGAACCCACCACGGCGCTGGATGTAACGACTCAGAAGCAGATCTTGAGCTTGATCCGAAAGCTGCAGACCGAGCAAGGCACCGCCGTGCTCTTCATCACCCACGATATGGGCGTGGTGGTGGATATCGCGGATCGCGTCTGCGTCATGCGCCGTGGGAACCTGGAAGAATCGGGCTCCGTGCAGGACGTGCTGTCCCGGCCGCAGAAGGACTACACGAAAGATCTGCTGCGGGCGGTGCCCTCGCTCTCTCCCAGAGCGGCCCGGCACACGGCAGAACGCAAGCCGGTGCTTGAGGTCAAAGGGTTGCACAAGCGCTTCGAAATGCGTTCGGCCTTGTCCAGGCTGCTGGGCCGGCCGGGGCATGAAGTGCATGCCGTGCGCGACGTGCAGTTCGATCTCTTGCGCGGGCGCACGCTGGGCATCGTCGGCGAAAGCGGTTCGGGAAAATCCACCGTCGCGCGCTGCGTGCTGCGCCTGGAGGATCCCTCCGACGGCCATATCGTGGTCAATGGACAGGACATCGCCCGATTGCGCCACAACCGCGAGTTGGCCAGGGCGCGCATGTCGGTGCAAATGGTGTTTCAAGATCCGAACCGGTCGCTCAATCCGCGCCTGCGCATAGTCGAGAGCATGATCGAGGGGCCGCTGAACACCGGCGAGGATCGGGAAAGCGCGGTCTCGCGAGCAGGCGAACTCCTGGAAACCGTCGGGCTGCCACGCAACAGCCTGGACCGTTTTCCTCACCAATTCTCGGGAGGGCAGCGGCAGCGCATCGCCATTGCCCGCGCCTTGATGATGAATCCCGATGTGATCGTTGCCGATGAGGCCGTGTCGGCGCTGGATGTCTCCATTCAAGCGCAGGTGCTCGAATTGCTGGCCGACATCCAAAGCCGGAGAAACCTGGCCTTGTTGTTCATTACCCACGATCTGAGGGTCGCCGCCCAGATATGCGACGAAATAATGGTCATGCAGCGGGGCAAGGTCGTGGAGTACGGCGCCGCGTCGGAGATTTTCCAGACGCCCCGCGAACAATACACGCGCGATCTTATCAATGCCGCGCCGGGACGCGATTGGGATTTTGCGCACGGCCGGCGCCTCGCGGGAGAATCGATATGATCAGGGCAGCGCTAATCCAGTTTGAACCTCGGGCGCTGGATCCTGCCGGCAATTTTCGGCGCATGGCGAGCGCGATCGATGCGGAAGGGAAAGACGCCGATCTGATCGTCTTCCCCGAACTATCGAATACGGGATACGTTGAGCCTGTCGCGGCGGGCGGCCTCATCGAGGCAACGGTTCCGGATTTCGGCCAGGCGCTGTGGGATGCATGCGCCGACCTGGATGGCGAGGAAATACGGGGCCTGGCGGAATTGGCTGCGAAACATCGCGCATACCTGGTGCTGGGACTCGGGCTGCGCGACGCGCACATGAGGGGCGTGATGCGCAATGCTTCCGTGCTCATCGGGCCGCAAGGCGTCGAGGGAGCCTATTTCAAAGTCCATCAATGGCATAACGAGAAGCTGTATTTCAAGAAGGGCGACCAGATCGCAACCTGGGCCGGGCCCGGATGCCGCCTCGGGATGCAAATCTGCTATGACATCCGCTTTCCGGAGATCACTCGAATCCTGGCGTTGCAGGGCGCCGATGTCGTTACCAATATTTGGGCGTCGTCGGGCGTGGACGGCGCGCCAGTGGCCGACGAGGCATTGTTCATACATCGCGCCTATACCCGGGCCACCGAAAACGGCGTGTTCTTCCTTAGCTGCAATCGCGCCGGCGTGCAGGCCGGACACCGCTTTTTCGGGCGTTCCTGCGCCGTCGCGCCAAATGGACGGGTAATCGGCGCGCTCGAGCATGACGCGGAAGACGTGCTGCGCGTGGAGATCGACCTGCAAGAGGTTTCGCGGTACCGGGCGTTCACGGGAATATGGACCGACCGGGATCCCGCTCTCTATGCGCGTTACTTCACCGCGAGCCGTTGACCGGCTCCGGCCGCAATTCAGGATGGATCTATTTTCCAGATTTAAGGAATCCAAGGAATGAACACGCAAACCGCCGACAAGCAATACCGTATCGCCATTGCCGGGTTTCTACAGGAATCGGTCACCTTCATCGATGAATTGACGACGCTCGCGCAATGCAAGGCGGTCGAGATCCCGGCTTACGGGCTGGTCGAAACCCTGCGCGGCTCCAACACCGGCCTCGGAGGAATCATCGACGTGTGCGAGCGCGAGCATGCCGAAATCGTGCCTTTCTTTTCGGTGAACGGAGGCGCCGCCGGCCCGATAAGCGACGAGGTCTATGATCATTACGTCGGCAGGCTTATCGAGGGCCTGGCGCAGGCGGGGCCGCTCGACGGCGTGCTTCTGGACCTGCATGGCGCAATGGTCACGCCGACGCGGCTGGATGCGGATCGGGAAACGCTCGAGCGCGTCCGGTCGGTCGTCGGGCCCGATGTGCCTGTAATGGTTGCGCTCGATTACCACGCCAATCTGGATGCCAATACGATTGCACAGGCTTCGGCGGTATTTGGATACCATTTTTCCCCTCACACTGACATGGGGTCGACCGGCAGGCGCGCGGCCGAGTGCCTATTCCGGACATTGCGCGGCGAGATCGATCCCGTGACGGTGCTGGTCAAACCCGGCGTCATGGTTCCAAGCATCTTCAGCGCCACCGGGCTGGAGCCGCTTAAATCCATCGTGTTGGAGTCCATCCGGCAAGCGGAGAAGTCCGGCAGCTACCTGGATATTTCGATCTTCGCCGGCTTCTCTTATGCCGACGTGCCGAATTGCGGATTCTCCGTCGTCGTGGTCGCCGATAGCGACCATGCCGGAGCCTTGGCCATTGCGGAGAATTTCTCCGCGCAGATCCTGAAAAGCCGCGAGGCGCTGAGTCACCGCGAATTGGTTCATTCCGTTGAGGGCGGGATCGAGAGAGCTCGGGAGTCGGTGGCTTCCGGGCACCGGCCTGTCGTGTTGCTCGAGCACGCGGATCGGATGCACGACTCCACGTACGTTCTGCGTGCCGTGCTGGAGCAGGACCTGCCGAGGGTCGCGGTGCCGTATCTATGGGATCCGGCTGCCGTAGCCGAAGCCATGAGGGCGGGGGTCGGGGCGGAGGTGACGCTGAACGTAGGCAGCCATAGCAGCGAACGCGCTGGAGGCCCGGTGACGCTGTCCGGCAAAGTCATGCAGGCGGGCAGGGTCACATACAAGGCGACCGGGCCATATTCGACGGGGCGGGTCGTCGAGCTGGGAGACGTAGTGGTTATCGATACGGGCAAGGCCATGGTGTCTCTCACGTCTTTGCCCAGCACCGCAGTGGATGATGACTGCTTGACGCAATTCGGCCGCGCCTTGAACGAGTTCGATTATGTCGTCTTGCGTTCGAAGACCCATTTCCGTGCATATTTCGAGCCGGTTTCAGCGGAAATCCTCATTGTCGATACCCCTGACTGGGGGCCGGCCGACCTGACATTGCTGCCCTATCAGCGCGTGCCGCTGGACACAACCTATCCGTTCAACGCGTCGCCCGCGAGCAGTTCGGCAGGCTGACGGGCGAATACCCGCGGGCATGGGCCATGCGGAAACAGGCGTTGCTTGAATGACGCCCGGGTGTGCAACAATTTCCCCGCCGCCCAACAATCACCACGGTGCTACCAACCAAAGCCATGCAGACGACGGAATCCGCCACGCCACCTGAAAGCCTCGACGAACTGCTGACCCATCTGCGAAAGAACTTTGCCAATTACAGTTCGCAGTTTCAGGCCGGGGTTCGGTATCTCCTCGACCATCCGCGGGAAATTCCGCTCCTGTCCATGCGCAAGATTGCGGCAGGGGCCGGGGTCAAGCCCGCCACCTTGGTGCGCTTGGCCCAGTTCCTGGGCTTTGACGGATGGCAGAGCCTGCGTGAACTCTTCGTTGAGTCGGTGCGCGGCGGCCCCCAGCCCTACGCGAAGCGCGCCAAGGAACTCATACGCGGCAGCGGTTCGAGGAAGATGCTTTCCGAAATGCTTGAGGTGCAGCATCGCAATCTGGAAGCGACCGGTGGAAATAATGGCGACTCCATCTCCGTCGCGGTCGATTTGATCAGTTCGGCGGCCAATGTCTACGTCGCGGGCTTTCGCTCATGTTTTCCTGTCGCCTTCTCGTTCCATTACGTTTATCGCCTGTTCCGTCCCTCTGTGCACCTGATACGGGGAGAGGCGGGCACGCTCGAAATGGACTTGCGCTCGTTGACGCGAAAGGATGCGGTCGTCGTCGTGAGCTTTGCTCCGTATTCGATGGAGATCCTGCGTGTGGCGGATGCCGCTCATGAGGCGGGCTGCCGGGTCGTGGCCCTGACCGACAGTACAGTGGCGCCCATAGCCCTGCGTGCCGATTGCACGCTTCTTTTCCCGGTGGACAGTCCCTCGTTCTTTCCTTCCATCACTGCGGCTGTCGCGCTTTCAGAGGCCTTGGTAGAGCAGTTGCTGGCAAAGAAGGGGAAGGGCGCCATCAAGGCCCTCGAGCAGAGCGAAGATCAGTTGCACCAGACGGGCGCCTATGTCTCCATGCAACGGCATGGGGGGCCACAGGCCTGATTCGGGCGCCCGCCGCGCGGCGGCGGACCGCTGGCGGCACGACAGTGCCGGCACCGGCGGAAAATTCGGCAGGAACAAGACCGTCTTCGCATGGACGTACAGGTTCGCCTACGTCTGCACGCATGAGGGAGATCGAGCCGGAAAGATTCGATTGTTTCTTTTATGAAATTGATGATTCATTTGTTGCATTAAGCCGCCGGGCTGCCTATACTCGGTAGACCTATTTCAGCCGCCACCCGTTGCCGGTCCAGGAGTCCAAGATGTCGCATGTTTTTCATCGCAATCCAAAGATCGACCTGCCCACCGCGGTGGGGGGGCAAGGCATGGAGCTGATAGACAGCAACGGCAAGCGCTATATCGACGCTTCCGGCGGCGCCGCGGTCTCCAGCCTGGGGCATGGACATCCCCGCGTGATCAAGGCGATCCAGGACCAGGTGGCGCAACTCGCCTATGCGCACACTTCGTTCTTTACCACGCAGGTGTCGGAAGACCTGGCGAATATGCTGGCGGCAGCCGCCCCTGGAAACCTGAACCATGTGTATTTCGTATCCGGCGGCTCCGAGGCGGTCGAGGCCGCCCTGAAGCTGGCGCGTCAGTATTTCGTCGAAATCGGACAGCCCCGGCGCCGGCACATGATTGCGCGCCGCCAGAGCTACCACGGCAATACGCTGGGGGCATTGGCCATCGGTGGCAATGCCTGGCGCCGGGAACCTTTTCTGCCATTGCTGGTGCCGGCGCATCACGTGTCACCGTGCTTCGCGTACCGGGAACGCCTGGATGGCGAGACAGACACCGCGTATGCGCAGCGGCTCGCGGATGAATTGGAAGGGAAGATCCTGGAGTTGGGACCCGATACCGTTGCGGCTTTCGTCGCGGAAACCGTGGTAGGGGCAACGGCCGGCGCTGTGCCCCCGGTAGCGGACTACTTCAAGCGGATCCGGGCCGTTTGCGACAGGCATGGCGTCCTGCTGATCCTGGACGAAGTCATGTCGGGAATGGGGCGCACCGGCTATTTGTTCGCCTGCGAGGAAGACGGCGTAGTGCCTGATCTCGTCACGATCGCCAAGGGGCTGGGCGGGGGCTACCAGCCCATAGGCGCAACGTTGTGCACGGATCGCATCTATGACGCGATCGTGGGCGGCAGCGGCTTCTTTCAACATGGGCATACCTATATCGGCCACGCGACTGCCTGCGCGGCTGCCCTGGCCGTGCAACGCACCATCGCCGAAGATGGCCTGCTGGACAATGTGCGCGCTCGGGGAGAACAACTGCGCGGAGCATTGCGGGCGGCCTTGAGCGATCACCCGAACGTCGGCGATATCCGCGGGCGGGGCCTGTTCGTGGGCGTAGAGCTGGTCGCGGACCGCAGCACCAAGGCGACGCTGGATCCTGCCCGTAAAACGCATGCGAAGTTCAAGGCGCGCGCAAAAGAGAACGGTCTGTTACTGTACCCAATGGGTGGTACCGTCGATGGCGTGCGCGGCGACCACGTATTGCTCGCTCCACCGTTCATTGCGAACGAGGCTGATATCGGCCGTATCGTCGACCGCTTCGTGCAAACCATGAACGACGTATTGCCGCAGTAGAACTGCCGCTGCGGTCGACCAGCCCGGAAATGGGATGGTGGGCCGCTCGCCTGACGGGTTCGAGCATAGGGCCCGCCGGCTCCTCTGCCACGACGATTTCGACCGCCAGGATTCCGGATGAAGGAGCTCCTCGTGACAAACCGTCGAAAAATCGAAATCTACCGCTACGACCCCGACCGGGACGCGGCGCCGTACATGCAGGAATTCGAGCTGGATGCCGCGTCCGGCGACAGGATGCTGCTCGACCTGCTGATGCGCCTCAAGGGCATCGACGACTCGATCGGCTTTCGCCGTTCCTGTCGGGAAGGCGTGTGCGGTTCGGACGCGATGAACATCAACGGCAGGAACGGCCTGGCCTGCGTCACGAATCTGAATGAACTTCCCGAACGCATCGTCTTGAGGCCGCTGCCAGGCTTGCCCGTCGTTCGCGACCTGATCGTCGATATGTCGGAATTCTTCATTCAATACCACTCGATCAAGCCTTACCTGATCAACGGCGATCCGCCGCCCGAACGCGAACGCTTGCAGTCGCCCGAGCAGCGCGAAGAACTCGACGGCCTGTATGAGTGCATTTTGTGCGCGTGCTGTTCGACCGCCTGCCCCTCGTTCTGGTGGAATCCCGACAAATACGTAGGCCCGGCGGGCTTGCTGCAGGCTTATCGCTTCCTGGTCGATTCGCGGGACCAGGCCACGTCCGAGCGGCTGGACAACCTGAACGATCCCTATCGCCTTTTCCGCTGCCATACGATCATGAACTGCACCGACATATGCCCGAAGGGGCTGGACCCGTCCGGTGCCATCGGCAAGATCCGCTCGATGATGTCGCGGCGGATGATCTAGCCGCAGATGCCGCCGTCGGCCGCGTCTTCCCGGGGACGCCACGCGCCGGGGGGATGGTGTATCAAGGTCAGGAGCACGACGGTCGGCGCGCGCGCATGCAGGCTGTGGGGCTCGTCGCCCTGAAGCATCACCAGTTGCCCCTCGGCCAGCGTGCACTGGCGTCCCGGGGTTTCGATATCGACTTCGCCGCTGAGGCAATGCAGCGTCAGCACGCCGGGAACATGATGCGAGGGCATCCGGTGTCCGGCCGGCAAGACCAGGCGTATCAGTTGCAGCTCCGTCGTGCGCAGCAGGCTGACGCTGACGGCGGGCTCCGGCTCCAGCGAGGGTTGCCGGTGGAACAGGTCGATGACTTCCAGAGGATTCGCATGTTTCAGCGCCATGAGGGTCTCCGGTGCCGTGAACGGGGATCAGGGCATTGTACCGGTCGCGTCTCGTCCACGACGCCGGATGCCGGGCGCAAGGCTTGCAGTAGGCGCATCGTCGATAGCGGGGCAGCCGTTCCGGCATTACTTGCGGTCGATGACGAAACGCGTTCCATCCCGGTTGCAAGTCAGGCTGTCCCGATAGGCCCAGCACAGGTTCTCCACCAGCGCCGTCGTGCAGGCGCCGCCGATCGGCTGCGACACGACCAACGAATCCGCGCCGTTCCGCAATTGAATGTCCGCGCCGGCCCTGCGGCGCAGAGACTCCACCATGAAGCCCACCGTCTTGGGCTTCTCGTCGAATCCCTCTCCATTCGCGGGAAATCGGCTGTTCAGGTATAGATAGGCGGCCACCAGAAGCGCCGCGCCCAGCAGGATGCTTAGCACGGGCACAGGCGCATCCACGCTGAGGTCTCCGATACGCAGTGTAATTTTTCTGTCCCACATCCGAGGCCGCTTGGCCAGGAAGTACGCGCCGGCCAGGAGCGCCAGCACAACGGCGGCGGCTAGGAGCAGCGCGATCCAGTCCAGCCCGACAAACTCCTGAAAACAGACCAGTTCCATATCTACCTTTCAGCGCTGGACATGGGAAAAGAACAGCAGCAGCAACTGCGACTGCCGGTGAAAATCCATCAGCACATAGCCGCGCCCGATCTCGAACTGCGTGCCCTGGGTCCACGGCACGGTGTGGGGCGGTTTCTCGCCGCGAAACACCGAGGAGATCACCTCGCTGTATTTTCGGGAGAATTCGACGATTTCGTCGTCCATTTGCTTGAGCGGCAGCTCCGCTTGGACCACGGCGGCGCGGAACAGGCTGGCGCGCGCCAGAACCGGAATCGCCTTTTCAATGAACTTGCTGTCGCTCAGGGGGGCCGTGTCGCCTGTCGAGGCAAACGCCAGATAGCGCGCGAAGATGTCGGGGGCGAGCTGCAACTGCGTCTTGTACGCGTCCTGTCCCCGCAGGGAATCGAGGATGCCGGGGTTGGCGCCCATGCCCGAGAATCCGAATTCGCAAGTGCGGCCGCGGTTGTACCACTGGACGGTACATGCGCCGTTGTTGCTGTAGGCCTCGTACTCCCGGGACGCAAGCTTGCATTCGCAGTATTTTCCCCAGGGCTGAGGCGAAGCAGTCGAAATGGCTGGGCCCGGGCCTTGCGCGAAGGCCGGGCCGCTCAGAATCGACAACAAGGCACCGAGGACGGCTGCGGTTTGCTGCGGATAGCTACGCTTCCCCATATCGTCACCTCGCCAGAGCGGAAGTCGGACTTGCCGCGCCATTCTGTACCGATCTGGCAGCGTCCGCATCCGGATTAATCCATTTGAGGACCTTCGCCGGAATCGGATGGTATCCGGGGCTGCGGCGTCCTACGGCCGCTTCCCGTTCGCGGCCGACGCCGCTGCCGCGCGCGGCCAGCCGCAAGCCCGACGATATTCCCGCGTTCAGCCGCGCGTTCATCGAGGCATTGCGGGCGGGCCGGAAGTAAGGGCGACGGCATTGGTGCGCGCAGCACAACAGAGTGCTTCCGGCGGCGGGCCTACCGCGCGCGAGGTCCCGGACCTACGATGCCTTCACCATCTTTCAAGACCCGAGGATCCTCATGAACGACTCGCACAACCCGGCCCGCCGCAGCCTTCTTGCCGGCAGCGCCGCCCTTGCGGCCGGGGCCTTCGCCATCCGCGCCGAAGCCGCCTCGCAACGCAATCCCCAGCCCAACCGGAGCATTCCCATGACCACCGACACCATCACCACCAAGGACGGCACGCAGATCTATTACAAGGACTGGGGCGAAGGCCCGGTCGTCACTTTCTCCCACGGCTGGCCGCTGAACGCCGACGCCTGGGACGGGCAGATGCACTTCCTGGCGCGCAACGGCTTCCGCGTCATCGCGCACGACCGCCGCGGACACGGCCGCTCGGCGCAGCCCTCGGGGGGCAACGACATGGACGGCTACGCCGACGACCTGGCGCAACTGATAGAGACGCTCGACTTGAAGAACATCTCGATGGTCGGCCACTCCACCGGCGGCGGCGAAGTGGCGCGCTACATCGGGCGCCACGGCAGCAAGCGCGTGGCCCGGGCGGTGCTGATCGGCGCGGTGCCGCCGGTGATGCTGAAGTCGGCCTCCAACCCCGACGGCCTGCCGATCGACGTCTTCGACGGCATCCGCGACGGCGTGGCCGGCGACCGCTCGCAGTTCTACAAGGACCTGGCGGTTCCCTTCTATGGCGCCAACCGCCCCGGCGCCAAGGTTTCGCAGGGCATGCTGGACCAGTTCTGGCTCTGGAGCATGCAGAGCGGCCAGAAGAACGCCTATGAATGCATCAAGGCTTTCTCCGAGACCGACTTCACCGAAGACCTGAAGAAGATCGACGTGCCGACCTTGTTCATGCACGGCGAGGACGACCAGATCGTGCCGGTGCAGAACTCGGCGAGGAAGGCCGCGCGGCTGGTGAAGAACGCCAAGGCGATCTACTACCCCGGCGCGCCGCATGGCCTCACCGCCACCATGCAGGACCGCATCAACGCCGACCTGCTCGACTTCCTGCGCGCCTGACAGGCCGCGCTTTCCACCGCCGCGCCGTACCACGCCCGCCGGTCCGAGCCGCCGCCGCCAGCTTCCTGACGGCCTGGCCCGGCGGGTCCGGCCGTCCTTTTCTGGAGATTTCGCCATGTTTTCCGTAGACAACACCTTGCACACCAGCAGCCAGATGCCCACGGATCTGGTTCCGTCCCGCTACGCGCTGCGGGTCGGAGATATAGACGCGATGGTGGTCAGCGACGGCGTGCTGCCGCTGCCGACCGCGACCATGGCCACCAATGCCGACCCGGCCGATCTGGCCGATTGGCTGGAACACATGTTCATGCCGCCGGACGCGTTCGACTGGCCGCTGAACGTGATGGTGGCCCGTAGCGGCGACCAGACCATTCTCATCGACGCGGGGCTGGGCGGGCAGTTCGCGGGCTTCCCGCGCGCCGGGCAATTCCCCCAGCGGCTGGAGGCCGCCGGCATCGCGCTGGAGTCGGTGACGGACGTGATCATCACCCACATGCACATGGACCACGTGGGCGGGCTGCTCGTCCCCGGCGTCAAGGAACGCCTGAGTCCCGACGTGCGCATCCACGTGTGCGCCACCGAAGTCGAGTTCTGGACTTCGCCCGATTTCTCCCAGACCGTCATGCCCAAACCCGTGCCGGCCGTGCTCCGCTCGACCGCCAACAGCTTCTACAACGAATACCGCGACCGGCTGCGCATCTTCCAGGACCGGCACGAGGTCGCGCCGGGCGTGATCGTCCGCATCACCGGCGGCCATACCCCGGGCCACAGCGTGGTCGACCTGGTCTCGGGCGGCGAACGGCTGACCTTTGCCGGCGACGCCGTGTTTCCGGTCGGGTTCGACCATCCCGATTGGCACAACGGCTTCGAACACGATCCCGAGGAATCGGCCCGCGTCCGTATCGGCCTGTTCCAGGAACTGGCGCAGAACCGCGGGCTGCTGGTGGCGGCCCACCTGCCGTTCCCGTCCGTCGGCCGCGTCGCCATCGACGGCGACGCTTTCCGCTGGGTCCCGGTCCTCTGGGACTACTGAAGCGCCAATAAAGGAATACGCATGAGCAAACTATCGGGAAAGACCGCCGTGGTCACCGGAGGCAATAGCGGCATCGGCTTCGCCGCCGCCCAGGCCTTCGTGGCCGCGGGCGCGCGGGTCGCGATCCTCGGCCGGCGGCAACAGGCCGTCGACGCCGCGGTGGCGCAACTGGGCGCGTCGGCCTTCGGCGTGGTGGGCGACGTGGGCGAGCTGTCGACGCACGACCGGCTGGTGGCCGAGGTCCGCGAGCGCTTCGGCGCGATCGACATCTACATGGCCAACGCCGGGATGAACAACATCGAGCCCACGCCGGCCGTGGGCGTCGACAGCTACGACGCCCAGTTCGCCACCAACACGCGCGCCGTGTTCTTCGGCGTCGGCAAGGCCTTGCCGCTGATGCGCGCAGGCGCTTCCATCATCCTCACGGGCTCCATCGCCAGCGCGAAGGTGCTGGAGAACCATGCCGTCTACGCCGGCTCCAAGGCGGCCATCGGCGCCTTCGCGCGGGCCTGGGCGCTGGAGTTCAAGGATCGGAAGATCCGCGTCAACGTGCTGAGCCCCGGCCCCACCGACACGCCCATCCTGGAAAAGCTGGGCGTGGCGGCATCGGACCGGCCGGCGTTCGAGCAGGGCATGGCCTCGGCCATTCCCCTGGGGCGGCTGGCGCGATCCGAGGAGCTGGCCCGCGCCGCGCTGTTCCTGGCTTCGGACGACAGCAGCTTCATCACCGGAATGGACCTGCGCGTCGATGGAGGCATCGCGTTGACCTGAAGCGGGCCGCCGCCCGGTAGAATCGACATCCGGCGCACCACTCCTGCAAGAGGTTCCATGGCTACCCCCACGCCCGCCAGTGTCGATACGCCGGTCCGGCCCTGGCTGCGCTGGCTGCCCGGACTGGCGGTGCTGCGGTCGTACCGGGCGGGCTGGCTGCCGAAGGACGTGGCCGCCGGCCTGGCGCTGACGGCGATGCTGGTGCCGGTCGGCATCGCCTATGCCGAAGCCTCGGGCGTGCCGGGCGTCTACGGCCTTTACGCCACCATCGTCCCGCTGCTGGCCTATGCGCTGTTCGGCCCCAGCCGGATCATGGTGCTGGGGCCCGACTCCGCGCTCGCGGCGCCCATCCTGGCGGTGGTGCTCAGCGTGTCCGGCGGCGACCCCATGCGCGCGGTGGCCGCGGCCAGCCTGATGGCCATCGTTTCCGGGCTGTTCTGTCTGGTGCTCGGCCTGCTGCGGCTGGGGTTCATCACCGAACTGCTGTCCAAGCCGATCCGCTATGGCTACATGAACGGCATCGCCCTGACGGTGCTGGTGAGCCAGTTGCCGAAGCTGTTCGCGATCCCGATCGACGACGCCGGCCCGTTGCGCGAATCGTGGCAGCTCGCGCAGGCCGTGGCCGGCGGCGAGACCAACTGGTACAGCTTCGCGGTCGGGGCGGCGACGCTGGCGGTGATACTGCTGCTCAAGCGCCACGATCGCGTGCCGGGCATCCTGATCGCGGTGATTGCGGCAACGCTGGCGGTCAGCCTGTTCCGGCTGGACGCCCAGGGCGTGAACGTGCTGGGCGAGATTCCGCAGGGGCTGCCCAGGTTCGCGCTGCCGTGGCTGAGCAACGCCGACCTCATCAAGATCGTGCTGGGCGGCTGCGCCGTGGCCTTGATCGCGTTCGCCGACACCAGCGTGCTGTCGCGCACCTATGCCGCGCGCATGCATACGCGCGTGGATCCGAACCAGGAGATGGTGGGACTGGGCGTGGCGAACCTGGCTGCCGGCTTCTTCCAGGGCTTTCCGATCAGCGGCAGCGCGTCGCGGACGCCGGTGGCCGAGGCGGCGGGCTCGCGCACGCAGTTGACGGGCGTGGTGGGCGCGATCGCCGTGGCCGTCCTGCTGCTGGCGGCGCCGAACCTGCTGCGCTACCTGCCCAGCAGCGCGCTGGCCGCCGTGGTCATCGCCGCGGCCATCGGTTTATTCGAGTTCAAGGACCTGCGGCGCATCTACCGCATCCAGCAATGGGAGTTCTGGCTGTCGATGCTGTGCTTCGCGGCCGTGGCCGTGTTCGGCGCGATTCCCGGCATCTGCCTGGCCGTGGTCATCGCCGTCATCGAATTCCTGTGGGACGGCTGGCGGCCGCACTACGCGGTGCTCGGCAGGGTGCCGAACCTGCGCGGCTACCACGATCTGAAGCGCTATCCGCAGGCGGCCCTGATCGACGGCCTGGTGCTGTTCCGCTGGGACGCGCCGCTGTTCTTCGCCAACGCCGAACTGTTCCAGCAACGGCTGATGGAAGCCGTGGAAGTCTCGCCCACGCCGGTACGGCGCGTGGTGGTGGCGGCCGAACCCGTCACCAGCGTCGACGTGACCTCGGCGGACATGCTGCGCGAACTGAGCCGCAACCTGGCCGAGGAGGGCGCCGCCCTGCATTTCGCCGAGATGAAGGACCCGGTCCGCGACAAGCTCAAGCGCTTCGAGCTGACGGAGATCTTCAGCGACGAGCGCTTCCACCCGACGGTGGGCAGCGCCGTGGAGGATTATCTGAAGGGCATTGGGGCCAAGGCGGAGGAAGGCTAGGGCGGCGGCGCGGCGGTCCGCCGCGCCGCGATCCGCCGCCTACCAGCGGGCCGGCCGCAACGCCCCCAGCGCCACGAGCCCGGCGGCGGCCAGCAGCCAGAGCCACAGCGCGTCGGGCGCCGTCTGCGCGGGCGTGGGCGCGCGAGGTTCCAGCGCGTACCCCTGGACTTGCGCGGCCGGGGGCGCCGCGCCGGCGGGTCCCGCGGCAGGCGGCGCCAGCGCCGGCGCGGGCTGCGCCAGCATGGGATTCGCCTCCTGGGCCCGGCATCCGGGCAGCGCGCAGTCGGATCCGTGCTGCGCCACGCTTTGCGCCAGCGCCTGCTCGAGTTGCCGCCTGTCCGCGGCATCGGCCTGCCACGCGCCCCGGTCGATCGCGGCGATCAGGGTTTCCAGCAAATGCTGGCGCGCGTGCGGGTTGTGCCGGGCGAAGTACGCGTCCAGGCCCAGTTGGAATTTGTCGTCGACATAGACGGCCTTGACCTCGGACCAGTCGGCATCGCTCACCAGCCGCGGCGTCGTGACGTCCCACAGCAGCATGTGCGCGGGCAGGTCCGCCATGTAGCGGGCGCCGTTGTAGCCGCTGTCCTGCATGGCGCGGATCCAGGCCGGATTGAAGTAGCGCGATTGCAGTTCGCGGCCGAAGGCGCGCGCCAGCGGTTCGAGCCGTGCGGCGCCCGGGCGGCTGTCTTTCAGGTCGGCCACGTAGTGGGCGACTTCCGTGCCGGCGTGTTCGCGTACCGCCATGCCGATGCCGCCGAGATAGGCGGCCGGCATGCTGGTGTCGAGCAGCCCGTAGGTGTTCGAACTGCGGCTGAAGACGGCGGCTTCCACGCCGGACAACTGGGCGACGAAGCCTCGCGCGTCGGGCGCGCCGTTGCCGCCCTCGCCGTAGGCGTGGCCCAGGCGGTCGGTGTACAGCCTGGACAGACGGGCGTCGGTCCAGTCGGCCCCGGCCTGCAGCGCGAATTGCGTCGAGGGCGAGTAGGCGCCGGGCGCGGTGGAATAGATGCGGCGGTCGGCGCGCGCGCGGGCCTCGGTAGCCGGCACGCCGGCGGCGGACAATCGCGCCGCGATCGCCAGGCTGTTGGCGCGCACGGCATTGTCGCGCTCGTCCGCGGCCGACGCCAGCCGCGCAGCCTTGGCGAGCATCGCGATCTTGTCGCCGAAGTGGTCGCGATAGGTGCCCGAGGTGGTAACCAGCACGTCCACGCGCGGCCGCCCCAGCGTGGCGCGGTCGTCCAGCGCGACGTCGACGACTTCGCCCCGGGGATTCCACACCGGACGCGCGCCCATCAGCCGCAGGATCTGCGCTTCCACGGTGCCGTGGTTCTGGGTGGATTCGACCGACCAGAGCACGAACGCCACCTTGCGCGGCGCGTGGCCGCGCTCCGCGCGATAGGTGTCGATCAGCGTGTCGGCCATGCGCGAGCCCGTGTCCCAGGCCTCGCGCGTGGGCAGTGAGCGCGTGGCGAAGGCGTAGGGGTTGCGCCCGGGCGGCAGCGCGTCCGGGTTGCGGACGGCGTCGGCCATGGGGCCGGGCTCGATGTAGCGTCCCCTGAGCGCGTCCAGCACGGCATCGGTTTCCTTCGGCGCTGCCGCGATGCGCGCAGCATAGTCCTGGATGCGTTTCGCCACGTCGGCCGGAACCTGCCGGGTGTTCCCGGCGAGCACCGCCCGCACGATGTCAAGCGGCGGAGGTTTCGCCACGTCGCCGGCCAGCATGGCGTGCACCATGCGTGCGGAGACGTCGGTATCGGGAGGCTGGCCCAGCACGTGGCCACCGACCGGCATTACCGCTGCGGAGACCTCGGCAAGGTAGCGGCGCAAGGCAGCTTCCAGTTGCGGCCAGGGCGCGCGCGCCACGTCCAGGTCCAGGGCGCGGGCGTGGCCCGCGGCCAGGCTGCGTACGGCCTGTCTGGCGGAGTCGTCCGCCGGCTGCCCGGCCGCATCGAGCCTGTCGCGCAAGGCGGCCAGCTCGGGGGGCAGGGAGGAGAGGGCCAGGGACGGCATGAAGCCGATGGTCAGCGCGTTGGTGCGCCGCTTGTTGCCGATGCCGCCGTTGGCCTGCAGGGGCGTGGGCTGGATGTGGGGCAGGTCGCCGATCAGGCGGCCGACCCAGTCGTCGCGGGCCGGCCCCTGCTGCTTGCCGGGCATGAGCGACAACTGCGTGAACAGCGGAACATAGGCGTCGGCATGGTAGCCGTGCGTCATCCAGAGATAGAACGCGATGTACTGGTGATGCGGCGGCAAGGCGTCCGTCGACGCCAGCGCGCCGGCGTCCTGCAGATAGCCCCAGACCGGATGCGGCGCGAGGACGACCTTGCCGAAGCGCAGCACCGGAATCACGACCGAGCGCCGGCCGTCCTGGCCCGCATGCACCATGATGCGGCCGGGAGGCGGGCCCCAGCGCGCCTCGGTGGCCTCGCGCAGGGCTTGCGGAAGCTGCCGGTACCAGGCCAGGTACTGCGCTTCCGGAATCGCCACCGCGTCGCCGGACGCCAGGCGCCGCGCCAGCTCGGCCTGGGCGCGCCGGTACTGCGCATCGGATTCGCCGGCATGGCCGGGACTGCCCCACAAGCCGGCGCTCACGTTGGCGCCGTCGCGCGCCATGCGCTGCGCCAGCGCGTCCGCGTCCGGCAGCGGAAGGGCGCCCACGTCGTAGCCTTCGTCCCGCAGCCGCCGCAGCAAGGCGGCCAGGCTGGCCTGCGCATCCAGGTAGCTGTCCGGGTCGCTGCCCACGTCGGCCTGGTCGGCGGTTTCGCTGTGGTACGAGATCACCAGTCGCTTCTGCGCGTTGGGCAGGCGCTGCAGCCTGGTCCAGGCCAGCGCGCGCGCCACGCGCCACGACACCTGTCCGGCCAGCGGTTCGTGCCGCACCGTGCCGTCCGCGAACACGCGCCGCGCGCCGACCATCATGGGCTCGATGATGCCGTTGGCCTCGCTCAGCGCCAGTTGGCCGCTGCGGTCCGGGGCAAAGCCCCCAGGATCGGCGCGCCATTCCGCGGCATCGCGCGTGTAGTCGGTGGCGCAGCCCAGCACCGCGACGCCCAGCGCCCGGGCTTCTTCCACGCCGGCCCGGTGGGCGGCGTAGTCGATCTGGCTGGCGCAGAGAATCAGGGCATCCACCGCGGGCTTGCCGTCGGCGCCGCGCAGGTGGCGCAGCGAGTCATGGCTGTCGCTGCGCCACAGGGGCACCGGCAGCCCGCCCTGGCTTTCGGTCTCGTCGACGAGCGCGTCGATGACCGCGGCGTTGTCGCCCAGGGCCAGGCTGCGGTAGAACACGATGCCGACGCGGGGCCGGCTGTCGGCGTCGGGCAGGCGCTGGCGCGACCATGCCAGATAGGCCTCGACGTCAGGGAAGGTCCCGGCGTGCGCGGGGTGATAGAAGGCGCGCTCGGGATACTCGATGGGCGGTTCGGCCGGACCGGGCAGGCCCAGCAGGCGTGCGCCCAGATAATCGAGCAGGCGCGCGTAGTTTTCGACGGTGCCGTTGCGCCAGTAAACCAGGGCTTGCGGCACGGCGGAGGCCGGGACGTTGCCGCTGACCCATTCGTCGCCGTTGACGACGAGCACGCGGGTCCGTCGCGCCGCCGCGTCGAAGCGGGCCCGGTACTGGGCCAGGCGCGGACCGACGCCTTCGACCACGACCAGGTCGTACGCGGACAGGTCCACATCCTCGATCCCGGGCAGTTGGCCGCCGCCCAGGCCGTAGAGGTCGATCGCCAGGGTGCCGGCGCGGCGGGCCGCGGCGGCGCGCATCAGGGTCGGCTGCTGCGCGAGCTCGATCGAGATGACGGCGATGCGCGGCCGCGAATCGGCGCGCGCCTGCGGTTCTTGCGCAGCCGGGGCAGCGCCGGGCGCCGCCTGTCCCGGGGTGGCGAAGGCGAGCGCGAGCAGGGTCGCGCAGGCGGCGGCCAGCCGGGCGAACCGGCGGCGAATTCGTGGCCGGGCGGGTTCTTGGGGGAAGGCGGGTGTGCGCATAAGGCCTCCTACTTCGCGCCGCCTTCCTGCTCTGGGACGTACACCACTTGTCCGTCCGGCAGGCGGTAGGCGGTGCCCAGGCGTTCGCCCTGCCCGGACAGTTGCCGGTCCGTGACCCGTTCGACCTTCACCTGTTGCTGGGTCTTGCTCACCACTTCGAGTTCGCCGTCGGCGGTCTGTCGCGTCAGCGTCCAGGTCGCGTCGGCGCTGAGCAGGTCGGTCGATCCCAGCACCGAGAACAAGGCCAGGGCCATCGCCACGATGAAGGCCAGGCTGGCGTCGAATAGATTTGCCACGCCGGCCAGCGGGTCGTCGTGATGGGCGGATTCGAGCCGCGAGCGCGTGAACCTCAGGCGGGACTTCATGTGGCGCGCTCCTTCGAGCCGGACGCCGGCGCCGCGCGCAGCGCGCGCTCGGCGTGCAGCCGCAAGGCGTCCAGGTCTTCGCGCTGCCAGCCTTCGCGCACCATCGCGATCACATGCGCCACGACGCCGATCGCAATGCCGACGATGGTGGCCGAGAACGCCACCACCATGTGCTCGGCCAGCGCGGGCAGGTCGCCGCGCGCCAGGCCGTTCAGCGCCGCCGCCATCGGGATCAAGGTCCCCATCAGGCCGAGCGACGGCCCCGCACGCACCGCGAAGCGCACGGCGTTCAGGCTGCGCAGGCTCGCGTGCTCGGCGCGCGCCAGCACGCGTTCGATGCCCAGGTCGGCGTCGGTATCGCTTGCGGCGGCAGCCGCGTCGATCTCAGCCGCAAGGCGGGCCACCGCCGGCCGTCGGCCGCGCCAGCGGCCCACCGCGCTGCGCGCGAACATGCCCAGCGCGACCAGGGTCCAGGCCGTCAGCAGGACCAGCATGAGCAGAACGGGGGCGAACAACAGTTGGGAGACCTGCTCCAGGACGAACTTGGGATTCATGATTACAGGGCTCGCGTATAGCGCAGGTAGTAGGCGCGGCCGGGCATGGTGTAGTCGGCCTTCTCGTAGTAGTCGCGGTCGAAGAGGTTGGAGACGTCGAACCGCAGGGTGTCTTTGGGCGTGATCTTCCAGCGCGCGCTCAGGTCCACGACCGTGAACGGCTTGTTCTCGAACAGGCCGCCGCGGCCGCCGGTGAAGATGCTGCCCTGGCTGTTGTCGGTGTCGTAGCGGGTATCGACGTGGCGGGCGGTCAGGGTGCCCGACAGCCTGTTGCCGTCACTGACCGTGAGCGACAGATTGCCTTTCCATTTGGCGACGTTGCGTATCGGCACCGCGCCGCCGGCGTCGAAATCCTCCGCCTGCAGCAGCCGGGTGAAACTGCCCGAGATGCCGATGCGGCCGGCGGGCAGGCCGAACCACGGGCCGGCGTCGTAGGCCAGCCGCGCCTCGATCCCGCGCATGCGGGAGTCGTTCGCGTTTTCGTAGCTGCTGACCCGCTCCGTGGCGGTGTTGCTCACGATCACGGAGCGGATGCGGTCGCGTATGCGCGAATCGAAATACGTCACGTCGGCGTCGAGGCGGCCGTCGGCGTAGCCGAGGCCGATGTCCCAGCTACGGTTGCGCTCGGGCTTGAGGTTTGGATTGCCCATCGAGACGCGGCGTTGCGCGCCCGCGTATTCGACGTTTTCCCCGGCGGTTTCGCTGCCTTGCGGCGGCGCGAACGCCGTGCCGGCCGAACCGTGCACCCGCCACGATTCGCTCAGCTTGAAGACCGCGCCGCCGCGCGGATTGAAGCTGGTGAAGTCCGAGGAGCCGGGGCTGTAGCTGGTCTTGTAGGGCGTGGAGCGGGTGCTGGAACGGATCCAGTCGTAGCGGCCTCCCAGCGTCAGGATCAGCCTGTCGTCGAGCCAGTTGCTGCCCCATTCGGCGAAGACGCCGTTGCTGTCGCGGCGTTCGTTGGGACTGTACGGCGCCAGGCGCTGGCCTTGGGCGCCGTAGGAGTAGCGGTCGGCCTCCACCCGCTGCCAGTCCGTGCCGTAGGTGAGCGTCATGCCGTCGGCGAAGGCCCACACGTCCTGGAGCTGATAGCCCAGGTAGCGGGATTCGGTGCGGCTGGAGCGGTAGCGGTCCGCGGCCGCGGGCACCGTGACGTAGTTGTAGTTCTCGCGCGAGGCGTAGGCCGTCGCCGTGATGAGGTGGTCCCGGGGCGTGAGCGTGAACCGCAGGTCGCCGCCGAGCCGGTCGGTCTCGTTGGCGGAGGCGTTGGGCGGATCGAAGCTGACCGGGCCCGGCGCGTTATTGCGCAGGTCGGCCCAGTCGATCGTGGCGTCCACGCGCACCCCATCGGTCAGGTCGCTGCCGATGCGAGCCTTGCCGGAGCTGCGGCGGAAGTCGCTGTTGGGCCGCTTGTCGCCCGCGCCGGTGGTGAAATCGCCGTTCTGGTTCACATAGCCGATCGCCAGGTCGAAGTCGCTGCGGTCGGACAGGGACCCGCCCAGCGCGAAGTCGGTCATGCGCGTGTCGAACGAGCCGTAGCCCACGCCGATCGATCCGCCGATCGGGCCGGTCGACCGGCGCGTGATGATGTTCACGACGCCGCCCATGGCCGAGGCGCCGTACAGCGACGAAGCCGGGCCCTTCAACACCTCGACGCGTTCGATGCTTTCGGGCGAGAGCGTCGTGAAGCTGGTGGACCCGGAAGGCCGGCCGTCGATCAGCACCAGCGTGCGCGGATTGATCGTGAACTCGAAGTTCGGCCGCATGCCCCGCAGGCCGATACCCGCCAGCCCGTTGGGATACTGGATCACGTCGACGCTGGCGTTTTTCTTGAGCTGGTCGATGAAGCTGCTGGCGACCGTTTCCTGCAGCACCTTGCCGTCCACGACTTCCATCGACGAAGGCACGTTATCGAGACGCTGTTCGTTGCGCGTGGCGGTGACCACGACGGGGTTCAATTCCACCACCTGATTTTCGGCTCCGTCGCCTGGCGGGGCGCTGGCCCCGGGCTGGCGCCCCGGCCCGTCATCGGCGGCATGCGCACCGAACGCCACGCACAGCGCGGCGCCCAGCACCGCGAATCGCCTGCTGTCACGGCGCAGCGGCCTGGCCCGCACATCCTTCCTGTTCATCCTGCTGCTCTCTTGCCCCTATGAATAATTGGTAATGATATAACATATCAAATTCGCTGCGAGATTTTTCATGGAGCGGTGTCAACCGGAGCCGCGGGGCGGGGCGCCTTCGTTCTGGTGGAACCCGGACAAATACATGAGGCGGGCGGGCCTGTCGCAGGCCCGCGTCGTTCGAGGGCATCGGCAGGATTCGCACGATGACGGCGCGGCGGATTATCTGGCCGCGCCCGCCTCAGCGGCCGCGCGTCATCGATTCCAGCACGCCGTCACGCCGTATCCATCCGTGGAACAACGCCGCCGCGAGATGCAGCAGCACCGTGGCAAACAGCAGAAAGGCCAGGTAGCGGTGGGCGCCGCGCAGCCAGGCGAACAGGGCGGCATTGGCCGGCGCGATGGGCGGCAGTTGCCAACTGCCCACCATCACCGGATAGCCCCCGGCCGAGACCATGGCCCAACCGATCAGCGGCATCGCGAACATCAGCGCATACAGCAGAATGTGCGAGGCGAGCGCGGCGTGGCGCTGCCATGCCGGCATGCCGGCGGGCAGGGCAGGCACCCCTTTGTACAGCCGCGCGCCCAGACGGATGCATACCAGCACCAGCAGCGCCGCTCCCAAAGGCTTGTGGATCTGCATCAACCATTGATGCCGCTCGGAGACCGAGGCCACCATGCCCACGCCGATGAACAGCATGGCGATAATGCCGATCGCCATCAGCCAGTGCAGCAGGCGGGAAAGCAGGCTGAACTGGGTGGAGGCCCGATGGATTGGATAGTCTGACAGACTCATTGCGCGCGCTCCGCTTGGTTCGAATGGGATGAGGCCCGGGCGTTCCGGGGAGGTCCTTCGCCTGTGCGGCGCTCATAGGAGGTGGCATAGGCGGCCGAACGCGCCGGCAACAGCGGGTCGTCGGAAATGGCCATGCCGCGCGGCAACACGGTGGGGTCGTAATTCACGTCGCGGCATGGGCCTTCGTCCTGCGGAACGCCGCGGGTTATCACGACGGTGCCGGCGTCGACGGTGGGCCGATCTTCCGGCCATTGCCGGGTCGCGTCGCGAGTGGAATCCTCCGCGGTTCCCAGCGTTAGCAGCAGGCGCCAGCGCAAAGGACCCTGCTCCAGGCGCCGCTGCAGATCGGCCTGCAGGTAATCGGCGCCGTGCCCCGGCTCGGCCAAGGGGGCGGGCGCGGCTTCCAGCGGCGCCAGGCGCCAGCGAACGGGTTGCCGCTTGCCTTGCGCATCGACAAGATAAAAGGCGTTCAGGCCGTAATAGCTTTCGGTGGCGTAGCTGGCCGAAGGCTTGGCGGTCTTGGCCCATGCCAGGAATGCCGCGGTCTCGGGGTGCGCCGCAAAAAAGGCCTGCATGCGCTGCGGATCGGGCTTGCCCGTCCTGGGATCGGGGCGGGCGGCAAGCTGCTGCTCATAGAACGCCTGCGGCGTGTTCAGGGGGAACACGGGCATGCTGTTCATGCCGGTGCGCCATTGTTCGCCATCTGCGGAGGTGAACTGCAAGGCGAAACTGCGAATGGGAACACTGGAATCGGGCGCAAACGGATTGCCGCCGGGCAGGGCCAGTCGACCCACCACCGGCGTGCTGCCCGATGCGAAAACCGCCGCCGTGGACAGGGATCGCGCCACGCCATTGCTTTCGAAGCGGCCGACGACACAGACTCCTTTTGCATGGTTGCGGCGAAAGCCCGCATGAACGCCGCTATTGGCTTCCAGGGCGTCCACCACCCGTGCCGGGGTCAAGCGCTGCGGGTCCAGCCAGCCGCCCACATACGCGAAGGCGGCTCCCGAGAAAAGCACTACGGCGCCGATCGCGCCCAGGCGCAGGCAGGTTTGCCGGGCATTTAGCGGCCTGGCTTCGCTTTTAGGTCCTTGCTGCATGAGGCTCCTTGCCCATGGGGCGCTGAATACCCTAGTAGGACGGCCGGCAAAAAAGATTATTCCTCCAGGGAATAAACCCGTCCGGGCGGCGTCTTACTGTATTGGCCTGTAAGCTTGTGGCGTCACGGGCGCTGGCCTGGACAGGACCCCCGACATGATTCGACCGGTACGCATGCCCATACACGACCCGGTATCCATAGACGACGCAAGGCCGGCGGACGAGTTATCCGATGCCGTTCTGCGCCAGATGCTGCCGCGCCTGCGGCGGTTTGCCCTGCGCCTGACGCGCGATCCGGCGCAGGCCGACGACCTGGTGCAGTCCACCCTGGAAAGGGCCTTGACGCGCTGGCCCGGCCGCCGCCCGCAAGGCGATGTGCGGGCCTGGCTGTTCACGATCCTGTACCGGCAGTTTCTGGACGCGCAGCGCCGGACGCGCCGATATGCGCGGCTGCTCGACTGGTTCGCCGGAGCCGACGCGGCAGCGCCCTCGGTGGAGCGGGAGGCGATTGCGCGGTCTTCGCTGGATGTTTTCGAGCGCCTGCCCGAGGCCCAGCGCACGCTGCTGTGGCTGGTTTGCGTGGAAGGCCTGAGCTACAAGGCGGTCGCCGACCTGTTCGATGTTCCGCTGGGCACCGTGATGTCGCGCCTGTCCCGTGCGCGCAGCGCCCTGCGCGACCTGCACGAGGGCCAGGCCGGCGAGGTCCACCTGAGGATACTGAAATGAGCAACAGACCTATCGACGATCTGGTCCGCAATGCGTTTGTGGACGGGCAGCTCGACCCCGTGCAGCGGCAAGAGGTGCAAGCCTATCTGCAGGCGCATCCCGAACAGGCGCGCGAGCTCGCCGCCTGGCAGCGCGATGCGCAGCGGCTGCGTGCGATGGCCGGCCAGGACAGCCTGCCGCCCAATCCTGCGCTGGATCCCGCCGCGGTGCGCGCGCGGTTGCGCACCCGCTCGCGGCGCCGCCTGGCGATGGCGGCCAGCCTGGCCATGGCCGTGGCGATAGGCGGCGTCACGGGCTGGAGCGCGCGGGACATGGCTGCCGCGAACCGGGTGCCGCCCATGCAGGACGCGATGCAAGCCTATCGCATGTTTGCCGCGGCGGACGCGCCACGGCCGGACCTGCGTGCCGATGCCGGCGATCTCCAGGCCTGGCTGGACGGCTACTTCGCGCGCGCCCATCGCCTGCCCGACCTGAGCGCCAGCGGCTTCAAGCCCGTCGCCGGGCGCCTGCTGGCCACCGACCAGGGGCCGGCCGCGCTCGTGATCTACGACAATGCCGGGCAGCGCGCCACGTTCTACATCCGCCCGCCCGGACCCGGCAATCAGTTCCTGCCGCAAGGCAGCCGCCGCGACGGCGACCTGCTGGCCCGCTACTGGTCGGGGCAGGGCTACAACTATGCGCTGGTGACGTCGGGCAATGACGCGTCGGGCGCGTCCGCGCCGGTTCCCGACGTCGTGCCCAGTTAGGCGGCTGTGGGCCGCCGGGGCGACAGGCCGCTGCCGCGGCTGCCGGGAGTCATACGCCCGGGCGGGCCTGTTCGGATGCCAGGTAGGCGTCGCGCGAGGGCACCAGGTGGTTGCGGCAGACGGCCATCAGCGCGCCCCGGTCGCCGTCGCGCAGGGCGTGGATCAAAGCCCAGTGTTCCTGCCGCGCGCGCTCGCGGTAGGCGGCGGAGGTCAGCGAGCCGAAGCGGATGGGATGGGTGCGGCGGGCGTATTCCTCGATGGCCTGGCCCAGCACGGCGTTGTCCAGCAGGCTGAAGAATTCGTGGTGGAAGCGCTGGTTGCTGCGGAACACGCGGCGCGCGTCGCCGTCGGCGACGGCCGCGTCGTGTTCGCGCTGCACCGCCACCAGCGCCGCCAGCCGCGCCTGCGGCACGGGCAGGGGAATCAGGCTGGCGGCGTGCACTTCCAGCACTTCGCGCAGGGCGTACAGCTCCATGACTTCGCGCGCCGAGAAGGCCCGCACGACGGCGCCCACGTTGCGCTTTTTTTCGACCACGCCCAGCAGTTCCAGGTCGGCCAGGACCTGCCGCACGGCGTGGCGCTTCATGGAAAAGCGCGCCATCAGCTCGTCTTCGGTCAGCCGTTCGCGCGGGTGCAGCCGGCCGAAGACGATGTCTTCCTCCAGGACGGCGACGGCGGTTTGCACGGCGTCGGGTGCCTGCGCTTGCAGGGCGTCGGGCGTGATGGCGTTCATGGGGCGGCGGCCTATTTCTTGGGAACGGTGTCGCGCGTGACGCCGGCGCGCAGGAAGTCGAAGTCGACGCCCTGGTCGGCCTGGGTCACCGATTGCAGGAACAGCTTGCGGTAGCCGCGTTCGGCGGCGGGGCGGCTGACCGGCAGGGCCGCGGCGCGACGGGCCAGTTCGGCCTCGTCCACCAGCAGCGAGATTTCGCGGCCGGCCACCGACAGGCGGATCCGGTCGCCGTTCTGAACGTAGGCCAGGGGGCCGCCGATGGCGGCTTCCGGCGTCACGTGCAGCACGATGGTGCCGGCCGCGGTGCCGCTCATGCGGCCGTCGGAGATGCGCACCATGTCCTTCACGCCGGCGCGCGCCAGTTTCTTGGGGATGGGCATGTAGCCGGCTTCGGGCATGCCGGGCGCGCCGGTGGGGCCGATGCGCTTGAGCACCAGGATGTCGTCGGCGGTCACGTCCAGCGCGTCGTCGTCGATGCGCTGCGCCATGTCCTCGGCGTCCTCGAACACTACGGCGCGTCCTTCGTGTTCCATCAGCTCGGGGTTGGCGGCGGACTGCTTGATGATGGCGCCGCCCGGCGCCAGGTTGCCGCGCAGCACGGCCAGGCCGCCCACGGGATAGATGGGAGAGGCGGCCGTGCGGATGACGTCCTGCGCAAAGGGAGGAGGGGCGTCGTCGAGCTCTTCGCCCAGCGTGCGCCCGGACACCGTCAGCGCGTCCAGGTGCAGGTAGGGACGCAGTTCGCGCAGCAGCGCCGGCATGCCGCCGGCATGGTGGAAGTCTTCCATGTAGTGCTGGCCCGAGGGTTTCAGGTCGACCAGCACGGGGGTCTCGCGGCTGATGCGGTCCAGGCCGGCCAGGTCGATGTCGATGCCCAGGCGGCCGGCGATGGCCGTCAGGTGCACGATGCCGTTGGTGGACCCGCCGATGGCGAGCAGCACGCGCAGGGCGTTCTCGATGGACTTGCCCGTCAGGATGCGGTCGGGCGTCAGGCGCGACGCGGCCATGGCCACGGCCGTGGCGCCGGTCCGTTCCGCGACGCGCACGCGGTCGGCGGTGACGGCGGGGGCCGAGGCGCCGCCCGCCACCATCATGCCCAGGGCTTCCGTGATGCAGGCCATGGTGCTGGCGGTGCCCATCACGGAACAGGTGCCCACGCTGGCCACCAACTGGTTGTTGACGTCGGCGATTTCCGGGGCGTCGATTTCCTCGGCGCGGTAGCGGCCCCAATAGCGGCGGCAGTCGGTGCAGGCGCCCACGCGCTCGCCGCGGTGCGAGCCGGTGAGCATGGAGCCCGTGACGAGCTGGATGGCGGGCACGCCGGCGGACGCGGCGCCCATCAACTGGGCGGGCACGGTCTTGTCGCAGCCGCCGATCAGCACCACGGCGTCCATGGGCTGCGCGCGGATCATTTCCTCGGTGTCCATGGACATGAGGTTGCGCAGGTACATGCTGGTGGGCTGCGAGAAGCTCTCGTGCACCGAAATGGTGGGAAAGTCCATCGGCAGGCCGCCGGCCAGCATCACGCCGCGCTTGACCGCTTCGATCAGTTGCGGAGCGTTGCCGTGGCAGGGGTTGTAGCTGCTGCCCGTGTTGGCGATGCCGATGATGGGGCGGGACAGGGCGTCGTCGGTGTAGCCGGCGCCCTTGATGAACGCCTTGCGCAGGAAGAGCGAAAAGCCGGTGTCGCCGTAGTTGGTGAGCCCGCGGGCCACGCCGCGCGCAGCCGCGCCCGCGCTGTCGAAAGGCCCCTGGGCCGGCTTGCCGTGCTTGGTCTCGTCCGTCATTTTTGCTCTCGATAATATTATTGATAATCTGGTGGCAGCATCATAGCCAGCCTTTGAAAGCGCCGGCAAGCGCTTTGTGCGGCGCTTTTTATTGATCTTGTTCAAAGATCAGTCGATAGAAAAATTCTGATTCTTCTATCAAGTGACTGATCCTACACTGGCGCCGTTGACGAGCCGGGCGTCGCTCTCATTCCTATACCCACCCCGGCAGGAGACCTACATGTCAGACCTGCGTCTGCGGCCGCGCCGCGCCGTGCTGTTTTCCCTGTTGGCGCTGTGCGCCGGTGTTTCCGCTCCGGCCCTGGCCGCCGATGCCTATCCGGACAAGCCCATCCGCCTGATCGTTCCGTATCCCCCCGGCGGCGCGACCGACGTGATCGGCCGCGTGCTGGCGCAGGAGCTGACGGGCGCGCTGGGCCAGTCGGTGGTGGTGGAGAACCGCGCGGGCGCCGCCGGCAACATCGGCGCCGACCAGGTGGCGAAGGCGCCGGCCGACGGCTACACCTTGCTGATGGGCGCGCTGACCAGCCATTCCATCAACGCCGCGCTGTATCGAGGCCGGGTCACCTATGACGTGGAGAAGAGCTTCGCGCCGGTGTCCATCGTGGGCACGGTGCCGCTGGTGTTCGTGGTGAATCCGTCGGTGCAGGCGAACACGCTGGCGGAGTTCATCGCCCTGGCCAGGTCCAAGCCGGGCTTCATCACCATGGCGTCGGCCGGCAACGGCTCGCCGCAGCACCTGGCCGGCGAAATGTTCAAGCGCACGGCGGGCGTGGACGTGCTGCACGTGCCCTACAAGGGCAGCGGTCCCGCCATGACCGACCTGATGGGCGGCCAGGTGCTCAGCATGATCGAAACCGTGCCGGCGGCCCAGGCCAACATCAAGGCGGGCAAGCTGCGCGCGCTGGCGGTGACGTCGCCGCAGCGCGTGGACGCGCTGCCGGACGTGCCCACCGCGGCCGAGGCCGGACTGAAGGACTTCGAAGTGAGCTCGATGTTCGGCATCGTGGCGCCCGCCAACACGCCGGCTCCGGTGGTGGACCGCCTGAACGGCGAACTGAAGAAGATCCTGGCCAAGCCGGAGGTCAAGGCATCCCTGTTGAACCAGGGCGCGATCGCCACCTGGACCACGCCGGCCGATGCCGGCGCCCGCGTGTCGGCCGAGGTGGCCCGCTGGACCAAGGTGATCGACGAGGCCGGCGTCAAGGGCGACTGACCGCCAGCCGGCGCAGAGGTTGCGCCGTTGCGTCATCCGCCGGAAGTTCCGCGAGGAATTTCCGGCGATGTTATTTGCGGACGGCTGCGCAACAAGGCATGCGCGAAAGCCAGCGTGCGCGCATCAAACCGCTTGCACCCGCAAAGGTTCGCTGCAGTGCCGCCCTGGGCCGATGCAATATTCCGCAATAAACCCCTGGCGGCCCGATTCGGGGTGGTTGACCCCGAATTGACTACGCCGTAATGTACTTCGCGGGCCATCCTAGGACGGCAGGGGGATACCACAATGACAGAGAACCAGGACGAAAGATCGATCCTGTACGCGCATTTCGGTACACAAAGCCCATATTGGCGCCTGGCCGCCGATAGCGACGCATTCGAGCTCGCCGCGGTCAAGGGCGCCGCCAACATCGCCATGGCGTTGAGGCCGGAACAGGCCGAGGCGATACGCGCGCTGACGGGCATTACGTCCAGCGTGCGCATCGACATCACGCTGTATGGCGACCCGCTGCGCCTCCATCTGGTGGGCCGCAAGATCAACCCCAACGAATGGGCCGGCACCGCATCCGCCCATTCCGATACCGAATCCGTCGCCAAGGACCTGGTCGAGGGCCTGTCCTTCGCCGAGACCGTGGTGTCCGAGGCCAACTCGGTCATCGTCATCGTCGACCAGAACGGCCGCGTGCAGCGCTTCAACAAGCTGAGCGAGGAATACACCGGCAAGCGCGAGCAGGACATCGTCGGCCGCAGCGTCTTCGAGATGTTCATGACGCGCGAAGAGGCGCTCGCCTCGCGCCGCAATATCGCCGAGTTCTACAAGCGCGGCCAGTCCTACGAGGCCGAGCGGGTCATCAACACGGTCAAGGGCCCCCGGCTGTTCCTGTTCCGCAATAAGTTCGTCACCAGCGGCAGCGGCGAAAAGCGCGTCTACCTGATCTGCTCGGGCACCGACATCACGGAAGAACGCCAGGCGCAGGAACGCCTGCGCGTGCTGGCCAACACCGACATGCTGACCAACCTGCCCAACCGCCACGCCATCACGGCGCGGCTGAAGGAGGCGCTGGCGGGCCAGGACGGGCGGGGCGGCGTGCTGTTCCTGGACCTGGACAACTTCAAGCGCATCAATGACCACTACGGCCACGGCTTCGGCGATCACCTGCTCAAGGCGGTGGCGGTGGCCATTTCGGCGTGCCTGTCCGAGGGCCAGACGCTGGCGCGGCTGGGCGGCGACGAATTCATCGTGCTGCAGGAAGCGGCCCAGCCCTGGGAACTCGAAGCCACCGCCCAGCGCATCATCGAGCGCCTGCGCGAACCCTTCCGCCAGGGGCTGATCGAGGTCTACACCAGTTGCTCCATCGGCATCGCCATGTATCCCGACCACGGCGCCGACCTGGACAGCGTGGTGCGCAGCGCCGACATCGCCATGTATGTGGCCAAGGAGGCGGGGCGGCATACCTATCGCGTGTTCCAGCCCGAGATGGACCGCCGCAACGCGGACTACGTCTGGCTGGACACCAATCTGCGCAAGGCCCTGGCCGAAGGCCACCTGATGCTGTATTACCAGCCCAAGCTGGCCGGCCGCACCGGCGAGGTGGACGGCGTGGAGGCCCTGGTGCGCTGGCGCTCGCCCGAGCGCGGCATGGTCTGCCCGGGCGCCTTCATTCCCTATGCCGAAGAGTCCGGCCTGATCTCGCCGCTGGGCGTGTGGGTCATGCGCGAAGCCGCCAGGCAGGCGGCCGCCTGGAAGCGCGACGGCCTGAACATCCGGGTCGCCATCAATATGTCGGCGCGGCAATTGAACGACAAGGGCGTGGTCAGCGAATTCATGCGCGCGATCGGCGACGCCAGCCTGGATCCCTGCCTGCTGGACATCGAGCTCACCGAAAGCTGCCTGATCGAGGACGAAAGCGCGGCCATCGAACTGATCAAGCAGTTCCGGCAACTGGGCGCGCGGGTGCACCTGGACGACTTCGGCACCGGCTATTCCTCGCTGTCGCAGCTCGCCCGCATTCCGCTGGACGCGATCAAGCTGGACGCCAGCTTCGTGCGCGGCGTGAACGAGAACCCGGTGTCGCAGGCGCTGGCGCGCGCCATCGTCGCCGTGGCGCGCACGCTGGAGCTCAAGGTGATCGCCGAAGGCGTGGAAACCACGGAAGAGGCGGTGTTCGTGGATACGCTGGGCGTGGACGCCAAGCAAGGCTATCTCTACGCCAAGCCCATGCCTGCGCCGGAATTCTCCGCCTGGCTGGCCCAGCGCCGCCGGCTGCATCTGATCGCCTGACGCAGCCGGTGCCGCGCCGGGGATCAGTGCATGGTGGCTTCCATTGCGGTGTCGGTGGCGGCGGCGGCGCTGCGGCGGTTCTGCGCAATCACCAGGCGCTCCATGTAGGCGCGGTCCTTGGGGTCGATCGAGAACGCGGCCTCGACCCAATCCTCGGTAATGTCCATCAGCTCGGCGCGCGGCAGGCTCAGCACGCGCTGCCGCGCGCGCAGCATGGCGCGCATGCCGTTGAGCTTCGGCCGCATGGTGTCGATGAAGGTGCGCGTGGCCTTGTAGGCGTCGCCCGGTTCGAACAGCACGTCCACGAGGCCGCGGGCATGGAACCATTCGGCGGTATGGGATTCGCCCGTGCCGATCAGTTCTTCCGCCAGCTTCATGCCGGAACGCCGGGCCACCAGCGAATAGCCGCCCATGCCCGGGAACAGGTTGAAGGCGATTTCCGGGAAGCCCATGCGGGCATTGTTCTGGGCCAGCACGAAGTGGTGGGCCAGCGCGGCTTCGAAGCCGCCGCCCAGCGCCGATCCTTCGATCATCGCGAGCGAGATGGCGCCGGTGTCGAAGCCGCGGGTGGCGGCATGCACGCAATCCACGCAGGCCCTGGCATAGGCCCGCAAGGCCTCGCGCTTGCCGGTGCGGATGGCTTCGGCGAAGAAATTGAGATCGCCGCCGACGTTGTAGATCTGCGGAACCAGCGAGCCCGTGACCCAGAAGTCGATGGGCAGGCCGGAGTCCTTGGCGGCGCGCGCCAGGGTCATGATCTCGTCGATCAATTCATGGTTAAAGCATGGGCGCGGCTGCGCCCGGAGCATCATCCACATGACTCGACGTCCCTCCTCGTAAAACGCGGAGATCTGTTTCAGATTGCCTGCTGCGATGAAGGGGTGGCAGTCCGGATGAATGAGTTGATTCATTTGCTTTCGTCCAATCGATCAAGGTGAGTCGGAGTACTGCGGCTTCAGCCTAATACAGACCTTCCGGGCTCCGTCTCATGCAAACCTCATGCGACTGGCCAGACTTGTCCGTAGGTCAAAGGTCCGAGCGATCGTTGGAAAAAAGCGTGTTTCGCCTCGAGCCGTTCAACCCATCGGCCGATGGCGCGCATGGGTTGAACGGATGAGGGGGCAAGCAAATCCGCGGCTATCGGGGCGATGCGCCGCGCGCCCGCGGCAGCGGGCGAACTCATGCGTAGGGACGAGAGAGGGCGCTCAGGCGATGCCGCCGTTGGCGCGCAGGACCTGGCCGTTGACCCAGCCGGCGTCGGGACCCGCCAGGAACGAGACCACGCCCGAGATGTCTTCGGGCTGGCCCAGGCGTTCCAGCGGCGGCATCTTGGCGTAGTGCTCGATCAGCTCCGCGCTCTTGCCTTTCATGAACAGCTCGGTGGCGACCGGGCCGGGCGCCACCGCGTTGACCGTGATGCGGCGGCCGCGCAGTTCCTTGGCGTACACCTGCGTTAGGCTTTCCACCGCGGCCTTGCTGGCGATGTAGACGGAATAGCCCGGCAGGTTGAGCGCGACGGTGGTGCTGGACACGTTGACGATGGCGCCGCCGTCGGCCAGGCGGGCGCTGGCCTCGCGCAGCGTATTGAAGGTGCCGCGCGTGTTGATGGCGAAGGTCCGGTCGAACAGTTCATCGCTGGTCTCGGCCAGCGGCTTGATATCGAGGATGCCGGCGCTGTTGACCAGCACGTCGACGCGGCCGAGTTCCGCTTCCACCTCGCCGAACATGGCGCGCACCTCGTCCGCCCTGGAGACGTCGGCGCGCACCGCCGTGGCGCGGCCGCCGGCCTGCCGGATTTCCTGGACCAGCGCCTCGGCTTCCGCCGAACTGGAGGCATAGTTGATGCCGACCGCGTGGCCGTCGCGGGCCAGCCGGCGCGCGATGGCGGCGCCGATGCCGCGCGATCCGCCGGTGACCAGGGCAATGCGTTGCGGGGCTTGGGTGTTCATGGCGTTTCTCCTGTGTGTTGGGGGATGAGTCGCATCATGAACTATTTCATGCGGAAGATAATTACTCTATATTCGCTAACATAGTTTCATTTACATTAATAATGGAAGCGCCGCCATGGATCGTTTCGAGGAAATGCGGGTGTTCGTGCGCATCGCCGAACGGGGCAGTTTCTCCAAGGCGGCCGAGGACCTACAGATTCCCCGCCCCACGGTCACCAATCTGATCAAGCGGATGGAGGCGCGCCTGGGCGCGCGCCTGCTCGAGCGCACCACCCGCCAGGTGCGGCTGACGCACGACGGCGAGGCCCACTACCGGCGCTGCGTCCGCCTGCTGGCGGACCTGGAGGAAGCCGACGGCGCGTTCCTGGACACGGCGCCCAAGGGCCTGCTGCGCGTCAACGCGCAAGGCACGCTGGCGCGCTTCTTCGTCATGCCGGGACTGCCCGGTTTCCTGGAACGCCATCCCGGCATCGTGCTGCACCTGGGCGAGGACGACCGCCTGGTGGACCTGGTGCGCGAAGGCGTGGACTGCGTGCTGCGCACCGGATCGCTGCAGGACTCGTCGCTGGTCGGACGGCAGATCGCGCTGATGCCGCAGGTGACCGTGGCAAGCCCGGCCTACCTGGCGCGCTACGGCGAGCCCAGGCGTCTCGAAGACCTGGAGGGTCACCGCGCGGTGGATTATCTGTCCAGCGCCACGGGGCGCAGCCTGCCGCTGGATTTCACGGTGGACGGGCGCAACGTGCAGGTCCGGCCCCGGGCCGCCGTCAGCGTCACGGGAGCCGAACTCTATACCGGCGCGGCGCTGGCCGGCCTGGGGCTGGCGCAGGTGCCGCGCTACCGCATCGAGCGCGAACTCGCGGCCGGCGAGCTGCGGATCGTGCTGCCCGACGCGCCGCCCGCGCCCATGCCGGTGTCGGTGCTGTACCCGCAGAACCGGCAGGTGTCCGCCAGGGTGCGCGTGTTCACGCAGTGGCTGGCGGAGGTCATCGCGCCGGCCTTTGCCTAGACGATCCCCGTCAGGTAGTACACCGCGATCGCCAGGAAGACCGAGCAGGTCGAGATCAGCGTGATGGCGAAGATATCGCCGTAGGATTGGCGGTGCGTCAGGCCGGTCACGGCCAGCAAGGTGATGACCGCGCCGTTGTGGGGCAGGGTGTCCATGCCGCCGCTGGCCATGGCGGCGATCCGGTGCAGCACTTCCATGGGAATGCCCGCCGCGTTGGCGCTGTCGACGAAGGTCTGCGCCATGGCGGCCAGCGCGATGCTCATGCCGCCGGAGGCGGAGCCGGTGATGCCGGCCAGCGAGGTCACGGCCACCGCCTCGCCCACCAGCGGGTCGGGGATGGCCTTGAGCGCGTCGGCCACCAGCAGGAAGCCCGGCAGCGCGGCGATGACGCCGCCGAAGCCGTATTCGGCCGCGGTGTTCATCGAGGCCAGCAAGGCGCCCGACACCGCGCTCTTGCTGCCTTCGGCGAAATGCGCCCTGATGGAACGGAACGAGAACAGCAGGATGGTGGCGATGCCCGCGATCAGCGCGCCCATGACCGCCCACAGCGCCACCTGGTCCTCGGCGTTGACGGGCATGGGCTTGGGCAGGCCGGGCAGCGCCACTTCGGAACCGGCCGGATACCAGCCCGGGATCCAGCGCGTCAGCAGGTAGTTGGCCACGCCCACCACGACCAGCGGCAGCAGCGCGACCAGCGGGTGGTGGTCGCGCTCGCTGGGCGACGTGGCCGGTTCGTTGCGCAGGTCCGTGCCATAGGTTTCACCGGCCGCGGCCGCGCGCTTGCGCCGCCATTCCAGGTAGGCGATGCCGGCCGTCAGCGTGAAGGCCGCGCCGATCAGGCCCAGCCAGGGCGCGGCCCAGGTGGTGGTTTCGAAGAAAGTGGTGGGGATGATGTTCTGGATCTGCGGCGTGCCCGGCAGCGCGGTCATCGTGAAGGTGAACGCGCCCAGGGCGATCGCGCCGGGCATCAACCGCTTGGGAATGCCGCCCTGGCGGAACATCTCGGCGGCGAACGGATAGACCGCGAACACCACCACGAAGAGCGACACGCCGCCGTAGGTCAGCACCGCGCAGACCAGCACGATGGCCATGATGGCGCGCTCCGCGCCGATCAGCCTCAGCACCGCCTGCACGATGGCGCGCGAAAAGCCGGACAGCTCGATGAGCTTGCCGAACACCGCGCCCAGCAGGAAGACGGGAAAGTAGAGCTTGGCGAAGCCCGCCATGCGCTCCATGAAGATGCCCGAGAAGACCGGCGCCAGCGCCGAAGGGTCCGTCAACAGCACGGCGCCCATCGCCGCGATGGGCGCGCACAGGATCACGCTATAGCCGCGATACGCCGCCAGCATCAGAAACGCCAGCGCCGCCACCACGATGAACAATCCGGTCATTCAGGACTCCAGGAATGAAGAGATAAGGGGTGAGGGGCTACACCTTACCGCAAGGAGCCTGTCTTTTTCTTGCGCGCGCGGGCGCCGGGGACGTTCAACGGCCCAGCAGCGCCCGGGCCTGCGCGGCGATGTCCAGGTCGATCGCGGCATCGTCGCCGTCGTCCAGGTACCAGGCCGCCGACAACCCGCACCACGCCAGCACCCATTGCAGCAGCCGGCGGCGGTCCAGGCCCGCTTGCGCCGCCACGATGTCCAGCCGCCGTTCGAAGCGTCCCGGCACGATGGCCGCGGGCGGAACGGGATCCGCCAGGTCGGGGTTGCAGAAGATGTTGGCGTAGTCGAAGGCGCGTTCGCCGTAGAGGCGCTTGGGATCGATCACCAGCCAGCCGCGCTCGCCGAAGTCCAGGATATTGTCGTGATGCGCGTCGCCGTGCAGCACCGCCATGTCCCGCTGGCTGTCGAGCAGCGCGCGCGCGGCGCCGTGGCCGTCCCACCAGCGCATCAGCACCCCGCCTTGCTTTTCGTCTTCTTCGTGGGACACCTTGAGCATGGCGGGCCGGCCTTCGTGGCGTACCGGCAGCAAGCGCGCCGCGTGCGTGACGACGGGGGAGCCGTCGGGCACGAGCTTCCAGCGGGCAAGATAGGCGTCGAACACGGAGGGCCCGGCGGGATCGGGCAGATTCATGGCAGCGCCTACAGAGCGGCGGACAGCGCCGCCGCCTTGTGCGCCAGTTCGGCCACGCCGAAGCTCGTGGCCAGCGCGTGGCGGTCCAGGTCTTCGAGCGGCACCCAGCGGGCGTCGCTGGCGTCGTCGCCGGCGACGGGCTCGCCGGACTGCCAGCGGCACAGCACGGCGATCAGGATGAAATGGCGGCGCAGCGCGCCCGCGCCGTCGCGGTCGAAGACGTCGACGGCGTCGAATACCTGCAGCGGTTCGGCGCGCACGCCCGTTTCTTCCAGCAGTTCGCGCGCCACGGCGGCCTCCAGGCGTTCGCCCGCGTCTATCTTGCCGCCGGGAAACGCCCAGCAGCCCGCGTCCGGCGGGTTGGCGCGGCGCACCAGCAACACGTGGCCGTCGCGCACCACGGCGGCGATGGTGGCGGGGATGGGACGTTGCGGCGGGGGCGTGGTCATGCGGAGCTCTTTTCGGTGGGGACAGGCGCTAGCGTACGCCAGGGGCGTCTTAGCGCAAATCCCCGTAGTGCGGCGCCGGTTCCCTGGTGCACACTGTCGGCGGCGCCGACACGAGCGCATCTTATCGAGAACAAGGGGTTGCGGCATGGACACGCCGGACAGGCAGTTGCGCTATTTCCTGCGCATCGCGGAATTGAAATCGCTGTCGCGGGCGGCCGAGGACCTGGACCAGACGCAGTCCGGGCTGAGCCGGCAACTGGCCGCGCTGGAGGCCCACGTGGGCAAGCCCCTGTTCATCCGCACGGGCAGGGGAGTGGAGTTGACCGAGGCGGGCGCCCGCCTGCTGGACGGCATCGCGCCGGCCTACCGCAGCATCGACCGCACGCTGGAGGCCGTGCGCCAGCGCGAGGGCGTGACCCAGGGGACGGTCAGGCTGGCGACCGTGCACACGCTCAGCTATTACTTCATGGCCGAGGTGGTGGCCAGCTTCGTCAGCAGCCATGAACACGTGAACCTGTCCGTCATGGGCCGCAGTTCGCCGGAGGTGGTGGCGCTGGTGGAAAGCGGCAAGGCGGACGTGGGCTTCGTCTACGACGCGGCGGTCGCGTCGGACAACCTGGCCTCGACCACGCTGTTCGACGACGACATGTGCCTCATCGTGCAGGGCGACCAGCCCCTGATGGACAACGTGGACCTGGCCGGCATGAGCCTGCGGCTGGTGGGCTTTCCGCCGCATTATGCGCTGCGCAAGATGATCCACAGCGCGGGCCTGGAGCCCGAGTTCGTGGCCGAGGCCGAAACCATAGACGCCATGCTCAAGCTGGTGTCCTCGGGCGTGGGCGCCTGCATCCTGCCGTCCCGCATTCCCGACAAGCTGCTGCGCGACTACGGCTTGCGCAAGGTCCGCGTCCACAGCCCGATCCTGCGGCGGCGCGTGGTCGCCATCACCCTGGCCAACCGGCAGCCGCTGCCGCTGGTGAGGGAACTGCTGGACAGCGCGCTGCGCATCGCCCTGCAATAGCCCCGGCCGCCGCCCCTGCGGGCGCGTCCGAATAACAGCTATGAGCCTGGCTGCATGGCTCTATCGCGGCGCGGTTTCCATACTGTCCGTACTTCGCGCGGCGTCCGTGGCGCCGATGGCGGAGGGACAGACAGGGGAAGACATGAACGCCGCATTACGAGAGAAATCCTATTTCGATACCCGCGCCACGCGGGAAATGGCGCGCCACCTGCAGGCCGTGCCGCGCAGCATCCAGGAAACCATGGCCTATGCCTGTCGCATCCTGGCCATGACCGGGCAGGAGGCCGGCCTGGCCGGGCAGATCAGCATGCGCTCGCAGCGGCCCGGCGCCTATTGGACGCTGCGCTTCGGCCTGGGCTTCGACGAGGCCACGCCGGCGGACTTCATCGAGGTGGACCGCGACCTGCACACGCTGACGGGAGAGGGCATGGCCAATCCGGCCACCCGTTTCCACCTGTGGGTCTACGAGGCGCGGCCCGACGTGCAATCCATCATCCACACGCATTCGCCGTGGGCCTCGGCGTTGGCCGCCGCGCGCCAGCCGCTGGTGATCTCGCAGATGGACATGACGCCGCTGCACGACGATTGCGCCTTCCTGGGCGAATGGCCCGGCGTGCCGATCGCGGACCAGGAGGGCGTGATCATCTCCGAAGCCCTGGGCGCCAAGCGGGCCATCATCCTGGCCCATCACGGCTACCTGACGGCCGGCAAATCCTGCGAAGAGGCGACCTACCTGTCGGTCTACCTGGAGCGTGCGGCGCGCATGCAGATCCGCGCGCAGGCGTTCGGGCCGCTGACGCCGGTGGACGACGCGCTGGCGCGCGAGGCGCACGATTACCTGCTCAAGCCCTCGATCGTCAACGCGACGTTCAACTACTGGGCTCGCCAGACGCACGGCATTCCGCCTTTGCCGCTGCCCGCCGCCTGACGCCCGACGCCGCCTGGCGGCATTCCTCCAGACCTTTTTGGGGAGTCATGATGATGACGACCAAGACCTCGGCCGCGCGCTCGCGCCGCCAATACGTGACGGCCGGACTGGCCAGCATGATGGGCACCACCATCGAGTGGTATGACTTTTTCCTATACGGCACCGCTGCGGCGCTGATCTTCAACAAGATTTTCTTCCCGTCCTTCGATCCCTTGACGGGCACGCTGGCCGCCTTCGCCACCTATTCGGTCGGCTTCTTCGCGCGGCCGCTGGGCGGCGTGATATTCGGCCACTACGGCGACAGGATCGGCCGCAAGTCCATGCTGCTGATCACGCTGCTGCTGATGGGCGTGCCCACCATCCTGATCGGGCTGATCCCCTCCTACGAGCAGATCGGCTACTGGGCCGCCGTGCTGCTGGTGCTGATGCGCTTCCTGCAAGGCATCGCCGTGGGCGGCGAATGGGGCGGGGCGGTGCTGATGGCGGTGGAGCACGCGCCGGAGGGCAAAAAGGGCTTCTTCGGCAGCCTGCCGCAGGCCGGCGTGGCGCCGGGCCTGATCCTGTCGTCCCTGGCGATGGGCGCGGTCGCCTCCCTGCCCGAAGCCGACATGCTGGCCTGGGGCTGGCGCCTGCCGTTCCTGGCCAGCGTGGTGCTGCTGCTGGTCGGATGGTTCATCCGGGTCAAGGTGGCCGAATCGCCGGACTTCGAGCAGATGCGGGAGAAGGGCGCCAAGGTCGAGGTGCCGGTGGCCGAGGTGCTGAAGAAACACCGGCGCGCCTTGCTGGTGGTGGTGGGCGCGCGGCTTGCGGAAGTGACCTGGTTCTACACCGTGGTGACCTTTTCGCTGGCCTATGCGACGGGTACGCTGGGCATTCCCCGTTCGGTCATGCTGGACGCCACCATCTGGGGCGCGGCGCTCGCGCTCTTCACTATGCCGCTGTTCGGCATGCTGGGCGACCGGATCGGCCACAAATGGGTGTTCATGGCCGGCGCCGTGGGCATCCTGGCGTGCGCGCCGCTCTTCTTCAGTTGGCTGGGCACGGGCGACAAGGCCTGGATCGTCGCGGCGGTCTGCGTGGCGGTGGGGCTGGTCTACGCCTGCCTGTACGGGCCCGAAGGCACGCTGTTCTCCAGCCAGTTCCCGGCCCACGTGCGCTACACGGGCATTTCGCTGGCGGTGCAGGTGTCCGGCGCCATCGGCGGAGGCCTGGCTCCCATCGTGGCGACCTGGCTGCTGGCTCAGGGCGCAGGCAGCCCCAAGTACGTGGTCTGGTACCTGAGCATCCTGGGCGTGATCGCGCTGTTCAGCGCCTGGCGCATGCGCAGCGAGGCCGCCGCCGCGCCCGCGATGCGCGTGCCGGCCGCCGCGGACCTGAGGACGCCATGAAGAAGACCATCGACTATTACTTCTGGATGAACTCCGACTGGGCCTACCTGGGCGCCGACCGCCTGGAGGCGCTGGCGCGGCGCCAGGGCGCGGCGATCCGCTACCTGCCGGTGGACCTGCCCGAGGTCTACGCCCGCACCGGCGGGATCCTGCTGGGCCGGCGTTCGCCCGAGCGCCAGGCTTACCGCGTGGCGGAACTGGCGCGCTGGTGCCGCAAGCTGGGCATCCACGTCAATCCGCAGCCGGCCCACATGTGCCCCGACGCCGGCCTGGCGTCGCGCATCGTCATCGCCGCGGACCTCGCCGGCCTGCCGGTGGCCGCGTTGTACCAGGCCATCCTGAAGGCCGAGTGGTGCGACGAGCAGGACATCTCCGACGAGGCCACGCTGCGCGCCGTCCTGCGGCAGCAGGGGCTGGACGCCCCGGCGCTGCTGGCGGCGGCGGCCCGGCCGGAGGCCGAGGCCGCCTATCGGCGGAACACGGACGAGGCCGTCGGGGCCGGCGTGTTCGGGTCGCCCACGTATGTCTACCGGGGCGAGGTCTTCTGGGGCCAGGACCGGCTGGAGATGCTGGAGGAGGCCGTTGCCGCCCCTACTTCTTCACCAGCGGGCAGGTGGACTTGGACAGCGGCATGAAGGCCTGGTCCCCCGGCAGCGTGGCCACCAGCTTGTAGTAGTCCCACGGCCGCTTGGATTCGGACGGCTGCTTCACCTCGAACAGGTACATGTCGTGCACCATGCGGCCGTCCTCGCGAATGCGGCCGTTGGCGGCGAAGAAGTCGTTGATGGGCATGGACTTCATCTGCTTCATCACGGCGGTGGGCTCGTCCGTGCCGGCTGCCTGCACCGCCTTCAGATAGTGCATCACGGAAGAATAGGTGCCCGCCTGGCTCATGTTGGGCATTTTCTTCAGCTTGTCGTAGTAGCGCTGGGACCAGGCGCGGGTCTGGTCGTTCATGTCCCAGTAGAAGGCCTCGGTCAGCGTCAGGCCGGCGGCGGCTTCCAGGCCGATGGCGTGGATGTCGTTGATGTAGAGCAGCAGGCCGGCCATTTTCTGGCCGCCCTTGGTCAGGCCGAACTCGCTGGCCGCCTTGATGGCGTTGACCGTGTCGCCGCCCGCGTTGGCCAGGCCCACGATCTGCGCGCGGCTGGCCTGGGCCTGCAGCAGGTAGGACGCGAAGTCGCTGGAGCCCAGCGGATGGCGGGACGCGCCCACCACCGTGCCGCCGTTGGCCTTCACGACGTCCGTCGCGGAAGCCTGCAGCGTGTGGCCGAACGCGTAGTCGGCCGTGAGGAAATACCAGCTCTTGCCGCCTTGCTCGACGGTGGCGCGGGCCGTGGTATTGGCCAGCGACCAGGTGTCGTAGGTGTAGTGCACGGAATAGGGCGAGCACAGGTCGTTGGTGATGCGTTCGGTGCCGGGCCCGCTGAAGACCACGATCTTCTTTTTCTCGCGGGCCACCTCCAGCACGGCCAGCGCGGGCGCGGATCCCGCCACGTCCATGATGGCGTCCATCTTCTGGGTGTCGTACCACTCGCGCGCCTTGGCCGCGGCGATGTCGGCCTTGTTCTGGTGGTCCACCACCAGCAGGTCGATCTTCTTGCCCAGCACCGTGCCGCCGAAGTCGGCGATGGCCATTTCCGCGGCGGTGGCGCTGCCCTTGCCGGTCACGTCGGCGTAGATGCCGCTCATGTCGAGGATCAGGCCCAGGCGGACCACGTCGTCGGAGATCGCCGCGGGCTGCGCCCGCGCGGGGCCGGCGGCGGAGAAAGCGGCGGCGGCGGACAACAGGGCAAGCGTATTGCGCAACTGCAGGGACATCCGGGGTGTTCCGGGGCATTTCATGGCGGGTCTCCTTTTTGCCGGATCTTTTCGGATACTGCGGGAGGCGCCTCGGGGCATGCTGCGGCGCTCTGTCTTGGGGAAAACGGGATGGGGCGTGCCGGGATTCAGCGGTCGGTCAATAGGTCGAATTCCATGCGCACCTTGCGGAACGGGAACTCCAGCCGCGCGAAATACACCACGCGGCCGTCTATGCAGGCATAGCGGCGCAGCTCGGCGACGGGGGAGGACACGGGAATCTGCAGGGATTCGGCGGATTCCTGGCCGGCCTCGATCACGTTGAGCACCTGGCGCGCCTCGCTGATGCGCGCGCCGTAGAACTGGTCCAGCACGGGCGCCACGGTGCTCTTCTGGATGCGGGCGCGGTGCTTGCGGAACAGCCCGCTGTCCAGGAAGACTTCGCTATAGCAGAAGGGGCCGGCCTCCGTGGTGTGCACGCGGCGCAGGTACTGGAAGCTGCCGCTGCGGTCCGCGCCGCAAGGCATGCCCAGGGTGTCGGGCAGCGGCGAATCGGCGCTGGATTCCACCAGCGACACCGTGCCCAACTGGTTGCTCAGCTCCACGGTCTCGGCCCAGGTCTTGGGGATGAGCAGCGTGGGCGTCTCGGGCAGTTCGGCATTGACGAAGGTGCCCGAGCCGCGCGAGCGCCGGATCAGGCCGTCTTCTTCCAGCAGGCCGAAGGCCTGGCGTATCGTCGCCCGCGAGATGCCGTAGGTTTCCATCAGCGATTCCAGCGGCGGGATCTGCTGGCCCGGCCGCCAGGTGCGGTTCTGGATGTGGCTGCGGAACAGCGCGGCCGCCTGCAGGTAGAGCGGCTGGGGACTGTGCGAGAAAAGCTTGCGGGCGGACATGGTCAGGGCGAACGGGGCGTGGCCGCCTGCGCGAGCATGGCGTCCGCCATTTCGCGCAGCCGGTGTTTCTGGATCTTGACCGAATTGGCGCTTTCCACCGACGGGAAGGCGTCCAGCACGGTGAAGCCCGCCGGCACCTTGAAGCCGGCCATCGCGGCCTTGCAGGACGCGGTCCAGCCGGCGGGGTCGGCCTGGGCCCCTGCGCGCAGCAGCACGAAGGCATAGGGCACGATCTTGCCGCCCTGGCTGGCGCCCACCACCTGGCAGGCGCGCACGCCGGGCAGGGTCTCGACCACCTGTTCGATTTCCACGGGATTGACCAGGAAGCCGGACAGGCGCAGCGAGTCGCCCATGCGGGTCTGGAATACGAACTGGCGCGGGGTCAGCGTGTAGCCCAGGTCGCCCGTCTTGAAATAGCCGTCCCCGGTGACGGCGTCGCGGGTGGCTTCGGGATTGTCCAGATAGCCCTGCATCAGGCTGGGCGACAGGATTTCGAGTTCGCCGGACTGGCCATGGGGCAGGACCTGGCCTGTGGCCGGATCGCGCGCCCGCACGCGGGCGTCGGGGTAGATCAGGGTGCCGCCGGGCTGGTGGCGGGCGGAGACCTCGCCTTCGGCCGGATCGCGCGGCTGGCCGGCGACCAGCGCCACCAGCTCGCTGGACCCGTACAGGCCGGTAAGCGGAACGCCGGCTTCCCGGGCGAGGTCGAGCAGATTGTCCAGCGCGGGCGTGAAGCTGGCGAAGCCGAACAGCCGCGCGGAAGCGAAATCGCCCGGCGCGGCCGCCTGCATCATGCCGACCAGCGCCTCGTTGTTGGCGTACGTGTGCGTCACCGCGTAGCGGCGCACGGCAGCGGCGGATTGCGCCGCATTGAACACGGGCGAGCAGACCACCGGCACGCCTTGCGCCAGGCCGCCCACCAGGGTGGCGAAGCCGAAAGCGCCGCAGAACGGCGCGCTGGCCAGCACGCAGCTACGGCCGTCGTAGCCATAGGCCGCCGCCACCGCCGCGCCGTGCCGCAGCAGCGTGCGCTGGTCGTGCAGCACGAACTTGGGCTTGGACGTGGTGCCGGACGTGGTGAAGCACAGCACGCCGGCGTTGCCGTGCGCCGGGGGCGCGGGCTCGGCGGCGGCCAGCAGGTCCGCGTAGCGGTGCGCCGGCTTGCCGCGGACGGCGGGAGCGCCCTCGGGATCGCCCAGCGCGATCACGCCTTGCAGCCGCGCCAGGTGCTCCGGCGCCACGTCGTCCAGAATGTCCTGGAAGTCGATGCCCTTGAAGCCCGGCCAGAACACCAGCCAGTCCGCCTGGCCGCGGCCCAGGATGTCGGCCACCTCCAGCGCCCGGAAACGCGTGTTGACCGCCAGCACCAGCGCGCCCAGGTGCGCGCACGCCAGGAAGGATTCCACCCAGGCCGCGCAATTGGGCAGCCAGACCGCGACCCGCTGCCCGGGCCGCACGCCGATGCGCGCCAGTCCGGCGGCCAGCGCGCGGCTCTGCGTCCGCAGCGCCGCGGCGCCGATGGGGCGGTCCTGGTCGATCAGGAGAGGGGCGTCCGGCTGGCGCGCGGCGAGCGCGTCCAGGTGTTCGGAGAAAGTCGAGTACGGGAGCGGCATGGCTTACACCGTGGCGATGGGCGTCACGGGCGAACCCACCGCGCCGGGCATGCGCAAGGGCGGGGCGGTCAGCAGGAAGCGGTTGCGGCCTTGCTGGCGCAGCCAGTCGGCCAGGTCCTTCAGGTACCAGAGCTCGGCCAGCGGCACGCCCAGCTTGAACAGGCAATGGTGGTGCAACGGCAGGATGGAATGGCCGGGCCCCGCGGTGCGCGCGGGATAGGCCTCGACCGCGTAGTTGTCCGCGCAGATAGCGGCGATGCCCGATTGCGTGATCCAGTCCAGCAGCGCCGGGTCGGAGCCGTCCAGCACGGCGCCGGTCTGTTCCAGCTTGTGCGGGTCCGGCCGGCCGTCCATGGCCACGATCGCTTCGGCGAAGCCGGTGCGCAGCACCAGCATGTCGCCGGTTTCGACCGACACGTTCTGCGCCTGCATGGCGGCTTGCAGCCCGGCGTGGTCCACCACCGTGCGGCCGGGGCCGTAGGCGCGTTCCAGGTCCACCAGCACGCCGCGGCCCTGCATGCCTTTTTCGGCATAGCGGCTGACGCTGAGCTTGCGCGCGTACGAGCCGCCCGGCGGGCAGCAGGCGTCGGCCGAGGCGTCCGGGTCGGCGCCGCCGAACACGTCCACGCCGGCGGCGTAGCCGTTGTAGTAGACGCGGCGGGCCTCGCCGTCGCCCTGGATGTCGAACATCGCGCCCACGTGGCAGAGGCCGTCCCATTGCGTGGAGTACTGCATGGACAGCGTGACCTGGTCGTCGGACAGCACGTCCACGGCTTCGGGCTGCACCTGCGACATCTGGAAGTTCAGGTAGGGCGTGCCTTCGCGGAAGGTCGGCTTGAGGGCGGGCGGGTGGCGGCGCGGGTTCAATACATTGCCGCCCGGCAGGTCGAGCGGCAACGACAGGCAGAACACCTTGCCGGCGCGTACCTCGCGCACCGCCTGCAGCACTTTCTCTGCGGTCAGCAGGTTCAGGCGGCCGAGTTCGTCGTCCGCCCCGAAGTCGCCCCAGGTCGATCCTTCCGGGCGTCGGGTCCAGCGTTTCATCTGCTTGTCTCCTGTCGGTTTTCTATGTTCTTATTAATATAGTACGTATTTACGTACTTTAAAAAAGAAACCCAAAAGAAACCCAAAAGAAATCCGCGTTCAGCGGGTTCGAACGGAGACAAAACCATGACGCAATTCCTGCATCCGCGCGCCGGATGGCGCAGCGCCGCCGTCGCCGCGCTGGCCTTGCTGGCGCTGCCGGCGGCCCACGCCGCGGGCTATCCCGACCATCCCGTCACCGTCGTCGTGCCGTATCCGCCGGGAGGCGGCGCCGACATCTTCGGCCGCGCCATCGCCCACGCGCTGGAGCCCGGGCTGAAGCAGACCGTGCTGGTCGAGAACAAGCCCGGGGCGGGCGGCAACATCGGCATGGCCTACGTGGCGCGGGCCAAGGCCGACGGCTATACCCTGGGCCTGGGCACCATCGGCACCCAGACCATCAACCAGTTCCTGTACAACAATATGGCGTTCGATCCCGAGCGCGACCTGGTGCCGATCGCGCTGGTGTCGACCACGCCGAACGTCATCGCCGTGAGCGCCAAGTCGCCCTACAAGACGGTGGCGGACGTGATCAAGGCGGCCAAGCAGTCCAAGGACAAGAAGCTGACCTACGCCTCGCCCGGCGTCGGGTCGTCGGTGCACCTGACCGGGGCCTATTTCGAGGCGATGGCGGGCGTGACGATGCTGCACGTGCCGTTCAAGGGCACGTCGGCGTCGCTGCCGGCGGTGGCCGGCGGCCAGGTCGACCTGTTGTTCGACAACCTGCCGGGCTCGCTCGCGCAGATCAAGGACGGCAACCTGGTGCGCGGCGTGGCCGTGACTTCATCCGAGCGCGACGCCTCGGTGCCGGATCTTCCGACCGTCGCCGAATCGGGCCTGCCGGGCTTCGACGTCACGGCCTGGTTCGCGCTGTACGCCCCGCGCAATACGCCGGAGCCCGTGGTCCGGCAGTTGATCGAAGCCGCGCGCAGCGGCCTGCAGAGCCCGGCCATCGCCCGGAACTTCGCCGGCATGGGGGCCAAGCCCGGCACGCTCTTCGGCGCGGACCTGGCGGCCTTCGAAAGCGAGGAGCGCAAGAAGTGGGGCGGACTCATCAAGGACAAGGGAATCACCGCGCAATGAACACACCCATCGCACTGGTCACCGGCGGCAGCCGGGGCATAGGCCGCGCCATCGTCGCGCGCCTGATCGAGGACGGCTACCAGGTCGTCAACTTCAGCCGCGGCGCGCCCGAGGCGCTGCTGCCCGGCGAAACCTTCCGTTCGGTCGACCTGGGCGATGCCGCGGCCACCATCGCGGCGGCGCGGGAGCTGGCGGCCGGGCGTCCCGTGCTGCACCTGGTCAACAACGCGGGGATGATCCAGGTCGCCGACATCGAGGACGTGACGCAGGAGCAGATGGCCCGCACGATGGCGCTCAACCTCACGGCGCCGCTCCTGCTGCTGCAGGCGCTGCTGCCCGGCATGCGCGCGGCGAAGTACGGGCGCGTCGTGAACATCGGCAGCCGCGCCGGCCTGGGCAAGGGCGGCCGCAGCGTGTACGGCGCGTCCAAGGCCGGGCTGGCGGGCATGACGCGGACCTGGGCGCTGGAACTGGCCGGCGACGGCATCACGGTGAACACCGTGGCGCCGGGGCCGGTGGCCACCGAACTGTTCAACCAGTCGAATCCGCCGGGCGCGTCCAAGACCGTGGCGCTGGAAGCCTCGATCCCGGTGGGCCGCGTGGGCCGGCCGGAAGAGGTGGCCCACGCGGTCGCCATGCTCATGGATCCGCGCGCGGGTTTCACCACGGGGCAGCTCCTGTACGTCTGCGGCGGGATGTCGGTGGGCCTGGCGGCTTAGCGCGGGCGGGGGGGCTAGCGCTCTTCCGGCGCCGCGCGTCCCGGCGCCGGCCGCAGCGCATACTGCCGCGACAGTTCCTTTCTGGAGACCTTGCCGCTCGCGGCGAGCGCCGCCGCGCGTTCCTCGCGCAGCCGCCGCAGCACTTCGGTGGGCGCGACGCCGAAATGCGCGGCGAACCTGCGCTGGAAGGTCCGGCGCGACATGTGGCAGGCGTCGGCCATGTCGTCCACCGACCAGCGCGCCGACAGTTGCGCTTCCATCTTTTCGACCAGCTCGCGGAAGGGAGCGGCCACGCGGTCCTGCAGGCGCAGGGTCTGGCTGTACTGGCGCTGGTCGCCGTTGCGCCGCATGAAGACGACCAGGCGGCGGGCCACCTGTTGCGACAGGTCCGGCCCGAAGTCGCGTTCGATCAGCGCCAGCGCCAGGTCTATGCCGGCGGTGACGCCGGCGGACGTCCAGTACTTGCCGCTCTCGATGAAGATGCGGTCGTCCTGCACGCGCAGGGCGGGATAGTGCGATTGCAGGCGGGTGGCCGAGCGCCAGTGCGTAGTGACGACCCGGCCGTCGAGCAGGCCGGTGGCGGCCAGCACGAAGGCGCCGGTGCATACGCTGCAGGTGCGCCGCGCATCCGGGTCGCGGCGGCGCAGCCAGGCCTGGGTTTCGGCATGGACGCTGGCGTGGTCCGCGCCGGGCCCCCCGGGGACGAGTATCGTGTCGATGGGCGCGTCGGTATCGTCCGCGTAGGTATGGTCCGCCTGCATGCGCAGGCCCTGTTCCCAGGTCGAGACCACGGGGGCGGCGGCGATGGTGTGCAGGCTGTACAGCCTGCGGCCCGCCTCTTCGTTCGCGGAGCTGAACGCCTGCCAGGGTCCGGCCAGATCCAGCGGCTGGAATCCGTCGTACAGGACGAACACGACGCGCAATGGCGCATTCAGGACCGCAATTGGCGCAATGGGACGGGCGCGTCCGCCTATCCTGGAGGCAGGCGTTTCCGAAGGAGCATCGTCATGCATGTGAATTTTCTCTTGTTCGAGGGGCTGACCCAGTTGGATATGACCGGGCCGTACGAGGTATTGGCGAACGCGCCGGGCTTCACCGTGGATTTTGTCGCAAAAACGCGCGATCCGGTACGGTGCGATCGCGGCCTGCGTTTCCTGCCCACGCAGACCATCGCGTCCGCGCCGCCCTGCGATCTGCTGGTGGTGCCGGGCGGGCCGGGCACGGATGATGCCATCGTCGACCCCGATTGGGTGGCGTTCACGCGTGGGCAGGGCCTGGAAGCGCGTTACGTGTTCGGCATCTGCACGGGGTCGCTGCTGCTGGGCGCGGCGGGGCTGCTGCGCGGCAAGCGCGCGTCCAGCCATTGGCGCGCGCGCGAACTGCTGTCGCGCTTCGGCGCGGTTCCCAGCGACGAGCGCCTGTGCGTGGACGGCACCTTGTTCACCGCGGGCGGCGTGACCTCGGGCATAGACATGGCGCTGAAAGTGGTGGCGCAGTTGTGCGGCGAAGACGCGGCCAAGCTGATCCAGCTACAGATCGAATACGATCCCAAGCCGCCGTTTCCCGGCGGCACGCCGAAAACGTCCGAACCCGCGGTGGTGGAGCGCTACCTGGCGATGTCGCAGGCCCGTTTCGAGCGCCGCTCGCAGGCGGTGGACCGCGCCGCGGCGGCGATGGCGGCGTGAAGGGCTATTTGGCCAGGTGATCCAGCGGCAGCGGGCTTTGCGGCTTGATCGTCTGGATAGCGAAGTTGCTGCGGATGTCCTTCACGCCCGGCAGCTTCAGCAGCGTCCCCAGCAGGAAGCGCTCGTAGCCGCGCAGGTCCGGCACCACCACCTGCAGCAGGAAGTCGGATTCCCCGGAAACCAGGTGCGCGGCAATGACTTCCGGCAAGGCGCTGACTTCTTTGCGGAACTGGGCCGCGTCGCGTTCGTGGTGGCGTTCCACCTTGATGCCGACGAAGACGGTCAGCCCCAGGCCGACCTCGTCCGGCGCCAGCCGCGCCTCGTATCCCTGGATGACGCCCGCTTCCTCCAGCAGGCGCACGCGCCGCAGGCAGGGCGAGGGCGACAGCCCGATCTGCTCGGCCAGTTCGACATTGGTCAGGCGGCCGTTCTGCTGCAAGGCCTCGAGAATGCGGCGGTCGTAGCCGTCCAGTTCGCGTTTTGGCATGAAATCAAAAATAATCCGTAGGTATTGGCGTAGTACGCCAATAATGATAGGCCGCATGGCAGGAATAGCAAGCACATGCCAGCCCGGTTTTCCTAGAATGGTGGCCTTCGACTAGACAGGCGGGAGCGGGCGATGGCGGATATGGCGATGTTTCTGGGGGCCTTGCTGATCGTCTACGTGGTGCCGGGGCCCGACATGATCCTGCTGCTGGAAACCGGCGTGCTGCGCGGGCGCGGGCAGGCGCTGGCGGTGGCCGCCGGATTGGCCATCGCGCGCGCCGCCCACGTGACGCTGGCCGCGCTGGGGCTGGCGGCCCTGTTCAAGACCCATCCCTGGGCCTTCGACGCCGCGCGCGCGGTGGGCGGCTGCTATCTAGCGTGGCTGGGCGTGCGCCTGCTGCGCGCGGGGCCAGTGTCCTACGACGCCGTGGGCCAGGCGGCGCCGCGCCGCGCGGGCTGGGGCCCGGCGCTTCTGAGCGGCATCCTGACCAACGTGCTCAATCCCAAGGCCTTGCTGTTCTGCTCGGTCCTGCTGCCCCAGTTCGTGTCGCCGGCCTACGGGCCGATCGGCCGGCAGTTCGCCGTGCTGGGCGTGGTCCTGGTCGGCCTGGGGCTGGCGCTCGACGTGATGTGCGCATTGGCGGGCGGGGCGGTGGGACGCCTGATATCGGCCAGTCCGCGGGCGCAGAAGATCCAGAGCCGGGTCTTCGGCATCGCCTTGATCGGTTTCGGCCTGCGCCTCACGTTCGCGCAGCGTCCGGCATGACGCGCGGCGCTTCCGGGCCGATGCCCGGGAGCGCCGCGCGGGCCTTACTTGGCGTAGGCGTACGAGGACTCGTCCGTTTCTTCGGTCCGGACCGGGGGCGGAACCGCGCCGTCCTCCAGCAGTTCTTCCGGCCTCAGGCCCTTGGTCAGTTCCAGGGCCTGGCGTTCGAACAGCCGCCGGTAGAGGCCGTTCTTCAGGCGGATCAGCGCTTCGTGGCTGCCTTCCTCGATGACGCGGCCGTGGTCCATCACCAGCAGGCGGTCCAGCGCGCGCACCGTGGACAGGCGGTGCGCCACCACCAGCGTCGTGCGGCCTTCCATCAGGCGGTCCATCGCCCGCTGGATCAGCACCTCGCTTTCGCTGTCCAGGCTGGACGTGGCTTCGTCCAGGATGAGGATGGGCGCGTCGGCCAGGAAGGCCCGAGCGATGGCCACGCGCTGGCGTTCGCCGCCGGACAGCTTCACGCCGCGCTCGCCCACCAGCGTGTCGTAGCCCTTGGGCAGCGCCATGATGAAATCATGGGCGCTGGCCAGGCGCGCGGCCTGCTCGATCTGGGCCTGGGTGGCGCCGGGACGCGCGTAGGCGATGTTCTCCGCCAGCGTGCGGTGGAACAGCACGGGCTCCTGCTGCACGATGGCGATCTGGCTGCGCAGGGACGCCTGTTTCGCCAGGGCGATGTCCTGTCCGTCGATGGTGATGCGGCCGCCGTTCACGTCGTACAGGCGCTGGATCAGCTTGATGAAGGTGGTCTTGCCCGATCCGGAATGCCCCACCAGCCCGACGCGCTCGCCCGGCGCGATGCGCACCGAGAACCTGTCGTACAGCGCCGTGTCGTGCATGCCGTAGCGGAAGCTCACGTCCTCGAAGCGGATTTCGCCGGCCGTGACGCGGATCTCGCCGGCGCCGGGACGGTCGTCCACGCCCAGGGGCTGCTTTTCCAGCGCCACCAGTTCCTCCATGTCGTTGACCGAGCGCTGCAGGTTGCGGATGTGCATGCCCACGTCGCGCAGGTGGCCCTGCAGCATGAAGAACATCGTCAGGGCGAAAGTGATGTCGCCCACGCTGGCCTGGTTGCGCGACCACAGCAGCAGCGAGGCGCCCAGGATGCCCGCCTGCATGGCCACCAGCATCGCGCCCTGGATGCCGCCGTTCAGCGTGCCGCGGACCCAGGTGCGGCGGGTGCGGCGGCGCCACTTGTCGACGACTCGGTCCAGCCTGGACTCTTCGCGGGTTTCGGCGCCGAAGGCCTTGACCACGGCGTTGCAGCTCACGGCGTCGGCCAGGGCGCCGCCCATGCGGGTGTCCCAGGCGTTGCCCAGGCGCGCCGCCGGCGCCACATAGCGCAGCGACAGCGTGGTGGTGACGGCGATATACAGCACCGAACCCACGCCGACCACCAGCCCCATCACGGGCCAGTGCGCGCCCAGCAGGGCGGTGGCGCCCACCAGCATGACCACCGACGGCAGCAGCGCGATCAGCAGCGTGTCGTTCAGCAAGTCCACCGCCCACATGCCGCGCGTGATCTTGCGCACGGTCGAGCCGGCGAAGCTGTTGGCGTGCCAATCCGTGGAGAAGCGCTGCACGCGGTAGAAGGCGTTGGACACGATGCCATTCATCATCTTCAGCGTGAACGCGATGATGTTCTGGAACACGGCCTGGCGCAGCAGGGTGCCGCCGATGCCCAGGGCGATCAGCAGCCAGAACGACGCGAGGGCGGCGTTCCAGACCCGTTCGTCGCCCGCCGCGCCGGAGGCCACGGCGTCGACCAGCCGGCCGGCGTACAGCGGCGTCAGCACGTCGGCCAGCGACGACAGCAGCGCAAGCATGATGATCAGCGCCGTGCGCCAGGGCTGCGCGCGCCAATAGCGGAAGGTAAAGCCCAGGACGTCCTTGAAGGCCTGTCCTCGTAGATCGGTTGTTTTTATAGCCATTGCAATGGCCCGGCGGCACCAGGACGCCGGGAGTCCTTGTGTGGAAAGAGGAAGGAACGGCCCGCGCGATCGGCGCGGGCATTGCGTTTAGGGTTTTGGGGCGGGCGCGGAGGACCAGTCGCTAGATAGGCATCCAGCGATGGGTCCGCGCGGGCGACGACTTAATGGCGTCGCGGGGACACGCGCGGGACGGCGTTATGCGGGTACATCATGTCGCGCCTCCCAGGGGTGTGTTGAATGGAGAAAAGGAATGGGCAGTAGCCCGAATTGAAGATTCTATAGAAGTGGTGTACCCGAATCAACGGGGGCACGCGCGGTGTGGGTTTTTTTCAACTGGCGGCGCGTCAGGCGGAAGGCGTGAAGAGTTCGGGCGGCAGCCGCGCGACGGCGTCGTAGGTCAGCCGGATATGGCTGGCCAGCAGGGCGCAGGCGCGGTCCGCGTCGCGGGCCAGCGTGGCGTCCAGGATGCCCTGGTGCTCGTCGTGCAGGTCGCGCGCGATGGGCTTGCGCGTGACGGTCAGGCGCCGGTAGCGCTCGGCCTGCTGGTAGAGGATGCCCAGGAAGTGGTGCATCCAGCGCGAGGGACAGGCGCGTATCAGTTCGCGGTGGAATTCGCGGTTGCGCTGTTCCCATTCCTCGAAGCGCGCTTCCGGGTCGCTGGCCAGGCGCTGCTCGGCCTTGCCCAGGCGGTGGAAGGCGGCCAGCACCGCGCTTTCCCAGTCGTCGTCGCCCAGGGCGATGGACTGGCGCAGCGCTTCGGTCTCGAGCAGCACGCGGTTCTCGGTGATGTCGCGGAAGTCCTGCAGGGAAATCGGCGTGACGTGGAAGCCGCGCTGGCCGTGGGCGACGACCAGCGCGTCCGACACCAGCAGGGCCAGCGCTTCGCGCAAGGTGCCGGCGCCCACGCCGTAATCGTCCTTCAGGTGCTCCACGCGCAGGCGCGAGCCGGGCGGAAGCTTGCCGTGGATGATGTCGTGGCGCAGCTTGACGTAGGCCGAGCCCACCAGGGTGTTGGCCGAGGCGGAATGGGCGAGCGGTGGTAGCGGAGTGCCGTCAGACATGGCGCTACTTTAGCATGTGCGTCAAAAATCTCGATAAAAATTGTTGACGCCGAGATTTATGCTGCTTATCGTAGAAAAACGCCGCCCAGGGTGACCGGCACAAAGCCGGCGGCAGGCGCACAGGAGACTAGCGGTGATACGGCGACACGATATCGGGCGGCTGCGGCGGCCCTTCCTGCGGCGCGCGGCGGGCTGCCTGGCGGCGCTGGCCGCGCTGGCGGCCGTCCCCAAGGCCTGGGCCGACGACTGGCCGACCCGGCCCGTGACCATCCTGGTCAATGGCGGCCCCGGCAGCCTGCCCGACCTGTTCGCGCGGCCGTTGGCCGAGCGGCTGCACAAGGCGCTGGGCCAGCCCGTCGTGGTGGAGAACAAGCCGGGCGCCGGCGGCATGCTGGCGATGCAGCAGCTCAAGTCCGCGCCGGCGGACGGGCATACGCTGGCCCTGGTCACGAACGCGCACCTGGTGTGGAACCCGTACATTTTCCCGGCGCTGACCTACGATCCGGCGCGCGACCTGCTGCCCGTCAGCCCGCTGGCCGTCATCCCGATGGCGCTTACGGTCAACGACAAGATGCCCGCGCAGTCGCTGGACCAGTTGCTGGCGCTGGCGCGCAAGCAGCCGGGCAAGCTGAACTATGCGTCCTCGGGCAACGGCAGCCCGCCGCACGTGCTGTTCGAAATGCTGCGCGAACAGGCCGGCGTCGATATCGTGCACGTCCCGTTCAAGACGGGCACGGGCGCGCTGAACTCGGTGCTGGCCGGCGACACGCAGATGTACTTGGCCGGCACCGCCCTGGTCGAGCCCATGGTCAAGGACGGCCGGCTGCGCGCGCTGGCGATCAGCGAAGCGGTGCCCGACGCGGCCTTCGGCAAGACCCCCACGCTGGCCCAGAGCGGTTTGCGCGGCTTCGAAGGCGCGGTATGGCTGGGCGTCGCGGCCAGCGCGGGCACGCCCGACGCCATCGTGCAGCGGCTCAACGCCGAGATCGGCCGCGCCCAGCAGGACGGCGCGCTCAGGCAGATGTACGCCAGCCACGGCTCGCTGCCTTACCATCTGGCGCCGGCCGCCTTCGCCCAGCGGGTCGCCGCGGAGCGGGACGCCTCGGGCCCGGTGCTGCGCAAGCTGGGCATCAAGCCCGATTGAACCCATCCATCCTCCAACCCATTATCGCGGCCCCGCTTGCGGGGCCGGTTGCCTTATGAACCTGATCGAAGACATCGTCGAAAACTCGCCGTCCATCCGCGCGATCCGCCGCGACATCCACGCCCACCCGGAGCTGGCGTTCGAGGAGAACCGCACCTCGGACCTGGTGGCGGAGCGGCTGGAAAGCTGGGGCATTACCGTGCATCGCGGATTCGGCAAGACCGGCCTGGTGGGGGTGATCCGCAACGGCGCGTCGGCGCGCACGGTGGGGCTGCGCGCCGACATGGACGCGCTGCCCATGCACGAGGCCAACCAGTTCGACCACGCCAGCAAGCACGCGGGCGTGATGCACGCCTGCGGCCACGACGGCCACACCGCCATGCTGCTGGGCGCGGCCCAGCACCTGGCCCGCCACCGCAACTTCGACGGCACCGTGTACCTGATTTTCCAGCCGGCGGAAGAGCGGGGCGGCGGCGCGCGTGAAATGATGCGCGACGGCCTGTTCGAGAAATTCCCGATGGAGGCGGTGTTCGGCATGCACAACATGCCCGGCATTCCCGTCGGCTGCTTCGCCTCGTCGCCCGGGCCGGTGCTGGCGTCCAACAGCGAATTCCGCGTGACCATACGCGGCAAGGGCGGCCACGCGGCCATGCCGCACCTGGCCATCGATCCGATACCCGCGGCGGGCCAGATGATCGAGGCGTTCCAGACCATCATCAGCCGCAACAAGAAGCCGCTGGAGACGGCGGTGATCTCGGTCACGATGCTGCATGCCGGCGAGGCGGTCAACGTCATTGCCGACACCTGCGAGCTGCGCGGCACGGTGCGGGCCTACACGCGCGAAACGCTGGACCTGATCGAGCGGCGCATGGGCGAGATCGCCGGGCACGTGGCGGGGATGTTCGGCGCCGAGTGCGACTTCGTCTTCACCCGGCACTATCCGTCCACCATCAACCACGAAGCCGAGACCGCCTTCATGCGCGGCGTGCTGGCCGAGGTCGTGGGCCGGGAACAGGTGCTGGTCCAGACGCCCATCATGGCGGCCGAGGATTTTTCCTTCATGCTGGAAGCGGTGCCGGGCAGCTATTGCTTCATCGGCAACGGCGACGGCGACCATCGCGAGTCCGGCCACGGCATGGGCCCCTGCCTGGTCCACAACACCAGCTACGACTTCAACGACGCGCTGTTGCCCATCGGGTCCAGCGCCTTCGTGAAACTGGCCGAATCGTGGCTGGCCCGCGGCTAGTGTGCCGTCCCGCGGGAACCGCGCTAGGCCCGTAGCCCCGGCGCGGTCCGCAAGGCCAGCCACAGCACGCCCGCGGCGGCGGCGGCCAGGGCGGCCAGCATCCAGGCCGGCCCGGCCGCGTCCAGCACCACGCCGGCCGCGGCGGGCGCCAGGATCCGGGTCAGCGCGAACACGCTGGACTGGATGCCGTAGTCCAGCGCCTGCAGGCCCGGCCGCGCATGCGACATCATCAGGCCGAAGGCGAGCGCGGCGGTCGCGCCCATGGCAGCGGCGATGCCCATCGCGCAGGCGATCAGCACCGCGGGCGGCGCCTGCAGCGCAACGGCCGCGGCCAGGCCCAGCAGCGCGGCGAAGCTTGCCGCCGCATGGGCGGGCACCGCAAGGGCGGGGCCTGCGTGCTTCAGTCCGCGCGCGCCGGCCACGCTGGCGGCCGCTCCGACGGCGCCGCCCGCCACGCCCACCAGCCACGCCACGCGGTCGGCGGGCAGGCCCTGGTCCAGCAGCAGCGGCTTCAGATAGAACCAGCCCGCACCGATGAAGGGAAACAGCAGCGCCAGCAGGGGCAGCCAGCGGCGGTTCGCATCCAGACGAAAGTACCCCAGCAACTGGGCGGACGCGGCGGGCATCCGGGCCGGTTCGTCCGGCTGGCCGGCCCCGCCTTCGTTCCGGACCAGCAAGGTCAGCGCCGCGCCCAGGGCCAGCGCGCCCGCCATGATGAGAAAGGGCGCGTGCCAGCCCCAGCGCGACTGCGCCAGCAGCATCAGCCCGCCGCCGGCGATGGCGCCCAGGCACAGCGCCATGGAGCGGATGCCGCCGGCCCAGGCGCGGCCGGACGCGGGCAGGATGCGGATCGCCAGGGCATTGACGGGCACGTCGGCCCAGGTGCCGGCGAGCGCGGCCGCGGCGGCCAGCGCGAATAGCGTCCATTGTTCATCGAGCAGTTCGCGCCGGCCCAGCGCGCACAGGATCGCCGCATAGGCCAGCAGCAGGCCGGCCGCCCAGCCGCGATAGGCGCCGCGCCGCCGGCCGCGGCCGTCCAGCGGCATCGCGAGCAGGAACTTGAACACCGTCGGCAGGCTGGCCAACTGGAACAATCCGATGGCGGTGCCGGTCCAGCCGTGCTGGCGCAGCACCAGCGGCAAGCCCAACCACAAATACACGCCGGGCGCGGTCAGGGCCAGGTTGAGCCAGCCGAACAGCGCCTGCCGCAGCCCGTTGCGCAGGGCCGGCGTCATGGCGCCGCCTTGCGCGCGGACAGCACGCGCAGCGGCGCCAGCGGGAACGACACGGAATCGAAGCCGCGCACGTCGATGAAGCCGCAGTCGGCCAGGGCCTGCCGCAGTGTGCCCGCGCGCGTCACGTTCCGGCCCAGCATCATCATGGGCAGGTAAAAGGGCAGTACGCGGGCCGCGGCGGACGCGTCCTCGGGGACTTCGGCGTGCGCCATGACCAGCGTGCCGCCGGGCGCCAGCGCGTCGCGCATCTTGCGCAGCGCGGCGGCTGGGTCGGGCAGGAAATGCAGCACCGACGAACACCAGATCAGGTCGTAGCCCTGGCCGATATCGTCGCGCGCCAGGTCTCCGCCCAGCACCGCCAGCCTGTCCGCCAGCCCCGCGCGGGCGATGTTCTCCTGCGCCACCGCGGCGGTTTCCGGCCAGTCGAACACGACGCCGCTGGCATCGGGACGGGCTTCCACGAACGCGATGGCGATCAGGCCGGGGCCGCCGCCCAGGTCCAGGATACGCCGCGCCTGGCGCGCCTCGGGCACGCAGGCCAGCGCCTCCAGCGCCGCCGGCACGGCCACGGCGCGCTGCTCCTGTCCGATCTGCACGCGCGCGGCGTCGGCCCAGCCGGCGGCGTTCGTCTGCACGTAGGGCGCCGGCGGCGGGGCGTCGCGCCGCAGCAGGCCGGCCAACTGGCCGCCGAAGCGGTTCAGCGCGCCCAGCCGGTAGCGCCACGCGTCCGCGCAGCAGGCCGGCTGGTCCCGGCAGAAGTACTGGCGCGCGTGGGGCCGGCACAGGTACAGGATCGGATCTCCCTCCACGCGCTGCAGCAGGTCCATGCTCCACAGCAGGTCCAGCAGATGGCCGGTGCGCGCCGGGTCCAGCGCCAGCGCGGCGGCGACTTTTTCGGCGCTGGCGGGCTGCGCCAGCCGGTCCAGCACGCCGAGTTCCAGCGCGGCGTCCAGCGCCTGGCCCTGGACCGGCGCGGCGGCCAGGTCCCAATAGCGTTGCAGGGGATGAGGGGTGGGCATGGAATGAAGCTCCTTGTCGTTCTGGCTGTGTTTGGACAGCCCTAGATGCGCCAGGTGAGGCGCAGGCCGACTTCGCGCGGCGGGCTGTAGACCGTGACGATGCCGTTCTGGTAGCCGACGGCGTCGTAGCGGCGGTTGGCGAGGTTGTTGACGTAGGCGGAGATCTCGACCTGGCGCACGGTCACGCCGGCGGCCAGGTTGACCAGCCCATAGCCGTTGCGGCGGTAGCGGTTGGCGGCGTCCAGGTAGACGCGGCCGGTGCCGGTCAGGGACGCCTGCGCATACCAGCCGGCGGGCGCGTCGTAGCGCGCGCTCAGGAATCCGTTGATGCGCGGCGCGAACGGGTTGTCGTTGCCGGCGTAATCGGCGGCGCCGTCCCGGAAGCTGGAGAAGCGCGTGCGGTTCAGCCCCAGGCCCGCCTGCAGCGACCAGCCGTCGCCCAGCAGGTATTCCAGTTCGAACTCCGCGCCGATGGAGCGCGCCGAGGCGGCATTGGTCACGTAGACCAGCCCGGGCAGCGGCATTTGCTGCACCTGCATGTTCTTCACGGTCATCACATAGACGGCGCCGGCATAGCGCAGGCGGTTGCCGGCCAGCCAGCCCTTGGCGCCGATCTCGTAGGAGCGCAGCGTTTCGGGCTGGTAGGGCGCGTAGTCGGCGGCCGGCGAAAACACGTTGAAGCCGCCCGCGCGGAAGCCGTCGGCCACCGAGGCATAGACCTGCTGGCGCGGCGCGTACGCATATTGCAGCGCGATGCGCGGGGTGACGCGGGTCCAGTCGGCGCGGCGCCGCGTATCGCCTTGCGGGCTGAAGCGGATCTCGTCGCGTTCGACGCGCGCGCCGGCTTCCAGCGTCCAGCGCTCGGCCAGCGGCAGCGTCCAGTGGGTGAAGGCCGCGGCCGAGCGGCCGCGCAGGTTCACCACGCTCTGCGTCAGGCCCAGCGGCATCTTCTGCGTGTTGCGCAGGTCGTGGTCGTCTCCGTCCGCATACACGCCCGCCAGCCAGCGCGCGCCGCCCCAATCTCCCTCCAGCCGGAACTCCTGCGACAGGTTGCGGAAGCGGTGGTCGCGGGCGATGTGCAGCAGGTCGGCGGGCAGGAAATCGGTGTCCTGCTGCACGCGGTCGCGGAAGTCGTTCCAGGCGGTCACGGAAGACAGGCGCAGGCCCGAGTCGAAATCGTGGCGCACGGCCAGCGATGCGCTGCGGCCGATGGAGCGGTTCCAACTGGGCGTGCCGGACGCAACGGTGGCGCGCGGCGCCGACGGCGATCCCCACAGCGCCGCGCCGTCGCGATAGTCCTGCTGGGCGTAGCGCAGCGTGGCGTCGGTTTGCGCCGACGGCGTCCAGCGCAGGGCCAGCTTGCCGCTGCGCAACTCGCGGTCGTCTTCGCGCTTGCCGGTGTAGGTGTTGTCGATGAATCCGTCCTGGCTGCGCCAGGTGCCGGCGACGCTGGCGTAGAGCCGGTCTTCCACCAGCGGGCCGCTGAGGTCGAAGCGCAGCGCGCGCAGATCGCGGCTGCCGGCCTCGGCGCTGAACTGGCCGCGCACGGTGTTGTCGGGCTGGCGGCTGTGGACGTTGATGACGCCGGCCTCGGCATTGCGGCCGTACAGCGTGGATTGCGGCCCGCGCAGCACTTCGACGCGGTCGATGGCCAGCAGGGGATCGTCGTAGCCTTGCGCGGTCAGCGTGGGCACGCCGTCCACGACCAGCAGGGTCGAGGTCGAGAACGAAAAGAAGTTGGCGGACAGCCCGCGCATCACGGGAGAATTCACGCCGGCCTGGCCGAACGGCTGGAAGCTCAGGCCCGGCGTGATCGTCTGCAAGGCTTGCAGGCCGTGGATGCCCTGGGATTCCAGCAGGTCGCCGTCGAACACGGACAGGCTGGACGGAACCGATTCCAGCGCGCGTTCCTGCTTGTCGGCGGTGACGGTGATGGCGGACAGCTCGGCGGGGGCCTGCGCCTGGGCGGCCGGCGTGCACGCCAGCCAGAAAAGAGCGCAGGCGGCCGGCGCATAGGGGAGGGGCTTCATCATCGGGATTCCTGTGCGGCATCGCGGCCGCCATCGTTGTGCGGCCGTCCCGGAAATGGTATTTCTTTATGCGAACGAATATCATTAACATCCGTATGCGTTCCGGATCCATTCGTATGCAAATCGGAGCGGCCGGCACGATCCGGGTGCCGCCCCAGGAAAAATCCATGTCCCTGCGCATTCCTTCCACGCTGGCCCAGCCGGCCGCCAGCCCCCGTCCGGGCTGGCTGCGCCATGCCCTGCCGCAGGAACTGGGCGCCTGTCACGCGGACCGGCTGGAACTCGACGACGGCCTGGCGCTGGTGCATTCGCGCTACGCGCCGGCGCGCGACCTGATCGAAGAGAACGCGGCCGGCTACGGCGCGCGCACGCTGGTCATCACGCTGGCCATGCAGGGCGTGTCGGCCTACCAGGGGTCCGACGGTTCGGCGCTGGACTTCCGCGGCGGCTACACCACGGTCACGGCGTTCCAGCGCAGCCAGGGAGAACGCCGCTACCTGGGCGGCGGCGCCGTATCGCAATTGAGGCTGCTGGTGGGCGAAGGCGTATTGCGCCGCTACGCGGGCGACGAACGCGCCGAAGCGCTGCTGGGCGAAGGCCGGCTGCGCTGCCTGGCGCGGCTCAGGACCAGCCCCGAATCGGCCGCCGCGGCGGCCGAACTGGCGTCGGGTTCGGACCCGCTGGACGCGCATATCCGCGCATTGACGCTGCTGTCGCGCCAACTGCGCTGCCTGGCGCCGGCACCCGAGCCGGGCCGGCTCAGCCAGGCCGACATCGCGCGCGTGGAAGCGGCCCGCGCCCTGATGAGCGAGCAGATGGACCGCGACCTCACCGTGCAGTACCTCTGCATCGCCGTGGGGCTGAACGAGTTCAAGCTGAAGGACGGTTTCCGCAAGCTATACGGCAGCAGCCCGCATCGGCTGCTGACCGCGTTGCGCATGCAGCGGGCCTGGGAACTGCTGGAAACCGGCTGCCAGGTGGCGCAGGCGGCCTACCGGGTCGGCTACCGCCATCCGGCCAATTTCAGCGCGGCCTTCACGCGCTTCCACGGCCGCACGCCCAAGTCCGTGTTCGGCAAGCGCCGCTGAAATCCCGATCAACGGTGGCGCGCGCTCCGGCCGCTTGCTACGGCGTATCCGCCTGGACCGGCAGGTCGCGGTTGCGCGAGCGCAGCAGGGCCGCGCTCAACGCCGCCGCCAGCGCCGCGATCGCCGCGCCCGCGAGAAACGTCATCTGATATCCGCCGTTAAGGGCCGCCGTGGGCGCCGCGCCCGCTTGCGCCAGATCGGCGCTGCGGGCCGCGGCCAGGCTGGCCAGCACCGCCAGGCCCAGGGCGCCGCCCATCATGAAAGCCGTATTGACCACGCCGGAGGCCAGGCCCGACTGGCTGGGCTCCACGTCGCTCATCGCGGCCAGCAGCATGGGATTGAAGGCCACGCCCGCGCCCAGGCCCAGCAACAGCATGCCGGGCAGCACGTCCGCCGCGAAGGCGCCGTCGACAGGCGCGCGGGCGAACAGCGCCAATCCCAGCGCCGCCATGAACAGGCCCGTGGCCAGCGGCGCGCGGATGCCGAAGCGCATCACCAGCCTGGCCGACAGGCCCAGCGAGAACGCCGCCATGATGAGGTTGGCGGGCAGGAAGGCCAGCCCGACCTGCATGGGGCTGTAGCCCAGCACCAGTTGCATGTACAGGGCCGACACGAAGAACCAGGCGAACATGGCCGCGGCCCACAGCACGCCGACGATGTTGGCCGTGGCCACGTTGCGCAGGCGGAAGAGCCCCAGCGGCATGAGTGGCGATTCCACTCGCGCTTCAATGGTGAGGAACAGCACCATCAGCACGGCCGCCGCGCCCAGCAGCGTCAGCGATTGCGCCGAAGTCCAGCCCGCCTCGTTGCCGTTGACCACGGCGTACACCGCCAGCATGAGCGAGGCCGTGACGGCGAGGGCGCCGGCCACGTCCAGCCGGGTGCCGGCTGCGGCGGGCGGGGCGGCCGGAATCAGGCGCAGGCACAGCGCATAGACCAGCACGCCGATGGGCAGGTTGACCAGGAAGATCCAGTGCCACGACAGGGCGCTGGCCAGCAGGCCGCCCAGCAGCACGCCGATGCTGCCGCCGCCCGCGCAGACGAAGCCGTACACGCCCATGGCGCGCGCCCGTTCGTGGGTCTCGGTGAAGAGGTTCATGATGAGCGACAGCGACACCGCCGACACCACCGCGCCGCCCAGTCCCTGGGCCGCCCGCGCGCCGATCAGCAGGGCCTGGCCCTGGGCCAGCCCGCAGGCCAGCGAGGCCAGCGTGAAGAGCGTCAGGCCCGCCAGGAACATGCGGCGGTGTCCCAGCAGGTCGCCCAGCCTGCCGCCCAGCAGCAGGAAGCCGCCGAAGGTCAGCATGTAGGCGTTGATCACCCAGACGAGCGAGGTCTCGGTGAAGTGCAGGTCCTGGCGGATCGAGGGCAGGGCGACGTTCACGATCGTGGTGTCCAGCACGATCATCAGCACGCCCAGGCAGAGCACCAGCAGCGCCCACCAGCGTTGCGTGCCGTGGATTCCATGCGTCATCGGGTACGGCTCCTTGGTGCGCGGCGGGCCGCGCTCAGTGGCTCAGGCGCCCGCCGCTCACCATCCAGCGGGTGCCGTAGCGGTCGATCAATGCGCCGTAGGCCTCGGCCCAGAATGTCTTCTGCAGCGGCATGGTGATGCTGCCGCCGTCGGCCAGCAGGTCGAAGACGCGCTGCGCGTCCGACACGGTGGGATAGGCCAGCGACAGGGCCACGCCTTGCTTGCCCGGGTAGGGGTGCCCGGCGGTGGCGTCGCTGCCCATCAATGTCTGTTCGTCCAGGCCCAGGCGCGCGTGCATGATGCGGCCGGCGTCTTCCTCGGACAGGGCCGGCATGGCGGCGTCCGGCGGCGCGTCCGCGTAGCGGATCATCGCCTCCATCCTGCCGCCCAGCACGCGTTCATAGAAACGCATGGCCTCGGCGCAATTGCCGTCGAAACTGAGGTAGGCGGATAGCTGGGGCATGATGTCTCCGGAAAATTGGGCGGAAGCGGTGCAGGCACCGTTGCCGCCGCTCTATGATGGAAGCCCGACGACCCCAATCTTGAAGGAGCCCGGCCATGCAAAAAGGAAGCTGCCACTGCGGACGGATCGCGTTCGAAGTCGACGGCGATGTATCCCAGGTCCTGGAATGCAATTGCTCGCACTGTAGCCGCAAGGGCTACCTGCTGTGGTTCGTGCCGCGCGCGAACCTGCGCATTACTTCGTCCACGGACAGCCTGTCGACCTACAGATTCAACAAGCACGTGATTTCGCACCACTTCTGCGCCGACTGCGGCTGCGCGCCTTTCGGGATCGGCGCGAACCCCAAGGGCGAAGAGACGGCGGCGGTGAACGTGCGCTGCCTGGAAACGGTGGACCTGAACGCGCTGACCCGGATTCCTTACGACGGGCGCGGCGCATAGGGCCTGTTGACGCCAAGCGCTATTCTCGCATCCCGGCGGGCCGTCCGGGAAACCTCTTATTGTCCGGGGCGCCGCCGCATCCCTATTATTTGTCCACGATCAACATCGATCGCGGCGCGGCGCGTTCCGCGCCCTTGCCGTACCCCGCAGCAATGATTGCTGCCTGAACATTCCGTCTGGCTATAACAGCCCCCGACTTGCACGCACTGCGTGGTCGGGGGCTTTTTCGTTTGTTTTCCGCGAAGGAGATCGCATGCAACCGTCCGATCCGCAACCCGTGCCCACGGCCTATGTGGCCAGCCTGCAGACCGCTCCGGCCATGGGCGAGGTCGCCGCCAACGTGGCGCGTTCCATCGAACTGGCGGAGGAGGCCGTAGCGCGGGGCGCGCGCCTGGTCGTGCTGCCCGAACTGGCCAACACCGGCTATATGTTCGAAAGCCGCGAAGAAGCCTACGCGCTGGCGGAGCCGGTGCCGGAGGGGCCGTCCTCGCGCGCTTGGATCGAGCTGGCCGAGCGGCGCGGCATCTATCTGGTGGCGGGGATCGCCGAGCGCTGCGGAGACCGCCTGTACAACTCGGCGCTGGTCGCCGGGCCGCAAGGCTATATCGGCACCTACCGCAAGCTGCACCTGTGGGGCGACGAGAACCTGTATTTCGAGGCGGGCGACCTGGGCCTGCCGGTGTTCCATACCGAACTGGGGCGGCTGGGCGTGGCGATCTGCTACGACGGCTGGTTCCCCGAGGTCTACCGCCTGCTGGCGCTGCGCGGCGCGGACCTGGTCGCGGTGCCGACCAACTGGGTGCCCATGCCGGGCCAGACGCCCGACGGCCCGGCCATGGCGCATGCGCTGGCGATCGCGGGCGCGCACAGCAACGGCCTGACGGTGGTGTGCGCCGACCGGGTCGGCGTCGAGCGCGGGCAGCCCTTCGTGGGCCGCAGCCTGATCGTGGGCTCCCAGGGCTGGACCGCGGCCGGCCCGGCCAGCGCCGACCGCGAGGAGATCCTGCTCGCCGCCGTCGACCTGAAGGCCGCGCGCCGCGGGCGCCAGTTGAACGCATTCAACCACGTGCTGCGCGACCGGCGCTGCGATGTCTACGACGAGCGGCTGGGCGCGGCGGATGCGCCGGCCCCGCGTTGAACAACGGCGGATAGCCGACCCCCCAAGGAGAAAACCATGAAATTCCCGTCCTGCAGTTTTCTTGCCCGATTGTCCTTCGTGGCGCTGCTGTCCGGCGCCGCCGGCGCGCATGCCGCCGACCCCCTGCGCATCGGCGTGCCGGTGGGCCTGTCGGGCGCCAACAGCGTGGTGGCGCCCGGCGTGGTGCAGGCCTCGCAGCTTGCGGCCGACGAGATCAACGCGGCCGGCGGCATCCTGGGCCGCCGGATCGAACTGGAGATCGCCGACGACGCCTCCGGCGCGGTCGGCGCGCAGAAGGCCTACGACACCCTGGTGTTCCAGAAGAAGGTGGACGCCGTCATCGCCATGGAGACCAGCGCGGCGCGCAACGCGGCGCTGCCCATCATCGCGCGCGGCAAGGTGCCGTACATCTACACGTCCTTCTACGAAGGCCGCTCGTGCAACCGCTGGATGCACGTGAACGGCTGGGTGCCGGAGCAGCAGGTCGCGCCGGTGGTGGACCACTTCATGAAGACGCGGCAGGCCCAGACCTTCTTCCTGATCGGCAGCGACTACGCCTTCGGCCGCGGCATGCTGAAGTTCACGCGGGAATACATCGAGAAGCAGGGCGGCAAGGTGGTGGGCGAGGAATACCTGCCCATCGACGGGGCGGACTGGACCGCCATCGTGTCCAAGGTGCGTTCGGCCAAGCCCGACGCGCTGATCAGCTCGACCGCGGGCGGCAGCCCCAACGTCAGCCTGGCCAAGCAGATCCAGGCCGCCGGCCTGACCATGCCCTACGGCAACCTGGCCATCGACGAAGGCACGGCCAAGACCATGGGCGACACCGCGGCCGGCATGTACCTGTCGTCGTCCTACCTGACCAGCATCGACACGCCGCAGAACCGCAAGTTCCTGGACGGGTTGAAAACCAAGTTCGGCGGCCAGGCCAAGACCGCCAACGAATTCTCGGCCGCCCAGTACGAGGGATTCTTCCTGTACAAGGCCGCGGTCGAGAAGGCCGGCGGCACCGACCCCGCGAAGGTGGTGCAGGCGCTGAGCGAGGTGTCGGTGGACGGCCCGCGCGGTCCGGTCCGGATGGACCGCCAGCGGCACGCGGCCCTGACCATGCGCCTGGGCCAGGTGCAGCAGGACGGGTCCATCCGCATCCTGCAGACCTTCGACCAGGTGGACCCGGGCGCCCAGTGCCCCGACCTGAAGTAGCGCATGCGCGCCGCCCGCCGCGCGGGCGGCAAAGGAGACCCCGATGGGATTGCTGCTGGACATCCTGAGCACCGCGGCCATGCTGTTCATCGTGACGGCCGGGCTGATGATCATCTTCGGCGTCATGAAGATCGTCAATTTCGCGCACGGCGCCATCATCACGCTGGGCAGCTACGCCAGCCTGGTCGTGACGCAACTGGGCCTGAACCCCTGGCTGGCGCTGCCCCTTGCGCTGGTTGTGGGCGCGGCGGTGGGCGTGGGCGTGGAACGGCTGATCGTGCGGCCGCTGTACAAGCGGCCGCTGGACGCCATTCTTGCGACCTGGGGCCTGGGCATCGTGATCGGGCAACTGATCACCATGGCCTTCGGCCGCGAAGTGCAGTTCGCCGACGCGCCGGTCAAGGGCGCCGTGGCGTTCCTGGGCACCGACTACTCGGCCTACCGGCTGCTGCTGATCCCCGCGGCGCTGCTGGTGTACGGCGCCACGCTGCTGCTGCTCAACGGCACCCGCTTCGGCGTGCGGACGCGGGCGGTGATCATGAACGAGAACCTGGCGCGCGGCTTGGGCATCAACGCCGAGCGCATCCGCTTCGTCACCTTCGGCCTGGGCGCCGGCCTGGGCGCGCTGGCCGGCGCGCTGATCACGCCGCTGTCCAGCGTGGACCCGAACATGGGGCTGGCCTGGCTGATCAGCGCCTTCATGCTGGTGATGGTGTCGGGCCATTCGATTACCGCGCTGCTGTTGACCTGCCTGGTCTACGGCGCCTGCCAGGTGCTGGTCAGCGTGCTGGTCAGCCCCATCCTGGGAGGCGTCACGATCGCGGTGCTGGCGGCGCTGACGCTGCGCCTGCGTCCGCAAGGATTCGCCCATGACTGATACGCTGCTTGCCCAACCCGCGCCGCCGGCCGCCGCGGCGGCGCGCCGCGCCTCGCGCGCCCGCGACCTGCTGTGGCTGGCCGGCCTGTGCCTGGTCCTGACCGCCGCCGGCCCCTGGCTGTTCGACACCTATTTGCTCAACGTGCTGATCAAGGCGCTGTTCTTCGCGGTGGCGGCCGTGACGGTGGACGTGCTGTGGGGCTACACCGGCTACCTGACGTTCGGGCAGTCGGCGTTCTTCGGCGTGGGTGCCTATGCGGCCGGCCTGGCCTTCACGCACTACGGCTTCTCGCCGGCCACGGCGGGGCTGGCGGCGCTGGCCGCCGCCGCGGTGGCGGCCGCGCTGGCGCTGGTCACCGGCTGGCTGTCGTTCTACCGGGGCGCCTCGCCGTTCTTCGCCACCGTGATCTCGCTGGTGCTGCCCATCGTGCTGACCCAGCTCGTGCTGTCGGGCGGCACCTGGACCGGCTCGTCCTCGGGCCTGACCGGCTACGAGACCTTCGACCTGTCGCTGGAGGCCTGGTACGTGATCGCGGCCGGCGGACTGTCGGCCGTGGCGCTGCTGGCATGGGTGGCCGCGCGCAGCGACGGCGGCCGCATCCTGGTGGCGTTGCGCGACAACGAGGCGCGCTGCAGCTACCTGGGGCTGAATACCTCCGGCTGGCGTATTCTGTTGCTGCTGATCTGCGGAGTCGTCGCCAGCCTGGCGGGATTCGGCTATGGCGCCTTCAGCGGCGTGGTGGCGCCGGAACTGACGGGCTTCGTGTTCGGCACGGAACTGATCATCTGGGTGGCGCTGGGCGGGCGCGGCACCATCTGGGGCCCGGTGCTGGGCGCCATCCTCATCAACGTGGCGGGGTCGTATCTCAGCGGCAATATGCCGTTCGTGTGGCAACTGCTGCTGGGCGTCACCTTCATCGTGGTGATCCTGCTGCTGCCGCGCGGCCTGCTGCCGCTGCTGCTGGCGCCATGGCGGCGGCGCGAGGCCGCGGCGCCCGTGCCGGCGCTGGCGGCCCGGGCAGGGCAGGCCGCCGCGCCCGGCGCAGGGCGGATGGCGCTGGAGCTGGCGGGCGTGGCCAAGCGCTTCGGCAGCCTGAAGGTGCTGGAAGGCATAGATCTGCAGGCCCGCGGCGGCGAACTGGTGGGGCTGATCGGGCCCAACGGCGCGGGCAAGACCACGCTGATGCGCTGCATCGCCGACGGAGCCGAACGTTCCGAGGGCCGGGTGGTGCTGTGCGGCCACGAGCTGCGGCGCGACGGACCGGCGCGCTGCGTGCGCTTCGGCCTGGGGCGCAAGTTCCAGAACGCCAACGTGTTCGACACCATGACCGTGGCGGAAAGCCTGCGCATCGCCACCACACTGCGCGAACGGCCGTCCTGGCGGCGCCGCGCGCCGGTGCTGGCGCTGCCGTCCTATGCGCTGGAGGTGCTGCGCATGACCGGGCTGGACCAGCGCCTGGACAGCGTGGCCCGCGACCTGTCCCACGGCCAGCAGCAAGCCCTGGAGCTGGCCATGGTGCTGGCGCTGGAGCCGCGCGTCATCCTGCTGGACGAGCCCACCGCCGGCTTGAGCAAGGCCGAGCGCACGCAGATCGGCGCAGTGCTGTCGTCGCTGGCTCACCGCCACGGCCTGTGCTGCCTGCTGGTGGAGCACGACCTGGATTTCGTGGCCGAGGTCGCCACCCGCATCGTCGTGCTGCACCAGGGGCGCATCGTCATGGACGGCAGCTTCCGCGAGGTGACGGAATCGGAACTGGTGCGGACCATCTATGCGGGCGGCGCGCCGTCCGCGCAAGGAGCGGAACCATGACCGGCGTCGCGCCCGCCCTGCGCCTGGAAGGCGTGTCCAGCGGCTACAAGGCCTCGATGGTGCTCAACGAAGTGTCGCTGTCCGTGCCGCGGGGCGCCTGCGCGGCGCTGCTGGGCAAGAACGGCATGGGCAAGAGCACGCTGCTCAAGACCGTGATGGGATACCTGCCCAAGCTGCGCGGCCGGGTCCGGCTGGGGGAGGTGGACGCCACCCGCCTGCGGCCGCACGAGGTGGCGCGCTGCGGCGTGGCCTACGCGGCCCAGGAACAGCCCTTGTTTCCCGACCTGAGCATCCGCGACAACCTGCGCCTGGGCCTGGCGCGCGACCGCCTGTTCGACGAGCGCTTCGAAGACATCGCCGAACTGTTCCCGGTATTCAAGTCGCGCCTGCGCCAGCATGCCGGCACCTTGTCGGGCGGCGAGCAGAAAATGCTGCTGGTGGCGCGGGGCCTCATGCAGCGGCCCGCCTTGCTGCTGCTGGACGAGATCACGGAAGGGCTGCAGCCCTCGGTGATCGAGCGGCTGGCCAACGCCCTCAACTGGGAGCGCGAGCGGCGCGGGACCAGCATGTTCATCGTGGAGCAGAACGTGGCGTTCGCGCTGCGCGTGGCCGACAGGTACCTGGTGCTCAAGCAGGGCGCCGTCGTCGATGAAGGCGATGCTGGCGCGCCGGACGCGGCAGGCCATATCATTGACCATCTGAAGGTATGAGTTCGAACCCGCATGACTCCGCACCGCCGTCCAGGACCCCGCCCATGGCCTCATCCCTGACCCCGCCCAGCGAGCCCGGCGCTTCCGGCCCGGGGTGGCGCATCGGCGTGCTGTATTCGCGCAGCGGCGTCAGCGGCACGACCGAATCGCAGCACTTCTTCGGCACCGTGCTGGCCGTGGAGGAAATCAACGCCCTGGGCGGGGTGCTCGGCCGCCCGCTGGAGCCGGTCGCCTACGACCCCCGCAGCGACTGCGAGGAATACCGCCGCCTGGCCGCGCGCCTGCTGCTGGACGACGAGGTCAACGTGATCTTCGGCGGCTGCACCTCGCATTGCCGCAAGGCCATGCTGCCCGTGGTGGAGCGCAGCAATTCGCTGCTCTGGTACGCCTCGGTCTACGAAGGCTTCGAGTATTCGCCCAACGTCATCTACACCGGCGCCGCGCCCAACCAGGGCAGCATGCAACTGGCCGCCTACCTGATCCAGCACTGCGGCTCGCGCATCTTCCTGGTGGGCGCGGACTACATCTACCCGCGCGAAACCAACCGCATCATGCGCGAAACCGTGGAAGAGCACGGCGGCGAAATCCTCGACGAAACCTATCTGCCGCTGGATTGCGACGACAACGACATCCTCGAAGTCGTCAAGGACATCGCGCGCATCCGGCCCGACGTCGTGTTCTCCACGCTGATCGGCTCGGACGCGCAGCGCTTCTACCAGCGCTACCACGAGGCCGGCCTGGCCGCGGCGAGCATCCCCATCGCCAGCCTGACCATGACCGAGGCCGAAGTGGCCGAGGTGGGGCCGGCGCTGTGCGCCGGGCACATCACCGCCGCCACCTATTTCAACACCGTGGCCACGCCCGGCAACGCGCATTTCCTGGCGCGCTGGCGCGAACGCTTCGGCGACCGCCCCGCCAACGTCTACGCCGAAACCTCCTACAGCCAGGTGCACCTGTTCGCGCGCGCCCTGCAGCGCGTGGGCGCGCTGGACACCCGCAAGCTGGTGCAGGCGGTGCACCAGGTGGGCTTCGACGCGCCGGACGGCCGCCTGTCCATCCTGGCCGAGAACAACCATTGCGTGCTGACGCCGCGCATCGGCGTATGCCGGCCGGACGGCAGCTTCGACATCGTCTGGGAAAGCGGCGTGCCGGTGAAGCCCGACCCCTACCTGACGGCGTTCGGGCTGGACGAGTTCTGGTTGAAATGAGCATGGACCATAGCCTACGCCGCCTCTACGAGGACCTGCGCAGCGTGGCGGTCGCCGTGGTGTACCCGCCCGGCGAAGACCGCGACCTGCTGGTCGAACAGCTCAAGCGCATCGGCTGCCGCATCCACCTGCACTGGCCGTTCCCCGAATGCCCGCCGGCCGGCGCCGACGTGGTGTTCTTCCAGGTATCGCAATGCGGCCGCAACAGCGCCGCCTGGACCGCCAGCGAGGTCGAGGCCACCCTCATCGCCTTGTCCGAATACGAAACCCCCACCACGCTCAAGCAGCTACTCAAGACCAACGCCCACGGGGTGCTGACGCGGCCGTTCCGCTCCGCCGGCATCCTCAGCACGCTGGTGCTGGCGCGTTCCGCCCGGCTGTTCCAGCTACGCCAGCAGAACAAGATCGACAAGCTGGAAAGCACCATCAAGTCCCGGCGCGTCATCGAAAAGGCGATCCGCGTGCTCATGGACCACCAGCACTTGGACGAACGTGAAGCCTACGAACACATGCGCGGGCGCGCCACGCGCCTGCGCGTCAGCGTGGCGGAAGTGGCCGCCATGATCGTCGACGCCAGCGAGGCCATGGAAAAGCTGGGCCTGGGCGGCGCCCGCCCCGGACCCTCCGACACCGCTTGAACCCGAAGCCGGTTTCCAGTCCAATGACAGTCTGTGCGGACGGACCGTGCCGGTGCATCCGCGTCCACTGATACACGGATGGAGCGAGTTGCCATGACAACGGTGCGATTGCTGTCGGACGAGGAAGTCCGGCGGAACCCCCAGGCCTGGGCGGTATTTGAAGACATCCGGGCCACGCGCAAGTCGGATTTCGTCAACAACTTCTGGCGCGCCCTGGCCAACGACCCGCCCCAACTGGAGCGCGTCTGGGCGCAGCTCAAACAGGTCATGATGGCCGAGGGCGAACTCTCGCCCCTGATGCGCGAAATGATCTACATCGCCGTGTCCACCGCCAACGGCTGCACCTACTGCATCCACTCCCACACCGCCGCCGCCCGCGCCAAGGGCATGACCGACGGCCAGCACGCCGAACTGCTGGCCGTGATCGGCATGGCCGCGCAGACCAACGCCATGGTCACCGCCATGCAGGTTCCCGTCGACGAGGCATTCATCGTGAAATAGGAGGCCGCCATGTCTCTGATCCCGCTGTTTCCGCTATCCAACGCGCTGTTTCCCGCCGGCGTGCTGCACCTGCGCATCTTCGAAGTGCGCTACCTGGACATGATCCGCCGCTGCATCGCGGACGGCAGCGAATTCGGCGTGGTCGGCCTGCTCTCGGGCAACGAAGTCCGCACCCCGGAAGGCGTCGAGACCCTGGCGCCCGTAGGTACCATGGCGCGCATCGACGCCTGGGACGCGCCCATGCCGGCCCTGCTGGAGCTGCGCTGCGTCGGCACCAGCCGCTTCCGGCTGCTGTCCAGCGAGGTGGCAAAATACGGCCTTTGGATGGGCCAGGCCGAACCCATCCCCGACGACCCGCCCATGCCCGTGCCGGAAACCATGCAACCCAGCGCCGACGCCCTGGGCCGCCTGGTCGCCCAGTGGCAGCACGACGGCGTGCCCGCCGAAAGAATGCCCCTGGGCCCGCCATTCAAGCTGGACGACAGCGGCTGGGTCGCCGACCGCTGGTGCGAACTGCTGCCGCTGCCGCCCGACGACAAGGCCCGCCTGCTGGCCATGACCGACCCGGTGGGGCGCCTGGCGGCGGTGCAGGACGTGCTGCGCGGGCAGGGGCTGGCCTAGTGCTGGTGCAAGGGGCCTCGTAGTGGGTACGGGGCCCGGGCGTAACCGTATTTGGACACCATGGATATCAGGATAGACGAGGGCCTGCGCGCCTATATAGACCCCTTGACCGACGACGAACGCGAGGCGCTGGAACGCAGCCTGCTGGCCGAAGGCTGCCGCGACGCCCTGGTGCTGTGGGGCGACCTGCTGGTCGACGGCCACAACCGCTATGCCCTGTGCCAAAAGCACGGCATACCCTTCGAAACCCGCCAGAACACCACGTTCAAATCCATGGAGGACGTGCACCTCTGGATGATCGAGAACCACCTGGGCCGGCGCAGCGTGTCGGACTTCCAGCGTGGGGTGCTGGCGTTGCGCAAGAAGGAAATCCTGCAAGCGCGCGCCGCCACCGCGCCCGCGCCCGACGATCCGCCCTGGGACGAAGACTCCGGTGAACCGCCTCCAGTCGCGGCTGCGCCCGTATCGCAGGCGCTGAGCCGTCAGGCCCTGGCCCGGGCTGCGCGTATCAGCAGCAATACCTTGGGGCAGATCGAGAAGATACAGAAGGCCGCGGCGCCGGAACTGGTGCGGGCGGTGAAGGATGGGGCTATCTCCATCAATGCTGCGGCGGCGGTGGCGACGTTGCCGCCTGAGCGTCAGGCCGCGGCCGTGGCCGGTGGCAGGAAGGAATTGCAGCAGGCCGCTCGCGAAGTCCGTCAAGCGAAGGCCCCGCCGCCGCGGGAGGCGGTGCCGGATATTCCTATTGAGAATATTGCGGATTTGCCGGCGGAGGTGGCGCGGTTACGGGAGTTGTTGACCCGGCTGACGGATGAACGGGATCAGTTGAAGAAGAAGGTGATGCATTTGACGGTGGCGCTGGCGGAGGCGCGGAGTGGAGCGGGAGGAGGGGATGATTGAAGGGACAAAGACAGACGCGTTTCAAAATAGGTGTCGGGCTACAAATGCGCTACCCCGGGGCCGCGAATTCGTAGCCCGACACCTCTTTCTCGCGTGTTCGAATGACACCTGTTTACTGTGGCCCGTCGCGGCTCAGGGAGTGGCCGATTGCGCCAGCGTGCGCATTTCACGGATGTTGCGAGCCGGAGGCTGCCCGAACATCCGCGCATATTCCCGGGTGAACTGCGTCACGCTTTCATAGCCGACGCCGTGGGCGGCGACGCCGATTGCGGCGCCTTCGGCAAGCATGCGCCGTCGTGCTTCCAGCAATCGAAGCTGCTTCTGGAATTGCAGCGGGGTCAGCGTGGTGATATTGCGGAAATGCGTATGAAACACTGACAAGCTCATGCCTGCGACCTCGGCAAGCGTTTCGATGCGCAAGGACTGGGCATATCCGGCCCTGATCATCTCGACGGCCCGCGCAATCCGCCGGCTATGGCTATCGGACACGCCGAGTACGCGAATGGCGCCGCCATGCCGCCCCGACAGCAACCAGTAATGCAGCTCGCGCACCAACTGGCGGCCCAACACGGCCAGCGATTGCGGCCTGTCTAGCAGCTTGAGCAGGCGCAATGCCGCTTCCGCGACTTCCTCTTCCGTCCGGCTCACCCGCACAGGGATATCCGGCAGTATCGGCGACTCTCCCATTTCGCCGACCAATTCGGTGATCACCGCGGCATCCAGTTCCATGACCAGCGAATAGTAGGGCGCGGCCGCGCTGGCTGCGGTGACCTGGCTCACCGTCGGCACGTCCATCGTGATCAGCAAGGACTCGCCCGCGCCAAAAGTGAAACTGCGGCTGCCCATGCTTACGCGTTTGCCGCCTTGCAGCACCAGGGCCACCAGTGGTTTGGTGATGGCGTACTGCAATGGAGAGGGCGCGGTTTCGCGCAGGATGAACATTCCGTTAATGGGGGTGGATGCGACGCCTGCGCCATTGAAACGCGCGTCGGCATATTGCCGCGCCACCCGCAGCAGGGCCTCGGTCAGTTCGCCATGCCCGGGAATATCGGCCTCCGCGTGGGGGCCTTCATAGGATCGGGCAACTTCTTTCATGTCTTCACGCAACCAAATATAGGGTTTGCCGCGGATAAACATAGCACCATTCGAGCCTGAATCGGCTTGAGCAAAATAATCGGGCAAGAAATCAAAACAATCGGGCAACCTGCAAGCGCCCATGCTTCCTAAGATCAAAGCTCACCCACTCGGGAGCTTTTTCATGACAACCGTTTCTCTTGTGACCGGCGCCAGCCGGGGTCTTGGCCGCAACACCGCGTTGAGCATTGCCCGCCGTGGCGGCGACGTGATCGTCACCTATCGCGATGGCAAGGACGCCGCGGATGCCGTCGTGGCTGAGATCCAGGCGCTCGGCCGCAAGGCTGTCGCGCTGCAACTGGATACCGGCAAAACGTCGTCTTTCCCAGGCTTCGTGATTGCGGTGCGCGCGGCACTCAAAGACACCTGGGGCCGCGATGCGCTTGACCATCTCATCAACAACGCCGGACATGGCGAGATGGCGGACTTCTCCGCCACTACGCAAGCGCAATTCGACGCGCTGTTCGACGTTCACGTCAAAGGGGTGTTCTTCCTGACGCAGTCCTTGCTGCCGGTGTTGGCCGATGGCGGACGCATCGTCAACTTCTCGTCGGGCTTGACCCGCGTGTCCTTTCCTGGTTTCTCGGCCTACGCTGCCGCGAAAGGCGCGGTGGAGACGTTCACCGTGTATCTGGCCAAGGAGCTGGGCAGCCGCGGCATCACTGCAAATGTCGTTGCCCCGGGCGCGATCGAGACCGATTTCCTGGGTGGCGCGGTGCGTGACATCCAGGACTACAACGACGCCTTTGCCAATATGACCGCGCTTGGCCGAGTGGGTGTGCCCGATGACATCGGCCCGATGATCGCCAGCCTGCTAGGCCCGGACAACCGTTGGGTCAACGGCCAACGCATCGAAGTCTCCGGCGGTCAATCGATTTAGGTGCGCACCGTGTCAGAGTTCGGCGAAGCGAAGAACTGCAACGGGTCGAGATCAGAAGTCTCGGAAAGCTTGCTCCCAGCCAGGGGCGGATGGTCCTGGCTTAGGCGATTTCCGGCTTTGCAGTGCGCATGCGGCGCAGTTCGACCACCTGCGCTGCGCCAACAGCCCGAGCGCGCAACTGGCCACAGCCGCCGTCCACATCCTGCCCGGCGCTATTTCTCACCTTGGTCAGCACGCCACGGCTTTGCAGGGAGCGGACGATCTCGCGGATGCGCTCGGTATCGGGGCGCTGGTAGTCATCCCCTTCGAGACTATTGAAGGGAATGACGTTGAGCACGCCGTACTTGCCCTTGAGCAGGCGCACGACGCCATCGAGTTCGTCGTCGCCGTCGTTGATGCCCTTGAGCAGTGTCCATTGATACTGGATCGGATAGTCGGTGGCGCGAGCGTATCTCTCGCCCAGTTCGATCAGTTCTTCCGGCGCAATTTTCGGCGCGCGCGGCAGCAGGTCTGCGCGCAGTTCGGCCTTGGTCGTGTGCAGCGACAGTGCCAGCGCGGGCTTGACGCGTTGTTGCGGCAGGGCCTCGAACACGCGCAGATCGCCCACGGTGGAGAACACGAGATTCTTGTGGCCGATATTGCCTTCGCTGCCGAGCAGGTCGATGGCTTCGAGCACGTTGTCGAGGTTGTGCGCCGGTTCACCCATGCCCATGAAAACGACTTTCTTCACCGCGCGCTGACGCCGCGCCAGCACGACCTGGGCGAGGATTTCCATGCTCGTGACCTGGCGGATCAGGCCGCTCTTGCCGGTCATACAGAAGCGGCAGCCGACCGCACACCCGACCTGGGTAGAGACGCAGAGTCCGTCGCGCGGCAACAGCACGCTTTCCACCATCTGCCCGTCGGCGAGTTCGACCAGCAAGCGCGAGCCGTCGTTGCCGGCGTGTTCGGAACGGACGCGGGCGAGGCCGTCCAGTTCTGCCGTCAAGGCGGGCACGGCGTCGCGCAGCGCGAGAGGCAGAAAGTGCTCGGAGCTCCGGCGTCGCGTGCCGGTGTCGAGCGCTTGCCCTTGCAGCCAGACGCGCAGGATCCGTCCACGATGGACGGGCAGGGCGCCGAGAGCGGCAAGGCGGTTGTCGAAGTCGGAATAGCGCATGGGGGGCGCATTTTACCGTGCCCCTGGAACGCCTGTCGGAAAGTAGGCGGTTTCGTTGGCGGCTACTGTCGAGATTTCGAAAGTCGATAACTACCGCATGGTCTCTTATCGGCTAAAAGCGGACCTTTGGGACTGCAAGAGTCGTGTTCGGCAGCAGGGCTTAACTCCACGCGTAGGTCTTGTCTTTCTGCCATAAGACGTACTCCACGCCCCGTGCAATTGCTTCTGCAGCAGCGACGGTGAGAGCTTGCTCGAAAAACATGGGCTTATCGGTCCATACTTTGTAGATTTGGTCGCTCCCGTCTGGAAGGATGCAGACCTCAGCGAGATGAGAAACGTCAAACGCCAAGTCTTGCCCAATTTCCTCCGTGATAAGCAACATGTACCGACGTGGAAGAATAGAATCGGCAGTGCGCTCTCGAGCCTCGTTGATAACGAGCAGAATTTTCTCTTGGAAAAGATCGCTGGCATACCGGTGCACGGAAACGCTGGCTCCCTTGGGTTGCTGTCGCGCCCATTTCCACCAGCCCACGTGCGTGACTGGAGTCGTAATGAAAGGATTAAGTCCACACTCGGACTTCGCCCGTGCTTCTTTCGCCGTCCATTCGTTGTAATCGGCCGATGAGACGGCGAGGCGGTGATGACGTTGGAATTCTGTCCACTCGTAGCGGCTGAGTCCTGCGAACACGGTCGCAACAGGTGGCGAGGATGTAATGCCGGTGGAGTTGTTACGAGGCCTTCCGTTGACGAAGAATTTGGATTCACGTCCCATCGGCGGGGTGGGCATCACGTAGGTTACCCCGCCCAAATGAAACGATAGGTCGACGACCGGCCCTTTGGTACCATCGGTTGCCGCAGGTTCGTGCAGCAGAGCGGTCATGCGGTCCGAGGCAAGCCGGTTCCAACTGGCCCGCAGCGCCTCAAAATTCTGGAAGGGTTTATCCAGATGAATGAGGGCGCAGTCGATGGGCCAGAGGAAGAAGCTGTCGAATGTGTCGCTGTAGAAGTAGGCACCGGACACAACTACGGCGTCAATATCACTGGAGTCGTTTCTCGCCCGTCTGGCCACTAACTCCATCAGTGCGTCGTGGCTCAAAGACGAGTAACCATTATTGATGACCCAAAGCACGGTGCTCGTCGCGTTGTGCTCGGACCGGGATTGTCGGAGTTGCTGCCGAGCTGAACTGACAGCCGTCTTCACCGGACCCTCGACAATTCTGTCGTAGGCGCGTTGGCCTTGTGGGTCGAGCAAGCCTCGATCAAGGACCACGGTGGGGCGGGCGGGAAACCGTTCACGGAAAAGCTTCGCGAGCTTCTGTTGCCGCTCCGACTTATCCAGACCCTCATCTTCCAGAATTTTCAGCTCGATCACGCTGGAACCGAGCACGAAATCAGCACCCCTCAAAGTCCGCCTGTCCGCATCAGGGTGCGCGCGTTTTCCTCCAGCCCTGACGATGACCGTTTCAATCTCAGCTTCCGTAAGTCTTCGAACCCGGAAAGACGGCAGGCCCGAAGCAGCTTGACTGCGAGTCGCTTGGTTCATTTTGTATGTGACAGAGCTGACAGGACTATGAAAGAAGCCGTTAATTCATCTCGTCGAGGCGTTGTAGGACTTTTGCAAATGGAGGGTCCGTAACGTCGGGTGGAATTATTGGGTCCTTGATGCCACGCATGGCGGTGAACAGCGGCGAGCTGGCGCCGACCTGCCACGCCGGCACGACAGTGAGATGCGTTAGTTCAATCCCCAGCTTGAGGTCCTCATTGTCCATCAGCATGCCTGGCTGCGAAGCGTTGAAATGGCCCGGCTGGAGGATGACTCGACCGGTTCGCGAATACAAGTCGAGCAGGAGTTGCAAGTTTCGTCCGGACGCCGGTGTCATGTCATGCATCCTGTACACCATGACCATAAGTCGTTTCTTTCCCGCCATCTGACTGCGCATGTACTGATCGCCAACCCCTATGGCGATGCGGTAGTCCAGTGGCCGGTCGCGATGGATCCCAGTAATCACGGTAACTCCGATCCAATTCTTGCGGTCGACTTGCCCTACCTTCTTACGCCATCCACGGAAAATCTTGCGTCCAGCGTCGATGTTCTCGAACGCGAGGACCATAAGAGGTGGAGAAACCTCTCCTGGTGTCCCTCCGACGCCGATGCCTTTCCAAGCAGCCCGGCTCCAAAGAGGCAGGTTGATGGGTGACATGACTCCTACGTCTCGGTGCTTAACGGCATCGGCCCCGAAGAGGCGCTCGGGTAAGCCTTCCGCCGCAAAAGCCAGCTCCTCATCGGGAACAGACGTGGCGTCGACCGCAGCTTGTCGGGTAGGCTGCCAAGGAACGTCGCGCGACAGAGGGTATTCGCTCAATGCCGGGTCCTGCACCCAGTCTTCCGCCCGGCCGGGCGGAGACACGCCCAGGATGTTCGTCACCGCGATGATGGAACGAGCGACGTGGAAAGCTCGGTCCTGGGCCCGGTGCTTGGCGAACATGTCCTCGAAGGATTGCTTGTCGGCGTCGATCTGCAGCTGGACCGCAACATGGGCGAATAGATTCAGAATGGCGCTTTCAAAGCCGCCGCCCACTAGGTCGGCTGCTGGCTTAATCGGGTGAGTCACAACCAGCTTGGTTTCACCGCAATCGTCCTCTACGGTCCGAATTGAGAAAGGCCCTTTGGCCCCATCCGCCTGCCTCACCTCGATAAGGAGCTCCGCTCGGGGAGAGACAAACGTTCCTGACTGCATTGCCGTGGAGTAGAAAGCCTCCAGGAATGCGGTGATGCTTTCGCCAAGAAGCGCGGAGGTGACGCCACCACGGACGGTAACATCGATTCGACAGCCCAGGACAACGGTTGTCATGGTTGTCGTCCCAATGTGCCAAGACGCTCGTTCAGGAAGGTCCTCAGTTGCCGGCGCAGTCAACCAGTTACTGAAGAACTTCTGGAGGTCGTCGCCCTCTGCGTCGTAGCCTCTCCTGACTGTGTCCTCATGCCCCAGCATGAACAGGGCGGCGGAACGTGACATTCCCAGCCCAAGGGAATGCAGCAGGTCCGGTAGCCGCGTTAGCTGGGACCAATCATCGTGTGACGTCTTCAGAATGAGGATGCCCAGCACACAGTCGATGGCCTGCACTTCCTCCGCGATCTTGTTGGCTTCCTCATCACTCAGGCTGAGCGCTACCTGCATTGGCAGCATCCACTTCACCCAAGCCAAAACGTACGGGACTCGACCCATTTGAAGTTCCAGCCAGGCGAGTTTCCTCAGAAGTGGCAGTGCTCGCGCGTCAACAGCCCCTTCCTTGAAGTAGGAGTAGAGGCAGCGATCCAGAGCAGAGATCAGATTGGCGCGGGCTGCAAACAACAGCCCGGCGGACTCGTAAGCCAGGCCTGTACCCGCGAGGGAGGCAATAAACTCTCCTCGCCGTTCCTCTTGAGCGAGCAGGAACTGGGCCTTGGCCAAGTCGTCAATCGCCTCGTAAGTCTTCTTGCGAGAGAGCTTCTGGAGGCCGCGCTCCAGACGCATTTCACCCGCAGCGCGGTCGCCGTGCCTCTCGCGTTCAATCTCAATCACACTGTCCAGCAGCTCGTCGTACGCCGGTCTGTCACCAATGAAGACAGCGAGTTCCCGCACTATGCGCACCACCGATACCACCGGAAACTCAATCTGTTTGCGAACTTCTGCGAAGACCTCCCGCAAGGCTTTGAAAGTTGAGTCGAGGGATTGGCCGGCGCGCAAGCCAGTGACCAAGTCCATGAGGAGTAGCTGCGTGCGCGCCCAAAGCGAGCTGGTTTCCTTGGTGAGGTCCTCCGCATGTCGCTGGAGCGCAGACCGCAGCGCCACCGTGCGGCTCGCCTCCGCCGGCTGCCCCGATTGAAGAGCCAGCCACAGGTTGACCAGATCCTCCAGTTCCCAAATCCACTCCGACTGGAGTATTTGAGCCGCCTCTAGGTCATAGAGCCGGAGGGCCTCCGTCGGGTCGTTGAACCACCAAATAGCTGTCCAAGCCCGCTGATACCAAATTCGATGCTGTTGCCTGGTACTTGCGATGCTACGGGCCAATCGCTCCGCACGCTCAAATCGACCATCGACCTCTATCCGTGGCTTGTCTAAACCCCTAGCGAGGAGGGCCGATTGCAGGCTTTTCTCAACTAGTTCGAAGGTCACCCGGTCGCCCGCCGAGCCCTCGATTTTTGCATCCAGCACCTCCAGGTCCCGCAGACGCCCCGCGTCCAAAGGGCCCGGAACCGCCCACATTGTGCGTGGCAGATCAAACTGGAGTGTCTCGGCCACGAGCTGCCAGCGCTTATGGCTGCTGACCTTCTCGATAATCCACGAGCGGTCAAGGATACGGACCTCGATGCCAAACTTCGCCTTAAGCGCATCTTCCGTGTCGGCACGGGCCTTGTCGCGAATTGCCTGATTGGAGATGAAGTAGATAAGGGAGTACGGGCGACCCGTACCACCGATTTTTTCAACATCCGACTCAATCTTGGGCTTCCATTTCGCCTTAGCGCTCACGGCAAAGGCCCACCTCTCGGAGGTAGACCTAGAGGGATCACCTTCATACCAAAGCGTGCTGATCGAAGTGGCGACAGGATAGGTCTCGGTGTCGACCTTGCTATCTCCACCTCCCGTAGGCCCGGTCTGTGGAATGAGATTGGGACACAGCTCTTTCTCAGCCAAGGCGCGGGCGAAATTTTCGAACGCAATCTCCTCTTTGCGGCTGGTCAGGCTGTGGAGATGGAACTCGAAGTGACGCCGGTCCATCTCGCATTCTTCGACCTTCAGCGTATCTGAGTAGAGCTCCGGACGCCTCGCGCGCATGAATTCTCGATAGCTTGGCTGGTTGGAGTTGCTCTTGGTCATCGGAAGTCCTTGCTCCAGCCGCGCACGAGATTCGCGGTACATACAGTTGGTGGTGTCTCTGTAAAAAATTCTAACAGACCCTCCTTTTCTGGTCGTCGGTATCTCAGACATTATCCATCTACTGCGTGCCGGCAGAGGCCTGGGTCATAGTGTCCGCTTTGGGTCGAAAACAGCCATCCAATATCATGCTAAGCATCTCCGCGCTGTGGCCAATTTGTCCGTCTTGCTGCGCCACACCTACTATCCGCTGCCGTATACTCCCCCAACTACCGCGCCAACGGTAGTCCCGGAGTGGAAGCCGGGTAAGCTATAGGCGGACAGCCGCCGCTCAGGCGGCATTTTCATGTCCAGCGTCTACGCACGTCCCTATGGGCGGGCCTTGACGGGGGTGCGCTTGCGCACGCCGGGTCCTATAGCTCCGGTCTTCCAACCCTGTCTTGTGCCCGCCCACCCCATTTGGAAGTGGGGAGGCGGGTTCTCCACTCGCTATAGGAGGCAGCCCCATGCTGCACCATCCCCTGACTCAAAACCCCTGGTCGATCGACACCGACCGCGAATCCGGCCTAGTTTCCCTTTCCCATCTCTACCAGATAGACCGCGCCCGCTACGCCATCCAGGCCATCGCCCGCATGGTCGGCAATAGCGCGTCCGAACCCGACGCAACGGGCTCGTTGCCCTTGGACGCCTGGACGGTGGCTGCATTGATGGGGGGCGTGGAGGGCCTCTGCGAGCACATGGGCACGTTGACCGACGCCATGTTGGAACAAGCGCTGCAAGATGAGGACAACGCAGGGCTAGACGGCGCAACGCACGATGCGCCGGCGTCGATCCAGTAGCGACGAAGAGGGTGCCCGGCGGCTGGGGCAACTGAACTTTCCGGCTGGGCGGCGACAAGCTGGTGAGACTCCCTAGTGCCGCCGCTTGCGTCGATCAAGTCATAAAGGAGCAGGCCTGGCTCCCGAAACTGGCCGCCCAGTTGTCCTTGCCTATCCCTGCACCGATTGCGCTGGGGGCTCCGGCGGGTGGCTATCCGTGGCCCTGGTCGGTCTATGGCTGGCTGGACGGCGAGTCGGCATGCGCCGAGGGGATTGCGGACATGGCGGCGTTTGCGCGTTCCTTGGCGGCGTTTCTTGCCGAGTTGCAGCGTGCCGACACGACGGGTGCCCCTGGGCCCGGCCCGCACAATTTCTTCTGGAGTGGCTGGCAATCTGCGACGGTGACACGCGTTCGGCCATCGAAGCGCTTGCCGGCTACCTCGATACCGAGACTGCGCTGGCCGTCTGGGAGGCGGCGTTGGGCGCTTTGGAAGGCGCTCATCACGCTGGCCAAGCGGGATGACGGCGCCCGCGAGGCGGATGCGTCGCGCCAAACGCTCAGCAGGGTGCTGGACGATGACCAGCAGTGCCGCCTATGACCGCAACCTGTGCGCCGTCCGTGCCCGCCGTTTGCGCAGCCAGATCACCAGGCCGGTCACGCTCAGCGTCGCAACGAAAATCCCCATGAACGACATCAACACGCGCCCCGGCGTGCCCAGCAGCCGGCCGGAGTGCAGCGGCAACTGGGCCTGCATGAAGACGTCGCCCCAGGTGCCTTGGCCCGGCACTTTTTCGCCGACGACCGTACCCGTGTCTCCGTCCAGGTAAAGCACGTCGTTCCCCATGCCGTTCTCATCCCGGTCATCGTCCGGCGTGTAGAACGTCACGCCATAAATGCCGAAGCGCTGCGCATAGAAAAGAGACCCGGCGGGAGCGGTCCAGCCTCGGCGGCGGCCCTCGGCCTCGGCTGCCGCGATAGCCTGCTCGCGACGTAGCAGCGGGTCGGCCAGCTCCCGCTCGCGGCTGCCCTGGCGCGATTGAAACGGGGAGGGCGTGAGCGACGAGAAAACCGACACCAGCGGCTGCATCACTTGCGTTCCCAGGTTCAGCGACACCGAGGTCACGGCCAGCATCAGCAGCAGACCCCATACCCACACGCCGCCCGAGCGATGTACGTCGAAATTGAGCTTGGCGCCGCCCTGGCGCAGCCGGAAGCTCAGCGACTTACGCCAGTTGCGCACATTGGGAAATGAGATACAGAGCGCCAGGAAGCAGTCGACAATCCAGACCGCCGACACCACACCCATCAGCCACACCCCGAATTCGATGCCCCAGCCTTTGGGAAGGTGCATGGTGTAGTGCAGCTTGTAGAGAAAGGGCAGCAAGTTCTCGCGCGACAGCGATATTTGGCCCCACTGCCGCTGCCCCTGGATCTGGCCGGTGGCCGGGTCCACCGCCAGTTGATTGAAGCCGAGGACGTACGGCGCGCCGGTGGCGGGATCGATGCGCGCGGCGACCCCCAGCATCGCCGTATGGCCGGGCTCCAGCGTTAGCGGCACAAAGCTGACCCGCAAGCGCGGATCGGCCGCCTCGATCCGGCGCGCCAACTCCAAAGGAGCAAGCGCACTGGCTGCCGCGCCGGAGGCGGCCACGTACAGCTTGGGATTGGCCCACTCGTCGAGTTCGTGATTCCAGGCGATCACGGCGCCGGTCAAGCCGGCGACGAACAGGAAACCCGCGATGAACAGGCCGCACCAGCGGTGCAGCACCACCATCGCGCCACGCATGCCGCCGCGCATCAGAACTGGTAGCGTGCCGACAGCGTCACATTGCGCGGCTCGCCATAGACGTTGCTCGGAAAGCTCACATTGCCGGACAGCGCGTTGTAGTACTTCTTGTCGAAGATATTGTTGATGTTGAGCTGCACATCCAGTTTCGGCGTCGCCTGCCAGCCCACCACCAAGTCGGCCAGGGTGTAGGCGTTTTGGGTGATGCGGAATGGCACGCCGCTCGTGGTGCCCTGGTTGTAAATGGAGCCCTGGCGGTAGACCGAGCCGCCGATGCGCCAGCCCTGCAGGGCGCCAGACAGCCGGTACATCGTCGACAGCTTGAACAGGTGTCGCGGCGTGTCGGTGTCGAACAACTCGCCCACATTGTCGGGATTCGCATCCTTGCGATAGCGCGCAATGGCCACCGTGTAGCCCAGACTCACCTGCCAGTTGGGGGTGATGGCGCCCTGCAGCTCAAACTCCACGCCCTGGCTGCGCACCTCGCCTGCGGCCGAATAGCAGGCGACAGCCGGGTAGCCGGCGCATTGGGTCTGATCGGTGCTGCGGAAGGCACGGTTTTTCTGATCCATGCGGAACAATGCCGCCGACGCATTCAGCGCGCCATCGAAGTATTCGCCTTTGATACCGATTTCATAGTTTTGACCGATCACCGGATCCAGCAGATTGTTGCTGGCATCCATGTAATTTTGAGGCTTGAAGATGTCCGTGTAGCTGGCGTAGACCGAGTGCTGGTCGTTCAAGTCGTAGACGATGCCGGCGTACTTTGTCAGTTGGTTATTGATGCGGTAGCGGTTATGCGCACTGACGGAAGGCGTATTGGCGGTAAAGCTCGGATACGTGTTGACGGTGTCGTTGTAGTCGAACCAGTCCAACCGGCCGCCCAATATCAGTTTCAGCCTGTCGGCCAGGTTCAGCCGGGTGGTGGCGTATAAGCTCTGCTGGGTGATGTCGGCGTCCATCCAGTCCCGCAGCGGGATGTTGGGATTGGCGACGGCGCTGGGGTCGAAGTCGTAGAGATCGAGGTCGTCATAGAGAACCACGCCTTGGCGGCTGTTGCCGTCGAAGTCGACGTTACGGTAGCTGGCGCCCAGCACCAGCTCATGCGTGCGGCCAAGCAATTCAAAGGGACCGTTGGCATACAGGTCCACGCTGCTCTGCTTTTCCGTGTGGGCGTTGCGGGCACCCAATTGGCGGTATTTTCCGGTGGTGACGTTGTAATTGAGGTAATGGCCCAGCATGTCGACCTCGGCCTGCGCGTAATAGGCCGAGAGATGCGTACGCCAGCCATTTTCGAATCGATGGTCGAGCCCCACGAATGCCGAAGTGGTGTTCTTGTTCCAATGTTCCCAGTCATTGGCATATGAGGTGGATCGAGGCAGATCCAGATCGCTACCGTCGCGGGCCACGGGCAAGCCGGTAAAGCCATTGCCATGCAACCGGTTCTCTTGGTGCAACGCGCTGAGCGTGAGCGTCGTGGAGGCAGTCAGATCCTTTTCCAGTATCCCGTAAAAAGTCTGGCCACTGCTGTTTTCGCCGCGCTTGTAGCTTCCATAATCCTGAGTGGCGATCACGGCACGGCCGCGCAGGCTGCCGTCCTCGGATAGCGGCCCGGAGGCGTCCAACTCGGCTCTATAGTGGTCCCAACTGCCGGCGCTGACGTCGGCGGATACCTGCGGCACATCGGTCGGCCGCTTGCGCACCAGGTTGATGGCGGCCGACGGATTCCCTGCGCCTTGCACCAGTCCGGTGGCGCCGCGCACGATCTCCACGCGGTCATAGATCGCCATATCCGTGGACAACAGGTCCTGCGACAGGTTAGAGCTGTCCAGGCTCACGGGCAGACCGTCGAACATGATGTTGTCCACATACATGCCGCGCGCATAAAAGGAAGCGCGCTCCGGCCCGAAGCGCCGGTACGTCAGACCGGGGGCAGCCTGCACCACGTCGTTGATCGTCTGCAGGTTCTGATCCTTGATGCGTTCATTGGTAATGACGGTGACCGACTGCGGCGTCTCGCGCATGGACAGGTTGAGCCGGGTGGCCGTGCTCATGCTGCTGGTGGTGTACGAATCGGTGCCCTCGGTAGTGCCGTCGGCCACCGTTGTGCCGGTTACCGTGACCATGGGCAGCGTGGCGGCGTCGGACGCGGCGGGCGCGAGCGTGTCGTCGACTCGCAGCACGAACGCGCCATTGTCCAGTTGCACGGCCCGCAGGCCGCTACCTGCGAGCAAAAGGCTCAGCGCGCCGGCGGCGGGATGGCGGCCGTTCACGCCGGCCGTGCGCTTGCCTTTGGTTTGCTCGGCGGTAAAGGTCAACATGATGTTGGCCGTGCTGGCCAACTGGCGCAGAGCTGGAGCCAGCGGCCCGGCGGCAATCCTGAAGTCGACCGTGGCGGTCCCTGCGGCAGCAGGCGTGGCGCCTTGCGCCAGCACGGCGGCCGGAGCGCCGGCCACGAGGGCGACGGTCAGCGCCAGGGCGGCAAGCGCAGTAGACGATGGATAGGGGCGCTCCGAATCGTGGGCGCGGTGCTGGTTCGGCATGTTCTTCCTCTGGATTGGACCTCCGAAATTTCCGGTCCCTCTAGGTAGGTGCCGCGAGCACGCCAATCGGGCAGTCAATTCGAGAAATTTTTTTGCCAGGCCTCAATCGGCCGGTACGATCGTCGCCCAGAAACGGGTGCGCCATTGCACGCGTACCGGCAGCACGCTGGGCAGCGTAGCCAGGATCCGGTCCGTGTCCGCCAAGGGAAAGACACCCGAAAGGCGCAGCCCCGCGATTTGCGGATCGACGCGCAGCACGCCCGTCCGATAGCGATCCAGTTCGGCAGCGAACTCGGCCAGCCGCTGCTCGTCAGCCACGAGCTGACCCCGCGTCCATGCGTCGGTCTGCTCACTGATCGAGCGCGGCGCCTCGACGGCATCGCGGCTGAACCGGGTCTGCTGGCCGGCGTGCAGCACGCTCGCACTGCCGGACCCGGCCCAGGGAGAGACTTCCACTGCGCTTTCCAGAACCGCCACGCTGGTCCGTCCAGCGTGCTGCCTGACGGTGAACCGTGTACCCAGCGAACGGATGCTGCCTTCCGCGGTCACCACCGACAGTGGCCGCGGATCGGCCAGCCCCGGCCCGTGGCGAGTCGCAATCATGATCTCGCCCGCCACCAGCAGGATTCGGCGCTGGTTCGCATCAAAGCGCACATTTGCCGCGCTATCCGTGTTCAGCGTCAGCCGGGTACCGTCCTCTAGTGTGAAGTCGCGTTGCTCACCCGTGTTGCTGCGGTAGTCGGCCGTGCGGGCCTGCCAGGTGTCAGTGCGCGAAGCGAGCAGCCCGGCGCCGGTGGCTATCCCTCCCCACAGGAGCATTCGGGTGACCCGTCGGCGGGCGGTGGAGGAGGGTTGATCGGCCGTGGCGTAGGACGACAAGGCCGCGTAAGCCGGCGCGCGCTCCAGCGATTTCATCCGGCCCATGACGGATTCGACGTGTTGCCAGGCGGCCTCATGATCGACATGCGCCTGGCGCCATTGGCGCCATTGGCGTTGCTGTTCATCGCCAGCCTCTCCGGACATCAGCAGGGTGAGCCAGTCCGCGGCAGCATCCGCAATGGCCCGGCTGATGACCCGGCCGCTGGGCAGCGTCAGCGTGTCTCTATTGGAGGCCATGCGTCAAACCGCCAGCGCGAACATGCATTCGCGGTTGGCCCGGGTCAGATATTGTTTTACCGAACTGGTCGAAGTCCCCAACCGCTCGGCGATCTCGGCATAGCTCAGTTCGATCAAGTGCGCCAACAGAAAGGCTTCTCGAACCTTGGGCGGCAGGCCATCGAGCACGCGGTCGATCTGTTGCAGGCTCTCGACGGCCATGAGCTGCGCTTCCGGCGAGGGGGCCACTTCTTCCGGCAGGAGGGCGAGGGCTTCGAGGTAAGTGGTTTCGAGCAACTGCCGGCGGTGGCGGTGTGCGAGGAGCCGACGGGCGACCGTCGCCAGGAATGGGCGGGGCTCGCGGATCTCGACAGCCGAGGTCTTGCGGTCCAGCAGGCTCAGAAAAGTGTCCTGCGCCAGGTCGGCCGCCGCGAACGTGTCGCCTACGCGCCTGCGCAGCCAACCCTGAAGCCACGTGCTGTGCTCGACGTACAGCCCGGCCAAATCATCGGTAATAGGTGGATCCCGGCCGGGCATGGGGAGAGAGTAGGAGAGAGATAATAGTCAAATGAGAAGTGATCTCATTGTACACAACCGGACTCATCGATTCGGCAGGGTGGCGTTGGCACAGGCCCGCAGCCCCAAAGGAGGCGAGGATCGAATGCCGAAGCACGAATAAGGGATAACCCTTAACGCTGGAATGTACGAATAAAATTCCTGAATGACTGGGAATTTATATCGTTTTGAGGAATGCCGCCCGGGGCCTTGTAATGCGTGTTCGCTTAACGCCGTTCGCGCATTTACCCAGCAGACTTCCTCATGAATCCCATCGGATACCGCATTCTTCCCCGTTCCGCCCCGGCCGTCTCTTCCGAGGTGCTGGCCGGTTTCGCCGCCATCGGCTCGGCCCAGATCAGCGACTGCATGAATCGCCTGTACGGCGTCAGCGGGCTCCGTCCGCTGCACGCCGGCACCCAACGCACGGTCGGCCTGGCGCTGACCGTCAAGACCCGGCCGGGTGACAACCTGATGATCCACAAGGCGATTTCGCTGGGCGGCGCGGGCGATGTGATCGTGGTGGACGGCGCCGGTGACACCAGCAACGCGCTGGTGGGCGAACTGATGATGATGGATGCGCAGTCGCGCGGCATTGAAGGCTTTGTGATCGATGGCGCGGTGCGCGATCTGGATGTGTTCGCGCAAGGGCAGTTCGGCTGCTTCGCGCGCGCCGTATCGCACAAGGGGCCGTACAAGGATGGTCCGGGCGAGATCAATGTGCCGGTGTCGGTGGGTGGCCAGGTGGTCAATGCGGGCGACGTGGTGGTGGGTGACGCCGATGGCGTGGTGGTGATTCCGGCGGAGCACGCCGAGGCGGTGCTGGCCCTGGCGCAGAAGAAGGAGGCCGACGAGGCCGTGGCGAAGGAGAAGCTGCGCGCCGGCACCTACACCAAGCCCTGGCTGGAGAAGACCCTGGCCGAGAAGACGGGAGCCGCGAAATGAGCCAAACCCCGAGCCAAACCCCGAGCCAAACCCCGAGCCAAACCCAAACCCCGCAATCCACCAGCATCGTCGCCGACCGCATCAAGCGCATCAAGCTGTCGCCCAGCGTGGCGGCGCGCGCCATTATCGCGGAGCTGCGCGAGCAGGGCCGCCGCATCATCGACCTGACGATCGGCGAGCCGGATTTCTCCACGCCGGTGCATATCCGGCAGGCGGCCACCGCCGCCATGAACCGGGGCGAGACCAAGTATCCGCCGGCCCAGGGCACGGTGGCGCTGCGCCGCGCGGCTGCGCAGCACTTGCTGGAGGCCACGGGCGTGGAGTATCCCGTGGGCCGCATCATGGTCAGCACAGGCGCGAAGCAGGTGATTTTCAATGGCCTGGCCGCGACGCTGAACGATGGCGACGAGGTGCTGATTCCGGCGCCGTTCTGGGTGTCGTACCCGGATATGGTGCTGGTCAACGGCGGCGTGCCGGTGGCGGTGGAGACCAAGCCTGCGACCGGCTACAAGGTGACGCCGGAGGCGCTGGAGCGGGCGATCACGCCGCGCACGAAGTGGCTGATGATGAACGCGCCCAGCAATCCGACCGGCTCGGTCTACACTGCCGACGAGCTGCGCGGGCTGGCGCAGGTGCTGGAACGCCATCCGCAGGTCTGGCTGATGACGGACGATATCTACGCGCGCCTGAATTTCACCGGCGAGCCCACGGTGCATCCGCTGCAGGTGGCGCCCGGACTGGCGGCGCGCACGCTGGTGGTCAATGGCGTGTCCAAGGCCTATGCGATGACGGGCTGGCGCATCGGCTACGGCGCGGGCCCCGAGGAATTGATCAAGGCCATGGCCATCCTGCAATCGCAGAGTACGTCGGGCGCGTCGTCGGTGAGCCAGGCGGCTGCGCTGGAGGCGCTGTCGGGCCCGCAGGACTGCGTGGCGGAGTTCGCCAAGGTGTTCCGCCAGCGCCGCGATCTGGCGATTGCCGAGCTGTCGGGCACGCCGGGCCTGGACATCGTCGTGCCGCAGGGCGCGTTCTACGTGTTTCCGGATTGTTCGGGCCTGCTGGGCAGGAAGACGCCGGCCGGCGACGTGATCGCGACCGATACGGACCTGACGCATTATCTGCTGCGCGAGGCGGGCGTTGCCGTCATCGACGGCCATGCCTATGGCGCGCCGGGCACGTTCCGGCTGTCGTTCGCCGCGTCGCTGGACGATATCAAGCAGGGCTGCTCCGCCATCCGCGAGGCCTGCGCCAAGCTGGCTTGAGGCCGGCTCTCCACTTTTATTCCATGTAGACGCCTCCTCAAGGGGGCGCCATTTCCAAGTCAGTTCACCACAACAAGGGGAATCAACCATGAAACGCCACACTCTCTACGCCGCCTGCCTGGGCCTGGCCTCGCTGCTCATGGGCGCCGCCGCCCAGGCCGACCAGGTGGACGACATCAAGGCGCGCGGCGAGCTGGTCTGCGGCACGCTGGGCACGTCGCAGCCGTTCAGCTTCCAGGACGGCGCCACGCGGCAGCTCGTGGGCTACGACGTGGACGTCTGCAAGCTGGTGGCGGATAAGCTCGGAGTGAAGGTGAACTACAAGCTTTTGTCGGTGGCGGCGCGGGTGCCGGAACTGAACGAGGGGCGGGTGGACATCCTGGCCGCCAACCTGGGTTATTCGCCGGACCGCGCGCAGCAGATCGCCTTCAGCCACGCTTATTACGTCAGCCCGCAGAAGCTGCTGGTGCGCAAGGATTCGGGCCTGGACTCGATCGAGTCCCTGAACGGCCGCCGCGTCGGCGCCACCAAGGGGTCGAGCTCGGAGCGCGAGATCAAGCGCATTCTGGATAAGTCGCAGGTGATCGGCTATGGCGACAGTTCGGCCACCTATCTGGCCTTGCAGCAGAAGAAGGTGGACGCGCAGTTCGCCTCCGAACTGGTGCTGGTGCGCCTGGTGCTGCAAAGCCCGCCCACGGCGCCCGTCAGCGTGATCGCCAAGCCGGTGTTCGACGAGCCCTGGGGCCTGGGCGTGCGCAAGTCGGAGCCGCGTTTCCTGGAGGTGGTGAACCAGGCGCTGGACGAGGCGGAAAGCTCGGGCGCGGCGGCCAAGCTGTTCGATAAGTGGTTCGGTCCCGACACGCCGTACAAGCTGGAGCGCGGCTTCAAGATCGGTCCCATCGCCGGCTGACCATGAACCTGCTTGACGCTACCCAATACCAGTTGCTGTTGAGCGGCATGGCGGTCACGGTGCAGTTGTTCCTGGTCGCCTGGGTCATGGCGTTCGCGATCGCGGTGACGCTGGTGGTGGTGCGCGCCACCGACCTGGCGCCATGCCGCTGGCTGGTCGACGCCTATGTGGAATACCACCGCAACGTGCCTTTGCTGGTGCAGGTGCTGTTCTGGTATTTCGGCATGCCGGAGCTGCTGCCGGAGGGTTTCCGCATGTGGCTCTACCAGCACAACGCGGAAATGTCGCTGGCGGCGATCGCGCTGGCGCTGGGGTCGGCCGCCTATATCGCGGAAGACATCCGCAGCGGCCTGCGCGCCATACCCGGCACGCAGTTCGAGGCGGCGCGGGCCCTGGGCGCCAGCTACCTGCAATGCATGCGCTTCGTGATCGTGCCGCAGGCCTTGCGCATTTCCATCCCGCCGCTGGTCGGCCGCGCGCTGCTGCTGTTCAAGAACACCAGCGTGGCCATGGCCATCGGCGTGATGGAGCTGACCTACCAGGCCCGCGAGATCGAGAACGAGACCTATCGCACCTTCGCCACTTTCGGCGCCGCCACCATCATGTACCTGCTGGGATCTTTCCTGATCATGCTCATCGGATCGCGCATCTACGACCGCTATCGCCTGAACCGGGGAGGCCACGGTGCTTGACGTCCTGTCCCAATACTGGCCCACGCTGCTGGTGGGCCAATACCCCAACGGCCCGCTGGGCGGGCTGGCGCTCACCCTGATCCTGGCGGCCTGCGGCCTGGCGCTGTCGCTGCCGCTGGCGCTGTTGATCGCGCTGGCCCGCGTCAGCCCCTATGGCTGGCTGCGCACGGCCAGCAAGGCGCTGGTCAACGTGGTGCGCGGCATGCCGCTGCTGATGCTGATTTTCTGGGCGTACTTCGTGGTGCCCAAGCTGACGGGGCAGGTGGTCAGCGGCTTCTGGACGCTGATCTTTGCGTTGGTGGTTTATGAAAGCGCCTATCTGTCGGAAGTGATCCGCTCGGGGATCGAGGCGGTGCCGCGCGGCCAGATCGAGGCTTCGCGCTCGCTGGGCGTGGGCTACTGGACCACGATGCGCCGCGTGGTGCTGCCGCAGGCGCTGTTCAACGTGCTGCCCAGCATGACCAGCCAGTTCGTGTCCACGATCAAGGAGACCTCGCTGGGCTACGTCATCAGCGTGAATGAACTGACTTTCGCGGCCAACCAGGTCAACAACCTGGTGCTGACCAAGCCGCTGCAGGTGTTCGGCATCCTGGCCATCATCTATTTCCTGGTGTGCTTCAGCCTGAGCCGCGGCCTGAGCTGGCTGGACCTGCGCATCCGCCGTTCGCGCGCCATGGCCTAGGGCCTGTGCAAGGCTCGATTTAGGGTGAACAGGCCCTCAAGGAATAAAAAGTGATCAATCTAGAAAAAGTGAACAAGTGGTACGGCGCGCACCATGTGCTGAAGGACGTGGATCTTTCGGTGGCGCGCGGCGAGGTGCTGGTGGTTTGCGGTCCGTCGGGTTCCGGCAAGTCCACCATGATCCGGACCATCAACCGCCTGGAGCCCATCGAGCAGGGGCGCATCCTGATCGACGGCGCGGACATCTACGCCAAGGGCACCAACCTGAACGCGCTGCGCCAGAAAATCGGTTTCGTGTTCCAGCAGTTCAATCTGTTTCCGCACATGAGCGTGCTGGAGAACGTGATCTTCGCGCCCGTCAGCATTTGCAAGCAGCCGCGCAAGCAGGCGGTGGAGCTGGCGCGCGGCCTGCTGGCGCGGGTGGGCCTGGAGCACAAGATCGACGCCTATCCGGGATCGCTGTCCGGCGGCCAGCAGCAGCGCGTGGCGATCGCGCGGGCGCTGGCCCTGCAGCCGCCGGTGATGCTCTTCGACGAGCCCACCAGCGCGCTCGATCCGGAGATGGTGGGCGAGGTGCTGCAGGTGATGAAGGGTCTGGCCAAGGATGGCATGACGATGGTGTGCGTGACCCATGAAATGGGTTTCGCGCGCGACGTCTGCGACCGGGTCGTGTTCATGGACGGCGGCGAGATCCTGGAGATGGACACGCCCGAACGCTTCTTCAGCGCGCCGTCGCATCCGCGCGCGCAGCGCTTCCTGGCCGACATCCTGCATCCGCGCGGCTGAGCGGCCGGGGATGAGGCGGCGGCGATGTTAATGTGAGGGTTTCCATGCGTTTCGCATCGACCGCCGCGATGTACACCCTCAAACAGCTAGAGGCTTTTTACTGGAGTTCCGAACTGGGCAGCTTCAGCGCGTCTTCCCGCAAGCTGCACACCACCCAGTCGGCGGTCGCCAAGCGGGTAGGGGAGCTGGAGGCCTTCGCCGGTTCGCCGCTGTTCGAGCGACGCGCCAAGAAGCTGATCATGACCCCGCAGGGCCGCAAGCTGTTCGAGCTGGCGCGCGAAATGCTGGACCTGAACAGCCGCATCGTGCAGAACATGGCGGATCCGGCCAGCTTCGAGGGCGTGGTGCGGCTGGGGGTGACGGAACTGGTCGGCATGACCTGGCTGGCGCGGCTGGTCAGCCAGATCAGCCTGCGCTATCCGCGCGTGCAGTTGATGCCCGAGATCGACGGCGGCATCACGCTGTACGAAAGGCTGGAACAGGACGAGCTGGACCTGGCCATCATGCCGGGGCCGTTCTGGGGATACCAGTACGATTGCGTCCACCTGGGGGCGGTCACCAATGTCTGGATGGCGAGCCCGTCGCTGGACATCGATTTCTCGGCCCGCTTGACGCCGCAGGACCTGGCGCCGTATCCGGTGATTTCTCAGCCCACCAATTCGGCCCTGTCGCATCTGTATGACGCCTGGTTCGCCGAACAGGGCCTGCCGGTCAAGCGCGTGCTGACCTGCAACAGCCTGGGAATGATGGCGCAATTGACGATGCTGGGCCTGGGCATCAGCTACCTGCCGGGCGCGTATTTCGCGCCGCTGGTGGAGCGCGGCGCGCTGTGCCGGTTGAACGTGCAGCCCGACCTGCCCACCATCAACTACTACGCCGTGCACAAGAAGAACCTCGTCAACCCGGTCGTGTCCCGGGTGATCGACATCGCGCGCGAGGAATGCGCCTTCGAAGTGGCGGGGGCCTTCCTGCCCCACGTGCCGCCGGCGGCCAGGCCGCCCGAGCGCTAGCCTCGGGCCGGCTGTCCGCGCCTTCCTGTGTACCGGTTCAGCCGCAGCGGATCGCGGTCATGACGTCCTTGTCGTCCACGATCAGGTTCAGGCGGGTGGCGTTGTATTCCATGGTCACCACCTGGCCCGGGCGCAGCATGCGCGCGGTGGCGCTGCCGCTGCGCGTGCGCAGGTCTTCCATGACCGAGGGCGTGGCCTGCTGGCCGATCTGCGATTGCAGCGCCGTGGCGTCGCAGGTCTTGCCGCCGTAGCCGGAGGCGCTGGACAAGCCGCCGGACGAGGAGCCGGAGGCGGTTTCGGAGGGGGACGACGCGCTGGAGGAGCTGGAGGCCGGGGCGCTGGATGAACGCGGGGCGCCGGTATTGGCGCATGCGGTCAGGCTGGCGACCAGCAGGAAGGGGATCAGCTTGCGGATCATGTAAAGCTCCTTACAACAACGCGACAAAAAAAAACATGATAGACCACGCGGGACGCGCTGTGAGCGGGCGGCCCGCGGCCGGCCTCGCCGTTCGCCGATGCACGCGATTTTTTGCGTTGACACCATAGTTTCATGAATATATATTTATGAAACTGTAGTTTCATAGGCGTGATCGTCATGACCTCGATGTTGCAGGAACGCATTCTTGCCCAGCAGGACAGCTTTACGGAGAGCGAGCAGCGGCTCGCGCGCGCAACCCTGGAGTGCCTGGGCAATATCGCGGCCTATTCGGGCGCCGAACTGGCGCAGAAGGCGGGCGTGTCCAAGGCCACGGCCGGCCGGTTCTTCCGGCGCCTGGGCTACGAGAATTTCAATGAAGTGCGGGCCCAGGCGCGCGACGAGTCCGACCGCGGGTCGCCCCTGTACGAAATGGCCGGCGTGCGTCCGCCCGACGCCACCGGCGATGCGCTGGCCGCGCACCTGGCCACGGACCTGCAGAACCTGGCGCAGACCTTCGAACGGCTGGACAGCCGCGACGTCGAGCGCGCGGTGGAGCTGTTCGCCGGCGCGCGCCGCATCTGCATCGCGGGTTTTCGCAACGGCCGGGTGCTGGCGCAGTACGCCTGGGCGCTGTTGACGCAGTTGCGCGACGGCGTCGCGCTGGTGCCGGGCGCGGGGCTGAACCTGGCCGAGGACCTGGCCGACCTGGGGCCCGGCGACGTGCTGCTGGTGATGGATTTCCGCCGCCGGGTCACCTTGCTCAAGCCCATCGTCGACCATGCGAATCGCGTCGGCGCCAGGGTGGTGGTGCTGACCGATCCCACGGCGACCGAACTGCCGGCCCGCTCGGACCTGGTCCTGCGCTGCGTCAATACCGGCGCGGCGGTATTCGACTCCTACGTCGCCGCCACCAGCGTGATCAACCATCTGTGCTCGGCCCTGGCGCGCAAGCTCGGAGCGGCCGCGCGCGAACGCCTGCAGAACATCGAACGGCTGCACGAACACTACGGCGACTTGCATCGCTGAACCTCAAGAGGAGACTGACTTGACCCCCCCGATTCCGAACATCCGGCTGCAGTACGCGCCGAATCCCGCTTTCGATCCCGCCGCGCCTTACGGCCGGCGGCAGCTCGACGTGCTGGGCGGCGCGGCCTACGAGCGCGCGCAGTCCCAGATACGCCGCTGGCCCGGCTACCAGCCCACGCCGCTGCGCGAGCTGTCCGGGCTGGCGCGGGCGGCCGGCGTGGCGGGCATCCGCTACAAGGACGAAGGCGGCCGCTTCGGACTGGGCAGCTTCAAGGCGCTGGGCGGGGCCTATGCGGTCAGCCGGCAGTTGCTGCGCGAGCTGTCGGCGCGGCTGGGACGCGACGATCTGTCGGTCGACGATCTGCTGTCCGGGCAGTACCGCGAGTTGACGCAAACCATGACGGTGACCTGCGCGACCGACGGCAACCACGGCCGCTCGGTGGCCTGGGGCGCGCAGCGCTTCGGCTGCCAGTGCGTGATCTATGTCCATGCGACGGTCAGCGAAGGCCGCAAGCGCGCGATCGAGCAATACGGCGCGCAGGTCGTGCGCACGCCGGGCAATTACGACGATTCCGTGCGGCAGGCGGCCGAGGACGCGTCCCGGCTGGGGCGCTACGTGGTGTCGGACACCTCCTATCCCGGCTATATGGAGGTGCCCAAGGACGTAATGCAGGGGTACGCGGTGATGGCCGACGAAGCGCTGCGGCAGTGGGGCGAGGCAGGCGGGGGCGAGCTGCCGACGCATGTGTTCCTGCAGGGCGGCGTGGGCGGGCTGGCCGCCGCGGTGTGCGCGCATTTCTGGGAACGATTGGGCGAACGCCGTCCGCGCTTCATCGTGGTGGAGCCGGACAAGGCGGCCTGCCTGTACGAGAGCGCCCGCGCCGGCAAGCCGGTGGCGGTGCACGGCGACCTGGATACGGTGATGGCGGGCCTGGCCTGCGGCGAGGTGTCGCTGCTGGCATGGGAGGTGTTGCACCCGGGCGCGCAGGCTTTCCTGACGGTCGACGACGAAGCCGCTCTCGAGACGGTGCGCCTGCTGGCCAGCGGCAAGTATGGCGACGCGCCCATCGTTGCGGGCGAATCGGCGGTGGCGGGGCTGACCGGTTGCCTGGCGGCGCTGGCCGATCCGGCGCTGCGGGACGCGCTGGGGCTGGACGCGGGCAGCCGCGTGCTGGTGTTCGGCAGCGAAGGCGCGACCGACCCGGAGCTCTATCAGCGCATCGTCGGCAAGAGCGCCGCCGAAGTCGAAGCCGCCGCCGAGGCCGCGGCATGACTGGCGCCGCGCTGGAAACAGGTCTTGCGGCGGCGCGCATCGACGGCGCCCGGCTGCTCGGGCGCATCGCCGACCTGGCGCAGGTGGGCGCCATCGAGGGCGGGGGCGTGTGCCGCCTGGCGCTGACCGATGCCGACCGGCAGGGCCGCGACCTGGTGGTGCGCTGGATGCGCGAACTGGGCCTGGCCGTGACCATCGACGGGATAGGCAACGTGGTGGGCCTGCGCGCGGGCCGAGAGGACGGCCCGCCGGTGATGACGGGCTCGCACATCGATACGGTGCGCACCGGCGGCCGCTATGACGGCAACCTGGGCGTGCTGGCCGGGCTGGAAGTGGTCGCGGCCTTGAACGATGCGGGCATCGTCACGCGGCGGCCGGTGGCGGTGGCTTTCTTCACCAACGAGGAAGGCGCGCGCTTCGCGCCCGACATGATGGGCAGCCTGGTGTTCCAGGGCGATATGCCGCTGGCGGACGCACTGGCCACGGTCGGCATCGACGGCACGTCGGTGGGGGAAAACCTGGCCCGCATCGGCTACGCCGGCACGGCGCCCACCGGCAACAACCGCGTCCACGCCTTCGTGGAACTGCACGTAGAGCAGGGGCCGGTGCTGGAGCACGAGGATTACACCATCGGCGCGGTGACGGGAGTGCAGGGCATCCACTGGATCGAGTTCACCGTGCAGGGGGTGTCCAACCATGCCGGCACCACGCCGATGGGGTTGCGCCACGATGCCGGCATCGTCGCCGCCCGCATCGCCTGCTACGCCCGCGGCCTGACGCGCGAGATGGGCGGCGGGCAACTGGCGACGGTGGGGCAGGTCGAGCTGTTCCCGAACCTGATCAACGTCATTCCCAACCGCGCGACGTTCACGCTGGACCTGCGCAACACCGACGGCGCGGCCTTGCAGGAGGCGATCGCGCGCTGCATGGAGTTTGCGGCGAAGGCCGCGGCGGAGGAGGGCGTGGAGCTGGCGCATCGGGTGCTGGCCGACTTCGCGCCGGTGGCCTTCGACGAGGGCATCGTGGGCCGGGTCGAGGCGATCGCGCGGCAGCGGGGGCACCGCGTGCGGCGCCTGCCCAGCGGCGCCGGGCACGACGCCCAGATGCTGGCCCGCATGTGCCCGACCGGCATGGTGTTCGTGCCCAGCGTGGGCGGCCTGTCGCACAACGTCGCGGAATTCACGCATGACCACGATATCGAGGCGGGCGCCGGCGTGCTGCTGGATGTGATGCTCGAACTCGCAGAACAATGAAACCGTAGGAGACTGAACATGTCACGCATCATCAATGTCGCGGCCGCGCAGCTCGGGCCGATCCAGCGCAGCGACACGCGCCGCGACGTCGTCGAGCGCCTGCTCGCGCACCTGCGCCAGGCCCACGCCATGGGCTGCCAGTTGGTCGTGTTTCCGGAGCTGGCGCTGACCACTTTCTTTCCGCGCTGGTATATGGAGGATCCGGTCGAGATCGACGCCTTCTACGAAAGCCAGATGCCGGGACCGGAAACCCGTGTGTTGTTCGAGACCGCGCGCAAGCTGGGCATCGGCTTTTACCTGGGCTACGCGGAACTGGCGGTCGAGCGCGGCGTCAGGCGCCGCTTCAATACGTCCATCCTGGTGGGCCAGGACGGCGAGATCATCGGCAAGTACCGCAAGGTGCACCTGCCCGGCCACGCCGAGAACGAGCCGTGGCGCGCGTTCCAGCATCTGGAGAAGCACTATTTCGAGCCCGGTGCCTCGTTCGGCGTCTGGCGCGGCTTCGGTGGCGTGATGGGCATGGCGCTGTGCAATGACCGCCGCTGGTCGGAGACCTACCGGGTGATGGGCCTGCAAGGCGTGGAAATGATCATGCTGGGCTACAACACGCCGGTGCACAATCCGCCCGCGCCGGAACACGACGACCTGTCCATGTTCCACAACCATCTGGTGATGCAGGCGGGCGCCTATCAGAACGGCACCTGGGTGGTGGGCGTGGCCAAGGCCGGGAAGGAAGAGGGCTGCGAGATGATAGGCGGCAGTTGCATCATCGCGCCTTCGGGCGAGATCGTGGCCGCCTGCTCGACCAAGGGCGACGAGCTGGCGATCGCGCGCTGCGACCTGGATCTCTGCCTGTCCTACAAGAGCACGACTTTCAATTTCGAGCGGCACCGGCGTCCCGAGGCCTATGGCCTGATCACGGAACGCAGAGGTGCGTTGGAACCCGCGCCGGAGGTGGCGATCACCGCCTGACCTGCGGCGCGGCCAGCGCGGGCGGCCTGCCGGCCGTCCGCAGAACCGGTCCGGACGTTTCCTTCCCATAAAACCTAGATGCGGGCGCACAGCGCGCCTGCAGGGGAGCGTTCGGCCTAGAAAAACAGACCCCAAGGTGAAAATATGGACCAGTCAGTCGAGAGCATTGCGGCTCCCTCGGTAGCCGCGGACAAGGACCCCCTGGCGGCGCGGGACGATGCGCTGTACCGGAAAGTGGCGTGGCGCCTGCTGCCGTTTCTGATGGTGTGCTACATCGCGGCCTTCCTGGACCGCGTGAACGTCGGCTTCGCCAAGCTGCAGATGCTGGACGACCTGAAGTTCAGCGAAACGGTGTACGGCCTGGGCGCGGGCATCTTCTTCATCGGCTACTTTCTGTTCGAGGTGCCGAGCAATGTGCTGATGCACCGCATCGGCGCGAAGAAGACCCTGGCGCGCATCATGATCCTGTGGGGCTTGATCTCCGCGGCCATGGCGCTGACGCAGACGCCGACGCAGTTCTACATCCTGCGCTTCCTGCTGGGGGCGGCCGAGGCCGGCTTCTATCCGGGCATCATTCTCTACCTGACCTACTGGTTCCCGTCGAACCGGCGCGGCCAGATCGTGGCGGTGTTCATGACGGCGGTGCCGTTCGCCGGCATCCTGGGCGGGCCGCTGTCGGGCTGGGTCATGGAGGCGTTCCACGACACCCACGGCATGGCCGGCTGGCAATGGATGTTCATCATCGAGGCCATTCCGTCCGTGCTGCTGGGCCTGGCGGTGTTCTGGTACCTGGACGACCGCATCGACGACGCGCGCTGGCTGTCGCCGACGGAGAAGTCCAGGCTGGGCCAGAACCTGCTGCGCGAAAAGACCGCCAAGACCGAGCACGTGTCGATGCTGAAGCTGCTGAAGGACCGGCGGGTCGTGCACATGGCGTTGATCTGCTATTGCACGGTGTCCAGCCTGTCCGGGCTGGCGTTCTGGGTGCCGTCGGTGATCCGCTCCACCGGCGTGGTGTCGCTGCTGGACATCGGCCTGCTGACGGCGGTGCCGAACGTGTGCGCGGTGATTTCGATGGTGCTGGTGTGCCGCCATTCGGACGCGACCCGCGAACGCCGCTGGCACATGATCGTGCCGTTCCTGGTGGGCGGGGCCGGGCTGGTGCTGAGCACGCTGTTCAGCCACAACCCGATGCTGGCCGTGGCCATGCTGTCGGTGGCGGCCGCCGGCTGCATGGTGTGCTCGCCGCTGTTCTGGAGCCTGCCGACCGCCTTCCTGGAAGGCAAGAGCGCGGCCGCCGGCATCGCCGGGATCAATTCGTTCGCCGGCCTCGCGGCCTTCGCCAGTCCCTATGCCATCGGCTGGATCAAGGATCTGACGGGCTCCACCGACTGGGGCATGTACTTCCTGGCCAGCTTTGCCCTGATCGGCGCGGTGCTGGTGTACCGCGTGCCGAAGGAGCTGGTGAACCGGTAGGCGCGGCGTTTCCCTATCGGCGGGCGCCAGCCGCCCGCCGCCTTTGCGAGGAATGATGATGAGTTTGGACGTAGTGGCGTTGACGCAGGCGATGGTGCGCATCCCCAGTCTTTCCGGCAAGGAAGGCGAGATGGCGGCGTTGATGGCCGCGACCATGCGCGAGGCGGGCTTCGGCCCGGTCACGATAGACGGCAATGGCTCGGTGCTGGGCCTGATCGGTCCGGCGGACGCGGACGTGGCCCTGCTGTTCGACGGGCATATGGACGTGGTGCCGGTGACGGGCGACTGGCGCTTCGACCCGTTCGGGGCGGAAATCCGCGACGGCCGGCTGTACGGGCGCGGCAGCACCGATATGAAGGGCGGCATCGCCGCGGCGATCTGCGGCGTCGCGGCGGCGGCGCGGGAAGGCTTGAAGCGCCGCGTGGCCGTGTCGGCCAGCGTGCTGGAGGAAGTCATCGAAGGCCATGCGCTGGCCTCGGTGCTGGACGCCTGCGCGCCGCGGGCGGTGGTGATCTGCGAGCCCTCGAAACTGCAGATCAAGGCCGGGCAGAAAGGGCGGGTGGAGCTGCTGCTGACCTTCCGGGGCAAGCCGGCGCACGCGGCGACGCCGCACATCGGCGTCAACCCGCTGCATGCCGCGGCGCGCGCGCTGTCGGCGCTGGAAAGCCTGCCGTTGCCGAATGACGAGGTGCTGGGACCGGCGCTGCTGGTGCCGACGGACATCGTGTCGCATCCATATCCGTCGATTTCCATGATTCCGCTCACGACGACGATACGCTTCGACCGGCGCACCGTGTCGGGCGAAAGCCTGGAGGACGTGCTGGCGCAGATCCGCGCGCACCTGGCCGGGCATGGCCTGTCCGACTTCACGCTGGAGGTCGGCGAGGATCCGGTGGCGACCTACACCGGCCGGCATGCCGCGCCGCCGCGCTGGCTGCCCGGATGGCGCTGCGACGCGGACGCGGAGCTGCTGCGGGCCGCGCGCGAGGCGGTAGGCGCCAGCGGCAGGGAGCCCCGGGTGGGCAGTTGGGCGTTCTGCACCAACGGGTCCGAGTCCGCAGGGCGCCGCGGCATCCCGACGATCGGCCTGGGGCCGGGCAACGAAGAGGACGCGCACACGATCGACGAATCCATCGCGCTCGATCAACTCGAAGGCGCGCGCGATATCTATCGCAACCTGGTGCGCGCCATGTGCGCCTGAGGCGCCTGCATGCCGGGCAGCCCGCCCAGCCGTTCGGCCAGGAACTGGATCAGCAGCCGCGCGCGCAGGGACTGGTAGCGGCGCGAGGGATAGATCAGGAACGCTTCCTGCGGCGCGGCGCTCCAGGCGGGCAGGACGCGCAGCAGTTCGCCGCCGGCCAGCAGGTCCTGCACCAGCCAGGCCGGGCACAGGCCGATGCCCGCGCCCGCGGCCAGCGTTTCGCGGATCGCCAGGGCGTTGTTGACCCGGAAGCGGCCGCGGGTCTGGACGGTGGCGCGCGTGGCGCCGCGTTCCAGTTCGAGGGCGTCGCCCGCCGTCAGCCAGGCGTAGCGGATGTACTCGTGGGAGGCCAGGTCGCCGGGCGTCCGGGGCTTGCCGCGCGCGGCCAGGTAGGCGGGGGCGGCCACCAGGTAGCGCGGCGACTCGGCCGCCTTGCGCGCCACGGCGTTGGGCGGCAGGTCGCCGCCCAGCCGCAGCGCCACGTCCACGCCTTCCTCCACCAGATCGATGAACCGGTCGTTCAGGATCAATTCGACCTGGATGTCGGGATAGGCGTCCAGAAACTCCAGGATCAACGCGTTCAGCCGGAACTGGCCCAGCGCGACGGGCGCGTTGACGCGCAGAAAGCCCGCCGGCGTCTCGGTCAGGCCGCGGGCATCGGCCACGGCCTCCGAGTATTCCTCCAGCACGCGGGTGGCGCGCTCGTAGAAGCGCTTGCCTTGTTCCGTGGGCACGACGCGGGTGGTGCTGCGTTCCAGCAGGCGGACGTTCAGCTCTTTTTCCAGCGCGGCGACGATCTTGCTCAGGGCCGGCTGGCTCAGGCCCTGTTCGCGCGCGGCGGCGGACAGGGTGCCCAGCTCCACGGCGCGGACGAAGGCCCGCATGGCGCGCAGGGTGTCCATGGTCATACCTTTTTGGAAGAAGCGGTATGCAGTTTACGGTGCTACCGGCTGAATCGGTAAGAACCTATCGTGGCGTCACTTTCTTTGTTTCAGGAGTCGTCATGCACCGCCGCTTCAATCTTTTCTTCCTGGCCGCGGCTGCCGGCCTGTCCGTCGCGGCCTCGTCTTCCGCCGTGGCGGCGGGGCCGGCCGATTCTCCGCGGCCGGGCTGGGTCGGTTCCTGGTCCGCCAGTCCGCAGCCCTTGTGGGAGGACGCGTTCGTGCTGCCCACCGGGATGCCGGACGAACTGCGCGGCCAGACCCTGCGCGAAACGCTCATGCTCAGCCTGGGCGGTCCGCGCCTGCGGGTGGTGCTGTCCAACCGCTACGGGACGCGGCCCTTGGTGATCGGCGCGGCCCATGTGGCGCTGGCCGCGGGCGGCGCGGCGATACGCACGGGTTCCGACCGGGCGCTGGCGTTCGGCGGCCGGCCCGGCGTGACGGTGGCGCCCGGGGCGCAGGCGGTCAGCGACCCGGTGGACCTGCCCGTGCCCGCGCTGGCCGAACTGGCCGTCAGCACCTATTTCCCCGAGGCCACGCCGGTCGCGACGTTTCACTGGGGCGCGCAGCAGACGGGGGCGCTGGTCCGGGGCGACGCCACCGGGGCGGCCGACTTGCCCGGCGCCCAGCCGCTGCAGGGCCGCGCCTTCCTGGCCGGCGTGTGGGTCGAGAGCCCGTCGCGCGCGCCGGTGGTGGCGGCCTTCGGCGACTCGCTGACCGACGGCAACGGGTCCACGCCCGGCGCGAACCGCCGCTGGCCGGATTTCCTGGCCCGCCGCCTGGCGCCGCAAGGCGTGGGCGTGCTGAATGCCGGGATCTCCGGCGCGCGCGTCTGGAGCGACAAGATGGGCGTGAACGCCATGGCCCGCTTCGACGCCGACGTGCTGTCGCAGCCCGGCGTGCGCGCGGTGGTGGTGACGATGGGCATCAACGACATCGGCTGGCCGGACAGCGGCTTCGCGCCCGGCGACGCGCCCATGACGGCGGCCCGGCTGGCCGAGGGCTACCGGCAATTGGCGGAGTCGGCGCGCGCGCGCGGCGTGCGCATCGTGGGCGGCACCCTCGCGCCGTACGAAGGCTCGCTGCACGGCACGCCGCTGTCGGGCCATTACAGCGAGGCGAAGGACGCGGTGCGGAGGGAGGTGAACCGCTGGATCCGCGAAAGCGGCGTGTTCGACGCGGTGGTGGATTTCGACGCGGTGCTGCGCGACCCCGCCCATCCGGCGCGCCTGCTGCCCGCCTACGATTCGGGCGACCGCCTGCACCCCAACGACGCGGGCTACGAGGCCATGGCGCAGGCGCTGGACCGGGCCACGTTGTTCGGAGATTGAGCGGCAGCCGCGCCCCTCAATGGAAATTGCGGCTGTGCGTGGACAGCCCGCCCAGCAGCTCGGACAGGTCCACCAGCCGTTGCGCGATCAGGTGGCGCACGCCGTCCAGGCTTTGCCAGGTGCCGTAGACGCCCAGCAGCGCGGACCCCAGCAGTTCGCGGCGCTGGCGTTCTATCAGTTCCGGGCGCACGACCACGTTGACCGGGCCGGTCTCGTCTTCCAGCGTGACGAAGATTACCCCCTTGGAGGTTTGCGGCCGCTGGCGCACGGTGACGATGCCGCAGGCGCGCGCCACGCGCTTGTCGGGATAGCCGTTGAGGACCGAGGCGGGCTGGAAGTTGCGCGCCGCCAGTTGCGGACGCAGCAACTCCACGGGATGGCGGCGCAGGGTCAGGCCCACGCTGCGGTAGTCGGCCGCGACGGCCTGGCTTTCGGAGGGGGCGGCCAGTTGCGGCGCGGCGGTTTCCACGATGGCGGCGTCGCGCAGCAGGTCGCGGCTCTGCACGCTGGCGGCGGCTTCCCAACTGGCCTGGCGGCGGTGGCCCGCCAAGGTGCGCAGGGCGTCGCCGGCGGCCAGGGCGTTCAGGTCGTGGCGCGTGAGCGCGGCGCGCCGGGCCAGGTCGCCGGTGCCGGTGAACGGGGCCTCGGCGCGCGCGGCCTCGATGCGCCGGGCCGCGTCTTCGCGCGCGCCCTGGATCAGGCTCAGGCCCAGCCTGACGGCGGGCCGGACAGTGTCGTCCGGGGGCGCATGCGGATGCGCGGCGCGCCGGGTTCCGGGATGTCCGGGGGGCAGCGTTTCCAGCGCCGAATCCCAGCCGCTGACGGTGACGTCGGGAGGCAGCACGCAGACGCCGTGGCGGCGGGCGTCCTGCACCAATTGGGCGGGGGCGTAGAAGCCCATGGGCTGGGAGTTGAGCAGGGCGGCCAGGAAGGCTTCGGGCTCGTGCCGCTTGAGCCATGAACTGGAATACGCCAGCAGGGCGAAGCTGGCGGCGTGGCTTTCGGGGAAACCGTATTCGCCGAAGCCCTCGATCTGCCGGAACAGCGCTTCGGCGAACGCCAGCGTGTAGTTGTTCTTCAGCAGGCCGCCCACCAGCTTCTCGCGGTATTTGTCCACGCCGCCCTTGCGCTTCCAGGCCGCCATGGAGCGGCGCAACTGGTCGGATTCGCCCGGCGTGAAGCCGGCGGCCACCACGGCGATCTGCATGACCTGTTCCTGGAAGATGGGCACGCCCATGGTGCGGCTGAGCACGCCTTCCACTTGCGGACTGGGATAGGTTTCGTCTTCCTTGCCCTGGCGGCGGCGCAGGTAGGGATGGACCATGCCGCCCTGGATGGGGCCGGGCCGCACGATGGCCACCTGCACCACCAGGTCGTAGTATTTGCGGGGCCGCAGGCGCGGCAGCATGGTCATCTGCGCGCGCGATTCGATCTGGAACACGCCTATGGTGTCGGCGTCGCAGATCATGTCGTAGGTGGGCTCGTCTCCTTCGGGGATGTCCTGCAGCCGCAAGGGCCGGCCGCGGCGCTGGCCGGCCAGTTCCAGGGTGCGGCGCAGCGCCGACAGCATGCCCAGCGCCAGCACGTCCACTTTCAGCAGCTTCAGCGAGTCCAGGTCGTCCTTGTCCCATTGCACGACGCTGCGGTCTTCCATGGCGGCGTTCTCGATGGGCACCAGGCGCGAGAGCTTGCCGCGCGAAATCACGAAGCCGCCGGGATGCTGCGACAGGTGGCGCGGAAAGCCCATCAGGGTCTGGGCCAGCGCCGCCCATTGGCGCGCCACTTGCGATTCGGGGTCCAGCCCGCAGGCGCCCAGCGTGCGCAGCATTTCCTTTTTGCCGTCCCACCACTGGTGGGCGCGGGCCACGGCGTCGATCACGCCCGGGTCCACGCCCAGCGCGCGGCCGGTATCGCGCAGCACGCTGCGCGGCCGGTAGGAAATGACCACGGCGGTCAGCGCGGCGCGGTCCCGGCCGTATTTGCGGTAGATGTACTGGATGACTTCTTCGCGGCGCTGGTGCTCGAAGTCCACGTCGATGTCGGGCGGTTCGTTGCGCTCTTTGCTGATGAAGCGTTCGAACAGGTTGTTGCCGCGCGCCGGGTCCACTTCGGTGATGCCCAGGCAGTAGCAGACCGCGGAGTTGGCGGCGGACCCGCGGCCCTGGCACAGGATGCCTTGCCTGCGGGCGTGCTGGACGATGTCGTAGACGGTCAGGAAATAGGCTTCGTAGCGCAGGTCTGCGATCAAGGCCAGTTCGTTTTCGATCTGGGAGGCCACGTATTGGGGAACCCCGGCGGGGAAGCGGCGCGCGGCCCCGGCCAGGGTTTCCTGGCGCAGGTAGCTGGCGGGCGTGTGGCCGCGCGGAACGATTTCGTCCGGATACTCGTAGCGCAGTTCGTCCAGCGAGAACGCGCAGCGGCGGGCCACCACCAGCGTCTGGGCCAGCGCTTCCGGCGGATAGAGGCTGGCCAGCCGCATGCGCGTGCGCAGGTGCTGTTCGGCGTTGCCGGACAGTTCGTAGCCGCATTGGGACACGGGCTGGCGGGTGCGGATGCCGGTCAGCGTGTCGTGCAGCGGCTTGCGCGAGCGCAGGTGCATCTGCACCTGGCCCAGCGCCACGACGGGCAGCCGGGCGGCCTGGGCGGCCTGCATGACCGCGGCGCGGTGCAGGTCGTCGCGGGACCGGTGCAACAGGGTCAGCCCCACCCAGGCGCGGCGCGGAAAGACGCGCGCCAGCCAGCGCGCCTGCTCCGCCAGGCGGTCGGCGTCGGTGCCGTAGGCGGGGCTCAGGATGGCCAGGCATTCGGGCAGGTGGCGCAGGTGGCCGTAGCCCGCGGGCGGATGGGTGAGGTCTTCGGGGGCCAGCCGGTATGCGCCCTTGGGCGCCCGGGTGCGCGCCAGCGTGATGAGTTCCGACAGGTTGCCGTAGCCTTCGCGGGTCTGCGCCAGCAGGGTCAGGCCCAGCGGCGCGGCGTCGGGGGCGGCGCGCAACTGGAAGGTGGCGCCGATGAGGAGCGGCAGCTTCCGGTCTTTGGCCTCCACGTGGGCGCGGACCACGCCGGCCAGCGAACATTCGTCGGTGATGGCCAGCGCCGCGTAGCCCAACGCGGCGGCGTGCGCGACCAGTTCTTCCGGGTGCGAGGCACCCTGCAGGAAAGAGAAGTTGGACTGGCATTGCAGCTCGGCGTAGCCGGGCAGGCTGGCCAGGGCGGCGGCGTCGGGGAGATCGTCGTCCATCACGCGTACAACCCGTGCAGGAACCAGCGGGCGTGCTCCGCGTCGCGCTCGCGGTAGATCCAGTAGCGCGCGGCGGCCTCGTCCTCGGCGACGAAGTAGTCGCGCACGGTGAGGGCCGGGTCCCACCAGCCGCTTTCGATGCGCTCGGGGCCGCGCATCAGCCGCAGCGCCTGGCCGCCGTATTGCGGCCGGTGGCCGGACAGCTTCAGGGGCAGCGGCGGATCCAGCAGCCAGAAGGGCCGGTCCAGCAAGGCGGGCAGCGGGGCAGGCCGCCGGGCGGGGGCTTGCGCGTCTTCCCAGGCGTTGGCGGCTTCGGGGCGGTGGTCGGGAACGGGGCAGGCATGGCGGACCTGGCCGCGGCCCAGCCGCGCCACCAGCAGGTCCAGCAGGCGGGCGTGGTCGGCGGCGGTGCCGCCGGGCTCGGGAAACAGGGTGGTGCTGGCGGCGGGCTGCTCCACCGTGTCGGGCGCCAGCAGCGCGACGGCGATCACGGGCGCCTCCAGCGTGTAGCGCGCCAGTTTTTCCCGCAGCAGGTTGAGGATCTGCGGGGCCTGCCAGACCGGCTGCGCCAGGGCCAGTTCCACCTCGGCGGGCGGCCGGGCATGGCGCCCGCGTTCGTGTTCCAGGCTGAGCACCACGCGCCGCACCGCCAGTTGCCGGGCGCTCAGCCAGCCGCTCAGTTGCTCGGCCAGCCGGCGCGCCACCGCCAGCACCGCGTCGGTGTGCTCCACGTAGTCCATGAGCTCGATGCGCCGCGCGAACTGGGGCGGGGGCTCGATCCAGCGGTAGAGTTCGGGCGCCTGGCCGTAGGCGGCGTCCAGGGCCTGGAGCAGTTCGGGCGCGCTGCGCCGCTGCAGGCCCGCGCGCGGCAGGGCGCGCAGGTCGGCCAGGGTGTGGCAGCCGATATCGTCCAGCCAGTCGCGGCGGGCCTGGGCCTCGGGCAGCAGGGCCACGGGCAGGGCGTCCAGGCGCCGGGCCAGCGTGGGCAGGGTCAGGGTGCGCCGGGGCGCGCGCCGGCCCGGGCGGTGCGCCAGCAGCCAGGCGCCCGTGGCGGTGGGCGCCATGCCCAGCGTGACGCGCAGGTCCAGCGCGCGCAGCGTGGCCGCCACCCGCCGGCCCAGGGCCCGGGGGCCGCGGAAGAACATCAGGCTGGCGCCGACGTTCAGCAGCACCGTGCCGTCGCCGGCCAGGGCGACTTCGGGCGTGTATTGCAGCAGGGCCAGGGCCGCGCCCTGCAGGGCCTCGGCCTCGGCCTGGGCGTCGCGCGCCAGCAGTTCGACCTGCGGCGCGATGGCGGCCGCGCCCGCGCGGCGCATGCCGGGCCTGACGCCGGCCCGGCGGGCGGCGGGAGTGAGGGCGGCGACGCGTTCCTGGTCCAGGACGGCGAACGCCTGCTCCTCATGCGGCCAGTGCGGGCGTAGGGCGTCCAGCGGCAGGCAGCGCAGGCAGGCGGCGATCCAGAGGCGCATGGCGGGAGGAAGAAGAAGAGGCGGCGCCGGGTTCCAGGCCGATATACAGCGGCTTGTCGCAGACAGGCCCCCGGCGCTTGAGAATGTGCACGGACAGGCCGCCCGGGGCGGGCGCCAGCGCCAGCCGCAGCGGGGCGGGGGTGGCGTTCTGCGCCGCCGCGGAAGGGCGGAGGGCGACGAACAGCAGGTCGCTGGCCTGGGCCGCCAGATGCAGGCGGCGCAGGGATTCGGGGCGCACGCGGGGCAGCCAGCAGATCAGGGCCCCGCAACTGCCGTTCTTCAGGATCTGTTCGGCGGCCCAGAGCGTGTCGGCGGGTTTTTCGGGCGCGACCCAGAGCAGTTGGCGCGGGTCCAGCCGCCAGCTCATCCAACTGGCGATGTGGGGCGCGTGCGGGGGCTGCACCAGCGCGATGGGGCGGCGCGTTTCCAGTTGGGCCAGCGCGGGACGCAGCAGGCGGATTTCGCCGATGCCGGGATGCGGGGCCAGCAATTCGATCAGCGAACCCAGCGGCCAGCCGCCGTCCGGCAGCTCGGCCGACAGGGCGGCGTGGCCGGTGGGCAGGCTGCGGGCGGCGCCCTGGGCCAACTGGGTGGCGCGCCACAGCGCGGGATGGATGCGTTCTGGGGACTGCATGGCTGGCGGACGAGCCGGTTTCCGGGGAAAAAGGAATCGAAGAAAATTGCCGACGACTGATTATAGCTGTATGAATATACAGTAGTCAGCAAGGGGGGAGGATCCGCGTCCGGGAACCTGGGCTGCCCCTATCTTCCGCGCCGGCGAGCGCGCCCTGCTGCAGCGCGCCCTGGCGGGCATGCCCGCCGGCGCGCAGGCCTGCGCGGCGCGCTGAGGCGCCTTCCTCGAAAAGCCCGCGCCCGCAACGATCGCCGGGATCGGTCGCGGGCGGCGTTCAGCGCGCCGATTCGGCGCTGGTCACGAGACGGCCGGCGCGGGCTGCGCGATGGCGGCGTTCAAGCAGCACCGCCCACAGCCACAGCGGCATGGCGCCCACGGCAAGCAGGGCGCCGACCCAGCCGGTCGAGGTCCAGCCGAAACCGGCGGCGATCGCCAGGCCGCCGAGGAAGGGGCCCAGCGCGTTGGCCGCGTTGAAGGCGGAGTGGTTGAGCGCGGCGGCCAGGCTCTGGGCGTCGCCGGCCACGTCCATCAGGCGGGTCTGCAGCACGGTGCCGAGCGCGCCGCCCACGCCGACCAGGAAGACGTTGAGCGAGATCAGCCAGACGTCGTGCGCCATCAGCGGGAACAGCGCCAGCATCGCGGCGGACCACAGCAGCAGGCCGCCGGCGGTGCGCATCACGGCGCGGTCGGCGAACGCCGGCACGACCATATTGCCGACGGTCAGGCCCAGGCCGAACACGCTGAGCACGAAGGGCACCGTGGCGGCGTCGACGTGGGTGACGGCGGTCAGGGTGTCGGCCAGATAGGTGTAGATCGAGAACATGCCGCCGAAGCCCACGGCGCCGATGGCCAGCGTGATCCAGACCTGGGCGCGGCCCAGCGCGCCGAGTTCGCGCAGCGGGCTGGCCCTGTGGTCGGCCGGGGTGTCGGGGGCGAAGATGCCTACGCTGGTCATGGTGAGCACGGCCAGCAGCGACACCAGGCCGAAGCTCCAGCGCCAGCCCACTGCCTGGCCGAGCCAGTTGGCCATGGGCACGCCGATGATGGTGGCCACGGTGAGGCCCAGGAACACGCGGCCCACGGCCATGGTGCGGCGGTTCGCCGGCACCAGCGAGCTGGCCACCAGCGACGCGATGCCGAAATAGGCGCCATGCGGCAGGCCGCTGATGAAGCGGAACACCAGCATCCAGCGGTAGTCCGGGGCAATGGCGCTCAGGCCGTTGCCGATGGCGAACAGGGCCATCAGCGCGATAAGCAGGCGGCGGCGCGGCATGCGCGCACCGAGCACGGCCAGCACGGGCGCGCCCACCACCACGCCGAGCGCGTAGGCGCTGATCACGTGGCCGGCGGTCGGGGCATCGATGCCGAGCGACTGGGCGAAGTAGGGCAGCAGGCTCATCGTGGCGAACTCGGTGGTTCCGATGGCAAAGCTGCCGACAGCAAGGGCAAGCAGCACCAGGCCGGGGCGGTGCTGCGGGGAAGTGGCGAGAGACATGTGAGGCGAGGAAGAAACTGCGGGATGCTGCAATGCAACAGCCGTATTGTAAGCAGCCAAACCTGTCATTTGGATGTCTGCGGCCGGAACGATTCGGCATAAGGCGAAGCCGCCCGCAAGATGCGTCGCGGCGCTGCGGCGCAGGCCTCGCCTACACTCCGATTTCCCCTATCCAGGAATCCCGTATGTCGTCGATTACGTATTCCGTCGCGATGCCGGGGCGAGACGAGCGCTGGGTCTGCATGCATAGCAGCCAGGCCGCGCAGTTCTCGTCGGAGGCGCCCACGCTGTTCTACGACGCGCCGCCCGATGCCGGGACGCTGGCGCGCATCCGCAGCCTGCATCTGTGGGCCCCGCCGCTGGCCAAGGTGACGGAGGTGCCCGCGCTGGTGGCGCGCCTGCCTCATCTGGTCCAGCTCTCGATCGGGCCCGGCAATGTGGAGCCCGCGCTGATCGGCCGGCTACGGGCGGAGATGTTCCCGCCATCGTTGCGCCATCTGACGCTCTTGCCCGGGCAGGGAAATCACGCCTGGAAAGGCGGCGCCATGCCGCAACTGCTGTCGCTATTCGTCGACCGGCCGCTGCGTTTCGAACCGGCCGACTTCGTGGGCCTGCAATCGCTGGCCGTGGTGCCGGACGCGCGCGGCGCCGTGCTGGACCGCGCGCTGCAACTGCCGCTGCGCGAGTTCGATCTGCTCGACGTGCCGTTCGACGAGGCGCTTTTTGCCCGCCTGGCGCCGCTGCCGCTGGAGGCCTTCGGCCTGGTCGGCGGCCGCAGGCTGGCCTCACTGGACGGCATGGAGGCGCTCGGGGGCCTGCGGGCGCTGCGCATGAAGAACCAGCACGCGCTGCAACGGATCGGCGCCATCGCCGGCCTGCCCCGGCTCGCGCAGCTCGACATCCAGTACTGCACCAAGATCACCGACATTGCGACGCTGGGCGAGCTCGACGGGCTGGAGCGCCTCACCCTGGTCGGCTGCCGCGCCATCGGGCTGGGGGGCCTGGAACATACCCTGCGTCAACGCATCCCGCAGGCCCATATCGCCGCCACCACCTGACGCCGTCGCCCCGGGATACGCGGTCCAGCGCCGCTTAAGCCCGGGCGTCCGCCGCCACCGGCGAGACTGCTTGCGTGCCGGCCTGGCGGTCCAGGGCCAGGTCATGGAAGCGCATGTCCTCGTAGCGGATCCAATGCGACTTGCGCACCAGCCGGTGGCCCAGCCACAGGGCCAGGAACAGCGGAATGGCCAGGTAGGTGGAGACCACGCCGATCCAGTCTATGCGTTCCTCGAGAAAAGCCTGGTAGTTCTGGCCCAGCGTGACCAGCAGGCACAGGACGAAAGCCAGCAGCGGCCCGAAAGGGAACAGGCCCGCCTTGTAGGGCAGGTCGGCGGTGTCGTAGCCGTGCTTCACATAGCCCCGCCGGAAGCGGTAATGGCTGACCGCGATGCTCAGCCACACGATGAATTCCGTCATGCCCGCGAAGTTCAGCAGCCAGATGTAGACCGCCTTCGGGCTGTACACCAGGCTGAACAGGCACAGGCAGGCCAGCAGCGACGTCGCCAGCAGCGCGTACAGCGGCACGCCGCCGTGGGTCAGGCGCCTGAACAGCGCCGGGGCCTGGCCTTCGGCCGCCATGTTGAACAGCATCCGCGTCGCGGCGTACATGCCCGAGTTGCCGGCGGACAGCACCGAGGTCAGGATGACGGCATTCATCACGGTGGCCGCCGACAGCAGCCCCGCGTGCTGGAACACCAGGGTGAAGGGGCTGACCGCGATGTCCTCGACCTCGTTGCGCAGCAACTGCGGGTCGGTATAGGGCAGCAGCAGGCCGATGATCAGGATGGCCAGCACGTAGAACAGCAGGATGCGCCAGAACACGTGGTTGATCGCGCGCGGCACGTTGCGCCGGGGATTCTCGGATTCGCCGGCCGCCACGGCCACCAGCTCGGTGCCCTGGAAGGAATAGGCCACCACCATCGCCACGCCCACCCAGGTGGCCGCGTTGCCCACGAAGGGCGCGTCGCCCACCGCCCAGTTCTCCAGGCCCACCGGGACGCCGCCATGGATGATGCCCGCCAGCATCGCCAGCCCGACGCCGATGAAGCACAGCACGGCCACCACCTTGATAATGGCGAACCAGTATTCGGCCTCGCCGAAGCCGCGCGCCGAGAACGCGTTCAGCCCGAAGGTCAGGGCCAGGAACGCCAGGCTCCATATCCATCCCGGCGTATCGGGGAACCAGTACGCCATGACGAGCTGCGCGGCCACGACGTCCACGGCCACGACCGTGGCCCAGCTTATCCAGAAATTCCATCCCAGCGCGAAGCCGAAGCCCTTGTCCACGTAGCGCGACGCATACGTGCAGAACGAGCCCGACACCGGCATGAAGGTCGCCAGTTCGCCCAGGCTGGTCATGATGAAATAGACCATCAGCCCGATGGCGAGGTAGACCAGCAGGGCGCCGCCCGGGCCCGCTTGCGCGATCGCCGCGCCGGAGGCGACGAACAGGCCGGTGCCGATGGCCCCGCCTAGCGCTATCATCGTCAGGTGGCGCGCCTTGAGCACGCGATGTAGCTGGTTCTGGCCGGCGGGCGTGGCGCCGGCTTCTGTGGTCGGTGTTTGCATTGCTGGGCGAAAGATGGCCGCCGGGGCGGAGAGGGCTTGGGTGTCCCGGTCAGCGGGCCGCGCATTTTACAATGCGGCAATCGGGGCTCGTTTCAGCGGCCCCAGGCCCGTACGGAGCAGTTTCATGGCGTCTTCCAGTTCTATCGAATTCCTTCCCGATCCGGGCGTCGAAGTGCGCCAGCTTTTCATCCTGCTGCACGGCGTGGGCGGTTCGCCCGACAACCTGGAGCCGCTGGCCCGGGCCGTGCGCGCGGCGTTTCCCACGGCGGCGGTGCTGATCCCCGAGGGCTTCGAGCCCTACGACGGCGGCGGCGAGGGCCGGCAATGGTTCTCGGTGCGCGGCGTGACCGAGGAAAACCGCCCCGAACGCGTGGCCCAGGCCCTGCCGCCCCTGGAAGCCTATGTGCGCGAGGCGCAGGCCCGCTTCGGCCTGCTGCAATCCGACACGGCGCTGGCGGGGTTCTCGCAGGGCGCCATCATGGCGCTGGAACTGGTCCAGGCCCACGACGGCATGGCCGGCCGCGTCATCGCGTTCGCGGGCCGCTACGCCCAGTTGCCCCGCTCCGCGCCGCAATACACCACGCTGCACCTGCTGCACGGGGCCGACGATCCGGTCATGAGCGTGGCGCACATCCAGGCCGCCCAGGCGCGGCTGACGGAACTGCACGGCGATTCGACCATCGACGTCGCCACCCACGTCGGGCACGAACTGCACCCGGCCCTGATCGAGCGCGCCATCATGCGTCTGCAGACCTGCGTGCCGCTGCGTAGCTGGGAAGCGGCGCTGGGCCTGAACCAGACGCCGCCCGACGGCAGCACAGTGCATTGAAAGCCGCCAAGTCCTCCGCCTCCGTTGCGCCGCGCCACGCAGACGCCGTGGGCGGCGCGCAAAGCATTTTCCGCGTGCTGCGCATCCTGAAATACGTGGGGGCGGCGCCCGCGCGAGGGGTCGGCCTGACCGACGTGGTGCGGGACATCGGCCTGACGCCGCCCACCGCGCACCGCATGCTGGCGGCCTTGCTGCAAGAGGGGTTTCTTTCGCTGAACCCCAAGCTCAAGACCTATAGCCTGGGCCGCGAGTCCTATATTCTCGGGCTGGCGGCGGAAAGCCGGCACGGCATCAAGGCCATCGCGGAATCCGCCGTGCTGCGCCTGGCCCAGTCCACGGGCGATACCAGCTTCCTCTCCGTCCGTTCGGGCCACGAGGCGGTCTGCGTCGACCGCCAGACGGGCGATTTCCCGATCAAGATCCTGACGCTGGAGGTCGGCCATCGCCGTCCGCTCGGCGTGGGCGCCGGCAGCCTGGCGCTGCTGGCCTTCCTGCCCAACGACGATATCGAGCGCGTGCTGGCGCGCTACGACGCCTCCGCCGCGCCGGACCTGCCTTCCACCGATCTGCTGCGCGCCGATATCGCGGCGGCCCGCAAGAACGGCTACGCGCTCAATCCCGGCCGCATCATTCCCGACATGCTGGGCGTGGGCGTGCCGGTATTCGACCGCGAGCAGCACGTGGTGGCCGCGCTGAGCGTGGCCGCGATCCGGTCCCGGTTGTCCGGCGCCCGGCTGCAGGAAGTGGTGGCGGCCTTGCAGCGCGCCGCCGCCGAGCTGGCGGCCGATCTGGCGCCGCGCCCCTGAGCGCCGCGGGACGCGGCCCCGGCCGGCTCAGCGCCCCGCGCAGGCCTTGCCGCCATCGACCGGCAGGCAGACCCCGGTGATGTACTTGGCTTCGTCGCTGGCCAGGAACAGCGCGGCGTGCGCCACGTCCCAGGCGTCGCCCATCCGGCCCATGGGGCTGGCCGCGTTGCGCCGCCGGCGCATTTCCTCGATGTCGTCGAATTGGCCCGCGATCTGGGTGTAGATCAAGGGCGTGTCGATCACGCCCGGCAGCACGGCGTTCACCCGGATATGGTGGGGCGCATAGCGCACGGCAAGCGAACGGGTCAGGTGGTTCAGCCCGGCCTTGGCGGCGTAGTAGGACGTGTAGGGATAGGTGTTGACCTGGATCGACGCCAGCGACGAGATGTTCACGATGCTGCCCGCGCCCTGCGCCAGCATGGCCGGCAGCACGTGCTTGCAGGTCAGGAAGACGCTGGTGAGGTTGGTATCGATGACGCGACGCCAGCTTTCCTCGCTGGCCTCGATGGGGTCGCCCATTTCCGTGATGCCCACGTTATTGTGCAGCACGTCGATACGGCCGGCGGCGGCCAGCACCATTTTCACGGCGTCCAGGATTTGCGCCGAATCCGTCACGTCGGCGGCCAGCGCGGTGCATTGCCCGCCTTCTTCTTCGATGATGCGCTGGGTTTCCCGGGCCGCTTCCGGGCGCAGGTCCACGGCGAACACCCGTGCCCCTTCGCGCGCGTAGAGCGCGGCCGCGGCCTTGCCGTTGCCCCAGCCCGGCCCCGAGGAGCCGGCGCCGAAGACCAGCGCGATCTTGCCTTTCAGACGCTCGCCCATGCTAGTCCACCGAAATGTGCGCGAACTGGGCGACTTTCTTCCACTTGGCCACGTCGGCCTCGATCATGGCCTTGAATTCGTCGGGCGTATCCGCCACCACGTAGGCGCCGACGCCGGCGTACTTGGCCTGCACGTCGGGAGCCGCCAGCGCCTTGCGCGAGGCGTCGCTCAGCTTGGCCAGCACGTCGGCGGGCAGCCCGGCGGGCGCCAGCAGGCCATTCCACATTTCGGCGTCGTAGTCCGGCAGGCCGGCTTCCGCGAACGTCGGCACGTCGGGCAATTGCGCCAGCCGCGTCTTGGCGGCGACGACGATGGGACGCAGGCTGCCGGACTGGATGTGCGCCATCGACGAGGCCGCGGTGTCCCACAAGATCGGGACCTGGCCGGCGATGACGTCGTTCAGCGCGGGCCCCGTGCCGCGGTAGGGCACGTGCATGATGTCCAGTCCGGACAGCGATTTGTAGTATTCCATGGCCATGTGCGTGGCGCCGCCGTTGCCCGAGGACGCATACGAATACTTGCCCGGCGCGCCCTTGATCAGCGCGACGAAGGAAGCGTAGTCCTTGGCGGGGAAGTCCTTGTTCACGACGATCACGCCGGGCACCCGGATGATCTGCGTCACCGGCGTAAAGTCCTTCACGGCGTCGTACGGCAGGTTCTTGTAGACGGCCGAATTGGTGCCGTTGGTGCTGGACGTGCCCAGCAGCAGGGTGTAGCCGTCGGCCGGCGCCGAGGCCACCGCCCGGGTGCCCACGGTGCCGCCCGCGCCGCCGCGGTTCTCGACCACCACGGTCTGGCCGATCTGCTTGCCCAGCGCTTCGGCGAAGATGCGGCCCACCACGTCGGAGGTGCCGCCGGGCGGGAAGGGCACGATCAGGCGGATGGGGCGGTCGGGATAGCTGCCCTGCGCCGCGGCGGTTCCCGCGATCGATACGGCCAGGGCGGCCGCGGCCAGGGTCAGCCAGTTGCGGATCTTCATGTGTTGTCTCCTCGCTCAGGTTTTTTTCGTTGTGGGCGTTGCCGTCAGGCGATGCGGTCGCCCGGCTTGATCTTGGCCGCCCGGCTGTCCACGCCGGGCAGCATGTGCGCGGGATCGCGCGTGACCACCACGTCCAGGATGGTCGGGCGGTCCTTGCAGGCATAGGCGGCCTGCAGCGCGGCCTGGATATCGGCCGGGTCCTCGACGCGTATGCCGTTGCAGCCCAGCGCGCGCGCCACGTTGGCGTAGTTGGTTTCCGCCAGGTCGGAAGACTGGTAGCTGCCGCTGCCGTACATCAGGTGCTGCAGCGCCTTGATGTAGCCCGAGGCGGCGTTGTTGACCACGATCAGCGTAAAGGCCAGGCCCATGCGCACCGCGGTTTCCAGTTCGCCCAGGGACATATTGCAACCGCCGTCGCCCGTCAGGCTGACGACCTGCCGGCCCGGCGCCGCGGCGGCCGCGCCGATCGCGCCCGGGATGCCGTAGCCGATCGAGGCGAAACCGCGGTCCGGCACGAAGCCGCGTCCGGCGCGCTTGGTGTCGAACAGCAGGCCGCCCCAGTGCGCCGCGAAGCCGCCGTCGGCCACCAGGATGCCGTCTTCGGGCAGCGTCGCGTTGATTTCATGCATCAGTCGCGCCATGCCGATGGGCGTTTCCGCGGCGGTCAGCCTGGCGTGGACGGACTCGCGCCACGTCCGCATGGCCTGGTCGACTTCGGCCAGGTAGTCCTCGCGCCTTGCGGACGGGGCGCCGGCCTGCGCCGCCATGCGTTCCTCCAGATCCTGCAGGGTGGCCCGCACGTCGCCCCACAGTCGCAGCGACGGGGTCGTAGTGCGATCGAACTCTTCGGCCACGATGTCCAGGTGGATGAGGGGCGTGCCGGCCGGCAGCAGGTCATAGCGGCGCGTCGCCACCTCGCCCAGCTTGCAGCCGACCACGAACAGGCAGTCGGACTTGGCGATCAGTTCGTTGGCGATGCGGCTGTAGCGGCCGAACAGGCCCGCATTCAAGGAGTCGCCGCAAGAAATGGCGCCCTTGCCGCTCATGGTGTGCGCCACCGGAATGCCGAAGCGGCGGGCGAATGCCTGCACGGTGCCGGCCGCGTCGCTGATGTGGACGCCGCCGCCGCACAGCATCAGGGGGCGGGCGGCGCCGGCCAGCATGGCGGCCGCTTGCCGGAGGTCGTCGCCGGCGGGCCGGCAGCGCAGGGCGGGGGCGCGGCGATAGTTGGCGCTGGCGTAAAACGCGTCCGCGTCGAAGGCGTGGACTTCGTGCGCGATGTCCTCGGGCACGTCCAGCACCACCGGGCCGGGACGGCCGCTGGTGGCGATCGCGAATGCGCGGCGCACCAGTTCCGGAATTCGCTCGATCTTCTCCACGCGCAACACGTCCTTGACGACGGGACGCAGCACTTCCAGTTGGCGCGCTTCCTGCGTCATGTTCTTCCAGGAGTGCATCCGGTGCGAATCGCCCACCAGGGCGACCATCGCCGTGCCCGCGTTGTAGGCCTCGGCCAGCCCCGTCACCAGGTTGGTCGCGCCCGGCCCCAGCGTGGCGTCGCACACGCCCGGGCGGCCGCTGACCTTGGTGTAGGCGTCGGCGGCGAAGACCGCGCAGCGTTCGTCGTTGATGAGGTTGTGGTTCAGTTTCAGGCGCCGGGCGGCGTCATAGAACGGCAGGAGCTGGAAGCCGCCCATGCCGAACATCAGGCCCACCTCGTGCGCCGCGAACATGCGCGCGATGGCTTCGCCGCCCGTGATTTCCAGTTTTTCCGACATGCGGGTCTTGCTCCTAGTGGATGTCGTGCGCTGCAAGCAGGGCATCGATAACGGTTTTAAGGGGGGCGCCGGGGCGGCAGCCGAGTTCGAGGGCCAGCGGGTTGGCGCAGGAAATCACGCCTTCTTCGTAGCAGGAGCGGGCGTCTCCGATGCGCGCGCTGCCGGCCGAGACGGTCAGGGCCGCGATGCCGCGCCGCTGCAGCAGCGGCAATCTGCCGGTGCCCGCGCCGTCCTTGCCGATGCCGGCGTCGTTGAACGTGACCAGTCTCGGGGCCGCGCCGACGCCGTCGGTCCCCAGCGTGGCCAGGGCTTCGCCGTGGGAGGCGGTGACGGCGACCAGGCCGCCGTCTTCCGGGCCCAGCAGGGACACGGAATCCACGCCCACCACCCATGGCGTGCCGTCGGCGGCGGCCCTGAGCACGGCGCGCGATTCCTTTCTGGGTTCGGGGCGGACTTGGGGCGGGGCGGCGTTTTCCAGCAGCCGCGCGGCCTGCGCCACCGGCATGCCGGGCCGGCAGCCCAGCGCGGCCGCGAGGGCATTGGCGTGGCTGACGAGGCCGTGGCGGGCCATGTCGGCGCCGTCGCCGATCCGGCAACTGCGGTAGTCGGCGGCGGCCGCGGCGATGCCCCAGCGTTCCAGGTCGGCCAGTCCGGCTATGCCTGCCTGCTGCCAGCCGATGCCCGCGTCGTTGAGCACCACGGCGCGGACCTGCCCGCGCGCCGCGCAGTACGCCGCATAGCTGCCGCCATGGGAGCCGGCGATCACCACGCGGCCGGCGTCCTCCGGCCCGAGCTTGGTGATGCTGTCCAGGATGCGCGCAGCAGCCGTGGCTGATTCTTCAAATTCCATATTATGGATAATTGACAGTTTCCAGGGGCGGCCGGGGATTCGTGAATCGCAGCCGCAACGCCAGGTCCAATCGGATCTAAGCTATCGAGGCGATTCTACTGTCGGCAATTTCCATGGATCAATATTGAATCCATATTATGGAAATTGTTTGAGGGGAACTTATATGCAGTCGCGGCGGAGGCGCCGCTGGAGAAGGGGAGGAGGCGGACGGCATGAGGCCGTCCGCGGAAGGGAAACAGGCTGCGGCTTATTCTTCCCAGCCGCCGCCCAGCGCCAGGAACAGCGCGATCTGGTCGTTGCTGAGTTCGGCCTGCGAGGCCGCCAGCGCGCTTTCGTTGGCGGCCAGCGTGCGTTCGGCGTCCAGCACGGTCAGGTAGTCGGTCTTGCCGTAGCGGAATAGCTGGCTGGCCTGGGAGGCGGCTTCGGCGCTCTGGTCGCGCGCGGCGCGCAGAGAGGCGTCGCGGTCCAGTTGCCGGGCATAGACCACCAGCGCGCTTTCCGTTTCCCGCAGGGCGTTCAGCACGGTCGCGTCGAAACGCGCCGCCGCGGCTTTGGTGCCGGCTTCCGCCTGCGAGATGCGGGCCTGCGCGGCGCCGGTGTTGGGGACCGTCCAGGAGATCAGCGGGCCCACGCTCCAACTGAAGGTGCCGCGGTCGCCGAACATGGTGGCCGGGCCGCCCGAGGCGGCCGACAGGCCCAGCGTGATCTTCGGATAAAGGTCGGCGGTGGCGACGCCGATGCGGGCGGTGGCCGCGGCCAGGGCGCGTTCGGCCTGGCGGATGTCGGGGCGGCGGCGCAGCAGCGCGGCGCCGTCTCCGACGGGGATGGTCTCGGCCAGCCGGGGAGGCGCGGCGCATTGCAGCAGCGCGGGCGAGACCTCGGCCGGCGTCTGGCCGGTCAGCGCCGCCAGGCGGTACAGCGCGGTGCGCTGCTGGGCCTCGAAGGGCGGCAGGTTGGCCTGCAATTGTTCGAGCTGGCTGCGGGCGCGGGTCACGTCCAGCGCCGTGCCGCGGCCGGCGCGCTGCAGCCGGCTCACCGCGTCCAGGGATTCCTTCTGCACCTGCACCGAATGCCGGGCCGAGGCGAGCTGCATGCCGGCCGAGCAGATATTGGCGTAGGCGCGGGCCGTTTCGGCGGCCACGGTGACGCGGGTGGCGTCGTACGCGGCCTGCGCGGCCTGGGCATCGCCGGTCGAGGCTTCGACGGCGCGGCGGATCTGGCCGAACAGGTCCAACTGATACGACACGCTGGCGCCCGCGGAATAGGACCAGCGGTCGGGCGGGTCGATGCCCGGCTGCAGTTCCTGCAAGCCGGAGACGTGGCCGAAGGTGGGCGAGGCGTTGACGCCGATGCCGGGTTGCTGCTGCGCCTGGGTTTCCCGCAGGGCGGCTTGCGCGCGCTCCAGGTTGGCGCTGGCCACGCGCAGATCGGTGTTGGCGGCCAGGGCTTTTTCGATCAGCCCGTCCAGCGCGGGGTCGTTGTACAGGCGCCACCAGCGGCCGGGCACCGCGTCTTGCCGGAACACCTGTTCCCGGGCCTGCGCGAAGGGCGCCTGCGCGCTCTGCCGCTCGGCCACCGAGTCCGCGGGCACCTGATAGTCAGGGCCCACGGTGGTGCATCCGGCCAGCGCGAGGGCCAGCATCAGCGGCAGGAGGTTTCTGGTGTTCATGGCAGTTACGGCTGGGCGTCGATAAAGGGTTGAATCCGGGATGGAGAAGGATCAGGACGGCAGGCGGGCGTCGGCCGGGGCCTGGCCGGGCTTGGGGTCGACCGATACGGTGGCGGTCTGGCCGGCGACCAGGCGCACGCCTTCGGGCACCTCGTCGATCTTCACGCGCACCGGGATGCGTTGCGCCAGGCGGACCCAGTTGAAGGTCGGGTTCACGTTGGGCAGCAGGTTGGCGCCGGTGCTGCGGTCGCGGTCGGCGATGCCCAGGGCGATGCTTTCCACGTGGCCGCGGATGTGGCGCGAATCGCCCATCAGCGTCACGGTGACGGGATCGCCTTCGTGGATGCCGGGCAGCTTGGTTTCCTCGAAATAGCCTTCCACGTAGAAGGAGCCGGCGTCCACCAGCGCCATTACGCCGCGGCCGGCGGTGGCGTAGGAGCCCGCGCGCAGGTCCAGGTTGGTGATGCGGCCGTCGTTCACGGCGACCACGCGGCTGCGTTCCAGGTTCAGGCGCGCGGTGTTCAGTTGCACCTCGGCCTGCGCCAGCGCGGCTTCGGTCTGCTGCAGGCGGGTCTGGCTCTGTTCGAGGGCTTCGGCCGCCACCAGTTGGCCCAGCGAGCGGTTGCGCTTGGCGTCGCGCAGCGCCTGGTCGCGCGCCACTTGCTGCGAGCGCACCGAGGCCTGGGCCTGGTCGAACGCAAGCTGGAAACGCGCGCGGTCGATTTCGAACAGCACGTCGCCGGCCTTCACGTCCTGGTTGTCGTGCACCGGCACGCTGGTCACCAGGCCGGAGACGTCGGGCGCCACCTGCACCACATAGGCCTTGACGCGGCCGTCGCGCGTCCAGGGTTCGACTTCATAGTGCACCCAGAGCTGCCAGCCGGCGTAGGCGGCCGCGGCGACGACGACGGCCGTTACCGCGAATTTGCCGATGGCGGCAGGGCGCAGGGCATTGGGGAGTTTCATACCTATCTCTGGAGAAAATACGGGGAAATGAGGGAGACGCCATACAGCAGCACCACGAACAGCGCGAGGTCGAACAGCGCGGGGTGCCACACCAGGCGGTACAGGCCGGCGCGGGCCAGCACGCGGCGCACCGCCCAGGCGACGCCCAGGGTGACCACGCCCAGCACCAGCAGCCAGGGGAAATAAATGCCGTAGAGATTGAATTCGCCGATCATGATGCTTGGCCCTCCAGCGTCGGGTGGGCGGGTTGGTAGTCGGGCGCGTCGGGGAAGAAGGCGCGGCGGATGCCCACCAGGGCGACCACGGCGCGGTCGCGCGCGGCCGTGCCCTGCGGCGCGGCGGCGACGCTGGACAGCGCGCGGTCGATCTGCGCCAGGAACTCGGCGGTCTTCGCGGCGGAACCGCCCACGCGGGCGCGGAAGAAGCCGGCCAGGCTGTCGAGCACCGGCTTGATGGTGGGCTCGGCCATGGGCAGGTGGCGGCGCGCGCGTTGCAGTTCGGCGATGTCGCGACCCACGCGCAGATCCTTCAGCGCGTCGGCGGCCACCACATCGTCCGGCCGTTTGGCCAGCGCCAGGCGCGGCTGCAGCAGGCCGATGCGGTCCAGCATGCGGGCGGCATAGGTGTGGCGCGACGGCGCGCGCGGCGAGCTCGCCAGCGTCGCCAGTTCTTTCCAGTTGGCGGCCTGGATGCGGCGCGCGCTCCAGTCGGCGCTGACCGTGCGGAAGATGGCGGCGATGATGGCGGCCGTGGCCACGCCCATGCACTGCGCGACCTGCGTGTCGATGAAGGACACGATGTCGGCGGTGTTGGTGTCCTGCAGCGCCATCGTGCCCAGGAAGCCGAACAGCATGGCCATGGCCTTGCCGGCGCTGGCGGGCCGGGCGATGAAAATGCCCAGCACGAAAGCCGTGGGCAGCATCGCCAGGGCCAGCATCTCGAAGGAATGGATGGCGGGCATGATGCCCAGCAGGTACAGCGCGGACAGCGGGATCGAATAGACCGTGTAGGTCAGGAACTGCATGATGCCGGGCACCGGGTTGTCCTGCGACGCGAAAAAGCAACTGAAGATGGCGGCCATGAGCGCGGCGGTGGCGCCGTTGCTCCAGGCCGTGCCGATCCAGAAGGCGCAGCAGACCGAAATGGCCACGCCGGCGGCCAGCGCCGACAGCAGCGCCATGCCGCGGTCGCGGTGCAGCATCGCGTTGGGCGCGCGCTTGGAACGGGGCGAGCGCAGCGGCGCGCCTTGCAGCCCGGCGCGGATTTCGCGGCGCAGGGCCAGGCATTCGTCATAGGTGTCGATGAGCTCGCGCAGGCGCGTCATCAGGCTGGCCAGCAGGGCGTCGCGCCAGGTGGAGCGGCTGTCGATCGAGGGCGTGAGCCGGGCCACGGCGGCGCGCAGGCGCACGGCGGTTTCGTGGGTGGCCTGGGCGCCCGCGTTGATCCATTCGGAGATGTCGTTCAGCAGCGCCGACACCGCTTCCGGCAGCGGCCGGCCGTCGGCCTGCAGCGCGCGCATGCGGTCTTCCACGGCGGAGACGGCCGGCGTCAGGGCCGCGATCTGGTCCTGCATGGCGCGCACCGCGCCCGAGGTCCAGCGCAGGTTGCCGGTGTCGAAGGGCACGTGGGTGGACAGCAGGCGGAGCTGGGTGATGTCGTTGGCCAGCACGCGGCGGTCGCGGTCCTTCTGTTCGGCGGTCTGGCCGCTGAGCGTGTCGTGCATCCAGTTGCGGGCGTCGCGCACCGCCTTGTCCAGTTGCAGGGTCAGCGCCGGGGCCAGGCCGCGCGGCAGCACGATACTGTGGATCAGCGTGGCGCAGACGATGCCCAGGCTGATTTCCTCGACGCGGGCCAGCGCGGTGTCGAACACCAGGGAAGGGTCGGTCACGCTGGGAAAGCCGATCATCGCGGCGGTGTAGCCCGCCAGCATGAACAGGTACGAGCGCGGCGTGCGGTCCAGTACGGACAGGTACAGGCAAGCGCCCACCCACAGCACCATGGCGGCGGTCATGACGACCGGGGAGTTCGACAGGCGCGGCACCATGTAGACGGTGGCGGCCGAGCCGAAGAAGGTGCCGGTCAGGCGGTACAGCGCCTTGGAGCGCACCGCGCCCGACCAGGGCTGGGCCACGACATAGGCGGTGGTCATGGCCCAGAACGGACGCGGCAACCCCATGCTGTAGGCCAGGTAGAGCGCCATGATGGCGCTCAGGTAGCTCTTGAGCGAGAAAACGGTTTCGCGGACGTTCGGGAGTTTCACGGCTGCGGGTCCTGTTGCTGCGTGCCCGCGCCGCTGCGGCCCAGCGTAATCCGCAGGGCCTCGAAGACCCGCAGGCAGGCTTCCAGGTCCGCTTCGCTGACGCCCCGGAACAGGCGGCGGCGCAATTCCACCAGCACTTCCTCGACCTGGGCGCGCAGCGCGTGGCCGGCCTGGGTCAGGTGCAGGGTCTTGGCGCGGCGGTCGTGCGGATCTTCGCGGCGCTCCATCAGGCCGGCGGCGACCAGTTGGTCCAGCACCCGCACCAGCGAGGGGCCTTCGACGCCCAGCGCTTCGGCCAGGGCGCCCTGGCGCACGCCGTCTCCCAGGCGGCCGGCCAGGATGACGGGCCAGGCCGTGGCCTGGGAGAGGCCGTAGTCGGCCAGCGCCTTGTCGGCGGCGCCGCGGTAGGCGCGCGACAGCACCATCAGGTTGGAGGTGGTGGCCATGAGTTGGGAGTCGGAGGGCGTGTTCATGAATTAGATTGTATCCTATCTATTAGCTTACTAATAATTGAAAATGGCGAATATCTCCATAGATTCTTTCAATTGGGAAGATAGGGGACGGGCTTTCCATCTATGGAAAGCCCGGGTCCGGCTCAGCCGTTGCAGTCCGCCCAGCAGTTGGGCGTTTCGTACAGGCGCACGCGGGTCAGGCGCAGCTCGGCGCCGTAGTGGCCGTGATAGTGCGGGGCCAGCGTGTCGAAGATGATGGCCGCCAGGTTCTCGGCCGTGGGAATGCGGTCCAGCACCACCGTCTTGTGGCCGGGCAGGGTGTCCAGGAAGGCGCGCACGGCGGCGTCGCCCTCGTAGACCAGGAAAGCGTGGTCCCAGATGTCGACGACGTGGGTCTTGGCGATCTGTTTGATCTCGGAGAAGTCCATCAACATGCCGTTGTCGGACTCGCCGGGCGCCTGCACCACGTCGCCGGTCAGGGTGATTTCCAGCACGTAGCGGTGGCCGTGCAGGTTGCGGCACTGGCTGCGGTGGTCGGGGATGCGGTGGCCGGCGTCGAACTCCAGCCTGCGGGTCACGGAAATCATGGCGCGCTCCGCAGGGGGCGAGGGTAAATCATGGAATGCCTATGTATTTGTGGGTCTGCAGGCTGAGCCGCCATTGCGGATGCTGCATACAGTACTGGACGGCCTGCTCGGTATTGGCCGCGCGCGCGGGGCCGTCCATGGGTTGCAGGAAGAAGTGGTCGAAATCCAGGTGCGCGTAGGCCTCCGGCAGCGCGTTGGCTTGGGGATAGACGAGCTTGAGCTCGTCGCCGCGCTTCAGGACGACGGGCGCCGTGCCCTTGGGGCTGACGCAGATCCAGTCGATGCCGGCGGGCGGCTCGATGGTGCCGTTGGTTTCGATGGCTACCGTGAAACCGCGGGCGTGGATGGCCGTGAGCAGCGGCGCGTCCAGTTGCAGCAGGGGCTCGCCGCCGGTGAAGACCACGTAGCGGTCTTCGGCGCCGGGGCCCCAGCACGCCGCGATGGCGTCGGCCAGGCGTTCGGCGGTGGCGAACTTGCCGCCGCCTTCGCCGTCGACGCCGACGAAGTCGGTGTCGCAGAAGGTGCAGGCGGCGCTGGCGCGGTCGCTTTCGCGGCCGGTCCACAGGTTGCAGCCGGCAAACCGGCAGAATACCGCCGCGCGGCCGGCATGGGCGCCTTCGCCCTGCAGCGTCTTGAAAATTTCTTTGGCGGAATAAGTCATGGGTGGGTGCCGGCGGCCGGACGCCGGAAAAATCGGGCAAAGCGCATTATTTTACTTGGCGCGGCGCTTGGGGCGTTAGAACCTTCGGGTAACCGCCGGCCGGCCTCTATACTCCCGTCCTATGTTTCACGTCCAAGATTCCCTCTACCTGGATGAACGCGAACTGGCGTTCACCATGATCCGCGCCCAGGGCGCGGGCGGCCAGAACGTCAACAAAGTGTCCAGCGCGGTCCACCTGCGGTTCGACGTAAGGGCGTCCAGCCTGCCGCCCGAGATCCAGGACGCGCTGTGCGCCCTGAACGACCACCGGGTCTCCAAGGACGGGGTCATCGTCATCAAGTCGCAGTCGTTCCGCAGCCAGGAAAAGAACCGCGCCGAAGCCATCGAACGGCTGATCGCCATGGTGCGTTCGGTGGCGCAGCCGGACAAGCCGCGCCGCGCCACCCGGCCGACCCGGGCCTCGCAGCGCCGGCGCGTCCAGCGCAAGGTCCAGCACGGCGAGATCAAGCGGCTGCGCGGCCGCGTCCAGGCGGATTGACCGTGGCCGACGCGCGGCGGCGCTACCTGTACACGCTGGGCGCGGTGTTCGCCGCGATCTGGCTGGCGCTGGCCATCTCGCCTCACGACCGCGCCGACTGGGCGCTGGAAAACGCGCTGGTGCTGGCCTTCGGCGGAGCGCTCCTGGTCACGCGCCGCTGGTTCGTGTTCTCGCGGACGTCGTACACCCTGATTTTCCTGTATTTGTGCCTGCACGCCGTCGGCGCGCACTACACCTATTCGCTGGTGCCCTACGACGACTGGTGGCGGGCCCTGACGGGCCACAGTTTCAATAGCATGGTGGGCTGGGAGCGCAACAACTTCGACCGCGTCGTGCATTTTTCCTACGGCCTGCTGCTGGCCTATCCCATCCGCGAGATCTTCCTGCGCGTGGTCGAGGTGCGCGGTTTCTGGGCGTATTTCCTGCCCATGGACGTGACGCTGTCGACCTCGGCGCTGTACGAGCTGATGGAGTGGGGCGCCGCCGCCACCGTCGGCAGCGACCTGGGCGCGGCCTACCTGGGCACGCAGGGCGACATCTGGGACGCCCAGAAAGACATGGCGCTGGCGGCCGCCGGCGCGGTCATCGCCATGGCCGTCACCGCGCTGGTCAATTGGCGGGCCCGGCGCGACCTGGCGCGCGACTGGGCCGACAGCCTCAAGCCGGGGCGCCAGGCGGGCGGATAGCCCTGGGGCCCTCATGGGCATAAGCATATATCGAGTTATCTCGATATAAGATTCGATAAATTGCGATATTTAAATATGACTGCCTCTTCTTCCAGCCCCGATCCCGCCGCACCCGGTATCGACGCCGACGCCATCCTCAAGGCGTTGGCCAATCCGGTGCGGCGCGACATCCTCGCGTGGCTGAAGACGCCGCATGCGTATTTCGAGGAGCGTCCGGGCCATACCTTCGAACATGGGGTGTGCGCGGGCCACATCGATAGCCGCTGCGGCCTGTCCCAGTCCACCGTGTCCTCGCACCTGGCCGTACTGCAGCGCGCGGGGCTGATCTCGGCCACGAAGGTGGGGCAGTGGATATTTTTCCGTCGCAACGAAGCCGTCATCGCCGCCTTCCTGCGGCAACTGAACCAGGATATGTAGCCCCGCTACGACTAGCGCCCCGGCTCCGGGGCGAAGGATTTTGCATGAGCCAATTATTCGAACCCCTGCGCGTCGGCGACCTGACGCTGCCCAACCGCATCGTCATGGCGCCCCTGACGCGCATGCATGCCGACCCGGGCCGGGTGCCCAACGACCTGATGGTCGAGTACTACACCCAGCGCGCCGGCGCGGGCCTGATCCTGACCGAGGCCACGGCCGTCACGCCGCAGGGCGTGGGCTACGCCGACACGCCGGGGCTGTGGACGCCCGAGCAGGTCAAGGGCTGGCGCAAGGTCACGTCCGCCGTGCATGCGGCCGGCGGCCTGATCGTGGCGCAACTGTGGCACGTGGGCCGCATTTCCGATCCGATCTTCCTGGACGGCGAGCTGCCCGTCGCGCCCAGCGCCATCGCGGCCGAGGGCCACGTCAGCCACGTGCGTCCGCAGCGCGCCTATGTGACGCCGCGGGCGCTGGAAACCGCCGAGATCCCGGGCGTGGTCCAGGTCTACCGCCATGGCGCCCAGATGGCGCTGGAAGCCGGTTTCGACGGCGTGGAAGTGCATGCCGCCAACGGCTATCTGCTGGACCAGTTCCTGCAGGACAGCAGCAACCGGCGCACCGACGCCTACGGCGGTCCGGTGGAGAACCGCGCGCGCCTGCTGCTGGAAGCGGTGGACGCCTGCGTGTCGGTCTGGGGGGCGGGCCGGGTGGGCGTGCACCTGTCGCCGCGCGGCGATATCCACAGCATGGGCGATTCGGACCCCGCCGCCACCTTCGGCTATGTGGCGCGCGAACTCGGCAAGCGCGGCATCGCCTTTCTGTGCGTGCGCGAACACGAGGCCGCCGACAGCATCGGCCCCGCGCTCAAGGCCGCGTTCGGCGGCGTCTATATCGGCAACGAGGGCTATACGCGCGAATCGGCCGAAGCCGCCATCGCGGCGGACCGGGTCGATGCCGTGGCGTTCGGCGTGCAGTACATCGCCAACCCCGACCTGGCGCACCGCTTCGCGCTCAAGGCGCCGTTGAACAAGCCCAATCCGGCCACGTTCTACGCGCCGGGCCCGGGCGGCTATACGGACTATCCGGCCTTGCCGGCTTGAGCCTTCCGGGCAAAGGCCTCAGGACGCGGCGAGCATCGGATAGGTGAACAAGCCGAAGTGCGCCGCGTTCAGGCCCAGGTGCGCCAGCACCGCGGCGGCCAGGCCGCCATGGCGGTAGGCCATGCCATAGGCGGCGCCGGCCAGTCCGGCCAGCAGCATCCACTGCCAGCCGCCCGCGTAATGGGCCAGTCCGAACAGCGCGGCCGCGACGGCCAGCGCGGCCCAGTCGCCGCCGCGGCGGCTGCGCCACCGCAGGCTCAACTGCTGCTGCAGGTAGCCGCGGAACAGCGCTTCCTCGGCCAGCGTGACGAGCAGGGCGTTATTGGCCAGCCAGATCCAGCCGGCGTCCGGCCATTTGGGCGCCCAGCCGACCACACCCAGCGCCAGCGCGCATCCCAGGCACACGGCCGCCGCGGCGGCGCAGGCCAGCAAGGCCGATCCTGCCGTATTCCGCGCGCCTGGTCCCGCCATGGGCGGCGCCAGCGCCAGCACCACCCAGAAAGCCACCAGCGGTTTGTCCAGGTTCAGGTACATGCCGAAAGGCACGGCGCCAGGGCTCAGCGGCGCCGGCGCGATGACCTGCGGATTGTGGAAGCCCGGCAGCAGGTGCAGGAACAATAGCGCGGCCAGCGCCAGGAACAGGGCGTGTCCCGCGATGCGCGCGGTAGGCGGCGAGGCGGGCCTGGCCAGCGCCGCGGCCAGGATCAATAGCGCGGGCCAGGCAAGCGCGATGGGATCGATGAGGCCGTCGGCCCAGGCCCAGCCATAGGCCGCCGCGAGCGGAACCAGGGCCCAGCGCCGGGTCGCGGGCGGCCAGAGCAGGGCGGCGGCGAGGAACAGGGCGGACCAGGGGGTGAGGAGAGGCACGGGGTGGGGGCGGGTAAAAGGGGAGAGTGTATGCGGTGGGGAGGGGGGGTGTCAGACACCTGCATGTGGAATCGTGTCTGACACCCACCCCACACCTGCGTTATCGTCCCCCCACATATCGCATACCAAGGAGTCGCACAATGAAGACGATCGCGTGGTTGATGCTGGCGGCGGCGTTGCTGCCTTTCGTGTCGACGATCATCGCCAAGGCGGGAGGCAAGCAATTCGACAATAACGATCCGCGCGCCTGGCTCGCGCGCCAGGAAGGCTGGCGCGCCCGTGCCAATGCGGCGCAGGTCAATACCTTCGAGGCGCTGCCGTTTTTCTTCGCGGCGGTGCTGTTCGCGCTGTACAACCAGGCGCCCGTCGCGCACGTGGCCACGCTGATGGCCTGCTGGCTGGGCGTGCGCCTGGGCTACCTGGCCATGTACCTGGCGGGCTGGGGCGCGCTGCGTTCGCTGGTCTGGGCGATCGGCGTGGGCTTCGTGATCGCGATCCTGTTCGCGGGCGTCTAGGCGCCGCCAGGGCCGGGCGCCTTGCGGTTGCGCCCGCTCACTTCCATTCGAACACGGCGCGCGCGGTGCCGCCGGTCTGCACCGAGACTTCGCGCTCCTGCGCGGCGCCGTTATACGTGGCCGATACCTTGTAGCGGCCCGCCGGCAGCTTGACCAGCATATAGGGGCCTTCGGCAGTGGCCTGCAGGACGGACTTGCCCTGCGCGTCCTGGATCGACACGGCGACGTCGGCGACGTAATCGCCCTTGCCGTTGCGCTGCGCGGCGAACGTCAGCGCCAGCGGATAGTCCTTGGCGGCGGCCTTCATGGCCTCGGATTCGTCCAGGCCGATGCCGCCGCTGACGTATTCCACGGCGCCCTGGTGCTGCACCGGCGGCAGGCCGGCCTGGACGGTGGACAGGATGCCGGCGAAAGCCATGCTGCCCACGGCCATCGCGGCGGCCATGGTGCAGCGTTCGATACGCTTGTTCATGAGGTGCTCCTTGATAGGATGGCCGGCGCCGCTACGCGCCGGCCGCAGTCGTTGCCGCGCCACGAAGAGGCGGCAGCAAATTCGACTGCCGCGCGCGCGCGGAGTTCGCGCCGCCGCGCCTGCGATCTCAACCGATTGTTTCCGGCGCCTGGCGCGGCATATCGCCGCCTTCCCCCGCGCGCCAGGAAAACGTCAGCCCGCTTTCGCCGTTGACCGAGCCGTCGGGCGCGAAGCGCCTTTCATGGAGCTGTCCGGCGCCGCCGTCGCGCAGCGCCAGCACGCTGGAACTGCGCGTGCCATAGTTCGGGCTGACGATAAAGGGGCTGCTCAATAGCCGTTCCCGATCCAGCGGCAGGCCGGTGGCGGGCAGGTCGGCGTCGTCCGCGGGCTCGCGGTCGGCCAGGGCGGCCATGAGCGCGGCCAGGTCGGGCTGCTGCCCCTTGCCCAGCACGGCCGTGAAGGCGGCCTTGGTGCGGGCCAGCTTGGGCCAGGGCGTGTCCAGCAGGTGGTTGGACAAGGCGTAGACGCCGGGCGCGAGCGCCCGCGGCCCGCCGTCGCGGTTGCTGAGATACCAGGCTTCGCGCGTGTCGCCCACGATCAGGTTGAAGCCGTTGTAGGCCTGGTCCATCGCATGCACGCGGGCCAGGTAGCCGGCGGGCGTCTCGCCGCCGCGCAGATAGTCTTCCACCAGCGCGCCGCGGGACGGCGCATTTTCGCGGAAACTGCCGGGCTCGCGGAAATTGGTCACCAGCGCGTAGCGTCCGCGCTCGGTCACGCCCATCCAGGTGCCGCCGGCGCGGCCGTCGCGTCCCGCGTAGATCCCGGGCGCGTCGGGCCACTGCGCGGCGGGGAGCGTGGGGCGTTCATGGAATTCGTCGCGGTTCGCGGCGATCAGGACGGGGATGCCCGGCAGGGCGTGCAGGGCCAGTACGGCAAGACACATGGTTCAGACCTGGTTGGCGGGTTTGTCGGGGACCTTGCGGGCGGGCGCGGCCGCGAAATCCGGGCCGGCCAGCGTCGCGCGCAGGGTTTCGATCTGGGCGGCCACGTCGCGCAGCGCGGGGGCGGGCGAGATGATGGCGGCGGACGGCATCGGCGTGCCCTGGGCGACGGCGACGCTCATGTCGTGCAGGGACGCGGCCAGCAGTCCCAGTTGGGCCGCGGTGGGCGGAGCCTGGTCCGGCGGCGCGGACCAGGCGGTGTCGGAAATGGCGTTGGCCACGCGTTCCAGGGCCACCTCGACCGGCCACCAGGACAGCGCGCGGCGGCTGACCAGGCGGGGTTCGGACAGGCCGCGCTGCAGGGCGATGCGCAAGTCGGACAGGCGGGCGTAGGCGCTGGCGCGCAGGTCGTGCCGGCTGGCCGGGGCGGCCTGGAACACCGAGTTCAGGTAGGCGGCCAGCGTGTCCATGGCGGCCGAGACGGCGTGGTCCAGGTTGTTGCGCTCGATGCGTATCCACGGCAGGTATCCGACCAGCAGCACGATGGCCGCCGCCACGCCCACGTCGATCAGGCGCGCTAGCGCGATCGGCCAGCTTCCCGGCTGCAGGGCGCCGATCAACAGCATCAGGATGGGCAGCAAGATGGCGGAGAACAGGCCGTAGTTGCGCCGTATCGACCAGGGCAGCAGGGACGCCAGCGCCGCCACGGTGAGCAGGCTGACGATGCCGTTGCGGTCCAGCGCCAGCACGGTCGCGCTGATCGCCACGCCGACCACGCTGCCCGCGCAGCTTTGCAGCGCCCGGGCAAAGACCGAGCCGAAATTGGGCTTGAACACCACCACCACGATGAGCGGCACCCAGTAGGACCGCGGCAGCGACGCCGCCTGCGCCACGACCTCGGCGGCGATCAGGCACAGGCCCAGGCGGACCAGGTAGCGCACCGTCGTCGGTCCCGGCCGGTAGGTGCGCGCCAGCACCCGCCAGGGCGTGCGCGGCCGGGCCGGGGGCAGGCCGGCGAAGGCGTCGGCCTCGCTCAGCTTGCCGCCGTCCAGCAGCGGCTGTGCCTGGGACAGCGTTTCGGCCAGCTCCGGCATGCCCGCGCGCCGCAGCGCCGCGATGTCGTCGCGGGGATCCGGCACGGCGTCGTTTTCCACGCGATCGGCCAGCCGGTTCATGACGCGCGCGCAGTCGGGCGGCAGCACGCGGCCGGCGCGGGCCAGCGCCAGGGCCGTGTTGGTCAGCGGCGTGCAGGCCTGCAACTGGGCCGCCAGCCGCGCCAGCCGTGGCGAGGGGCCGGCCGCCCCGCCGCGGGCGGCCAGCACGGTGTCGTAGGCGGTGGTCATGGCCGCCTCCATGTCGCGCCGCGCGGCCATGGTGCGCGAGGTGCCGATGGCCGCGAACATCGCCGCCAGCTTGCGGTAGGCCATGGCCACCGCGGCGCGCTCGGGCGCGATGGGGTCGGCCACCCAGCCCGACAGCGTCAGCGCCAGGCCGAACAGGCCGCCGGCCCCCACCAGCACCGAGGGCAGCCAGGGCGGCAGGGAAGACGTGAGGCTCGCGCCCACGATCACGTACACCGCGAATTGCAGCGTGGCCACCGCCGCGATGTTGTTGAAGGTGCCGGCCAGGCTGGCCGCCAGCACCAGCAGCGTCATGGCGCCGGCGGTCCACAGGCCGTATCCGGAAATCAGGCTGCCCAGCAAATACCCCAGCGCGCCGCCGAACACGGTGGAGCCGATGGACAGCGCGCGGTTGCGGTAGGGGCCGCCGTTGTCGCCGGTGATGGCGGGCAGCGCGCCCAGCGACACCAGCGCGGCCGCCGCGCTCTGGTCCAGCGCCAGCCCCGCGGCGGCGGGCAGGCCGATGGCGAGGGCGGCGCGCAGCGCCACCCAGCGGCTGACCAGAGACGGCTCCATGTGCGCCAGGCTCATGAGCCAGCGCATGTTGGAGGTGCGCGCGCCGCGGTTCATCGAATGGCGGGACACGGTGGCCTCATGCCGCGGCTGGCGGTCAGCCCTTGATCAGCGGCGCCTCGTCGGGCGCCGCCAGCCGGAAGTAGTCCTCCGTGTTCAGGAGGATGGAGGCGTCCAGGCGGCCGGCGTTGAACACGATCTCGCCATGGCGCTCGCGCAGGCTGGGATCCACCAGCAGGTGCAGGTCGGGATTGAAGGTGAAGGGGGGAATGGCGCCGATTTCGCAGCCGGTCAGTTCGCGCGCCAGGTCCTGCGAGGCCAGCGACGCCTTTTTGCCGCCGGCGGCGCGGGCGATGGCGTCCAGGTCGGCCTGCTTGTCGGCGGGGAAGACCGCCAGCACGTTCTTGCGCTGGTTGGACGATATCTTCACGCGGCAGACCAGCGCCTTCGCGCCCTGGCTGACTTCGGTGCCGCGGATCGCGGCGACCTCGACGGAACGGCCGGCGGCGGGGTGTTCGAGCAGGCGGTAGCGGGCCTGGTTCCGGGCAAGCAGGTCTTGCAGGCGTTCAAAGACTTCCATGTGGGCGAGGGCGCAGGTAATCGGGCCGGCGCCGGGATTCGGCACCGTACGCCGCATGATACGCCCTAGATCTCCCCGGTGAAGGCGTAGCCCCAGCCCCAGACGGTGCGGATCGGCAGTTCCACGTTCATGTCCTGCGCCTTGCGCCGCAGGCGGCTTACCACGACGTCGGTGCGGCGCACGGATTCCCGGCCGCCCTGGGCGTCCATGCCGGGCGAATCGCCGCGCGGCAGGCGCTTGTCGGAGGATGTCGTCAGCCTCAGCAGGAACTCGCGCTCGGCCTGGGTCAGCGACAGCCGCGTGCCCTGCGGGCTGACCAGCGTCCAGGCGGCGTCGTGGAATTGCCATTTGCCCGCGGGTTCGGCGGGCGCGGGGGCGGGCTGGCGCGTTTCGCCCTCGGCGGCCTGCCGGCGGCCCGCGGCGGGCACGCGGCGCACCAGCGCCTGCAGGGCCGCCGCGATTTCCGGCGTGCCCACGTCGGCCTGGAAGCAGGCGTCGGCGCCGCAATGCAGGCCCAGGATGCGGTTTTCGGGGGAGTCGAAGCTGGAGATGGCGACGATGCCGGCGGTGGTGTCCATGGCGCGCAAGCCCGCGACGGCCATGCACAGATCGGAGAGTTCGGCTTCCATCACGAGCAACGGCGTGCGGCGTGCCTGGAACAGGCGGAACAGGCCGTTGGAGTCTTCGCACTGGCGGGGCGAAAAGCCCATCCCGGCCAGCGCGCCGCTACGGCGCTTGCGTTGACCGGCATCGGGGGAGAAGACGATCAAGTCGAGTAAGTCATTCATGAATCGTTGTGATGTGCAGCATAAGCACATGCATGATGCAACGGATACGGCGGTTTCCTAAACCTCGCACAACGACACTTTCCGGCCCGAATTCTCGGCATGGCGGCGCGGCGCGCCATTGTGGTGCGCCGCAAAGGTTATTTGATTATCGCCAATCAATAGCGGGGCGGCGGGCAGGGTTACACCCCGGGGCGGAGGGCAACGATGGTGTAATGGGCCGGTTCCCACCCCTGCCGCCGCGCCCGCCGGGCCGGGGCGGTTTTCCGTAGGAGACTGCACCGCCATGCCGCAATCGTCTTCCATCAACCGCCGCATCGTGCTTGCCGCCCGTCCGCGCGGCGAGCCCGCGGACAGCGATTTCCGCCTGGAAACCGCCGACGTCCCGCAGCCCGGCCCCGGCCAGGTGCTGCTGCGCACCGTCTACCTGTCGCTGGACCCTTATATGCGCGGGCGCATGAGCGATGCGCCGTCCTACGCCGAACCGGTCAAGCTCGGCGAACCCATGGTGGGCGGCACGGTCGCGCGCGTCGAGGCCTCCAGCCATCCCGCCTACCAGCCCGGCGACTGGGTGCTGGCGCAGTCCGGCTGGCAGGATTACGCGCTGTCGGACGGGACCGGCCTGCTGCACCTGGGCCCGGACCCCGAACATCCCTCCTATGCGCTGGGCGTGCTGGGCATGCCCGGGTTCACCGGCTACATGGGCCTGCTGGACATCGGCCAGCCCAAGGCGGGCGAAACCGTGGTCGTGGCCGCCGCCAGCGGGGCGGTGGGCGCGGTGGTCGGACAGATCGCCAAGATTCATGGCTGCAAGGTCGTGGGCATCGCCGGCGGCGCGGACAAATGCCGCTACGCGGTCGACGAATTGGGCTTCGACGACTGCCTGGACCACAAGGCGCCCGACCTGCCGGGCCGGCTGGCCCGGGCCGTGCCGCAAGGCATCGACGTGTATTTCGAGAACGTGGGCGGGGCCGTCTTCGACGCGGTGCTGCCGCTGCTGAACCCGCGCGCCCGCGTGCCGGTCTGCGGCCTGATCTCGGCCTATAACGCGACCAGCCAGCCGGAAGGGCCGGACCGGCTGGGCCTGTTGATGCGCACCGTCCTGACCAAGCGCCTGAAAATCCAGGGTTTCATCATCTTCAACGAATACGCGCACCGGTTCGGCGAGTTCCGCCAGGCGATGGAAGGCCTGGTCCGGGACGGCCGCGTCAAATACCGCGAAGACGTAGTCGAAGGCTTGGAAAATGCGCCGCGCGGCCTGGTCGGGCTGCTCAGGGGCGAAAACGCCGGCAAGCGCATTGTGCGCGTCGGCCCGGATGACAGGAGCGCACTATGAATATCCTCATCGTTCTCACGTCCCACGACAGGCTGGGCGACACCGGCCGCAAGACCGGCTTCTGGCTGGAGGAGTTCGCCGCGCCGTACTACGCGTTCGCGGACGCCGGCGCCAGGATCACGCTGGCCTCGCCGGCGGGCGGCCAGCCGCCGCTGGATCCCAAGAGCGACGATCCGGACGCGCAGACCGACGCTACGCGCCGCTTCCGGCAGGATGCCGAGGCCCAGCGGCTGCTGGCCTCCACCCGGCCGCTGGCCGAGGTGCAGGCCGCCGACTACGACGCGGTGTTCTACCCCGGCGGCCACGGTCCCTTGTGGGACCTGGCCGAGGACCCGAAGTCGGTGTCCCTGATCGAGACCATGCTGGCGGCGGGCAAGCCGGTGGCGGCCGTGTGCCACGCGCCCGGCGTGCTGCGCCACGCCAAGACGGCCGACGGCAAGCCCCTGGTGCAGGGCAGGCAGGTCACCGGCTTTTCCAACGCGGAAGAGGCCGCCGTGCAGCTCAGCGAGGTGGTGCCGTTCCTGGTCGAGGACGAGTTGAAGACGCTGGGCGGGCTGTATTCCAAAGGCCAGGACTGGCAGCCGCACGTGGTCGGCGACGGCCTGCTGATCACGGGCCAGAATCCGGCCTCGTCGGTGGGAGTGGCCCAGACGCTGCTGGAGCGGCTGAAGAGCTGATGCGGCCTGGCGGGGCGGCGCCTGACGGGCAAGGATTGCGGCGCATTGTGTCAGAATCGCTACTTTCTGAAACATGCGCACGGCATCCCGCCGTCTTGCGCGCCTCGTCCCGATGTATCCAGACGTACCCGAGTTTTCCCAAGGCGGCTGCGTGGCGGCCTTGTTCGCCGCCATGCGGGCGCGAGATCCGGCCACCGGCCGCCATTGCAACAGAGTCGTGGCCTTGAGCGTGGCCCTGGCCCAGGCCCACGGCCTCCCCGAAAACGAACACGAGGCGGTTTCCATCGCCGCCCGGCTGCACGACGTCGGCAAGATAGGCACGCCGGACCGCGTGCTGTTTTCTCCGGGGCGCCTGGACCAGGAAGACTGGGAAATCATGAAGTCGCACGCCGCGGTGGGCGCCGACATCATTCTGCATAGCGCAATCCCGCAGCGCGAACTGATCGCGCTGGCGGTGCGCCACCATCACGAGCATTTCGACGGTTCCGGCTATCCGGACGGCCTGGCCGGGGAAGCCATCCCGCTGCATGCCCGCATCATTTCGCTGGCGGATTCCTACGACGCCCTGGGCGACGCGCGTCCCTACCATCCGGCGCGTCCGCACGCGGAGATCATGCGCATCCTGAACCAGGAGGCGGGCGCCAAGTGCGATCCCGTCCTCCTGCGCGTTTTCGAGCGCATGATCCAGCACAGCCCGCTGCGGGTGGCGTAGCGGGGCGGCGCCTATTTCAGCCGGTAGTTCGCCGCCACCGTTTCCAGGTCCTGCAGCGTGCGCTGCTGCCAGGCGGCGTCGTGGCCCAGTTCTTCCGCGAGGATGCGCGCCACTTCGGGCGCGGCCAGCATCGCGGCTTCGCTGTCCAGGAACAGCGCGCGGTTGCGGCGTGCCAGCACGTCCTCGGCGCTGCGCGCGAGTTCGAAGCGCGCGGCGTAGCGCACGTGGGCTTCCGACAGGCCGCTGCTCTTGACCAGCATGCGCTCCGCGCCCGGCAGCGCCTTCAACGCCGCCAGGTCGCTGCCGTAGTAGCTGTCCGGGGTGCCGGCATGTTCCTGCGCGGGCGACAGGCCGGAGGCGCCGTGCAGCGGCAGCGATTCGGTGCGGCAGCTTGCCTGCGTCAGCAGTTGATGCTGGATGGCCGTGTCCACCACGTCCTGCGCCATGCGGCGGTACGTGGTCCATTTGCCGCCGGTCACCGTGACCAGCCCGGCCTTGGACACCAGGATGGTGTGCTCGCGCGACAGGGACTTGGTGGACGCCTCGCCCGTGGCCTTCACCAGCGGGCGCAGGCCCGCCCAGACGCTGGTGACGTCGTCGCGCGTGGGCTTGCGGCTGAGGTAGCGGGCCGCCGTGCCCAGGATGAAATCCACGTCCTGGGCGCCGGCCTGCGGATCCAGCGGCAGGTCGTCGCGCGGCGTGTCGGTGGTGCCGACGATGGTGTGGCCGTTCCAGGGCACCACGAACAGCACGCGTCCGTCGTCGGTCTTGGGGATCAGGACGGCGCGGTTGCCCGGCAGGAAATCCCGCGGCAGCGTCAAGTGCACTCCCTGGCTGGGGGCGACCATGGTCTGCGCGTTCTTGTCTTCCATGCGCCGCACCGCGTCCACCCACACGCCGGTGGCGTTGACCACGCAGCGCGCGCGCAGCGTGAAGCTGGAACCGCCGATCGCGTCCTGCGCCGTCACGCCGTCCACCTTGCCGCCCGTCATGGTCAGGCCGGTGGCGCGCACGTAGTTCACCGCCGTGCCGCCCAGGTCGAACAGGGTGCGCATCAGGCTGACCGCCAGGCGCGCGTCGTCGAACTGGCCGTCGTAGTACAGCACGCCGCCGCGGAGCTTGCGGCCGTTGACGCTCTCGGCCAGGGTCGGCGCGTTGGCCAGCGTGTCGCGGCGCGACAGCCAGCGGCTGGGCGCGAGGTTCAGCTTGCCGGCCAGCATGTCGTACATCTTCAGGCCGACGCCGTAGAAGGGCTGGTCCAGCAGGTTGTACGCGGGCACCACGAAGCCCAGCGGCCAGACCAGGTGCGGCGCGTTGCGGTTGAGCAGCCCGCGTTCGTGCAGGGCCTCGCGCACCAGGCTGACGTTGCCTTGCGCCAGATAGCGCACGCCGCCGTGCACCAGCTTGGTGGCCTTGCTGGACGTGCCCTTGGCGAAGTCGGCGCCTTCGATCAGCAGCGTGCGGTAGCCGCGCGAGGCGGCGTCGACCGCCGTGCCCAGGCCGGTGGCGCCGCCGCCGATGACGATCACGTCCCAGGAGTGCGTGTTGTCCAGCGTGGCCAGGAGGCGGTTGCGGTCCGGCGGAGCGACGGAGGCGGGGGAGGGGTTCATAGAGGTCAAGGTGTCTGCTTCAGAGTATTCGGGGCCGCGGCGACGTCGCAGCGCACGCCGGCGTCCAGCAGGACCTGCGCCAGCGGCTCCTGCGGATGCGCATCGGTGAAAAAGCGGTCTATCTGCGAGATGTGCGCCAGTTCCACCATGGCCTGGCGCTTGAATTTGCTGCTGTCGGCGGCCAGCCAGACTTCGCGCGACTGTTCGATGATGGTGCGCGCCACGCGCACTTCGCGGAAGTCGTAGTCGCGCAGCGTGCCGTCGGCCTCGATGCCGGAAATGCCGATCAGGCCGATGTCCACTTTGAACTGGCGGATGAAGTCCATCGTGGCTTCGCCCACGATGCCGCGGTCGCGCGAACGCACCACGCCGCCGGCCACGATGACCTCGCAGTCGGGGTTGTCCGACAGGATGTCCGCCACGTGCAGATTGTTGGTGATGACGCGCAGGCCGCGGTGGCGCAGCAGGGCGCGCGCGATGGCTTCGGTGGTGGTGCCGATGTTCAGGATCAGTGAACAGCCGTCCGGCACGGCGCGCGCGACGGCCTCGGCGATGCGCTGCTTGCCGGCGGCGTGCAGGCCCTGGCGCTTGCGGTAGGCGATGTTTTCGATGGTGGACGCTTCGATGCGCACGCCGCCGTGGAAGCGCGAAAGCAATCCGGCTTCCGAAAGAATATTGACGTCGCGCCGCACGGTCTGCAGCGTCACGTCAAAGCGTTTGGCGAGCTCTTCGATGGTGGCGGAGCCCTGGGCCCGCACCATTTCGATCAGCGCGCTCTGTCGGGGATTCAGTGTCATGTTCACATGATAAAACAACAAAAGCGAAAAATAATGACGCGCTGCAAGATTGTTTTTTGTTCGCTTCTTGGGTAAAACGCACAAAAAACGAAAGCTATCTGAAAGAGTATGCTCATCCTGTGGTCGAGCCGACCGCAGGCCGGGCCGCTGTACCGAATACCGAAGTCCGCAGTAAAAAACAGGGACACATTGGTAGGTAGAGGAGATCAGATGCAGCTAGACCTGGACAGGGTAGGTTTGCGGGCCGGCTCGCAAACGCACCTGTATCCCATGAGCCTCGCTCCGGTCGAGGGCGCCATGACCGTGTTGCTGGGCGCGACCCTGGCCGGCAAGACCTCGCTGATGCGCATCATGGCCGGCCTGGACCGGCCCAGCGAGGGCCGGGTGCTGGCCGACGGCGCCGACGTCACCGGCGTGCCGGTGCGCCAGCGCAACGTCGCCATGGTGTATCAGCAGTTCATCAATTACCCGTCCATGTCGGTCTACGACAACATCGCCTCGCCGCTCAAGCTGCGCGGGGCCGGGGACATACGCGAAAAAGTCCGCGCCATGGCGGCCCGGCTGCACATCGACCACCTGCTGGAGCGCTATCCGTCCGAGCTTTCGGGCGGGCAGCAGCAGCGCGTGGCGCTGGCGCGGGCCCTGGCCAAGGACGCGCCGCTCATCCTGCTGGACGAGCCCCTGGTCAACCTGGACTACAAGCTGCGCGAAGAACTGCGCGACGAGCTGTCGGAGCTGTTCGCCGAAGGGCGCTCCACGGTCGTCTACGCCACCACCGAACCCGGCGAGGCGCTGTTGCTGGGAGGCCACACGGCGGTGCTGGACGCCGGCGAACTGCTGCAATACGGGCCCACCGCCGAGGTCTTCCACCGTCCCAATTCCCTGCGCGTGGCGCGCGCCTTCAGCGATCCGCCCATGAACCTGTTCCCGGCCCGCCGCACGGCCACCGGCTTCGTGCTGCAAGGAGAGATGGCGGTCGAGCGCAGCCTGCCGCCGCAAGGCGGCGGCGAAGGCGGGGACATCACCGCCGGCCTGCGCGCCGGCGCGCTGGACGTGGAGCCGCGTCCCGGCCACATCGGCCTGGCGGGCATCGTGAAGCTGGCGGAGATCTCCGGCTCCGATACCTTCGTGCACGCCGAGACGGCGGCGGGCGACGTGGTGGCGCAACTGCCCGGCGTCCACCGCTACACGCTGGACGAGCGCGTGCAGCTCTACTTCGATCCCGCGCAGACCTACGCCTTCGGCGCGGGCGGCGCCTTGCTGGCCGCGCCGCGGCAGCCCGCGGGCGCGGGGGAGGCGGCCTGATGGCGCAGATCGAGCTGGACCTTTCCCATTCCTACGTCGCGGATCCCAGGACGGACGAGGACTACGCGCTGCTGCCGCTGAAATTCACCTTCCAGGACGGCGGCGCCTACGCCTTGCTGGGGCCTTCCGGCTGCGGCAAGACCACGCTGCTGAACTGCGTGTCGGGGCTGCTGCGCCCGTCGCACGGGCGCATCCTCTTCGATGGCCAGGACGTCACCGGCAAGACGCCGCAGGCGCGCAACATCGCCCAGGTCTTCCAGTTCCCGGTCGTGTACGACACCATGACGGTGGCCGAGAACCTGGCGTTCCCGCTGCGCAACCGCGGCATCGCGCCCGACCGCATCCGCGAGCGGGTGGGGCGCATCGCCGAGATGCTGGAAATGTCCGCCGTGCTGGACCGCCGCGCCAGCGGCCTCACGGCCGACGCCAAGCAGAAGATCTCGCTGGGGCGCGGGCTGGTGCGCAGCGACGTGTCGGCGATTCTGTTCGACGAACCGCTTACCGTCATCGACCCGCAGCTCAAGTGGGAGCTGCGCCGCAAGCTCAAGGAAATCCATCACGAATTCAAGCTGACGCTGATCTACGTGACGCACGACCAGACCGAGGCGCTGACCTTCGCCGACCAGGTCATGGTCATGGCGCGCGGCCGCGCCGTGCAGGTGGGCTCCGCGGACGACCTGTTCCAGCGTCCGGCGCACACTTTCGTGGGCCATTTCATCGGTTCGCCCGGCATGAATTTCCTGCCCGCGCAATGGCGCGACGGCGCGCTGGAACTCGGCGGCCGCCGCGTGGCGGGCGTGCCCGAAGCCATGGCCGCCAAGCTGGCCGGCGCCGGCCCCGTGAAGCTGGGCGTGCGCCCGGAATACCTGCGCCTGGCCGAGCCCGATGCGCCCGGCGCCGTGCCCATGCGCGTGGAGCGGGTGCAGGACGTGGGCACCTACACGCTGCTGGTGGCCGACTACGAAGGCGCGCCGGTGCGCGCCCGCCTGGGCGGCGGCGCCGTGCCGGCCGCCGCCGGCGGCACGGTCTGGCTGTCCGTCGTCAATCCGCATACCTGCTTCTACCGCGACGAGGAGCTGATCCGATGAAACCCATAGATCACCGGGCCTGGTTCCTGGTCCTGCCCGTGGTGCTGTGCGTGGCGTTCTCGGCCATCCTGCCGCTGATGACCATCGTCAACTATTCGGTGCAGGACATTATTTCGCCCGAGCGCCGCGTGTTCGTCGGCACCGAGTGGTACGCCGCCGTCCTGCAGGACGAAGAACTGCACGGCGCGCTGCTGCGCCAGATCGGCTTTTCGCTGGCGGTCCTGGCCATCGAGATCCCGCTGGGCATTTTGCTGGCGCTGTCCATGCCGGCCTCGGGCTGGCGGGCCTCGGCCGTGCTGGTGATCATCGCGCTGTCGCTGCTGATTCCCTGGAACGTGGTGGGCACCATCTGGCAGGTGTTCGGCCGCACCGACATCGGCCTGCTGGGCGCCACGCTGTCCTGGCTAGGTGTGGACTACAACTACACGGGCAACGACATGGACGCCTGGGTCACGGTGCTGGTCATGGACGTCTGGCACTGGACGCCGCTGGTGGCGCTGCTGTGCTATGCCGGCCTGCGCGCCATTCCCGACGCCTACTACCAGGCCGCCCGCATCGACGGCGCTTCGCGCATGGCGGTGTTCCGGTACATCCAGCTTCCCAAGATGCGCGGCGTATTGATGATCGCGGTGCTGCTGCGCTTCATGGACAGCTTCATGATCTATACCGAGCCCTTCGTGCTGACGGGCGGCGGGCCGGGCAACGCCACCACCTTCCTGTCGCAATACCTGACGCAGAAGGCCGTGGGCCAGTTCGACCTGGGCCCGGCGGCCGCCTTCTCCATCATTTACTTCCTGATCATCCTGCTCTTGTGCTTCATCCTCTACAACTGGATGCAGCGCGCCGGCACCACCGGCGGCTTCGACGAGGAGCGCGCAAATGCGTGAGAACAACACCTGGTGGCGCGGCCCCTTCCTGGCCGTGTATCTCGTGTTCGCCATCCTGCCGCTGTACTGGATGCTGAACATGTCGTTCAAGACGAATACCGAGATCGTCAGCACGCTGACCTTCTGGCCCAGGGACTTCACCTTCGAACACTACCGGACCATTTTCACCGATCCGGCCTGGTATTCCGGCTACATCAATTCGCTGATCTACGTCGTCATCAACACCGTCATTTCGCTGGCCGTGGCGCTGCCCGCGGCCTACGCGTTCTCGCGCTACCGCTTCATCGGCGACAAGCACGTGTTCTTCTGGCTGCTGACCAACCGCATGACGCCGCCCGCGGTGTTCCTGCTGCCGTTCTTCCAGCTCTACAGTTCGTTCGGCCTGATGGATACGCACCTGGCGGTGGCCCTGGCGCACCTGGTGTTCAACGTGCCGCTGGCGGTGTGGATCCTGGAGGGCTTCATGTCGGGCGTCCCGCGCGAGATCGACGAAACCGCCTATGTCGACGGCTATTCCTTCCCGCGCTTCTTCCTGACGATTTTCCTGCCGCTGATCAAGTCGGGCGTGGGCGTGGCGGCATTCTTCTGCTTCATGTTCAGTTGGGTGGAACTGCTGCTGGCGCGCACGCTCACCTCGGTCAACGCCAAGCCCATCGTCGCCACCATGACCCGCACCGTGTCCGCCTCGGGCATGGACTGGGGCGTGCTGGCCGCGGCCGGCGTGCTGACCATCGTGCCCGGCGGCATCGTCATCTGGTTCGTGCGGCACTACATCGCGAAGGGCTTCGCGATGGGCCGGGTATAGCGCCCGAAGGAGGACTGCTCCATGTTTAGCTGGATGGTATGGACCACCCCCGTCGCCGTCTTCTTTTCCTGCGTCGTCCTGATGCTGATCGGCATGACGGTGTGGGAACTGAAGTCGCCCACGGTAGAGCGCAAGGGTTTCCTGCCCCTGCGCACCACCCGCGGCGACCGCCTGTTCATCGGGCTGATGGCGGCCGCCTGGATCAACCTGGCGTTCGTGGGCCTGGGCGAGAAGGCGGCCGAATGGCTGTCGCTGGACCAACCGCCCTCGGTGTGGATCGGGTTCGCCGCGTCGATGCTGATGTTGGCGTTCATCATGAGGAAGGGCTGAAGAGGGGCGCCAGACCCCTCGTCTATGCAAGCGGTGTGGAAGGACTATCGGCCAGCGTCTTCCCCGGCCAGCGGTCCGCAGCAAACATTGGGGAAGGCTTATCGAGGAGACAGGTCATGAAATTGCGCATGCACGCCATGGCGGCCGCTATCGCCCTGATCGGAACGTCGGGCGCATGGGCCGGCGAGCCGGAAGCGAAGAAGTGGGTCGATTCGGAGTTCCAACCCTCATCGCTGTCCAAGGACGAGCAGATGGCCGAGATGAAGTGGTTCATCGACGCCGCCGCCAAGCTCAAGGCAAAGGGAGTCAACGAAGTCAGCGTGGTATCCGAGACCATCACCACGCACGAGTACGAATCCAAGACGCTGGCCAAGGCCTTCACGGAAATCACCGGCATCAAGGTCAACCACGACCTGATCCAGGAAGGCGACGTCGTCGAAAAACTGCAGACGTCCATGCAGTCCGGGAAATCCATCTACGACGGCTGGATCTCGGATTCGGACCTGATCGGCACGCACTACCGCTACGGCGCCATCCTGCCGCTGTCCGACTATATGGCCGGCGCGGGCAAGGAATGGACCAACCCGAACCTGGATCTCAAGGACTTCATCGGCACCAAGTTCACCACGGCGCCGGACGGCAAGCTCTACCAGTTGCCCGACCAGCAGTTCGCCAACGTGTACTGGTTCCGCGCGGACTGGTTCGCGCGCCAGGACCTGAAGGACAAGTTCAAGGCCAAGTACGGGTACGAACTGGGGGTGCCCACCAACTGGTCCGCCTACGAGGACATCGCCGACTTCTTCTCCAACGACGTCAAGGAACTGGACGGCAAGAAGGTCTACGGCCACATGGACTACGGCAAGAAGGACCCGTCGCTGGGCTGGCGCTTCACCGACGCCTGGCTGTCCATGGCCGGCGCCGCCGACAAGGGTCTGCCCAACGGCATGCCGGTGGATGAATGGGGCATACGCGTGGCCGACGACAAGTGCACGCCGGTAGGCGCGTCGGTGGCGCGCGGCGGCGCCACCAACAGCCCGGCCGCGGTCTACGCCCTGACCAAGTACGTGGACTGGATGAAAAAGTACGCGCCGCAGCAGGCTATGGGCATGACCTTCTCGGAGTCCGGGCCGGTGCCCGCCCAGGGGCAGATCGCCCAGCAGATCTTCTGGTACACGGCCTTCACCGCCGACATGACCAAGAAGGGCCTGCCGGTCGTCAACGACGACGGCACGCCGAAATGGCGCATGGCGCCGTCGCCCTACGGCCCGTACTGGAAGGACGGCATGCAGAACGGCTACCAGGACGTGGGCTCGTGGACGTTCTTCAAGTCCACCAACCCGGACAAGATGGCGGCGGCCTGGCTGTACGCGCAGTTCGTCACGTCCAAGTCGGTCTCGCTGAAGAAGTCCATCACCGGCCTGACCTTCATCCGCGACAGCGACATCAATAGCGAGTTCTTCACCAAGAACGCGGCCAACTACGGCGGCCTGATCGAGTTCTACCGCAGCCCCGCGCGCGTGGCATGGACGCCCACCGGCAACAACGTGCCGGACTACCCCAAGCTGGCCCAGCTCTGGTGGAAGAACGTCGCCACCGCGGTGACCGGCGAAAAGACGCCGCAGGCCGCCATGGACAGCCTGGCCAACGAAATGGACCAGGTCATGGCGCGCCTGGAACGCGCCGGGATGGCGCAGTGCGCGCCCAAGCTCAACGCCAAGAGCGACCCGTCCAAGTGGCTGTCCGACCAGCACGCGCCATGGAAGAAGCTGGCGAACGAAAAGCCCAAGGGCGAAACCATTCCCTATGAAAAGCTGCTGGCCGCCTGGAAGGAGGGCAAGGTCAGGTAAGGAACCGGGCTCCCACGCGCGACGCGAGCAGGTCGTAGAACAGCTTGGCGACCGGGTTGATGGCCTTGCCCCGGCAATGGATCAGGCCGATGGTGCGGGTGATGGCGGGTTCGCGCAGCGGCACGCTGACCAGCGCGGCGTGTTCGCCCGCCGGCATGGCGAGCCGCGGCACCACGCCCACGCCCAGGCCGGCCTCGACCATGCTGACCAGCGCGGGCACGTGCTGGACCTCGCAGAAATGGCGGGGGCGCACGCCGCTGTGGGCCAGGGCCTGGTCGATGAGGAAGCGGTTGCCGCTGCCCTGGGCCAGGCTGATGTAGGGATGCGTGTTCAGGTCCGCCCAGGTGACCGATTTGCGCTTGGCGAAGGGATGCCCGCGGCTGACCGCTGCCACGAACGGCTCTTCCAGCAGCGGCTTGAATTCGATGTCGGCGTCGTTCGCGCCGATGTAGGTCAGGCCGAAATCGGCGTCGCCGCGCGCCACCGCCGTCAGGATCTGCGAGGAGGATTCGTCGATGATCCGGATGCGGATGCGCGGGTATTGTTCCTGGTAGCTGCGGATCACGCCGGGCAGGAAATAGGCTACCGCCGAGGGCACGCAGGCGATGGTGACCAGGCCCGACAGGCGCTCGGCCACGTCCTGAATGCCGACCAGGGCGCTTTCCAGTTCATTGAGCACGTTGCGTGCGCGCGGCACGAATCCGCGCCCGATGGTGGTGAGCTCGACCTTGCGGGTGGTGCGCGTCAGCAACTGCACTCCCAGCGCGGCTTCCAGCTTGTCGGCGCGGCGCGACAGCGCGGACTGCGAAAGATGCAGGGCTTCGGAAGCGGCCCGGAAACTGCCCAGGTCGGCCACCGCCAGGAAGGCGCGCAAATCGGCCAAATCGAATTTCATGCGTTTTGGACAAAAATTGATCTAATTTTTGCACTTTACTCTATTGTGCCGGCTGCGCATTATGTCTCCCAAGCCGCCCCGAGCGCGGCATCCACAGGAGACGACCCCCATGATTCGCGTCCACCGCCTACGCCGGCAACTTGCTCTTGCGCTGGCCTGCGCCCCGTTGATGCTGTTGTCGGCGCCCGCCGCCCATGCCGAGGGCGGCGACTGGCCCCAGCGCCCGATCCGGCTGCTGGTGCCCTATGGCCCGGGCGGAAGCTCGGACGTGGTGGCCCGCGCCGTCGCCGTGGAGATGTCGCGCGATCTGGGCAAGCAGGTCATCGTGGAGAACAAGGGCGGCGGCCAGGGCATGATCGCGACGATGGAAGCGGCCCGCGCCACGCCCGACGGCTACACGCTCATCCTGGGCCACGTGGGAACGCTGGCGGTGAATCCGTCCATGGTGCCCAAGCTGCCCTACGACCCGCGCCGCGACTTCGCGCCCATCGTGCTGCTGGCCAAGCTGCCCATGGTGTTCGCGGTGGGCGGCAAGGTGCAGGCGTCGACGCTGCCCGAGTTCGTGGCCCTGGCGCGCGCCCGTCCCGGCGCGCTGAACTACGGGTCCGCAGGCAACGGCAGCGCGGGCCACCTGGCGTTCGAGATGCTCAAGACGGCGACCGGCATCGACGTGGTCCACGTGCCCTACAAGGGGACCGGCGCCCAGGTGAGCGACCTGCTGGCCGGCAATATCGATGCCGCGGCGGCCGGCACCCCCGGGCTGCTGCCGCACGCGCAGGCGGGCAAGATCCGCATCGTGGCCGTGGGGTCGGAGCGCCGCCTGCCGGTGCTGCCCGACGTGCCCACGGTGGCCGAGCAGGGCTACCCCGGATTCGAGAGTTCGCAATGGTTCGGCCTGCTCGCGCCCGCCGGCACGCCCGCGCCCGTCGTCGAACGCCTGCACCAGGCGGCGGTCAAGGCGCTGGCGACCGACTCGGTGCGCCAGCGGCTCGCCCATGACGCCAGCGAAGCGTCCGGCGCCGGGCCCGCCGAATTCGCCGCCTTCATCGACGCCGAAGAGCGTCGCTGGGGGAAGGTGGTGCGCGACGCGCGCCTGTCCTCCGAATGACCCGGCACCCCCGTATTCCCGTTACTCCCCAGGAAGCACACCCATGAGTACCCGAGCGCAACACACCTCCCCGATCCCCGAAGGCGAACTGACCGAACTGGGCATACGCGCTTTCGAAAGCCTGGGCCTGCCGCGGCAGGACGCCGCCGACGTGGTGCAGGTGCTGGTGCTGGCGGACTTGTTCGGCCTGTCCACCCACGGCCTGAGCCGCATCGAATCCTATGGCGAACGCCTGCGCGTGGGCGGTATCAATCCCCGCGCGCAGATCCGGGTGGAGCGCCCCGCGGCCGGCCTGCGCCTGGTCGACGGCGACAACGGCGTGGGGCCGCTGGTCGGCATGCACGCCCTGCGCGCCGCGATGGAGGCGGCGAGCGAATGCGGCGTGGGCATGGCCTTCGCCCGCCAGAGCAATCATTTCGGGCCGATTTCGCCCTATGGCCTGATCGCGGCGGAAGCGGGCTACGCCAGCATCATCGGCAGCAACGCCACCACCACCATCGCGCCCTGGGGCGGCACCGACGCGCGGGTGGGCAACAGTCCCGTCGGCTTCGCCGTGCCCAACCCCGGCGGCGCGCATTTCCTGCTGGACATGGCGATGAGCGTGGTGGCGCGCGCCAAGATTCGCAATGCCTTGAAAGCGGGGCAGGAGATTCCGGACACCTGGGCCACCGACGCGGCGGGCACGCCGACGACCAGCCCCAAGGCCGCCCTCGACGGTTTCCTGCTGCCGATCGGCGGGCACAAGGGCTACGGGCTGGCCTTGATGGTCGACCTGTTCGCCGGGCTGCTGTCCAACGCCGCCTACCTCACGCATGTGAAGTCCTGGGTGGACGCGCCGGACGAACCGCAGAACCTCGGCCATTTCTTCCTGCTGATCGATACGCGCCGGCTCGGATCGACCCAGTGGCTCGCGGAACGCATGAACGACTTCGCGCAGATCCTGCATGGCAGCGCGCCGGCGGATCCCGCGCGGCCCGTGATCCAGCCGGGCGAAATCGAGCTGGCGAAGATGGCGCGGCAAAAGGCCGAGGGCATCGTATTGAGCCCCGATGTGCTGGAACTGCTGCGCGGCCACGCGGACGCGCCGGCGGCCTGACGCCGGCCAGCCTTACCGATACGGAGACAGACATGAAAATCAGAGCCGCACTCGTTGCGACCTTGGCGGGCGCGCTGCTGGCGGCGTCCGCGTACGCCGCCGACTATCCCAGCAAACCGGTGCGCGTGATCGTGCCCTATGTCGCGGGCGGCGCGGCCGACATCACGGCCCGCGTCATCGCGCAGAAGATGGCGGTCAGCATGGGCGCCACCTTCGTCGTCGAGAACAAGCCCGGCGCCAACGGCATGATAGGCACGGACTACGTGGCCAAGGCGGCGCCCGACGGCTACACCCTGCTGCTGGACGCGAGCGGGCCGCTGGTCGTGAACCCCACGCTGTACAAGAAGACGCCCTACGATCCGGTCGCCGACCTGGCGCCCATCAGCCAGATCACCAGCTACCAATACGTGCTGGTCGTGCCGCAGCAATCGCCGATACGCAGCGTCGATGAGCTGATCGCCGCCGCGCGGGCCAAGCCGGGCCAACTGAGTTACGGGTCGGCCGGTGTGGGGGCGGGCGGCCACCTGGCCGGCGAACTGCTGTCGGTCATGACGCAGACGCAGTTGACGCACATTCCGTACAAGGGCAATGCCCAGGCCCTGACCGACGTGCTGGGCGGACAGCTCAGCTTCACGTTCGACACCGTGGTGACGGCCACCCCGCACCTGCGTTCGGGCAAGCTGCGCGGCTACGCGGTGTCCGGCCCGCGCCGCGCCGAGGCCTTGCCCGACATCCCGACCATGGAGGAACTCGGCTTCCGCGACTTCGTGGTGACGCAGTTCCAGGGGCTGCTGGCGCCGGCGGGAACGGATCCGGCGATCATCGCGCGGCTGCACGACGAAGTGGTGCGCGCCGCCCGTCAGCCCGACGTGATCCAGAAGCTGCAGACCGAAGGCGGCAACGAGATCGTGGCGGGAACCCCGCAGGCGTTCGCGCGCCAGATCCAGGAAGACCTGCAGCGCTACCGCAAGCTGATCGCCGATGCGCATGTCCAGGCGGAGTAGGCCATGTACGACGTCGACGTATTGATACAAGGGTATCCGGGCCGCTCGCTGTGCCATGGAGGATTGGGCTGGAGCACGACCACGCTGCTGCGGGGCGAAGGCCGCAACATCCTGGTGGACGTGGGAGCCTTCGGCGTGCGGCACCTGCTGGGCCAGCACCTGGGGCGCTGCGGCGTGGCGGCCGCGGACATTACCGACGTGGTGTTGACGCACGCGCACTACGACCATGCCGTCAACTTCACGCTGTTCCCCAACGCCACGGTCTGGATCGGCGAGGTGGAACTGGCCTGGGCGGCGGCCCAGCCTCCGGGCTTCAATCCGCTGCCTGAGCTGTACGTGCGGGAGCTGGCCGTCTCGGAGCGCGTCCGCCGGATCCGGGATGGCGACCTCTTCCTGCCGGGGATGCGCGCGATCGCGTCGCCGGGGCACACGCCCGGCCACCTGCTGTTCTACGCGGACGCCCACCGCCAGCCGGTGCTGTTCACCGGCGACGCCGCGAAGAACCGCGCCGAGCTGCTGTCGGGCAGCGTCAACGACACCGCCGACATGACTGCCAGCCGCGCCACCCTCGCGCGCATCTGGGAGCTGTGGCGCGAGGTGCCCGGAACCTTGCTCGTGCCCGGCCACGACCTGGGCATGACGCTCGACGGCAACGGGCAGCCTGCCTACGTCGGCGAACGCCGCGCGGCGCTCAACGCGTGGTTCGGCGACACGCTGGAGCCGACCCGCATCGACCTTTGCTGCGGCGGCGCGCTGGGCCGCTGCAGCGCCTGAATCCTTCTTTTTCTTCGATCCCATCATGAACCTGGACCCTCGTATCGTTTCCGCCTTCGCGCCCACGGGCCGCCTGCGCGCTTCCATCAACCTGGGCAATCCCATCCTCGCGGGGCGCGACGCGTCCGGCGAGCCCGCCGGCGTGTCCGTCGACCTGGCGCGCGCGTTCGCGCAGAAGCTGGACCGGCCGCTGGAGTTGGTCGTGCTGGAGAGCGCGGGCGCGTCGGTGGAAACGGTGAGCCGGGAAGACGCCGACATCGGTTTCTTCGCCATCGATCCCTTGCGCGCGGCCGGCATCGCCTTCACCGACGCGTATGTGCTCATCCAGGGCGCCTATCTGGTGCGGCAGGATTCGCCGCTGCGCGCGCTGGACGAGGTCGACCAAGAGGGCCTTTGCGTCATGGTCGGGAAGGGCAGCGCCTACGACCTGTTCCTGACGCGCGAGCTGAAGCGCGCCGCCATCGCGCGCGCGCCCACCTCGCCGGCCGTCGTCGCCACGTTCCTGGCCGAGGGCGCCGACGTCGCCGCGGGCGTGCTCCAGCAACTCGAGGCCGATGCGCAGCGGCACGAAGGGCTGCGCTTGCTGCCGGGCAGCTTCATGACCATACGGCAGGCGATGGGCCTGCCCCGGAGCCGGGGCGCCGAGGCGCAAGCCGTGCTGTCGAGCTTCGTCGAAGAGATGAAGGCCAGCGGCTTCGTCGCGGACGCGCTCGCGCGCCATGGCATTACGGGCGCTGCGGTCGCGCCGAAGTCAGCGGGATGAAATCCGGCCTGGTCGACACGAACCTGGGCGGTCTTTTCTACAAGAAGCGGATTGCAGGCCATCATTCAATGCCTGGCGAGAGAGGCGGGCATGGCGGCGGCACACACGGGCCCGCCATGTAAAACCCTGTTGCGCATCGGGCTTGTGCCTCCGGAAGGGCAGGACTAATCTGAGATGCTCGTACACCGAGCGGCGGCGCTTCGCGGCGCGCGCCGCGCAGGAGGCGGCATGCGGCAAGGTTCAGACCTTCAAGGACGCGTCGCGCTGGTCACCGGCGCGTCGTCGGGCATCGGGCGGGCCACCGCCATCGCGCTGGCCGAGGCCGGCGCCCGCGTGGTGGTCAATCACCGCTCCGGCGGCGACTCGCAGGCGCGCGCGGCCGCCGTGGTGGAAGACATCCAGCGCCTGGGCGGGCAGGCCGTGGCGGCCGCGGCCGACATCAGCCGCGAGGCCGAGGTGGACCACCTGTTCGATCAGGCGGCCGGGCACTACGGGCGGCTGGACATTCTCGTCAACAACGCCGGCATCGAGCATCCCTCGCCGATCGCCGACATGACGCTGGCCGACTGGCGGCGGGTGATAGACGTCAACCTCACCGGCCATTTCCTGTGCGCCCGCGCGGCCGCCCGGGCCTTCGAGACGCAGCCGGCGGATCCCGCGCGGCAGGGCCTGGCCCAGGGCAACATCCTCTTCATCAGTTCGGTGCACGAAGTCATCCCCTGGGCATTCCAGGTGAACTACGCGGCCTCCAAGGGCGGCCTGTCCCTGCTGATGAAATCCCTGGCCCAGGAGCTGGCGCCGGCCCGGATCCGGGTGAATTCGATTGCGCCCGGCGCCATCCGCACCGCCATCAACCGCCCGGCCTGGGACACGCCGGAAAACCTGGCCAACCTGCTCAAGCTGATTCCCTACGGCCGCATCGGCGAGCCCGAGGACGTGGCGCGCGCGGCCGTCTGGCTGGCCGGCGACGCGTCCGACTACGTCACGGGCACGACGCTGTTCGTGGACGGCGGCATGACGCTGTATCCCGAATTCCGCGGCGCGGGCTAGGACGCGGACCAGGATATGTCGAAACCCCTGGAAGACTACGGGCTCATCGGCAATATGCTTTCTGCCGCGCTGGTCGCGCGCGACGGATCCATAGACTGGCTCTGCCTGCCGCACTTCGATTCGCCGGCCTGCTTCGCGGCGCTGCTGGGCGACCAGCGCCACGGACGCTGGCGCGTCGCGCCGCACGGCAAGGGCGCCACGGTTTCGCGGCGCTACGTGCCCGATACCGCGGTGCTGGAGACGCGCTTCGAGACCGCGTCGGGAGTCGCCACGCTGTACGACTTCATGCCGCTCAGCGACGACGATGAGCGCGTGGACGTGGTGCGCATCGTGCGCGGCGAATCCGGCCACGTGCAGATGGACATGGAGCTGGTGCTGCGCTTTAACTACGGCCAGGCCGTGCCCTGGGTGCGGCGGCGCGACTACGGCCTGAGCGCCATCGCCGGGCCGGACGCGGTGGAGCTGCACACGCCCGTCGAACTCGAAGGGCACGACCTGAAGACCACGGCGCGCTTCAACGTGCACCGGGGCAGGGTGGTGCCCTTCACCTTGTCCTACCACCGTTCGCACCGCACGCCGCACTTCGTGCCCGATCGCGTCGAAAGCATGGACCGCACGATCTCCTGGTGGCAGGAATGGGCCAAGCGCTGCCACTGGGAAGGGCCCGCGGACGAGCGGCGCGACGCGGTGATGCGTTCGCTCGTCATCCTGAAGCTGCTGACCTTCCAGCCGACGGGCGGCATCATCGCCGCGCCCACGACCTCGCTGCCCGAGGCGCTCGGCGGCAGCCGCAACTGGGACTACCGCCATTGCTGGCTGCGCGATTCCGCGCTGACCCTGTACGCGCTGCTCAATGCCGGCTACCGCGAAGAGGCCGAGGCCTGGCGGCAATGGCTGTTGCGGGCGGTGGCCGGCCATCCCGACCAGCTACAGATCATGTACGGCATCGCGGGCGGACGCTGGCTGCCGGAACAGGAAATCCCGTGGCTGCCCGGCTATGCGTCCAGCCTGCCGGTGCGCAGCGGCAACGCCGCATCCGGCCAGAACCAGCTCGACGTCTACGGCGAACTCATCGAAACCCTGTACGCCGCGCGGGTCGCCGACCTGGCGCCGCTGGCCGAAGCCTGGCGCCTGCAGAACGTGCTGCTGGAACCGCTGGCGCGACGCTGGACGGACCTGGACCACGGCATCTGGGAAGTGCGCGGCGAACGCCGGGCCTTTACGCATTCCCGGCTGATGTGCTGGGTGGCGTTCGACCGCGCGGTGAAGGGCTGCGAGCGTTTCGGCCTGAAGGGCCCGGTGGAGGCGTGGCGCCGCCTACGGGAACAGATCCGTGCGGACATCTGCCAGCACGGCTACGATCCGGCGCGCGGCTGCTTCGTGCAGAGCTACGGCTCGGCGGCGCTGGACGCCAGCCTGCTGCTGATTCCCCAGGTGGGGTTCCTGCCCGCCGACGACCCGCGCGTGGTGGGCACGGTGCGCGCCATCGAGCGCGGGCTGCTGCGCGACGGATTGCTGCGGCGCTATTCCACCGACCATACCGACGACGGGCTGGAAGGCGAGGAGGGCGTGTTCCTGGCCTGCAGTTTCTGGCTGGCGGACGCCTATGTGATGCTGGGCCGGCTGGACGACGCCGAACGCCTGTTCCAGCGGCTGCTGTCGCTGCGCAACGACCTGGGCCTGCTGGCGGAGGAATACGACGTGGTCCGCAGGCGGCTGGTCGGCAATTTCCCGCAGGGTTTCTCGCACATCGGCCTGGTGAACACCGCCTACAACCTGAGCCGGGCGGTGGGCCCGGCGCGGCAGCGCGCCAGGCAGGACGCGCCGCGCGCCTGACGGGCCGCCGCGGTGTATTCTCGCAATCTCGCGGAGTCCCCATGACGGGCCCCGCCCAGCGCAGATAGAGCCAGGCGGCGACCCGCCCGCCGGCCACCGCATCCAGGAGAGACAAGCATGCTTTTGACCGAAGAACAGCAGAGCGTCCAGGAAATGGCGCGCCGGTTCGCGCAGGAGCGCCTGGCGCCGGAGTCCGAACGCTGGGACCGCGACCATCGCTATCCCGCCGAGGCCATCGCCGAGATGGCGCAGCTCGGCTTTTTCGGCATGCTGGTGCCGGAGGAATGGGACGGCAACGACAGCGGCTATGTGTCGTACGCCGTCGCGCTGGAGGAGATCGCGGCGGGCAACGGCGCCTGCTCCACCATCATGAGCGTGCACAATTCGGTCGCCTGCATGCCCATCCTGAAGTTCGGCACCGACGCGCAGAAAGAACAGTTCCTGCGGCCCCTGGCCCGCGGCGAGCACATCGGGGCCTTCGCGCTGACCGAGCCGCAGGCCGGATCGGACGCCAGCAGCCTGCAGACCCGCGCGCGCCGCGACGGCGACAACTACGTGCTCAACGGCGCCAAGCAGTTCATCACCTCCGGCCGCAACGGCCAGACCGTGATCGCGTTCGCGGTCACCGACCCGGATGCCGGCAAGCGCGGCATCTCCGCGTTCATCGTGCCCACCGACACCCCGGGCTACAAGGTGCTGCGGGTGGAGGACAAGCTGGGCCAGCACGCCTCGGATACCTGCCAGATCGCTTTCGAGGACCTGCGCATCCCGGCGGCCTACCGCCTGGGCGAGGAGGGCGAAGGCTACAGGATCGCCCTGTCCAACCTGGAAGGCGGCCGCATCGGCATCGCCTCGCAATCCGTGGGCATGGCGCGGGCGGCGTTCGAATGCGCGCGCGACTACGCCCGCGACCGGCAGGCCTTCGGCAAGCCCATCATGGAACACCAGGCCGTGTCGTTCCGCCTGGCCGACATGGCCACGCAGATCCATGCCGCCCGCCAGATGGTGCTGCACGCCGCGGCCTTGCGCGCCGCGGGCCGGCCGGCGCTGACCGAGGCGTCGATGGCCAAGCTGTACGCTTCGGAAATGGCGGAAAAGGTGTGCTCGGCGGCCATCCAGACGCTGGGCGGCTACGGCTATCTGAAGGATTTCCCGGTGGAGCGGATTTACCGCGACGTGCGCGTATGCCAGATCTACGAAGGCACCAGCGACATCCAGCGTCTGGTCATCGCCCGGAACCTCTAGCCGCCGGGGCGCCGGCCCCGGCGGATCCACAGCGCATAGACGATGGCGTTGCCGGCCACCAGCAGGGCGGCCAGCACGATCTGGGTTTCCCGCGTGATGCCGGCGGGGTAGATGAGGCCCAGCAGGTAGTGTTCGATGAAGCCGCCGCTGTAGCCGTCCTGGCCCGCCCGTTGCCGCAACGACACTTCCAGCGGCGTGAGCGGGCATATCCAGCCCATGCCGACCACCACGGCGCCCCAGGCCAGCGCGGGCAGGTGCAGGCAGGCGATCCAGCGCTTCCACAGCGCCAGCAGGCCGCCGAACACCACGAACGCCACGAACAGGCCGTGGACGACGAGCACCAGGTCGGCAAGCAGGCGGTAGCTCATCGCCGTGTCCGCCCGCCGGCCTCAGGCCTTCAGGTCGCGCAGCAGCTTGGCCAGCTCCGGCGCGGCCATCAGCGACACGCCCTGCGATTTGGCGTACTGCTGCGCGTTGTCCGACACCTCGCCCAGGGCGATGTAGATGGCTTCGCGGGCGCCGCGCTTCTCGCGCACGGCCTGCAGTTCGCGCAGGGGCTCGACGCCGACGCGCGCGGCCTTCCAGCGCTTGGCGCTGACGATGGCCACGTGGCCGTCCTTGCTGAGCGCGAAGTCGGCCCCGGGGACCTGCAGGCGCTGCACTTCGCAGCCGTCGCGCTGGAAGCCGGCTTCCACGGTGCGCGAGAAATCCGCCCACGACATGCCGGCCGCCGCTTCGGCCACGGCCTGTACGCGCGTGCCGGAAGGGGCGCGCAATTGCTTGTACGCCGCCATGATGGCAATGACCGCGAACGGCACCGCGGCGAACACGCCCATCGCGGCGTATTCCAGCGGCAGGGCGGCAAAGCCGCCCACGGACAGCAGCACGGCCACCCCCGCGCTCATCCACCACGGCGAGCGCAGCAGGACGGCGAAGATGGAGTTCTGGGACATCTTGAATTTCATGGCGGCTCGCGGCGTTGCAGGGGCGGAAGGGGTCAGGCCGGGTCGCCGCCGGCTTCGGAGGCGCGCACGACGATGCGCACGTCGCCGCAGGTGACGATCTGGCCGGCGCGGATCTTCGCGGTCTTGCGGGTTTCGACGGCGCCGCCCACGCTGACATGGCCTTCGGCCACGAGCATCTTGCCCGCGCCGCCGCTGTCGCACACGCCGGTGGCCTTGAGCAACTGGTTGACTTCGATATAGGGGCTGCCGTCGGCCAGCGTGAATTCGATGATGGGCATGTCGCGCCTGGAAAAGATGAAAGAAAGGGCTCAGGCCTGGCCGCCGCCGCTGCCGGCGCCGCCGGCGGCGCCGGGAGGTTCGGGCACGGCGGGCGCAGCCGGCCGGTTGTTGTTCTCGGCGCGCGCCATCCAGGCGATCAGGGACGAACGCATGGCTTCTTCGACGGACATCTGGATGGGCTGCACCCATTCCTGCGGCACGAAGACGGTGTAGCCGCCGATCATGTAGCCCATCGGCAGGTAGACGGCCACGCGGCCGTCCTGGGAGAACCCTTCGGGCAGCCCGTCCATGCTGCGGCGGGTGACCAGGCCCACCAGCTCGAGCTGCTGGCCGGGCACGCGCAGGATCACGACCTGCTGGGCGGTGTTCTTGGAACTGGGCGAAAAATAGTCGGCGAAGCTCTTGAGCGAAGAATAGATGCTCTTGACCACCGGCAGGTTGGTGAACGGCATTTCCAGCAGCGTCAGCACGCGCTGCACGCGTTCCTTGGACACCAGGTAGCCGATCGCGAGAATGCCCAGGATGCCCAGCGCCAGGCCCATGCCGGGCACGTAGAAGCCGCCGATGAACGGGCGCAGGAACGTCAGCGCCACCGCCTCGGTCCAGGCCAGGAAGATATAGAGCAGGTAGATGGTCAGCGCCAGGGGCAGGACGGTGATCAGCCCGCGGAAGAAGTACTTATAAAGACGAGTCATAGGCAATGGACAAAATTGGGGTCGGGTGCGCAGCGCGCAGGCCGGGGGCCGCCAGCATAGCAGCAGCCGCGGCGCCGTCCGGTAACAAACGGCGCGCAATGGCGACACCGGGGCATGTCCCTAGTGTGCTGTCCCGTCGATTCGTGCGGACGTATCCGCAGGGCAGCACATTAGCGGTCCACCGGCAGGAACAGGGTCTCCTTGATCTCCTCCATGACCACATAGCTGCGCGATTCGGCGGATGCGGGCAGGCGCTTCAGGATTTCGCCCAGGAGACGGCGGTATTCGTTCATTTCGGTCAGGCGCGCCTTGACCAGGTAATCGAAGTCGCCCGACACCAGGTGGCATTCCATGACTTCGGGCACGTACAGCAGTTCCTTCTTGACCTTGTCGAACACGTCGCCGGACTTGGCCGACAGCTTGATCTCGAGGAAGACCAGCAGGTTCTTGCCCAGCGCCGCGGGGTTGACGCGCGCATGGTAACCCGTGATGACGCCTTCGCGCTCCATGCGCTTGACGCGGTCCGAACAGGGGGTGGCCGACAGGTTGACCCGGTCGGCCAGTTCGGTCACGGAAATCCGGCCTTCGCGCTGCAAAATATCCAGGATTTTCAGGTCGATACGATCTAGGTCGCGCATTTCACTTTTGGCGATCGGAAAACAGGATGGGGGCGGGAAAAACCACTGCCAAAGGAATTTTTTCAGTGTCTTTCACTGCGAGGAGGCTCATAGACTACCGAAATTACGGCACAAAACCAAATACGGGAAAGAATCATGCATGTGATCGTCCTCGGCAGCGGCGTCATCGGCACCACGACCGCATACTACCTGGCCCGCCAGGGCGCCAAAGTGACGGTGCTGGACCGCCAGCCCGCGGCCGCCCTGGAGACCAGCTATGCCAACGCCGGCCAGGTGTCGCCGGGCTATTCCACGCCGTGGGCCGCGCCCGGGATTCCGCTCAAGGCCATCAAGTGGCTGTTCCAGAAACACGCGCCCCTGGCCATCCGCCTGGACGGCAGCCTGTATCAATTGAAGTGGATGGCCGCCATGCTGGCCAACTGCTCGGCCGAGCGCTATGCGGTGAACAAGGAGCGCATGCTGCGCCTGTCCGAATACAGCCGCGATTGCCTGCGCGAACTGCGCGCTTCCACCGGCATCCACTACGAAGAACGCACGCGCGGCACCTTGCAGTTGTTCCGCACGGAAGCCCAATTGGAGGCCGCGCGCCGCGATATCGCCGTGCTGGAAGAGGTGGGCGTGCCGTATGAACTGCTGGACCGCCACCGCCTGGTGACGGCCGAGCCCGCGCTGGCGCGCTCCGTCGGCAAGCTGTCCGGCGGCCTGCGCCTGCCCAACGACGAAACCGGCGATTGCCAGCTTTTCACCACGCGCCTGGCGGAGATGGCTGCCGGGCTGGGCGTGGAGTTCCGCTACGGCCAGTCCGTGGCCGGCTTGAACACCGCGGGCGGCCAGGTCACGGGCGTGCGCGTCGGCCAGGAAGTGCTGACGGCGGACCGCTATGTCGCCGCGTTCGGCAGCTACACGCGCGGCTTCCTGGAGCCGCTGGGCCTGGACCTGCCGGTGTATCCGGTCAAGGGCTACTCGCTGACCATCCCCATGACGGACGAGTCCGCCGCGCCGGTCTCGACGATCCTGGACGAAACCTACAAGGTCGCCGTGACGCGCTTCGACAAGCGCATCCGCGTGGGCGGCATGGCCGAGCTGTCGGGCTTCGACCTGCGCCTGAAGGACGCCCGCCGCAAAACGCTGGAACGGGTCGTGAACGACCTGTTCCCGGGCAGCGGCGACGTGGCCCGCGCCGAGTTCTGGACGGGCCTGCGTCCCATGACGCCGGACAGCACGCCGGTGGTCGGTCCGACCCGCTACGGCAACCTGTACCTGAACACCGGCCACGGCACCCTGGGCTGGACCATGGCCTGCGGCTCCGGCAAGCTGGTGGCCGACTTGGTCATGGGCCAGCGCCCGGCGATCCGCACGGACGGCCTGGACCTGTCCCGCTACGACCGCAGGTCCGCCGCCGGCCGGCCCCTGGTGCTGGACAGCAAGGGCGCCTGACCGGCACGCCGCCGCTGCGCGTGTTTCGGTATCGGTGTCCGACGCCCTGGAGAGACGTGTCTCCGGTGCCGACGGTGCCGGTGTCCGACACCTTGGGGAGACGCGCTTCCAGTGCCGACGGTGCCGGTGTCCGACACCCTGGGGGGACGCGCTTCCAGCGCCGACGGTGCCGGTGTCCGACACCTTGGGGAGACGCGCTTCCAGCGCCGACGGTGCCGGTGTCCGACACCCTGGGGAGACGCGCTTCCAGTGCCGACGGTGCCGGTGTCCGACACCCTGGGGGGACGCGCTTCCAGCGCCGACGGTGCCGGTGTCCGACACCCTGGGGAGACACGCTTCAACGCGTCTCGGCGCCTCGCAGGGTGTCTGACACCCTCCCGCGCACCCTCTACAATCCCGCGCATGACCCATTTCCTGCATACCGCCGACTGGCAGATCGGCCGGCAATACGGCCAGTTCGAAACCGATGACGCCGCCATGCTGGCCGAGGCGCGCTTCGACGCGGTGGCGCGCATCGCCGCCCTGGCCGCCGAGCGCAAGGTGGACGCCGTGCTGGTGGCGGGCGACGTGTTCGACACGCAGGGCGTGTCGGACCGCACGATCCGCCGGCTGTTCGCCGCCATGGCGGCCTATGGCGGGCCCTGGGTCCTGATCGCCGGCAACCACGACGCCGCGCTCGCCGACAGCGTCTGGAGCCGCGCCATGCAACTGGGCTGCATCCCGTCCAACGTCCACGTGCCGCTGGCCACGGGCGTGGTGGACCTGCCGGACGCCGGCCTGGCCGTCCTGGCCGCGCCCCTGACGCAGCGCCATACCTACGACGACGTGACCCAGGCCTTCGACGCGCTGGACACCGCGCCCGGCCGCATCCGCGCCGGCCTGGCGCACGGCAGCGTGGCGGGGCGCCTGCCGGACAATATCGACGCCACCAACCCCATCGCGCCGGACCGCGCCGCGCGCGCCCGCCTGGACTACCTGGCGCTGGGCGACTGGCACGGCTGTCTGTCGATCGACGAACGCACCTGGTACGCCGGCACGCCCGAGCAGGACCGCTTCCGCGGCAACGAACCCGGCTACGTGCTGGACGTGCGCATCGAGGCGCCGGGCGCGGCGCCGGCGGTCGAACGGCTGGCCACGGGCAAGTACCGCTGGTCCGCCTGGTCGGAAACGCTGAGCCTGCCCAGCGATGCGCAATCGCTGGCCGAGCGCATGGCCGGCTTGCGCGCGGAAGACGTGCTGCGCCTGGACGTGCAGGGCCACGTCAATATGGAAACCTGGGAGACGCTGCAGCAGGCCGTGGACCGGGCCGCCGCCCAGGTGCGCGCCTTGCTGCCGGACCTGTCGGGCCTGAAGCTGGAGCCGGACGACGCCGACCTGGCCGAGCTGCGCGCCAGCGGCTACGTGGGCGAGGTGGCGGCGCAGTTGCAGGCGCTGCAATCGGATCCCGCGCAGTCCGCCGTCGCCGGCGAGGCCCTGCGGCTGCTGCTGCGGTTCCAGCGCGAAAGCGCCGTGCCCGGAGGCGCGAAATGAAGCTTTCGCGCATCGCCCTGGAAGAATTCCGCAAGTTCCGCCAGCCGCTGGTGCTGGACGGGCTGCAGGACGGCCTGAACCTGTTCGTGGGGCCGAACGAAGCCGGCAAGAGCACGGTGGCCGCCGCCATCCGCTCGGCCTTTCTGGAACGCTACAGCACCAGCAAAGTGGCCGACCTGGCGCCGCGCGGCGAATCCGGCGCGCGTCCCAGCGTCGAGCTGGCGTTCACGCACGCCGGCCATAGCTACGTGCTGAAAAAACAATTCCTGTCCCGCGCCCGCTGCGAGCTGTTGATCGACGACGGCGCGCGGCGGTTGGACGGCGAAGAAGCCGAGAACGCGCTGGCCGCGCTGCTGGGCTTCGAACTGGCCGGGCGCGGCCAGAGCAAACCGGACCTCGCCGGTATTCCGGGCCTGCTGTGGATCCAGCAGGGCGAGGGCCAGAACCTGCAGGAAGCGGCGGGATACGCGGGCGCGCATCTGCGCGACGCCCTGACGCAGTTGTCCGGCGAACTGGCTTCCGGCGACGGCGACCGCCTCTACGAGCGCGTGGCCGCCGAGCGCGGCGCGCTGCTGGACGCGCGCAACGGCCGCCCCAAGGGCGTCTACAAAGAGGCCGAGGACGCGCTGGCGCGCGCCGCGGCCGAGCGCGACGAATGCGCGCAGGCCATGACCCAGTTGAACGCCGACGTCGATCGCCTGGCCGAACTGCGCCGCGCGCACGAGCGCGCCCAGGCCGGCGAACCCTGGAAGGATTTCGAGGCCAAGGCCGCCGAGGCGCGGTCGCGGCTGGCGGCCGTGGCCAAGGAGCGCGAAGCCTTCGAGGGCCTGCGCCGCGAACAGACGCAGGCCGCCCAGACGCTGGCGCTGCTGCAGGACCAGGTCCGCCGCGACCAGCAGGACGAGGCCGAATTGCAGGCGCTGGCCGACGAGGCGCGCGCCGCGCGGGCCCGCGCCGAGGCTGCTCGCGAACCGCTGGCGCGCGCGCAGCAACAGCGGCAGGCCCATGCCGACGCCGTGGACGCCGCGCGCCGGCGGGTCGCGTCCGCGCAGGCCGTGGCAGACCGGCGCGACCTGGAGCGCCAACTGGCCCAGCTCGACCCCGAGATCGAGCGCCTGGACCACGCGCTGAAGGAAGCGGCAGCGTTGATCGAACAGGGCTCGGCGCTGAAGGCGGAGAGCGTGCGCATCGAGATCGCCGACGCCGATATCGACGCCTTGCGCAAGGCCGGGCGCGAGCTCGCCAATCTGCAACTGCAGCAGCAGGCCGTCGCCACGCGCCTGTCCTACCGCCTGGAAGCCGGCCGCGTAGCGCTGCTCGACGGCCGGCCGCTAAGCGGCGCCGACGCAGTCCTGTTGACCGCGGCCGCGGAACTGGATCTGCCCGGTGTCGGCCGTTTCCGCATCGAACCCGGGGGCAAGGATCTGCCGGCCCTGCAGCGCGAAGTGGACGAGGCCCAGGCGGCCTGCGCCGCTTTGCTCAAGCGGGCGGGCGTCGACACGCTGGCCGAGGCCGAGCAGCGCCATGCCCGCTACAACGCGCTGCTGCGCGAGCTGGACGGCATGCGCAAGGCGCTGGGCATCCACGCGCCCAAGGGCGTGGACGCATTGCGCGGCCAGCGCGACGAGGCGCTGGCGCGTCGCGCCCAGCTCGAAGAGCGCCTGTCCAAGCTGCCCGCCGCGCAGGACCCGGGCGACGCCGACCTGGCGGCGGCGGCCCAGGCGCTACGCGAAGCCGAGGCCGTCGCGGCCCAGGCCGAGAAAACGCTGGCGGACGCGCAGCGTGCCCTGGACGCCGATAGCGCTCGCGCGCAGTTGCTCGAAGGCCAGGCCGCCGCCCGCGGCGCGGACATGCAGTCGCCCGAACGAGCGGCCCAGCGCCAGTCCCGCGCCGGCAGGCTGGCCGAAGCGCGCAGCGGCCACGATGGGCTCGAGCGCCGCGTGCGCGAAGCGGAAGCAGCGCTGGCCGGGCATCGGCCCGAGCTGGTGGAGCAGGACGTCCTGCGCTACGAAAAGTCCGCCGCCATCGAGCGCGAGGCCCAGCACAAGCGCCACGGCGACATTCTGCAACTGCAGGGCAAGCTGGACCAGGCCGGCGCGCAAGGGCTGGGCGAACGCCTGTCCGAGGCCGACGCGGCCTGCGAACGCCTGGAACGGCGGCGCGACGAACTGGCCCGTCGGGCCGCGGCCCTGGACCTGCTGCTGAAGCTGCTGACCGACCAGCGCGCCGCCGCCACGCAGCGGCTCCAGGCGCCGCTGGCGCGCCGCCTGAACCACTACCTGGCGTTGCTGTTCCCCGAGGCCGACCTGCGCCTGGACGAGGCCCTGCTGCCCACGGCGCTGCGCCGCGGCGGCGGCGAAGACATGTTGGCCGCGCTCAGTTTCGGCACGCGCGAACAGCTCGGCATCCTGGCCCGCTTCGCCTACGCCGACCTGCTGCGCGAGGCCGGACGGCCGACGCTGCTGTTGCTCGACGACGCGCTGGTCCACACCGACGACGCGCGGCGCGACTTCATGAAACGCGCGCTGTTCGACGCCGCGACCCGGCATCAGATCCTGATGTTCACCTGCCATGGCGAAGCGTGGCGGGACATGGGCGTGGAGCAGCGGCGGATCGCTTGACGGCAGGGCGCGCGGACGGGTAGGCTACGCCCATGCCTGATTCCACGCGCCTCGCTGATCCCGCTTCCGCTGCCCGCGCAGCCGGTAGCCGCGCGCGCGCGGCATCCCGGCCTTCCGCGGTTTCTCCCGGTTGTTCTCCTGTCGTCTCCACGGTGGTATCGCCGCCCGTCTCGCCGCCCAGCGGCGTGGTGGCGGGCGCATGCCCGCCTTGCGCGGTCGTCGTCGGCTGACGCCGTCCGCTCGCGGCTCCACTCCCTCCCCAAGCCTGTCCGCCTGACGCCCTGACGCGACGCGTCGGTCACGCGCCTGCTTGCGCCCTGGCGCGGCCCTGTGCCGCGCCAGGGCAGGGGTGGAGCCTGTTATGACTTCGACAGGTAGAAACCTCATGTCTTTCGATCGATCCGCGTGGACTTCCTACGGGTCCACCACCTTGTTCGTGCTGCTGTGGAGCGGCGGCGCGATCTTCGCCAAATGGGGGCTGTTCCACGCCTCCGCCTTTGGTTTCCTGCTGCTGCGCTTCATCCTGGCCCTGGCCGCGCTGCTGCTGATCTGCGCGCGCAGGCGGCGCTGGCTGCCCGGGCCGGGCACGCGCGCCACGGTGGCGGCGACCGGCCTGCTGCTGATCGGCGGGTACTCCATCTGCTATCTGCTCGCGCTGGACCACGGCATCACGCCGGGCGTGCTGGCGACGCTGCTGGGCGCGCAGCCCATCCTGACCCTGGCCCTGGTCGAACGGCGATACTCGCCCGCCCGAGTGGCCGGGCTGTGCCTGGCGCTTTGCGGCCTGGCGATGGTGATGGTCCAGAGCATCGGCATGGCGCGTTTTTCGGTGACGGGGATGGCCTGCGCCTTCGCCGCGCTGGCCTGCATGACGGCGGGCGCGATCCTGCAAAAACGCACGAATCAGGCGCCGATGGACGTGATGCCCCTGCAGTACGCGGTCAGCCTGGGGCTGTGCCTGCTGTTCGTGCCGTTCCAGCCCATCCGCGTGGAGTGGGTGGCGGGCTTCGTCCTGCCGCTACTGTGGATGGGGCTGGTGATCTCGGTAGGCGCGACCCTGCTGTTCTACCGCATGATCCAGGCCGGCAACCTGGTGAACGTCACCAGCCTGTTCTACCTGGTGCCCGCCGGCACCGCCGTGCTGGACTACCTGGTCCTGGGCAACCGCCTGTCCCTGCTGAGCCTGGCGGGCATGGCGGCGATCCTGCTGGGCCTGATGCTGGTGCTGCGGCATCCGGCTAGTCCGGCGATCCCGGCTCCGTCCAGTACCCGCTGACCAGTTGTTCCGGACGGGCCTGCGCCACCACCCGGGCGCAGGCCGGCCAGGCGTCCAGGCGCACGCTCAGGCCGGCGTAGATGCCGTGTCCGGCGCCCGCTTCGATGAGGCCCGCGGCCTGCACGCCTTCGCCGGCCCGGATCGCGCCTTCGGCGCGGATGTCCTCGCCCGCGATCAGGCCCCAGCCTGAGGCCAGGTGATCGCCGCAGACGATCGAGCCGCCGGCCTGGATGCCGCAGGCCGCGTCGATTTCCTTTTCGGCGCGCACGTCGCCGCCGGCCTTGATGCCCTGGCCGCATTTGATCGCGCCTTGCGTCTGCACGTCCTGCCCGGCATGGAGGTGGCCGGTCACGGCCAGGTCCTGGCCGGCGCAGATGTCCCATTTGGCGCGCACGTTGCCGGCGCAATCCAGGCGGGTGGCGGTTTCGATGCCCCAGTCCGCCGAGACGTCGCCGCCGGCGCGCAGGTTGCCGCCGCTGGCGATGTTCGCGCCGGCCGCGATGTTCTCGCCCGCCATGATGGTTTCGCCGGCGCGGATCCCGCCGCCCGTCACGATGCTGCGGCCGGCGCGCACGACGGTGTCCACGTTGATGCCCATGCGCACTTCCAGGGTGCCGGCGAAGACGATCGCGTTGGCGTCGACGGCGTCCAGCTTGAGCACGGCGTCGGTCGGGCCGAACTGGTCCAGCAGCCAGCAGGCGTCGCTGACGCGTCCGTCGGCGACCAAGGCGTCAAGCACGGCCTGGTAGTCCCCCTGTCCGTTGTGGTCGCGGAGGAACCATTTGTAGCCGCCCGCGCAGGGGTTCTTGGCTTTGACGAATTTCTTGGTGAGTTGCATGGCGCTTGGAAAAGGTCGGTGCGTGGCCTGGCCGCAGACCCCCTTCAGGGCATGCGGAAAACGTGAAGCAGGAGACGAGGCGGGACGCCCGGCCGCGCGGCAGGGCGTCCGCCGGCGGGCGGCGAGGCTGGGATGCGCGGATGTGCGCAGGCAGCCGGCGGCGGGCCGGCATGGCTTCTAGAGAGGGGAAAAGCGGGCGATTAGCCGGGCTTGGAACGCGCGTAGGCGGAACGCGCGGCGACTTCCTGCGAGCTCAACAGTGTCGAGCGCAGGGCGCAGATGGCGCATGCGGCGCAGGGGAGGGGGGAAAAATGGGATCGCACGGACGCACATGCTACCAGCCGGGCGATTGCAGTCAAGCCGGCCTGGGGAAAAGGCCCGCGCGACAGGCGATTCCGGGGGGCGGCCCCCGGAATCGCGGCGATCAGTTCGTCGACTGGATGTTGCGTTCCTTGGCGATGCGCTGGCGCAGCTCGAGCTCGCGCTTGATCTGGGCGGCGTATTCGGCCGGCGTGTTGCCGTCCACCAGCGAGCCGCCGTCGGCCAGGCGCTGCACGGTCTTCGGATCCTGGAGCGCCTTGACGGCGGCGTCATGGATGCGGTCGATCACCGCCTGCGGCGTGCCGGCGGGCGCGACCAGGCCGTACCAGGCCATATTGTCCATTTCCGGCAGGCCGCCTTCCGTGAAGGTCGGCACGTCCGGCAGCGCCGGCAGGCGCTTGGGGGCCGCCACGGCCAGGGCGCGCAGCTTGCCGGCCTGGATATGGGGCATGGACGACGGCAGGTTGTCGAACTGGGCGTTGACCTGGCCGGCGATCACGTCGTTGAGCGCCGGGCCCGAGCCGCGGTAGGGCACGTGGACCATGTCGGTCTGGGTCAGCGACTTGAACAGTTCGCCATCCAGGTGGCCGATGCCGCCCGAGCCCGAGGAGGCGTAGGTGTACTTGCCGGGGTTGGCCTTCAGCAGGGCGATGAACTCGGCCAGCGACTTGGCCGGCACGGCGGGGTTCACCGTCAGCACGTTCGGCACGTTCACCATATTGGTGATGGGCGCGAAGTCCTTCAGCGGGTTGTACGGGTTCTTGGGGTTGGTGGCCGGGTTGGTGGCCATGGTGCTGACGGTGGCCACGCCCAGGGTGTAGCCGTCGGGAGCCGAGCGCACCAGGGCGTCCGCGCCGATGGCGCCGCCGCCGCCGCCGCGGTTTTCCACGACCACGGGCTGGCCGAGCTGGCGGCCCAGGCCTTCGGCGACGATGCGCGCCACGATGTCGGTGGTGCCGCCTGCGGCGAAGGGGACGATCAGCCGGATGGGCTTGTTGGGGTAGGGGTCGGCGGCTTGCGCGCCGGTACTAAAGCAGACGCCTGCGATTGCGGCGGCCAGGATGGCCTTTGCTTGGGACAGCACGGTCAAGAGTCTTCTCCATATTATTGAATTCCGACCCGGCCGGCTTCTGCGGCCGGCGTCGGTTGAAGCGCGCCTTGCTCGGATGCTGGCCTGGCCGACGCTTCGTGGGCGCCATTCCACACAGGAAAGTTTGCCCGGTCAACCCGGATCGACCCTGACGGTTGCGCCGCCGCATCGCCAGGCGCGATGTTGCGCGAAGAAGACCGCAATAAAAGAAAAAACCAATGCTGACAAAGAGATGAACAAGTATGCAATCCCCTCGATTGGGCAATCATTGCGCATCGATCGTGTCGCCAAAAGCCCCGTTCGCACATAAATCTCTGCATAACTTACAAGAATCTGATATTTTTCGGATGAGATTCTTGGCCGGTCTTGCAAGAAAGCTATTGCGTTTGTTTCTGTCTGCGCCGTTCAATGGCGTTGGTTGATGTCCCCGCGGGGCAACGTGTAGTGCAGCGACGCACCGGGCCAGGGTTCCGTCCGTTTTTCAATCCCCGGTCTGTTTCGTCTTTCGCTGCCTTGCGCTGGCGGGAGGGGGCCCGGACATTCTCGGAACGCCATGTCGCTGATCCTGATCCTCGCTCTGCCGTTCGCCGGCAGCCTGTGCGCCGCGCTGCTGCCGTCCAACGCCCGCAATGCCGAGGCGTGGCTGGCCGGCCTTATCGCCCTGGTCTGTGTGGTTCTGGTAGCCAGCCTCTATCCCGAGGTCGCCAACGGCGGGGTGGTCCGGGTCGACATGCCCTGGGCGCCCGCGCTGGGCCTGCAGTTCACCCTGCGCATGGACGGCTACGCCTGGCTGTTCGCGCTCATCGTGTCCGGCATGGGCGCGCTGGTGGTGCTGTATGCGCGCTACTACATGTCGCCGGAAGACCCGGTGCCGCGCTTCTTCTCCTTCTTCCAGGCCTTCATGGCCGCCATGCTCGGCGTCGTGCTGTCGGGCAACCTGATCCAGTTGGTCATGTTCTGGGAAATGACCAGCCTGGCCTCCTTCATGCTGATCGCCTACTGGCACCACCGCCTGGACGCCCGGCGCGGCGCCCGCATGGCGCTGACCGTCACCGGCGGCGGCGGGCTGTGCCTGCTGGCCGGCGTGCTGATCCTGGGCCACATCGTCGGCAGCTACGACCTGGACCGCGTGCTGGCGGCCGGCGACCTGGTGCGCGCCGACCCCTGGTATCCGGCCGTGCTGATCCTGGTGGCGCTGGGCGCGCTGACCAAGAGCGCCCAGTTCCCGTTCCATTTCTGGCTGCCCAACGCGATGGCCGCGCCCACCCCGGTGTCCGCCTACCTGCACTCGGCGACCATGGTCAAGGCGGGGGTCTTCCTGCTGGCGCGCTTCTGGCCGGTGCTGTCCGGCACCGACGAATGGTTCTGGATCATCGGCGGGGCGGGGCTGATCACGCTGGTGCTGGGCGCCTACGCCGCCATCTTCCAGCAGGACATGAAAGGCGTGCTGGCCTATTCCACCATCAGCCACCTGGGGCTGATCACGCTGCTGCTGGGCCTGAACAGCACGCTGGCGCTGGTGGCCGCCATCTTCCACATGATCAACCACGCCACTTTCAAGGCCTCGCTCTTCATGGCGGCGGGCGTGGTGGACCACGAAACCGGCACGCGCGATCTCGGCCGCCTGTCCGGCCTGTACAAGGCCATGCCCATCACCGCCACGCTGGCCATGGTGGCGGCGGCGTCGATGGCCGGCGTGCCGCTGCTCAACGGCTTCCTGTCCAAGGAAATGTTCTTCGCCGAGACCACCTTCGTCAGCGGCGACCGGATCACCGAGGTCGGCCTGCCCCTGCTGGCGACCATCGCGGGGGCGTTCAGCGTGGCGTATTCGCTGCGCTTCATCCTCCAGGTGTTCTTCGGGCCCCCGGCCACCGACCTGCCGCGGGCGCCGCACGAGCCGCCCCGCTGGATGCTGTTCCCGAGCGCGCTGCTGGTGTTCATGTGCCTGCTGGTGGGCGTGGTGCCCGGCCTGACCGTGGGCCCGTTCCTGGCCTCGGCGGCCGGCAGCATCCTGGGGCAGGACATGCCGGAATACAGCCTTTCCGTCTGGCACGGCGTGAATCTGCCGCTGGTCATGAGCCTGGTCGCCACCACGGCCGGCGTGCTGCTGTACCTGGCCCTGCGCGCGCACCAGCGCGCCAATCCCGGCCGCGTGCCTTTCATCTACCGCCTGGACGGCCGCCGCACGTTCGAGGCGCTGCTGGACGGCTCCAGCGTGGCCGCCGCCTGGCTCTTGCGCTGGCTGGCGTCCTCGCGGCTGCAGGTGCAGATGCTGCTGATCGTGCTGGGCACCCTGTTCGTCGCCTGGCTGCCGCTGCGCGCGGGCGGCTGGCTGGACGGGGCGGGGCGCCTGACCCGGGTGGACCCGGCCTTCGCGCTGCTGTGGGTGGTGGGGGGCGTCTGCGCCCTGGCCGCCGCCTACCAGGCCAAGTACCACCGCCTGGCCTCGCTGGCCCTGGCCGGCGGGGCGGGGCTGATCACCTGCCTGACTTTCGTCTGGTTCTCGGCGCCCGACCTGGCGCTGACCCAGTTGTCGGTCGAGGTGGTGACCCTGGTGCTGCTGCTGCTGGGCCTGCGCTGGCTGCCCCGGCGCATCGCGCAGGACGACGACGACGACAGCCTGAAGGCCACGCTGCGCGCCCGCGGCCGGCGCCTGCGCGACCTGCTGATGGCCGTGGCCGCCGGCATGGGCATGTCGGCGCTGGCCTACGCGGTGCTGACGCGCCCGCAGGGCGAGACGATTTCCGCCTTCTTCATGGACCGCGCGCTGCCCGACGGCGGCGGCACCAACGTGGTGAACGTGATCCTGGTCGATTTCCGCGGCTTCGATACCTTCGGCGAGATCACGGTGCTGGGCATCGTGGCGCTGACGGTCTACGCGCTGCTGCGCCGCTTCCGCCCGGCCGCCGAAAGCGCCGACATCCCGCGCCAGCAGATCGACCAGGACGGCGGCGTGCCGGCGGCGCCGGATATCAAGTCCGTGGTCCCGGAGGGGTCGATGATGGTGCCCACCATACTGGTGCGCCTGCTGCTGCCCACGGCTGCGCTGATCTCGGTGTATTTCCTGCTGCGCGGCCACAACGAGCCGGGCGGCGGGTTCGTCGGCGGGCTGATTTTCGCCACCGCCGTCATCCTGCAATACATGGTCGGCGGCGTGTACTGGGTCGAGTCGCGCAGCCGCCTCAACCCGCAGCACTGGATCGGCATCGGCCTGCTGTTCGCGGGTTCCGCCGCCATGGCCGCCTGGCTGGCCTACAAGCCCTTCCTGGCCGCGCTGGCCTGGGACATCGCGCTGCCGCTGGTCGGCCACGTGCACCTGTCCAGCGTGCTGCTGTTCGACCTGGGCGTGTACATGCTGGTCGTGGGAGCCACGGTGCTGGTGCTGGTGGCGCTGGCCCACCAATCGCTACGTGCGCAACGCAAGGCCGCCGCCGAGATCCAGGCGGCCGCCGCTCAAACAGGGGAAGCCTGATGGAATTGATTTATGCCATCGCGATCGGCGTATTGGCGGGCTCGGGCGTATGGCTGCTGCTGCGGCCGCGCACGTTCCAGTTCATCATGGGCCTGTCGCTCGTTTCCTACGCGGTGAACCTGTTCATTTTCGGCATGGGCCGGCTCACCTCGGGCCGCCCGCCGGTGGTGGATCCGGCCGCGGCCCATGATCCTTCCTGGTATGCGGATCCGCTGCCGCAGGCGCTGGTGCTGACGGCCATCGTGATCGGCTTCGCCACCACCGCGCTGTTCCTGGTTGTGCTGCTGGCCTCGCGCGGCCTTACGGGTACCGACCACGTTGATGGACGGGAGTCCCAATTTTGAGTTTCTGGCTTCAGCATCTTCCCATATTGCCCATCGTCACCCCGCTGCTGGCCGGCGCGGCGATGCTTCTGCTGGCCGACACCAGCCGCTATACGCGCGGCGCGATCGCGCTGGTGTCGACGCTGGCCCAACTGGCCGCCGCCATCTCGCTGCTGGCGGTGGCCGGCGGCGCCGTGTCCGGCGTCTGGCCCGACGGAGTCGGGGTCTACCTGGTGGGCGACTGGCCCGCGCCCTTCGGCATCGTGCTGGTGGTGGACCGGCTGGCCGCCGTCATGCTGACGCTGACGTCGGTGCTGGGCCTGGCCACGCTGGTGTACGCGCTGGCCCGCTGGGACCGCGCCGGCGTGCATTTCCATTCCCTGTTCCAGTTCCTGCTGATGGGCCTGAACGGCGCGTTCCTGACGGGCGACCTGTTCAACCTGTTCGTGTTCTTCGAGGTGCTGCTGGCGGCGTCCTACGGCCTGCTGCTGCACGGCTCGGGCGTGACGCGCGTCAGCGCCGGCCTGCAGTACATCGCGGTCAACCTGGTGGCCTCGTTCCTGCTGCTGATCAGCATCGCGCTCATCTACGGCGTCACCGGCACGCTCAACCTGGCCGACCTGGCGCTGCGCGCCGGCAACCTGGCGGGCGCCGACCGCATGCTGTTCGAAGCCGGCGCGGCCATCCTGGGCGTGGCCTTCCTGGTGAAGGCGGGCGCCTGGCCGCTGAACTTCTGGCTGGTCAAGGGCTACGGCTCGGCCGGCGCGCCCATCGCGGCCATGTTCTCCATCATGACCAAGGTGGGCATCTACGCGCTGCTGCGCATCGGTTCCCTGTTGCTGCCCTCGGGCGCGCCGGCGGCGTTCAGCCTGGACTGGATGTTCGCGGCGGGCCTGGCCACGCTGCTGTTCGGCGGCCTGGGCCTGCTGGCCACGCAGCAGCTCGAGAAAATGGTGGGCTACTGTGTGATCGTCTCGGCCGGCACGCTCCTGACCGCCCTGGGCATGCCCGGCGTGACGCTGACCGGCCCGGCGCTGTTCTACCTGATCAGTTCGGTGCTGACCACGGGCGCGTTCTTCCTGCTGGCCGAACTGATCGAACGCACCCGCAGCTTCGGCGCCAACGTGCTGGCGGTGACCCTGGACGCCTTCGACCTGGACGATCCGGCCTCGGTCAACCGTTCCGACGACGTGGTGGGGGTGGCGATTCCCGCCGCCATGGCCTTCCTGGGGCTGGCCTTCATCTGCTGCGCGCTGCTGGTGACGGGCCTGCCGCCGCTGTCGGGCTTCGTCGCGAAGTTCTCGCTGCTGTCGGCGGCCGTGTCCGCCGCCAATGAATCGGCCGTGCCCATCGACGCCTGGATACTGGTGGCCGCGGTGCTGGTGTCGGGCCTGGCGGGCCTGATCGGCCTGGGCCGCACCGGCATCCGCATCTTCTGGGCCAGCGACGACCGCAGCACGCCGCGCCTGCGCGTGATCGAGGCCGGCCCGGTGGCCGTGCTGCTGCTGCTTTGCGTGGGCCTGGCCGCCGGAGCGGGGCCGGTGTCGGCCTACCTGGACGACGCCGCCCGCTCCCTGGACCAGCCCAAGTCGTACATCGAGGCCGTCATGTCCGCGCAGACCGTGCGCAGCCTCAAGGGGGGAAGCTGATGCGCCGCCTCTATTTCATATTCCTGCCGACCTTCCTGTTCGTCCTGTGGCTGGTCCTGAACCAGAGCCTGTCCGCCGGCCAGATCGCGCTGGGCATCGCGCTGGCGCTGTGGTTCACCTGGGCCGCGTCGCGCCTGCGTCCGCTGCATGCGCGGCCGCGCCGCCTGTGGAAGGCGGTGCCGCTGTTCCTGCACGTCACGACGGACATCATCAAATCGAACATCGCCGTGGGCAAGCTGATCCTGAACCCGCGGCCCAACGATTTTTCGCCCGGGTTCATCATGATTCCGCTGACCATGCGCGACCCGCATGGACTGGCGATGCTGGCCTGCATCGTCACCTACACGCCCGGCACGGTCTGGGTGACCCTGACCGAAGACCACCACTTGAAACTGCACGTGCTGGACCTGCAGCACGAAGGCGACTGGATCAAGCTGGTGCAGGAGCGCTACGAGCGCCCGCTGATGGAGATATTCGAATGAACACCGTACTTTACTGGGCTGCGTCCTTCGCCTTGCTCTGCTTCGCGCTGGGCATGGTGTGCGCCACCATCCGCCTGCTGCGCGGGCCCACCGCCCAGGACCGCGTCCTGGCCCTGGACACCCTCTACATCAACGGCATGCTGACGATGCTGGTCTTCGGCATACGCTCGGGCACTTCCGTGTATTTCGATATCGCGCTGCTGATCGCGCTGTTCGGTTTCGTCGGGTCCACCGCGATGGCCCGCTTCCTGCTGCGCGGCGAGGTGATCGAGCCATGATCGACGCCCAGATCCCCCTGTGGGCCGGCATCCCCGCCAGCATCCTGCTGGTGTTCGGGGGCCTGCTGGCCCTGACCGGCTCGGCCGGCCTGCTGCGCTTCCGCACCTTTTATGCGCGCATCCATGCGCCCACGCTGGGCAACACCATGGGCTGCGGCTGCGTGCTGGGCGCGTCGATCCTGGTGTTTTCCGCGCTGTCGGCGCGGCCGGTGTTCCACGAAGTGGTGATCACCTTGCTGCTGATCGTGTCGTCGCCGGTGACCGCGATGCTGCTGATGCGCGCCGCGACCTACCGCAACCGCCTGACCAAGGCCGATGCGGACAGGGACGCGCGTTAGCAGACGCACGTTAGTAGAGTAGACGCGTTAGCACATCCGTGTTGCCAGGCATTGACATATTGCATTGCATCAACTGAAACGTAGGCTTACGATTTCATGTTGCTGGACACCTCGCTGCGGCGCCATCGTGGGATAGTGAGCCAATGGCCTGTTCCCCGCGCGAGCGAGCAGGCCTCGAGCGAGCGGAGGCGGTCCCCCGGGGGCCGCGCCGCTCTGGTGCAAACGCTATTGAAGGAGCTGGCCATGAATACACGACCCATGCACACCAAACGCCTTGCGGCGACCCTTTGCGCGGCAGGCCTGATGCTGGCCGCGGGAGCGGCCCACGCGGCAGATGCTGGCCGCGGCACAGGCCAATCCCAGTACCAGCAGGACGTGGCGGCCTGCAAAAGCGGCGCCACCGGCCAGGATCGGACCGCCTGCATGCGCGAAGCCGGCGCGGCCCGCCAGGAAGCGGCCCGCCAGAACCTCAAGGAAGGCAGCGCCGACCAGTACCAGCAGAACATGATCGACCGCTGCAATCGCCTGCCGGCGGCTTCGCGCCAGGACTGCGTCACCCAGATGACTTCGCCCACCAACGTGCGCGGCAGCGTGCAGGGCGGCGGCGTGCTGCGCGAAACGGTGATCCAGGTGCCGGCGGACTCCGTCCCGCCGGCCACCGGGGCCGCGCCCGCCACCGGGGTCCCGCCCGCCACCGGCGTTCCGGGCGCGGCCCCGGCGCCCTCCGGCGGCACCATGAGCGCGCCCATCCGCCAGTAAGGCCGGGGCAGGGGCCGGGAACCCCGCGTTCCGGGCCCGCCGGGGGCGCGGCCGCCGCCACATTCAGGCAAAATGGCGGCTGTCGCCCTTTTTCACGCACATTCATGTCCGACGTCATCGCCCTGATTTTCGACTTCGACGACACGCTGGCCTCGGACAGCACGTCCGGTTTCCTGGACAGCATCGGGGTGGACACGGCGTCCTTCTGGAAGGACGAGGTCGACCCGCTGCTGTCGCAACAGGATTGGGACCCCGTGCCCGCCTACCTGTACCAGATGATCCGGCTGTCGCAGGAAGGCAGGCACGGCCTGATCACGCAGCCGCGCCTGAAGGACTGGGGCGCGCGGCTGGAGCTGCACGAAGGCGTGCCCACGCTGTTCCAGCGCTTGCGCGCTGCCGTCAGGGCCGAGCAGCCGCAGGTGCAACTGGAGTTCTACCTGATTTCCAGCGGGATCGGCGACGTGGTCCGCGCCACGCCCATCGCGCATGAATTCACCGAGATCTGGGCGTCCGAATTCGTCTACGGCG